>Ga0208629_101137_pt1 | contig 11282 bp, 6 predicted proteins | sample LakWasMet19_HOW5_2_FD_183865 | JGI IMG/M metagenome (GOLD analysis project Ga0208629, IMG submission 183865) | Freshwater sediment methanotrophic microbial communities from Lake Washington under simulated oxygen tension - Sediment Metagenome... | ecosystem: Environmental > Aquatic > Freshwater >...
AGGGGTGCGCCGGCTCCAGCATGCCGCTGCCCCCCATCGCTCGAGCCGCTGCGCTGGTGGCAGCAGTGCGAGGGGCATCGCGAGCACCCAGGCCGGGAGATGCTGCCACGCTTCCATCGGCAGCCAAGGGGTGGGCACGAGGGCCGCCCTGCAGCTGTCCCTCGTCCGCACATGCAGGAGCGGCCACGGGTTCTGCTACGCGCCGCAGCTTCCGCATGAGCAGCCTGAGCGCATCAGCAGCAAATGCCGGCGCACGAGGCCGGGGCAGAGCCGGGAACCTCCCTTCAGTGTGCCTGGTCGCATCGCTACGCTGAACGAATGGCTCGAAAAGAACGTTGCCTGGCACGCCACCCAGTCCCTCCCCATTGTCGCTGACAGCGATAGCTAGCCACCCCTCCGTGAAGCCTGCAGGCGGCAGCTCAGTCGGAGACGCAGACTCGTTGCTGCTGCTACTGCTTCGACAGCGTGTCCGCCGTGTGCTCGCCACGGGGGCAACCTGGCTGTCCAGCGACACGGTTGCCTGCGCCGGCACAGGTTGCACCACCAATCCTACCGGCAGCGCCTGGCGGAAGCTGCGACTAGTTGCCTGCCTGGTTGATGCCGGATCCGCTGCGACGTCACGGGGCGCGCCCTCAGCAGACGTCGCGCGTGTTGAGGCGCCGATAGTAGCGCGTGCGGCTGCACCGCGGAGTCGAAACCGCGGAACCCCCTCGCCCTCGCCCTCGCAGCTCGCAGCGTCGGAGCGTGCAGAAGCCGCCCTGTCGCGGGCACTGGGCCCAGCCAGCATCGCCTGCAGGGGAGGAGGCCGGCACTTGAACCAGGCGTCTCGAGGGATGCTGCTTATGTCAAGGCGCTGCAGCTGCTCGGAGCAAGCCGCGGCACTATTTGGCGGGGTATGCTCATATGCAATGTCACCTACGGCGAGGCTGCTCTCTGCAGTAGGGACCCATGCGGACACAGCAATCATAGGCACGCGCCGAGCAGCGGTGGCGGCACCCAGGTGCTTGCTGCTGTTGGACAGGGCGTTCCAGAGCACCTGGTCGAGGCGCAGCGGATCCAGGTAGGACAGCCCTGGGACGTCCGCAGCCACGGTGCATGCGACGTCAGCACCCGGGTCAGCCATCGGCCGCGCCAGCTCTGTTGTGCGCTGCAGGACGTGTCGCACGCTGCTCATGCGCGGCTTGAGCCGGAAGCGGCCCTGCCGCAGGCGGGAGAGGTCTGTCAGGTCGTTCACCACAGCGTGCAGCGCCTCACAGCTGCTCTGGCACGTCGCAGCGTCGGACGACATCTCAGTCAGCAGATGGTGCAGAGGGCACGCAGCCGGACAGCCCGCGCAAACCGCGGGCGGGGTTCCATCGTTGCGACCGTCGGATGCCCCAGTGGCGCTGCTCGCAGCTGCTGCCGGTGTGCTCGAGACAGATTGACTGCTTGAGTCAGCGGCTGCAGACGCCAGGGGTGCTGCTGGCTGCGGCAGGCCGTCACCGCTGAAGCGCGACAGCTGCCTGTTGATGATGACCGCTGCCTCGCAGATGTCCATGCACAGCAGGGAGAGGCCCGCGGACAGCCCCATGAGCGGGTTCCGCAGGGCGTGCGTCGCGTAGGACACCGTGAGCTCTGCAGTGTGGCGTAACGGCGACGACGATTACAGTGGTGTGGGCACTGGTGAATGTGAAGGCCGTGCAAAGGCGCAGCAGACAAACACGGGACCACAACTCCCGCCCAGCGTGGTCACTCGATCCTTCCGCAGCGATGGCCATCCCCCTGCGCAGATGCACGTCGCACTGCACCGCCAACCCATAGGCCACACTTCACCTCACTCACCGTGCGCCCTCGTGGCCGCTCTCTCCTGCAGCCGCTCTCCCTCCTTGGCACGCACGAGCGCCGCTCCTACAACCAGCGCCGTCAGCAGCGCCACGCTCACAGCCCCGCCCGCCAGCGCGTAGAAGCTGCTGGAGTGCTGGACTGAGTATTCTTGGGGCGCGAGGCACAGGATGCGCCACATGCGGTCCCCCACCATGGTCACAAAGGAAGCGCTGAAGAGGGCGCGCTCGATCTCCACGCTGAAATCAGCTGGGGTGATGGATGGTGGGCACGCCATCAGGGACTGGTCTCCCACCTGCCAGCTGCTGCATGGCGCTGCCGACGGGTGACACTCGGGGGGATCAGCGCTGCTGCCCACAGGCACGCTTGCGTTGCTGACGAACAGCGACTCACGCGGAGCGACCAGGCTCCACGGCAGCCGCCCATCGATCGCCAGCAGGAAGCGGCCTGCAGAGAAGGCGGGGCCGCCCTCGTATCGGAACACCTTGCGGGCTCCATGCTCCGGCTGAGACAGTCGCACGGGCCCCGCCAGCGTGGGAACCGTGGTGGTCAGGGCCGGCGTGCCTGCCGGGCGCGTGATCGGCTGCAGCCCGTTGCTTCCAGTAAGCACTGCATCCCAGCTCTCCACGGGCAGCGAGGTGATGCACTCGTCCGAGGCACGTGAGAGCGGCAGAAACTCAAACCCCGCCACGCCCGTGACGTCCTCCACTCCGATGAGCATATCACGCACCCGAAAGCGATGCAAGACCCCCAGCGCCCCTATGTCCGCGTAAACGCTTGCAACGAGCTGGCCCAAGTGCAGGCGCCTCGCGGTGCCCACAGTCGTGTACTTGCGCTGCGCCTCTGAGATTTCCGCGCTGGCTGCGATATTTTGCAGCAGGAAGCGGTCACAGGGGCCCCCCAGCATCTGCGCGAAGGCGCACTCTCGCATGCTCGTCACGGTGGTGGAGAGGGGCACCACAGCGCCCCTGTTCTCGGTGGAGCTCCCGGGCACCACGCCGCACAGCGGCACATCGAGCGGCAGCAGCTGCGCCACGAAACTCACGTCTGCCGACGGCGCGCCTCTCTGCTGCAGCGCCACGTCGCAATCGCGGTCCAGGTGGGCGCAGTAGGGGAGCACGGTGCTGGTGATCGCGCCCGACGATGGCAACGCTGCGCTGCCGTTACCGGTCGTGCGGCCGGTTGATGAGCGAGAGAGCGCCGCCTCGTCCATGTACACCGCCGTCGTCAGCAGGAGAAGAATGAAGTGGCCGTGGACCCCTTCGGGAGAAATCTGTGGCTCTGACGCGAGCACCCGACCGTACTCGGCGGTTCGGCGCTGTAACGCGTGCATCGACGGGAGGCTGGTAAGGCTGAGACCAATGCGGCTGGCATCGAAGCCATGGACAGACTCCGTCCCCTCGTCTAAATGAAGGGTTGTGAGGTAATACGGGGCTGCGGGCACGGGCATGTGGCGCCTGGAAGGCGCCTTGATAAATACGTGTGTGTTGAGCTCCTCGGACAGTGTGGTCTCAAACGCAGCTCGCGACTCGTGCGTTACGTTGACCACGAAGGCGATTCCAGTAAACGTGCGCTCAGGGTTCAACCGCGCCGCGTGGCACACAGTCCTGTGCAGATTGCGGCCGGGAAGCGCTCTCGTCACAGTCGCAACCGCACCGAGCCGGTTCGCCATCAGGCGAAGCTCGCGCATCTGGGTGCGGTAATCCTGCGCAATTTTGGCTGCCAAATCGGAGGCCCGATCAATAAATACAGCCTCTGCAGCTTCGACCTCTGTTGCGTAGATGGTGGAGTGCACGCCAGCCAGGACCGCGCAGCACAAAACGAGGACAGTTGCGGATGCGGCGAGCACGCCCACAGAGCAGACACTCCCCTTTAACACGACCGGCATCATGTCTTTGGGTCGGGATCAGGGCGGGGACTGCACTTCATCACAGACTGAGCCCTGGAGCTTCCTTGTCCACTCAGTCAGTGTCGGGAACTGCACCTCATGAGACTGAGCTTCCCTGTCCACTTGAAAACAAATGGTCAAGAGATGATGATCGCCACAAAACGGGGCACAAGGAAAAGTAGCTATCAAGCCGTACTGCGCCCGACAATAGTTCAGGGAGCTTCGGGAGCGTCGACGGACGCGGAAAGATCCTCAACACTATGCACAGACAGACTCAAAACATGAATTGTTGCTGAAATTGTTGATTCTTGATGTGGTTTCCGGCAGTCTTGAAGCATTTCTCTGGGAACTTTGTGAGGCGCGCCGACACAGTGACGGCGCCCTGCGAGCACTGTTGCAATTTATCCCAGTGTATTTGCGGGAGAGAGGAACACGCTTCCTCTGCTCGCCTGTGAGAAGCGCAGTCGAGACACGAATGACAGCGGCTGACGAAGATGCTGACGAGTTTTTTGCCGTCGACGACGAGGATGCTCAAACGTGGCACGCGAAATACAGGTTGGGGGGCGGGCCAGAGCCTCAGCTGCGATGAACGACCGTTTCCGCTGTGCGCCACCGCCTGTACGTCAGCGACTCTTGAGTGGTTCACCGTGCAGAGGGTGCGCCTGTTGCAAGGGCTTTATCCATGGTTGCTCTGCAAAGTTGTGCCGGCAGCTCGGCGTGTGCACCTGTGCCTACGAGGACGATGACGGCGGAGCTGACGGAGGTGAGACATCGGCGATGCACAAAAGCGAGTTGTCGTGCTGACCGCTCCGCGTGCGCGTCTGCAGCTGGCGGCGCTGTCGAACTCCGCTCAGCTGAGGTCCTGCAGCGATGGCGTCGTGCTGAGCCGCGTGCCTCTTGTCCGCTTCGCGCCTGCGATTGCAGAGCCCGGCGCGTTCGTGCTGAAAGGGAACGTGGTCAACGCCAAGAAGAAGCGCGCGGGCAGCGCAGAGGCCGGCGAGGAGGGGACCGCCCCCCGCAAGGGCGCGGGAGCAGCTGCAGGCCGGTCAGGTGAGAGCTGCGGGCTGGTGTGCTTTGCCGAGGGATGCGCAGCGAAGAGCCTCCCTGCGCTCAAGTCACACGCAGTGTATGGCTCGTAGAGCTGTGCAGCGTGTCCTCCGCTTGCTTGTGCCCGCAGTTTGCGTTCGGCCGTGCATTCAGTGCGTGTGACCTCACTGCTGGCCCTCGCTGGACTGCATCTGCGCTGCCTCACTGCTGGCTGTCTGTGCTCCGCGCTCCTTCCTCCTCCCCCTGCGAGCAGGCTACGGTCACGGCGGCGGCTACGGAGCTGCTGCAGGCGGCCAGAACGGCGGGCATGGCCACGCCGGGCGAGGCGGCCACCACCATGCGAGCCGCCCTGGTGCAGGCAGCGCACACGGCGGCGGCAGCGGCAGCGGCGGTCATGCGCACCACGGCAGGCACGGGTCAGGCTCCGCAGCGCACGCGGGCGGCTACGGCTACAGCCACCCAGGGCACGGCAGCCACGGGCACGCGACGCACGGCGGCGTGCACTACGACGCAGCACCTGGCGCAGAGGGGACGGGCGAGGGGTCGGCAGAGTCGATGCAGGCTGCTGCGGCGCTGATGCTGTCTCAGATGGACCCCGCCAGCATGGCTGCAGCCATCAGCATGGCGTCAGCCGCTGGCATTCCCATCCCGCTGGGGGTGCTGGAGAGCGCGGCTGCGGCCCAGGCTGCTGCTGCCGCTGCCCTCGCCGGCGGTGGCTTCGCTGGCCCCGTCTCCCCGCCCTCGCCCGTGGGGCCGCCTGGGGCGTTTATGCCTGGCCACCACCACCCGCACCCCCCGCACCCCTACCCGCTGCAGCCCCAGCACCCGCACCCGGGGCAGCACCACGGCGTGATGCACGGCCCAGAGGGCGGCCACTTCGCCGGCGGCCACATCGGCGGCGGGTTCCCTGCTGCTCCGGGCCTCGCTTACCCGGGTATGATGCCCCCCCACGCGTTTATGCCCTCCTACGGCCACGGCGGCGGCGCACCCGCTGGCAGCCACGCTGCCTTCTACGGCGGCCACGCCGCTGCCGGCTACCCGCAGGCCTACGGGGCCGCCGCTGCAGGGGGAACCTACGCCGGGGCGCCGGGCGCGCACGCGTTTCTGCCGGCGCACGCAGCGCCGGGGTTCGGGTTCGCCCCCGCCCACGCGGGCTTCCCGGGGCCATTCGTGCCGCAGGCGGGCGGTTTCGGCTACCCGACCCCCGGGGGAGGGTCCTTCCAGCCGCCGCTTCCGCCAGCCGATGCACCAGCTGCAGCACCCATCGCAGCACCCGCACCGAGCGAGGCTGTGGCTGCGTCGTCGTCATCGGCAGCCGCAGCAGCACCCAACGCTGCCGTCCTCTCTGCCCCTGCACTTGTTTCGCCCGGCGCTGCCTCCGCCTCCGAGTCTGCGGGCACCCGCAGCGCCCCCGCCGTCGACCTCGCCCCTGCCGGCCGCGACAGCTCCGCCTCCTCAGCCCGCACGGACGGCAGCGGGCCTGTCTCCCTCGCGCAGGCAGGGGCGTGGCTGCCGGCAAGCCTCGTGGCCGACAGCCCGCCTGTCACGGGCGGTAGTGCCAGGCCAACGCAGGCTGCGGGAAGCGAGGCGGCAGCGGGGTTCGGAGCAGCTGCAAGCACGGCTGATGCGAAGCAGCAGCAGAAGCATGCGGCAGACAAGCCCGCCGCTGCGGCGGCGAGCGGAAAGGGGGCTTCGGGGGCTGCTGCCCCCGCCGCTGCTGCGCCACCGGCTGCAGGAAAGGCAGGGCCCGCAGCATCCGCGCCCAAGGCGGCCGTGGCAGCGTCGCAGGCTGCGAGCAAGGGCGCGGCGCCCGCTGCCACTGCAGCGCCGGCAGCTCCGGCGGCCAACAAGCCTGCAGCTGGCGGCGGCTGGGGCAAGGGGCCGTCCTTCGCGGCGATAGTCAAGACTGCTCCTGCAGCGACCCCTGCCCCCGCCACTGCCGCCGCCAAGCCTGTCCCAGCCGCCGCTGCGGCGCCCGCGGCGTCATCCGGGGCTGGCGCGAGTGCTGCCGCTGCCCCGGCAGGCTCGGCCGCCACCCCGTCCGCTGCAGCCGCCAGCGGCCACTCGGCCGCCGCAGCGGCGGCGATCGCTGCCAACCCCGCGGCGGCAGAGGTCGACAAGGAGCTGCGCCGCGCCCGCAAGCGGCTGCGGGACATCGACGAAACCGCTGGCAAGGCCGCGGCCGGCGCGGCGCTGGACGAGGCGCAGACCCGCAAGATGGCTGGCCGCCCCGCGGCTGCGGCGCACGTGGCTGAGCTGGTCAAGCAGCTCGCAGCGATGGGGATCGCGGTGTAGGGGGCTGTTACACGCCCGGCTGTCCTATTGGGGCCCCGCCGGGTCCGACGGTCCGACTCGGACCGTCCGAGTCACGGTCGGGCTGTCGACCGAGCTGCGAAGCTGCAATTCAGCTCATCTCGAAGCGGCAACGCTGCTGCCGCCAAGCAGCTATAAGATACGCTGAAATGATCGCTCGGTGGAATTCAGTAGCTCAGTGGGAGAGCGCCGAGATCCTTGTGCGTTGTCTCTGTGCCGCCGCGCGTGAGTCCGAAAGTCTCTCCGAGTGGTTTTGGCCAGAAGCTTCGCGGGCAACATTTCGGGGGCGTGAGTTCAATTCTCGCTTGTGTTCATTTTTTTTCGGGTCACGACCGTCGTGTTTCAAACACAGTGTTTGGGGCCCGGCCGAGTGCCCGAGCCGCCGTGGCGGCGGACAGCAGTTCAGCGCGCGTCTGATTCACGAGTCAGTGTCGGACAGCACTTTCAGCGCCAATCCGGGCTTCACGGGCAAAAAACAACATTTGTTCTTTCTCGAACTCGTCGTACCGTCCTTGCACAGGGGTTACGCTAATTTTCTCTGTTTTTGTCCAGTTTTTACGAATGTCCGAAGACATCGTTGGACGGAAATCATGCACACTTGCTTATGAACCCGCGATCGCGCCGCCCGGGCGGCTTTTCCTCGCGTTCGACAAAGTTCTTGCCCTGCGCTTTGCAAGTTCTTGCATTCCGCAGGTGCAGAAAAATATGGCAGGTTGTAAACTCAATGGTGATGTATTTGTCTCGCTCGCAGTGCTGCTCGTAAAAGCTCGGTCGGGCGCGACGCGTACGGACAGGCAGCCGCTCCAGCGGAGTCCGCTGAGCGGACAGGTCCAATTGGATGGTTCTCGACAATCACAGCTCTAGCCTCGCGTCTCGCTAAAGTTTATTCGGCGACTAGCTGCTGGCACAACACGTGGACGTCCGTCGGCAGTGATAGAATGCGCGTGATTGAGGACCAGGACGAAAACTTGAACCGTGAATGACAACTACAACTCCAACACTGTGCGCTGGGTTCAGCCATGCCTGCACGGCGAAGCATCAGACCGGAACAAGGTTGAACGCGATATTGGACACTCATTGCGAGAACTAAGCTGGACCACGGCGCCGAGTCCCTGCACACGAGCTCCTGAGCTCGCTTAGCTGTGAACCGACGCGCGGAGTTGTGCCGAGTTGATCCGTGCGTTGATTCTGGCTTGTTGCCGAAGCAGGGCCGACGCCGACGCCACGGCGCAGACGATCAACGCACCTCTCGCGCTCTGCCCTCTCATCGTCCACCCGGCGGCAGTTCACTCTCCCATGCCACCGGCAGCGCAACACCAAACCGCTGTTGGAAGCCCGCCCAGCCTTGCAGACCACCGGTGTGAATGACGACAACCGTGCTACCCCGCGAGAAAAAGCCACGGCCGATTAGATCCAGCGTCCCCCACACCGCCTTGCACGTATACACCGGATCCAGCAGCACGGCGTGCCGGGCGTAAAAGTCCTCGACAAAGCGCACCAGCTCCGCAGAGTAGCGGGCGTATCCCCCAAAGTGCGCCTCCGTGTGGAGGTGATAGTTGGTGTAGGTATGGCCGACGGCAGCTGCTGTGAGCGCGTCGATGTCGTGCCGCAGGAAGGCGCCACCCTTGAGCGCCGGCACACCAACGGCCTGCTTCCTGCCCTGCAGTCCCACGAGGAGCCCCGCCAACGTGCCGCCTGTGCCGCACGCAACCGTCAGCGCGTCAAATGGGACCGCTGCAGCTTCCAACTCCTCCACCAGCTCAGCGCACCCTCGGAGCGCCAAAACGTTCGTGCCGCCCTCTGGGATCACGTACGCAGGGCCCAGCTCGCGCAACAGGCCAGCTACATAGTGCGGGTCGGATCGTTGGCGATACGCCTCGCGGTCCACAAAGTGCAGCTGCATTCCGGCGGCTCGACATCGCTGAAGTGTTGGGCTCGGATCTGCGTCGGCGTCCCCTCGCACCACCCCGACAGTCCGGAGCCCGTGTATCTGGCCGGCAGCTGCGACTGCTGACAGGTGATTGGAGTACGCGCCTCCAAATGTCAGAATCGAGTCATGTCCACCCTCGTTGGCCGCAAGGAGGTTGTACTTCAGCTTCCTGAGCTTGTTGCCTGGCAGCTGCGGATGGAGCAGGTCATCACGTAGCAGGCACAGACGAACGCCGTTGCGCTCTGCAATCGGCTGTGGCAGCTCCACGACCGTCGGAAGGCGCGGTGTTGACGCCGGCCCCGAGAGCGCAACTCTTCGGTGAAGCGCCCGCAATTGTGCAATGGAGGAGGCTCGTCGCATACGGGCAACGAAAGTCATTGCCCGCAGCGCGGGGTCGGACTCTCGCATTCTCGCTTGGACGCTGGAGCTGAGCAGTGTGGGTGCACGGTGCTCGGAAATCCGCCGCCAACAAAGCCTGCCGATGAAGCGTTTTCGTGGATTCTGAGTCAGAGAATTTCTGACTCGAGGTTGATGAAATGTCGAAGTTTGGCGGTGAACGCCGGCTAATCTTCAGTCCACGCAGTACAGCTCGCTCTCGCCCTTTCATTCGCGTGAACAATGGTGTCAACTCAGACGGGCGCTTGATAAGGCGGCACCGATCCTTGTGCGAGATGCCCAGCCTCGTGGTCACCCGGACGCCTCAGCGTGCTGTTTGTGATCTGCTGAGCGTACGCGTCCTGCTGACAATCGCAGCGTGCAGCGTCACTGTGCATTCGTCAGGTGCCACTCAAATTCTGAGGGTCGTCGGATCACCTGCGAACGACGTCGTCAGGCTGCTCTCCACCACCACACCGCCATGGCCACTGCGGTTGTATCCCAACTTGGAGAGTGCGCTAGCAGACAGCGAGAACGGAGATGCGCTGCTTGCCTTGGCAGATGCGAACTGGCCCGGTGTCGGCCTGCCCGTTCAGCAGACTGACTACCGGGCCATCGCTGCTGCCGGGGTGCGGGCATTCTTGGAAGCGCCCAGCACCCTGCCTGGCGACTCCGCTAGTTATCAGCCTCAACCTATCGATGTGTTTGCCCGCGCGATTGTGCAAGGCGATGGGCTGGCGAGCGTGGGTCTGCGGCCTCTCGATGTGATGCAGGTGCAGGGCTTTGTCGGGCAAGTCTACCCGCAGGAGCCGTACGTACCGGACGCTCTCGTAGTGTACGCGCATGTGGCTGGAGTGGACACGGCGGTGTACGGGCTCCCTCCCGTGTCTCTGATGCTGCCACTGCTCTTCAACGTGAACTCGACCTCCAGCGAGGGAAATGCAACTGTGTCCGTGCTGGTGTCCGCAGCAAAGCTGAGCGACATAGTCAGAGACCGCTTTGCTCCCGTCGAGCGTTTCCAGCGAGTCTGGAGCTTCATCATTGACTCTATCACGGGCAACGGTAGCAGGAATGCAACCTGGAACGGGTTCCCAGCGTGGACTCCGCGCGTGCATCCCGCCCTCAACTCGACAGAGCTTGCAGCGATGCAGGCGCAGATGGCGGCTGAACAGCCAAAATCGTTGCAGGGATCTGCATCGCCAGTTGAGTTGGCTGCGTTTCAGCGCGCCACTGACTGGCTCGCGTCCCCCGCGGCAGGGCTGCTGCAGGTGAACGCCGCCCCTGCGGTCTGCCCCGCGCCGTACGCTCCCGAGAGCGCCGACGTGGTTTGCATGCTGGAAGGGTACGGCTCCGAGATTGCCTGGAATGGCACGCAAACCCTTGCGAGCGACGTACGCATGGACTGCGTCGCGGAGACCGCAATGGCCTTCGCTCTGAGGGGATGGCTCGAAGCTGCAGGGGTGATCAAGGCGGCCGCCTACGCTGATGGCGCTGCTGAGCCACACCGCGCGCAGCAACTTGCGGCCGCACGTGAAACGGTTTGGCGGCGCCGAGACCCTACCACTAGGGCGCTGGTGCTGCAAAGCCCTGGTGGCGACGTTCGTGTCGCCCGCTGGCAGAACTCTGGGCTCACGGCCCCCTCAAAGGCCTCAGGTTTCGCGGGGTATGCGGCGGCGCTGCTCAATTACACCTGGCTATACTCCGAGGCCGTGCAGGGGCCTCAGCGCGGCAATATAAGCAATCCAGCGTATGGGGTCATGGCGTGGGGCGTGTCCTCGCCGGGTGAGTGGTCGAGTCCCGGCGCTACTAGCCACACCGTTCAAAGCTGGCTCCGGTTGCGCTCAGAGCCGGGGCTCTGTGAGACCGACCCCGGCTCGGGGACAGCACCATGTGACGCATCGATATGCC
>Ga0208629_101139_pt1 | contig 11269 bp, 1 predicted proteins | sample LakWasMet19_HOW5_2_FD_183865 | JGI IMG/M metagenome (GOLD analysis project Ga0208629, IMG submission 183865) | Freshwater sediment methanotrophic microbial communities from Lake Washington under simulated oxygen tension - Sediment Metagenome... | ecosystem: Environmental > Aquatic > Freshwater >...
ACGCTGCAGCCCCACCTGTGCGCGGACGGCGGAGACGCTATCGCCGGAACCGAGTCGCAGCAGCGGGCGGCTGCTGGGCAGGAGAGCACTCGCTGGCACGGCCGCCGTCGCGAACAGCGCAGCGGCTGAGGCGGCACCAGCGTCCAGGGCGTGTGAGGCCAGTGGGGCGGGCAGCCGCACCCGCCGCAAGCAGCAGCCGAACTGCTGCAGCAGCGCCGCTAGCACTCGCATGCTCCGTCGACTCAAGCCAGCCGCGCCACTGCCGGCGCCCCAGCCGGCAGGTATTGAGAGCGGCAGCAGGGCGCTGAAGCCCGCTGCCGCCGATGCACCCGCAGCAGCAAGACCACTCCACCGCGCATGCAGCGAAGCCAGACTTGGGGTGGGGTCAAGAGGTGACAGCCCCGCACCTAGCGTGCCATCCAGACCGGTGCTCACCAGCTCCGGGGAGGCCGCAGCGCTGGCCGCGGGCTCCAGAGAGAGGACTGTCTGTGGGAGGATCCCGCGGGCCAGCAGGGCACGCCACACCGCGAGGGATGGCGGCACCCCAACAAGCACGTAGCCTGTCGCACCAGCATTGCTGCCTGCCCTCCACGCCGTCGCTGTCGTTGCAGCATCCGCCTTGCCGTGCGCGTGCGTGCCTGCGGCACTGTGCACGCCTCTGAACCCGCGGCTGCTGGCCAGCGCAACGTCCTGGCCAAGCAGCCCGACGGGGCCGATCAGCTGTACGCAGGCATCAAGCTGCAGCGGCGCAGCCAGCGCGTCTATCGAGGGCCCGGCGATGCGGGCGCTACCAGCACCCGATGCCGCTGAAATGGCCGCTGCAGCCAGCGCAGCCGGCTGGGCGGCCATCTCGGCAGCCAGAGAGGCCAGGCCATCCTCCACCAGCTCATGGGGCGCATGCAGCCCTTGCAGCCGCAGCGAGCGGAGCCAGTGTGACCCCAGCGGGTGCAGGGCGGGCGCGGTCAGCTGCCCGGCGAAGGCGCGCCGCTCCGCAGCGGCGCCAGCAGCTGCCGGGTCGCGTGATGCACCGCCCTCTGCCTCCCCTTCTGCAGCGGCCTCACTCGCACCGCCCGCGTCTGCGGCGCTCTCTGCACTGCCCCCGCGACCGCCCAGCTCCTCACACGGCGCACCCATGCACACATCCCCAGACACGAGGTCGAGGCCACACAGCGACCGAGCTGCGAGCAGGAAGGCTTCTTTCGCCACCGCAGCAGGCAGGTGGGCGTGCTGGTGGGAAGCACCGTGGCTGACCAATGAACTCTTCGAGAGAGCTGCTGGCTGATTTGCCTTGTCAGCGCTCTCAGCAGCAGCCGTGCCGTCCACAGCCGCAGCGACAAGACCCGCCGCACCGCCGCTGTGGCCACCACGCACGGGTCGCGGCATGAGCAGGGCAGCGAGGGGCGACGAAAAGGACTGCACCGCTGCCGCGGCGGCGTGGCCGTCGATCACGTGGTGGAGCCGCAGCGTGTGCGTGTGGTGCTCCAGGCCGCGGTGCGGCAGCAGCGCCCGGCCGAGGGAGAGCCAGCGCCCGGCGCGAGCGCCCTCTGCCGAGCCCGCTGCGGCGCGCCATAGACCACTCATGTCCCGATGCCGACCCAGCTCCTCCAGGGAGTGCCCGCCGCCCTGCGACGCAGCGGCGCCGCCGGAAGAGCCGCCAGCCCCTGCAGCGGATGCGCTCGCGCCCGCAGCAGGGCTGCCCACGCCAGCGAGTGTCACGAGGGCCGCCGCTGCGCTTGCAGGATCGTCAGCCGCCGCGGCACGCTGCCGGCTCTGCTCAGCCTGCCGCTGCTGCGCCCTGTGTCGCGCTGCGAGCAGCTCCCGCAGCCGCTCCCGAGCCAGCGCCGGCAGCTTGGCCAGCTGGCTCTGCAGGGACGCTGGGCCGCCGCGAGCCGAGGCTGCACCGCTGGAAGGCTTGGCGCCCGCAGCGGCGCTTGCGGCGGGCAGGGAGGCCGCCAGCTGGGATCGGAGTGCCTCTGCGGCAGAAGTGACAAAGGCGACATCATCCCGGCGCTGCTGCAGCAGGGCGTCTGCAACCTCGCCGTGCGGGAGGCTGTCAAGGCCCAGCGGAACACTCAGACCTAGGCTGCTGTCGACGGCATGCTGCTGCTGCTGCTGCTTGGGGCCCGGCGGCTCGCCAGCAGCATGCGGTGACGGCAGCAGCTGCATCGCTCGCAGCCGAGCCAGCTCCCACTGCACCACTCGGGCGATGGTTTCAGACAACAGGACGCCCCCGCCACCGCCACCGCCGCCGGCCTTGCGTGGCGATGTGGCACCTGCTTCGCCACCCCTCGCGGATGCGCTGCCGGCACCAGGAGTGACAGCAGCTGCTCCAGCAGACTGCGTCACAGACGTCACCCCTCGCAGTTCCCGCAGAACGGTCGCCCCGAGCGTCGCGGCGCTCGCGCGAAGCGGCGCAAGTGCACCCGCCAAGGCAGCTTCCAGCCCCGCGGTCTCAAACGCGGCCGCCACGGCTGCATCCACGGCATCGTCCGGACGTGCCGACATGGGTGCAGACGCAGAAGCGGCGGGCGCCGCAGCTGCGGGGGCGGGGGAGGCACCGCGAGCGCTCTTGCCCGGCGATTTAGGCTGCGCTGCCGCTGCAGCGGCCGCGTCAAGTCGAGCCAGCGCTGCCGCGACATCGACAGCGGGAGCGGCAGCCGTCTCTAGATCAAGTGTGGAGGCGGCGTCATCGCCGGCAGCGCTGCCTGACAGGGTGCGCAGCGGGCCGACACGCGCCGCGCTGCCAGAAGACGCAGCGACCGAATCGTCCGCTGACCGACCAGCCGTCGGCAGCGATGCTGCGGGTGCGACAGACAAAGCAGCAGCGGCTTCATCAGCGAGCGCAGCGCTCACCAGGCGGCGCAGCACGCGTGGCACGTCCACCAGCGGCAGGCCGCGCTCCGCTGCAAAGCTCTGGAGCACGTCCCGTGCCACCTCCCCGCGGCCTGTGCCCTCAGCCGGTAGGATTGCAGCGAAGGTTGCGGACGGCGGCAGCGTCGGCGGCGTCTGCAGGTACGGGATCGGATTCAGCAGGAAGGTCTGCAGCTTGCAGGCGTCAGCGAAGGCGAAGACGCACCCGCGGTACTCTGCGGCGAGGGAGGGGCGGCCACGCAGCAGCAGCCCCTCGTCATGCAGTGACACGGGGCAGTAGCCGCGGTAGGGGCTGAGGCGCACGCGGCTGCGTCCGGCCGGCTCACTCAGCCCCGCCGCATGCGCCAGCGACGCTGCTGCGAGTGCAGCGTCGAGGGGGTCGCCGCTGCCGCCCGCCGCGCCCGCCTGCTCCAGCGACCGCAGAAGGGCCTGTGTCGCGGCGTCCGAAGCTGCCACGAGACGTCGCAGGCGCCTGTGGGGGTCGGCGGCTCCTCGCCCCTTCCGTCGGAGGCCGTTGACGACACCAGGGGCCAGCACTGGGTCGTCGCCGTCCTCTCCCTCGTCCCCGTCGCCGCCACCAGCCTCCGCGTCTGCCTCTGACTCTGCGTCCGCAGCCTCGTCATCCACCCCCTCGCCTCCCGTGGCGAGAGATTTGGCCTGCAGCCCCCGCTGCGCAGCCCCCAGGACGGAGGGGTGGGCAGCGGACAGTCTATCAGACAGAGAGTAGGCGGGCAGTATGTAGCGCTTCACACGCCACGTCACGGAGTAAGATACGTGCCACAGGGAGAGGGCAGAGAGCCTCGCAGCACCCTTGGTGGGCTGACCGCCGGGCGCAGCAGCGGCAAACGTGACGCTGCCGCGGCGGCTGGTCCCACCTGGCCCCGCCACGCCGCTGTCACTTCCGTCGGCCTCAGCGTCCTCGGCTGCAGCAGCCGACCCCGCCCCCTCCTCTTCTTGCTGCTTCGTTTCAGCCTCTGCAACATCGCTATGGTCGCGTCCTGACGGGGTCTCCTGCCCGGTCCCGTGCGAAGGGGTGGCTGGCGGGATGCTCAGCCGCTCAGGCGCGGCCAGCGAGCCTTGCAGGCGGGGGGCATCCGGGCCACCCTCCGAGTCGGTCGCACCACCGGCTGTGGCAGCGGTGGCCATCTCAGCGGCAACCACTGACGCAAGCCGCTGCTGTTGCTGTGCCTTGCGGGTGCGAATGGCCGTCACTTCGCCTACCACTACCGACACGATGCGACTGCGCGCAGAGCCCGAAGCACCCCCCTCGCCCTCCTCCGCCTCGCCATCGCCCGTGCTGCGGCCCAGCAGGTGGGCCCACCGCTGCGCATCGGTGACAGCGCTGCCGCTGCTCTCACCGCCACCGTCGTCGCTGCCGCCCGCAGCAGCCGCATCGCCCGCCTCCTGCAGGGGCGAAGGCAGGCGCAGCCAGCGCGGTGCCGGCGGTCGCGGCGCCAGCAGCGGGTGGCTGCACAGCGGCGGGGCCGAGCCGTCAGCCAGCTGGAGCAGCAGCGCTTGCAGGGTATCGTCAAGAGGCTGCGCGCCGTTGCAGGTGACCACTCGCCGGTGTGTCGCGATCGGCTTGCCGGAGCCCCTAAACACGGGTGCGAACAGCACCTGTGGCGGCAACGCGCAGGCAGCAGCGTCGCCACTAAGAAGCGGCGCGCTGGGGGCCCCTGCAGCGCCGGCGGCAGAGACGCTAGCAGGGGTCAGGCCAACGGCCGCCAGCGACGGCAGCGGATGTGGGCGGGCGAGGGGCGCGCAGGCCACAAGATGCGGCAGCGAGGACGCTACAGGCAGGAAGAGACGACCTGCTGCCACTGGAGCCGGCATGCGGACGGGGAGCGACGGGGCGCCGGCGCTAAGGCCTCCTTTCGACACTGCGGCAGCAGCGCCCGCACCGCCGGTGCCTCCCGTGCTGCTAGCAGAGGCCCCAGCAGCACCTGCACCCGCCGCCTCCTCGCCCTCGTCTTCCTCCGAGGTCGCTTCCAGCGCCACCGCGCCAGGCGCAGACACCAGCAGGTCGACGGCGGTGGACGGGCGGAGGAACGGCGCTGTAGCCACGCCAGCGGCCCTGCGTCGCAGCTGCACCGTCTCTTCAGCCTCCCCGTCAGCCGCCTCGTCGGCGTCTCCTCCCGCAGCAGCGCCGCCACCAACCACCGCAGCTGCGCCAACAGCGCCGCCACCAGACCCTTCAGCGAGCCACAACTGCGGGAGGTCGAGCAGGGGGGCATCCCGCAGCAGCGCAGCACCTACAAGCAGGGATGGCCCCTTGGCACCCGCAGCAGCGCCAGCGGCGGAGTGGGAGTGCTGCGCGTGTCCGTCTACTGCAGAGGCCATCAGCGCAGCAGCGTAGGAGCTGTGGTGGGCAGTCGGCCCTGCGCGAGCAGGAGCGCCTGCCAGCTGCATAGAGTCACCGCCGCCATCACGGCCCTGCGGCGCCTGCAGCTGCAGCTCCAGCAGCGGGCTGTCGACTACAACCGCGTGTTGCGGCAGCAGCAGCGTGCGTGTCAGCTCACAGCGTAGCTCTGCGAGGCGCCGCAGTCGCACCAGTGCCGCCTGCAGCAGCGCGCGTTTCTGGCGGGAGTGCCACAGGCGCTGTGTCGTCTTGTGCTGCAGGCGGGCTGTTGCAAGTGCGTCCGCCACGGCGTCGAACGGCACAGGCGCGTTCGTGTCGCCCTCCCCGTCAGCGTCAGCGTCGCCGCCAGGAGCTGCGGCGCTGCCCTCCGCCGCAGCAGTGACCTTCTCCTTGGCGCTCCGAGTCTCGGCCTTGCCGCCTGCGCCGCCCCCATCGGCGTCTGGGGCCTCAGCGGTCGAGAACAGCTTGGTCTGCGTCTTTTCCGAGAAGCGGACACGGCCCTTCAGACGGGCACTGCCGAGGCTGCCGCCGCTGCCGGGGGCGGTTCTGCCTGTGTCCGAGCCGCCACCGAAGCTCACGCCTGCGGAGGCACCGCTGCCGGCACCGCGACCAGTGCCCCCACCGCCACCAGAGGCGCCCTCGCCCGCCTCTGCGGAGCCTGGGAGCGCTGGTGGCGCGTAGGTGTTAGTGGGCAGGAACAGGCGACACATCGCCTGCTCAATCACCTCCGCCGCCGCTGCAGCGTCGCTGCCGACCGCCTGCAGACAGGCAGACAGTGCGGAATACGAGGCCGCGTCGGTGAGCCAGCCGTCTAGGGCATAACTGGCGCCGCAGAGGAAAGCGTCGACAAGAGCAGCGCACATCGCAGCCTCTACCAGAGAGCGGGGCACGGAGGCCAGCAGCAGTGCGTCGGAAGCCGGACACCCTTGGAGCGACGCAGCAGCACTCGCGTTTTCTGCAGCTGACAGCGCGCCAGCGCTCTCAAGAGCCGTCATCGCTGACCAGGGAAGGTCGAGGTACGCCATCTGCGAGGCCGAGGCGGGCCCGTGCAAGCCCCCGGAGACCATGCCGCCGCCTGCCACGCTGCCCCGGTGCGAGGGGGTGCGAGCTGAGCCAGCAGAGCCGAGAGAGCTGCGGCGCTGCTGCTGGCGGGCCGCCCCCTCTCGCTGCTGCCGCTCCCGCTGGGCCTGCAGCCATGCAGACAGGCACTGCACCACCTGTCGTCCTATTGCCGTGAAGGGAGTGAGCTGCAGAAAGTCGGCTGCAGTGGCGCTTGCATCGTCCGATTCACTGACGGCGCCGCCCCCCAGCAGCGCAGCGTCAGTATCCTCCTCGTCACTGCCATCCCCGCCAGCGGTTTTTCCGTCTGCATCATCAGCGTCGTCGGCGCCGCCTTTGTCGCCCCGCGGCTCGCTCCCGCCAGCACTTCCGTCCGCTGCACCCTTCACCGCGCGGGCAGCCGCCCTGTCAGCACGCGCAGCACGCTTAGCTGCCGCTGCTGCAGAGGCTGCCGCGCGCGCCGCGGTCGCTCGCGCCTCTGCGGCACTCAGGTCAGCGAGGTAAGCAGCAGCGCAGGCCTGCAGCAGCGACGCTGGCGACAGGAACCGAAGCCCCCCTGCGTGGGCCAGCTGCAGGCCCAGTGTGGTACGTCGCTGCGCCAACGAGGGGTGCGTGCAGGAGAGCAGCAGGCCAGACGGGCGGGCGCGCTCGTCTGCGGCGTACGTAAAAAGATCGCCCTCAGGCAGCGCGAAGGCATCTGCATGCTCCAACGACGATTTCGCGTGCAGAAACGGCTGCGTCGCAGCGCCCGCCTGCACCGCTGCGTCACCGGCGCTGCTTCCTGCAGCGATGCGATGCGCGCTGCAGTCGCAACCACCCTCCGGCAGGCGCAGGGGGCCGGCGGGAGCGGAGGTTGCACTGGAGTGAGTGCTCGCACCGGCGGTAGCAGCTGGCCCCGCCGATGGCCATGGCACATGCAGGTATTGGCGCAGCAGGGATAGGGAGCCGCAGCGAGCAGGTAACGTCAGCAAGTGTTGCGCTTCACGGTCGTCCGCCCCACTACTCGTCGCAGGGCTGTGGTCAGCCGCGCCCGCTGCTGAGGTCGCAGCCGTTTCTGCTGCAGCGAGGGCCAGCAGCGATACCAGGGAATGGGGGTTGACCAGAGGGCTCCCTGGTGCGGCGGAGTCGGGCGATTCCACCAGCTGCGGGTCCACCCCGTGAGCCGCTAGGCCGAGCGGCGACAGGAATGAGAGGACAGTCGCGCGCCTGGCTCGTAGCCAGTCAGGCGGAACACAGAGCCCCAGGTCCAACGACACGTCGTCCCAGCTGCGCAAGCGCAGCGGTCTCAGAGTAGAGCTCGACGTAGCGGGGCGTCCAGCAACAGGGGCAGTTGTCAGCACCTCCTCGCAGTGGCACACGCCTGCTACGATCCGCGGCACGGCTGCGTTGATCCCTTCATTCTGGGCACGGTGAGTCGTTGCGGCCAGCGACGGATGCGCTGCGGACGCTCGGGGGTCAACTCGAGAGGCGACGGTGTCTGCGGAACCGGCGGTGCTCGCTCCAATATCACGAGCATAGCAAGCGACGCACACTGCGAGTTCGCGCACGAGCTGATGGAACAGCTCCGCGGACATGGACGGCTCTGGCAGTGAAGCTGTCAGTCGCATCCACTCGTGACGAGCCAGCAGCTCAGCAACGTCTTGGTTCACATCTTGGAGAAGCAGTTTGGCGACGAGAGACAGGAACGCCTGACAGCCCTCCGCTGTAACGTTGCCATCGATCCGACGCGGGAGCTGCAATCCAGGTGTCAATCGGCGCAGTGAGGGGTTTGGACGAAACAGAGCCTTGCAAATCTTCACAGACGCACACTGAGAGATCAACTCACCACCGCGAACAAGCGGTCTACCGTGGCGGACATTTCTTTGGGACACCTGAGTCCGAGTTGTTGCCTGCGACGCTAGTGTGCCGGTGAGTGAAACAGCATGGCAACGCAAAGGTTTAGGAAAGAGGCAGCCCCGTTATAGCGACTGAGAGATCATGAAGCTCCGCGAGCGTGTGCGCGCTGCAGCACCCCCAAAAAGTTGACGGATGGACTGACATGGTTCGCGGACATAGCAACACACAGCAACACCGTGCGTGTGCAACTGATACAAACTTGATACATCACCGCTCTGACGCGCCGACCTTGTCCCGATTTTCATTTTGACGCCACATTCTAAACCTTTGAGATTCAATTTGGCCAACAAACCGTGGCTGTGTGTCGCAGAGATCCAACATGGTGGTCGCCGACTTGGTCGCTGGCACCATGGCTGGCTTCGCCATTTGCGGCGTGGGCCATCCATTTGACACGCTGAAGGTGCTCATGCAGATGCAGCCGGACCGGTACAAGTCGATGGTGTCGGCGGGACGTGAAACCATTCAAAAGCACGGCTTCGGCGGGCTGTACAAGGGCGTGGCAAGTCCGGCAATCGGCAACGGCGTATACAACGCCGTCCAATTTGCAGTGTTCGCACGGTTGAAAAGCTTGTTTACGGACAACGGGGCGAAAAACACGCTGAACCGCATCGCTGGCGCGGCCGCCTTCACCGGGATCTGCGTGGCGCTCGTCGAGGGGGTGAGTCGCGGCTTGCGTCTCTGTCATTTCCTTGGCTCGCAGATGCATCTGCCTTGGTTATTGCTTACCCAGAGCTCGGCCGCGACGGCGCTGCACCTTGGCTGCAATCATCAAACAATGAGCCGCACACCGTTTTCCGCTCCTGCAGCCGCAAGATCTGTTCAAGTCCCAGATGCAGGCGCAGATGCTGGCGCCCGCAGCCGGCGCCGGTGGTGCGGCAGCTGCGGCGCCCGTGGCTCCCAAGTACGCGGGCACGCTGGATTGCGCGCGCACGATCTTGCGCGAGCGCGGCGTCGGCGGCGTCTTCCAGGGCGTGGAGGCCACCGTGTACCGCAACTTTGTGGGCGTGTGCGCCTACTTTTACTTCTACGAGGCGGTGCGCATGTGGCAGGCGGGCGACAAGCCCGTCTCCTCGCTCTCCTCCCTGCAGGTGCTGCTCGCGGGCGGCTGTGGAGGGTGCGTCGCGTTTGGGATCATCAGACTCCGCGCCAGGGCAAGGAGGGCGTGTCGGCAGCAGCACGCGAAGCCGTTGGCTGTACCCACATGCTACTCGCTTCGTCAATGGCATGTGTGTGTGTGTGTGTCCATTTGCCTGTCACGGTACCGATCTATCCCCTGCGTGCAGGCTTGGGTACTGGACGCTCGCTTACCCCCTCGACATCATCAAGAGTGCGATTCAGACAGACGCCATCAACCCCGCTGAGCGCAAGTACAAGGGCTGGGCGGACGCGGCGCGGCAGCTGTGGCGCGAGGGCGGTGTCAAGCGGTACACTGCGGGCCTCACGCCGTGCCTGGCGCGATCCTTCCCAGCCAACGCGGCTGGCTTTGCGGCTTACGAGGCGGTCAAGAAGGCCATGGAGCCGGAGCCGCTGGCGTAGACCCCTCACCTATCTCAGAAGGATATAGCCTGCCTGCGAGAAGCAGGCCAGCAATTCAGCTGCAATATAGCTCACGCGGGCAGCTCGGGTTGACATTTTGAGGCGTCTCCTGTGAACCACGCCTCATTTGGTCCATGTTGCGGTAATGGTAGCTGTCATCTGTGCTGCTCCCTGCCACACGCAAGTTGCCATCCATATCGACTTGGTCAACGGGCACTGTTTTTCAACTGGAATTTCCGAACTCGTGAATGTTGCCTCGCTGCCGCATGTTTCGGCTTCGGTCATTCGCCATCGATCGAATTCAGGGAGCCACGAATTCGAATATCAAAGGTGGTCGACGTCGGCCGGCACATATGCGTGCGAGCAGCTGTAGCGTCGGCCGACCACCGGTGGGAGCATTGCCACTCAATGACGACGGCCTGCGAATCGGCCCGTTGCAACTGCAATTGAGCTGGAACCGAGTCGTGTCCTTGGGACTCCGGATCTTCAAGCGAGGCGCAGCCAGCGCCGCAGATGGTTCACCTCACTGGTTGCTATTGTTGAATTCCAAATCGGATGTTTGAGAACGTCACACTGGACCACTGCCCACGTCATCGCCATCAGCACTCCTCCTGTCGTCGTGGTCGGCAGCGGCCCCATCGGGCAGGCACAGCCGCCGCAAGTCCGCCAACACCGGCTGCAGCAGCACGCGGGCGCTGCTCTCTGCAGGCGTGAGCAGCGGCCAGTCCCAATCCCGCAGCTCATGCCGTCGCGAGAGACAGATGCACAGTTCGTGCAGGGTCAGCCACGAATAGGCGGGAGGCGGAGAGCGAGAGCCGATGCCGCCCTGATGCATTGCACTGGCCATGGGCGGCCCCGAGTGCGCCAGCAGGGATGCCTGCGCTAGATCGGCGGCAGCAGCAGAGCTTCCGGCGGAGGGGCCAGGTTCGGCTCGCGCCGCGACAGCAGCCACCGATGTTGCAGCACTCGCACTGGAAAAAGCAAAGTCACGCTCCCCCTGCGTGGGAAGGCACTGTACCAGCGCAGGCAGCAGCGGCCAGCTGCCGCAGCCTGCAGGAACCCAGTCTGGCACATCATCCGCAGCCATCCCAGCTGCTGCGGCCGGCAAGGGCACTGCCGGCGGCGCAAGCGGTGCGGTCGGTATGGTGAGTGCGGCATCGGAAGGCGCAGCAAATAGCTGGCGCCACACTTCGGCATGCGAGGTGGCGAGCGGGCTGGCGTGCTCGAACACTGCGACGGCTGACAGTGGCACTGGGCGAAGTGATGGCACTTGCGCCGCGTCACCGGAAGTACTGGCCGCACCAGCGCCAGCGGCAGCCACAGACTCGATTGCACCAGCGATCCCAGGCCCGCGCAGCCCCTGCAGCGCTGCCCGCACCGCCTGCACCGCAGGCGCCTGAGAGATGGCGAGACCGCCGCTCAGTCTCCGCAGGCAGTCCGACACGCCACGCGCAGCCGCAAGCACGTGGGTGGCTGGCACGGGGGCACGGCCACCGCGCGCACCGCCGCATCGCTGGCGCTCCAGCTCCGCAAGCAGCTGCACGAACA
>Ga0208629_101140_pt1 | contig 11262 bp, 13 predicted proteins | sample LakWasMet19_HOW5_2_FD_183865 | JGI IMG/M metagenome (GOLD analysis project Ga0208629, IMG submission 183865) | Freshwater sediment methanotrophic microbial communities from Lake Washington under simulated oxygen tension - Sediment Metagenome... | ecosystem: Environmental > Aquatic > Freshwater >...
CGCATATTTTAGCCAGAAAGCATATTGACGCACTGATTGTCATTGGCGGCAACGGTTCTTTCGCCGGCGCGATGACCTTGCATCAGGAGCATGACATCCCGGTGATCGGTATTCCCGGCACCATTGATAATGACATTTCCGGCACCGAATACACGATCGGTTTCAACACCGCAGTACAGACCGCCGTCAACGCCGTAGACAACATCAGAGATACCGCCTCGGCGCATGCCCGAACCTTCCTGGTCGAGGTCATGGGCCGCAAGTCATCCTTCATTGCCTTACAAGTCGGGATATGTACCGGGGCCGAACATGTTGTCCTGTCAAATCAGGCGGTCGATTACGAAAAAATTGTCAACGGCATTAACAAAGGCACGGAGCGGGGTAAAACCTCATCCATTATCATCGTAGCCGAAGGCGAAAAAGCCGGTTTATCCTACGAAATAAAAGACACGCTGATGTCGCAGTACAACCTTAGCGTCCACGCCTGCATTTTGGGACATATCCAGCGCGGCGGAAGCCCTACCGCACTGGACCGGCTGATTGCCTCCAAAATGGGTTATGCCGCTGTGCAGAGTCTTTACCAGGGATTACACTGCCACGTTACGGCTTTTAATAAAGGCGAAATTGAAATGGTGCCTTTATCGGCATGCATGACAGGAAAAAACGAGTCTACCGAGTCGCAGCTTGAATTAATCCGCGCCCTGGCCATTTAAGCGAGCCGACGATGAAAGCTCAAATAGGCCAAAAAACCCCGCTATTATCCGTTTCCACCTGGGTTCAGGGAACTGAGACCAATTTTGACCGACTATTAGGCCAGGTCGTACTGGTCGAGGTATTTCAGGTCAATTGTCCGGGCTGTTTTTTATACGCATTGCCACAGGCGGTAGATTTGCACCGGAAATACTCGGAACACGGTTTAACGATATTGGGCGTCGCCACCGCGTTTGAGGATTTTGATAAAAACAATCTGGAAAATCTAATCCGCCTGATTGAAAACGGCGAGGTGGTCGGCGAAACACTGCGAATGTTAAGTCAACAAGACAAGCTAAGCGCAGGCCTTCTGCCCTATCGCATTCCGTTCCCGGTGGCAATGGACCGCTTGAACAAACGTCAAGGCGAAGTGAGCGATAACGTCATCACAAACTTTATCAAAGACCGCGCCCCAAATTTCGAACAGCTGCCCGAAGCGGACCAACAAAAAATCAGGCAGCAAGTGCAGAATTATTTCCAGTCCCTCGATTACCATGCTGAAACGTTTGAACGTTTCGACTTAAAAGGCACACCCTCGCATATTCTGGTGGATAAACAAGGCATACTCAGGGATTGCGCATTCGGCGACTATCCCGAGTTGGAAATGCGGATACTGGGGTTATTGCAGGAATAAAATGCGCGGCTTGAACCGTATATAGTGGTCTAATAAAAACAATCAACAAGGACAGATAAGAAATGCCCATCCACGTCAACATCCCTCACCTATCCAGTCGTAAGACAAAAATCATTGCCACGCTAGGCCCGGCTTCGGATACGCCGGAAGTTATTTACAATCTTATCAAGGCCGGCGTCAATGTCTTCAGGTTGAACATGTCCCATGGCGAACATGAAAGCCACCGCAAGCTGTATACGATAATCAGGGAATCGGCTGAAGCCTTGCATCAGCACATTACCATTTTTGCCGATCTTTGCGGCCCCAAGATCAGAACCGGGAAATTCAAAAACGGCTGTATTGTTATTAAAACCGGCGACCGCGTTGTAGTAACGACCCGGGATATTGTTGGCGAGGAAAATCTTATTCCCTGCCAGTATTCCGGCTTGGCTGATGATGTAACAACGGGAGATCGCATACTGCTGGACGATGGTAAATTCGAACTCAAGGTTATTGAAAAAACAGCCCAGGATATTAGCTGCGAAGTCATTTACGGCGGCGAGTTAAAAAACAACAAGGGTATCAACCTGCCCGGCGTTAATGTGTCCTGCCCCTCATTAACCGACAAGGACCGAGCGGACGCATTGTTTGCCTTGGATTTGGGCGTTGATTACCTAGCGCTGTCGTTCGTCAGAAAGGCCGAAGACATTACCGACTTGCGTCAGTTGATTATCTCCAGCGGCTACGACACGCATATCATCGCCAAAATTGAAAAACCGGAAGCCTTGATTAACGGCCAGGACATCATTAATGCCTCCGATGCCATCATGATTGCCAGAGGCGATTTGGGCGTAGAATTGAACCCGGAAGACGTACCGATTGCCCAGCACCAGCTCATTAAAAGCGCGAGGGCATTGAACAAACCGGTCATCGTCGCCACCCAAATGCTGGAATCCATGATAGAAAACTCCAGACCCACTCGCGCCGAAGTGACCGATGTTTCCAATGCGGTTTATTGTTCTACCGATGCGGTGATGCTGTCCGGAGAAACGGCGGCGGGACACTTTCCGGTCGAAGCGGTTGAAATGATGTCCAAAGTCATCTATCAAACCGAAGCGTTCATGAGGGAACAGGATGTTTTCGGTAAATTGGCGCACCGGGATAACGAACAAAAACCGCTGCCCTTCGGCGATGCGGTAGCCGACGCGACCGCCCAGCTCTGCTTTGACCTGCATGCAAAAGCCATCGTCAGCATTACCAGCGGCGGCATGTCGGTGGTGACATTGAGTTCCGCAAGGCCTGCTGCGCCGCTGATAGCCATCAGCGCCAACAAATGGGTGTGTCAGCGGATGAATCTATACTGGGGGGTTATACCGATACACGCGGAGGATGCCGGTCACACCCATCCCAATAAACTGGCCCGTCATCATGCCCTTGCAACAAAGCTGGCGAACGAAGGCGATAACGTAATTGTCGTGCGCGGTTTTCACCTGGACGGCCAGTTGAGTTCACCGACCATCACCATGCTGACGCTTTGATGTTTTTGGGCTCGCCAAAGTTTCTGTGGCGTGCCGTGCGCGCCACAGAAATTCTGCAGGCCGGAATAAGCCTGTTTGAGCGGCAGCGAGAACTGGCGTTTCCGGCAAACACCTCCCGAATCCGCCGGAAAAGCTTCCGCTCCTCGGCAACTGCTCCTGCGTTGCTCTACCTCCTGCATCCATGCAGTCGTGCTCACGCTCCCATGTAGGCAACGCCACCTCGCGCTACGCGCTTGGATGGCCTTATTCCGGCCTACGCCTAGGTAAGGGAAGCTCCGGCTTACTGACTGTTTTATGAAACTAGAGTTTCCCGACGTCATCAATCTGGATATTGGAGACCAACAATTGCCTAGACCCTGTGCCCCCGCCATCCGTAATAAGCGATGTAGCAATAACAAAGTACCGGGATAAAAAACGCCTGTTGAATGCCGATCCGGTCGGCAAATAATCCTTGCACGACAGGAAGAATAGCGCCCCCGACGATAGCGGCGCACAAGATCCCCGATCCCTGCCCGGTGTGCTTGCCCAAGCCGCTAACCGCCAATGAAAAGAGGGTCGGAAACATGATCGAGTTAAACAGTCCGACCGCAAGAAGCGTCCACATCGCAACGTGACCGCTGCCGAGCATGGTCATTAAAACCAACAGCGCCGCCGTTACCGCGTTAAAGGTAAGCGCTTTGCCGGGCTGGATTTTTTGCATGACTGCCGCGCCGATAAATCGCCCGACCATGGCGCCGCCCCAATAAAACGACACATACTTTCCAGCCTCTTGTTCCGCCAATCCGGCAATGGCAGGCTCGCCCAGAAAATTGATCAAAAAACTGCCGATGGACACTTCTCCGCCGACATAAACAAAAATGCCGATTGCGCCTAATACCAGATGCTTGTAACCCCAAGCGCTATCATGAACATCATCTTCACCGCCTGAAACCTGCTCTTCGGCAACTTCAATTTTGGGTAATTTGATCAACACAAAAACAATCGCAATCAAAAATAAAACCGCAGCAAGCAACAAGTAAGGGATTTGCACAGCGGCCGCTTGCGCCGCCTGGTAAACCGATAATTCGTCGGTATTCAGCAGTTTGATTTCATCTGCCGTTTTAACGGCAGTGGCAAGGATAAATAACGCGCCGAAATAAGGGGCGATAGTCGTACCCAGCGAATTAAACGCCTGAGTCATGGTCAATCGGCTGGAAGCGGTTTCCGGTTTGCCTAATATGGTGACGTACGGATTTGCGGCAACCTGTAACAAGGTAATGCCGGATGCCAATACAAAAAACGCCGCCAGAAATAACGGATAGGAATGCGAACTTGCGGCCGGGTAAAACAGCAAACAACCGATGCCCGCTATGGATAACCCGGCAATGATGCCGCCCTTGTAATCGATTTTTTCGACTAAATAGCCGCTGGGAACGGATACGACAAAATAGGCGGTAAAAAAGCAAAATTGAACCAACATTGCTTCCGTATAATTCAGGGTGAACACCGCTTTCAAATGAGGAATCAAAATATCGTTCAAACAGGTTATAAAACCCCAGATAAAAAACAGCGAAGTTAATATCGTTAACGAGCCTAAATAAGGATTTTTGTCGGAACTATTTGTCGAGTCGGTTGTATTGATCATAAATTTACCGGCATGTTAGTTTAAAAAACTAAAAAGATTGTCACCACGAAGACACGAAGAAATAAATCTTCGTGTCTTCGTGGTGAAAAAGGCTTTCAATCGCCTATTTATGTTGTTATTTCGTCACCGTAAAGCCAGCTATTTCATTACCAACCATCACCTTAAAATCACCCGGCTCCACAATCCGTTTGAGATCAACGCCAATAAACGACAAATCATGCGGCGTTAAGATAAAGCTTAAACGCTCGGATTGCCCCGAGTTCAGCTCGACTTTTTTAAAGGCTTTGAGTTGTTTGTTGGGTCGGGTCACCGAAGCCGCCACGTCATTGATATAAACCAGCACCCCTTCCTTGCCTGTTAACGCGCCGGTGTTTTTGACGTTAACGGTGACATGGATATTTTCGCCGATATTGATTTTTTCTTTTTCCACCTTCAAGCCCGAACGGATACAGCGGGTTATAAATATTCGACTCAAACGATTCGATCGGCTTGTAATCATAAGGCGTAATACCGTTGGTATTTCTCGGATAAGAAATCGGCAGCTTGCCGTTGGGGTTATAGTCGCCGTACAAAATATCGGCAATGGCCTCGCCGCCCTCCATGCCCGGCAAAAAGCCCAGAATAACGCCTGAAGCCCGTTCTGCAATCGACGTGATAATACGCGGACGACCGCCCAAGGTCAGCAAAATCACCGGCTTTCCGGTTGCAATCGCGGCATTGGCAAGGTCGATTTGCGCCTGATCGAGATTTAACGTCTCAATATTGCCCGGCGTTTCGGTATAAGGATGCTCGCCCAGACTGAGCAGAATAACGTCGTGGTCTTTAGCCTCATCAACCAGCTTTTGAACATCGATTGGCGCATCAAACGCATCGCCACCAACGTAAGTCACTTTGCCGGTAGCTTTTTCCTGTATGGCTTCCAAGACCGTCAGTTTCTCCTGGGGATATAACTCTTCAGTAGCGCCCTGCCAGGTAACCGTCCAACCGCCATTCATCACGCTCAGCAGATTGGCGGTAGGGCCTGTCACCAGAATATTGGCGTCTTTTTTTAGCGGCAGAATGTTGTGGTCGTTTTTGGCAAGGACAATCGATTCGCGCGCCGCCTGACGATTGATTTCTATCGCCTCAGCTGTGGCAAAGTTGCCTTCAATCGGCAACAGCGGCTTGGGCTCGAATAATCCGGCCTGATACTTGACCGTCAGTATCCTGGACACAGCTTCATCGATACGGGACATCGGCACTTCGCCGGATTTGACCAAATCAACCAGCAAATCATAAAAAGAAAAATCGAACGGCACCATGCTCATGTCGATACCGGCCATCACCGCAATTTTTACCGCTTCTTTGGGTGACGCCGCCATCTTGTCACGAGTATAAAGGCGCTCGATGTCCGCCCAGTCTGACACGGTAAAGCCCTTAAAACCCAGTTCGCCGCGTAAAATCGTGGTCAGGTAATAATGGTTGGCGTGTCCGGGAATGCCGTCAACTTCCGCCGAATTGACCATCACCGTCGGCGCTCCCGCTTTCACGCCCGCTTCAAAGGTCGGCAGAAAATATTCGCGCAGCATTCTTTCGCCTATCCAGGCAGGCGTCCGGTCTTTGCCGTTGAGGGGATAGCTGTAACCGACATAATGTTTCAGGCAAGTCGGTAATTTATCGGCAGCGGAAAAATCATCGCCTTGATGGCCTTTAATATAAGCCGTGCCCATCACCGTCGCCAAATGCACATCTTCGCCAAAGGTTTCCCACAAGCGCGGCCAAAGCGGTTGGCGACCAATATCCATCACCGTGGAAAAATTCCATTGCTGGCCGGAGGCGCGCACTTCCCTGGCAGTGATTTCGCCTTCCTTGAAAGCCAGCTCCGAATTGAACGTCGCCGCCATGTTAATGGCTTGCGGAAACAATACTGAGTTTTGCGTGTAAGTCGCACCATGAATGGCGTCGATCCCATAAATAACCGGGATTTTCAGGCGCGTTTTTGCCGCCGCATCCTGCACGTTGCGCGTCATTTTTCGCCATATATCAATCGATTGCGCCTTGTTATCGGGCGTAAAAGGTGTGTTAAGAATGGAACCCACATGATGATTTAACACCGCATCTTCCAGCTTGGCCGGATCGATTTGATCCTCAGCGTTTTGTTCTTTAGGAGCGCCGATCACCGTAAAATCAACCTGCGTCATCTGCCCTACCTTTTCTTCAAGCGTCATTTGGGACAGCAGATTTTTGACTTTACTTTCTATTGCTCTGTTTGTTTCTTGTGCATTCACAGAACGCCCCGCCATAACCGATAGGAGGATAATTGAAATGATATATTTTGTTTGCAACTTAATATTCTTCGCGTGTTGGTTGTTTAAGATTCATGGGTCCGACAAGGCCTTTAGTCCTGAGCGCAGCCGAAGGGTTACCACGAACGGCAATGGAGTTAAATCTATTGGCATTTTAAGCTGCACCACGGCTTTTCTACAAAGAACATTATCGATCAGGCTTGGTGGACTTCCAAGCTCCAATTCGTCCTTGTCTGAAAGAATTAATCATTTGACATGCAGACTTTTGCAGCGTAGCTTTTTAGGTAGAGAGTGGGATTGGAAATTGTCACTCGTTTATAAGACCTTTGAGGAGGAAATGTGAATTTTACAAAATCAATCTTATTAACAGTAACTTATAGCGTGGTTTTTCTGGCCCCTGCAATGGCGGTTGCAGATGATTCTGATTCGGCGACATTTCAGGCAGATAAGGATCGACAAATAGCTAATGTTCTGGAAAAGGTGCAAATTGCTCAAAAAAACCTGAGCTGTGTGCAAGCCGCTCAAGACCATGCGGCTTTAAAGGTTTGTGAAGAAACCTTTAAACAAGATTATGATGTTTCAGAGACGAAAGTAAAAGCACAGACCACCGATAAAAAAGCCCCAAAAGGTGCAAAAAACAAGGAAAAGCAATAGCGTCCGTAGCGACTAAAGTTCCGGTTACTCCCGTTACTTCTAAATCACATGGAACACCAGTCGTTCACACGGCTGGTGTTTTTTAGTTTTATCGTTAGACCGTGTACATGGGCTTACCGTCATTGAGCCGCAACCAGCCTTTGACTATGCGGTAAATGATCCAGATGCCATCAGCGACAAGCACAAACCACCCGATAATGAACACCATCGTGATTGTCCCCAGCACACCCCAAAGCACTCCGAACCAAAAAGTCCTGATTTGCCAACGAAAGTGACTCTCCAGAAATGTTCCGGCCACGTCATCCTTTTTGACATAGTTCATCACGATTGCAATGATGGCTGTGATACCGACAAAATAAGACGCGGCGTAGAGAGCGTAAATAACCGTGGTAAGGGTTATTGCTGATTTTTCGTTTTCTGTGGTGGCTATGTTTTTCATTGATGTTTCCACTTTTGTACAGGTGAGCCGTCTGGTTAGATCATACCAATCATGGCGGATTGCTATTGTGAATTCGCCATGGGGCATTCCACGGCGTTGTCAGTTATTGATCCTCTTCACCCAGCTTCAATGCCCCTTTGAGATCAGCATGCTTGAAGTTGCATTCATATTCAGTTGCGATCTGAAGTAGCTCTTGATTCACCTTGGTGAGCAATGGCCTAAGATTTTCATTTATTACCTTTGCATGACCAGTCCAAGGCTTATTGAGTGATTTTTGTGACTCAATAATGTTGCTGTGAAACTCTATTTTGTCTTTTATGAGCGTTGAAATATGAACGAGCGAATTAATTTTACCGTTTCGTCGTATTTCTCGACGTTGTAAAACTAATTGATAGATCCCTAAAAAAAAGGCGGATATGCCGATAGCTATTTCGATTTCCATTTTGGCCTCGTAAAAATATGAATGTTAATGTTGACGAACAGAACTGCTGCTCCGTTCAAAATATTTTTCGTTGGTTAAGTGTATCCCAAGTAATCCGGGCGTTATATACCAATGCTGCACATTTAAAACCTAGTTAAAAAGCTGCGCCGGAATTATACACTTAAAGATCACAATACAGAGTTGTTATGGTTTTCCAAATTGGTTATGGTATTTTGTTGCCATTCCCAAACATTCAAACCATCAAAATCCATGCAAACAAATTACCGGCAGTTCGGTTTATTACTGTTATTGCTCATTTCAATAGGCTGTAGCAAGACCATCACTTCGGCACCGGACGTGACTTTCACCACCATCACCGGGCAAAAAATCGCCCTAAAAGATTTGCGTGGCAAACCGGTGATTGTCACGTTCTGGGCGACTGACTGCCCGTCTTGCATCGAGGAAATCCCCGATTTAATCGATCTCTATACCCAGTATCATGCCTCAGGTCTTGAGATGATTGCCGTTGCGATGTATTACGACCCGCCGAATCACGTCGTCGATATGACTAAAGCCAAGCAACTGCCCTACAATGTGGCGCTGGATTTGAATTCGGAACACGCCCAGGCTTTCGGCGGCGTGATGTTTACGCCCAGCACCTTTTTGATTGCCCCGGACGGTTCGGTTGCTAGAAAAGAAATCGGCCTTTTCGACCTGGCAAAAATGAAAACAAATATCGAATCACTACTTAAAGGCTAACCCATGCTCTGGTTAAAAGCGTTACACCTGATATTTATGGTCACCTGGTTCGCCGGTCTGTTTTACCTGCCGCGCCTGTATGTTTATCACGCGATGAGCGCTGACGAGATCAGCAATGAGCGCTTTAAGGTGATGGAACGCAAACTGTTCTTCGGCATTATGACGCCCGGCATGATTGCAACCTTGCTATTCGGCATCTGGATGTTGGTTGCTTACGACTGGGCTGTTTATGCTAATGCCGGTTGGCTGCATGCAAAACTGGCGCTGTTGGCGCTGACGCTGGTTTATCACTATTTTTGTTATCTGTGGCTGCTTGATTTTAAACATGACCGCAACCGGCGTAGCCATGTGTTTTATCGTTGGATAAATGAGGTGCCGGTCTTGTTTTTGGTCGGTATAGTAATACTGGCGGTTGTTAAGCCTTTTTGATGCGGTAAATGTTTTACAATACAACATCCATATTTTAAAAAATATTGAATGCGAGTGGAGACCAACACCATGCCTTACTTACAAATCAGCGACCAAGTCGCGACCCAACTACATGACATGGCTGAGCAAGAACATGTTTCCAGCAGTGAACTTATCGAGCGGCTGATAAAAAAACACAGTGAAGAACTGACGAAGCAACGCGAATTAAAAGCTTTTTTTAAGCCCTTTCAAAAGAATATGAGCGGCTTTAGCTTTGATAGAGAAGATGCTAATGCCAGGTGAGTTTGTTGATACCAATATTGTTATTTACAGTTTCAGCCGAGACGAACATAAGCAGAGTAAAGCATTAGCAATACTGGCAAAACATCCCGTTATGTCGGTTCAGGTATTGAGTGAAACCGCCAATATCATGAAGCGCAAGTTAGGCTTTGATATTACCGCTATCCGCACCGTTATCAATCGCATCAGTCAAGAATGCAGCGTACTGCACCCCATTAACTTAAGCACCCTTAACCACGCTTTCGACATAGCCGAGCGTTACGGCTTTTCACATTACGATAGCTTGATTATTGCCGCTGCCTTGCAAGCCGATTGCACAACGCTTTATTCAGAAGATATGCAGCACGGGCAGATTATTGAAGAACGGATGATTATCCTTAATCCGTTTTTATAACCCGGCTTGACCGGTAACCAAAAGAGAAAAATATGAATCTATCTGACTTTACCCTCAACGCCTATATTGCCGGTCTCTGGGGTGGCTTATTAATCGGCATAGCCGCTGCCCTGTTTGTGTTATTGAATGGCCGAATTGCAGGTATCAGCGGAATTTTAGCCGGCCTGCTTCAGGCCGACAAAGGAGACAAAACCTGGCGGGTGCTGTTTCTGCTCGGCATGGCGGTTTCACCTTTCGTTTATCAAATTGCCTCCGATCTCCCCTCTGTGACAATCGAAGCGGGAACCGCGCAATTGATCATTGCCGGTCTGCTGATAGGCTTGGGCACCAGCTATGCGTCAGGCTGCACCAGCGGCCATGGCGTTTGCGGCATTTCTCGAGGATCGATACGATCCATTGCCGCAACGCTGACTTTCATGATGGCGGGTTTTATCACCGTCTATCTGACTCGCCACTTGTTGGGGCTTTAATCATGTTGAATCTGAATGCTTTTCTCGTTGGACTGTTGTTTGGCCTGGGCCTGATCATCTCCGGCATGACCGATCCATCGAAGGTCATTGGCTTTCTGGATTTGGCCGGTGCGTGGGACCCGTCTCTCGCGTTCGTCATGGGAGGCGCCATTTTGGTTGGTGCCGGAGCCTTTACTCTCGCTAAAAAACGTCAGCGCAGTTTGTTGGGAGCGCCTATGCAGCTGTCTTCTGCAACCAAGCTGGATTCACGTTTGCTATCAGGCAGTCTGGTTTTTGGCATTGGCTGGGGGATTTCAGGATTTTGCCCCGGGCCTGCTGTGGTAAGTGCGGCTGCAGGGCAACCCAAAGCATGGATATTTGTTGCGTCGATGCTGGCCGGGATGGCTTTATACATCGTGATTGATCGGCGCGGAAAATAATCATAAATCGATTAATTCACCACGAAGACACGAAGGGCACGAAGTTTATGTTTTTTCTTCGTGTCCTTCGTGCCTTCGTGGTGAAAAATCACGCTTCCTTGTTAATCAAAAAATAAACCACCGGAATCACCAGCAGCGAAAACAAAGTCGAGGCAAAAATCCCAAAGATAAAGCTCCATGCCAGCCCT
>Ga0208629_101144_pt1 | contig 11242 bp, 6 predicted proteins | sample LakWasMet19_HOW5_2_FD_183865 | JGI IMG/M metagenome (GOLD analysis project Ga0208629, IMG submission 183865) | Freshwater sediment methanotrophic microbial communities from Lake Washington under simulated oxygen tension - Sediment Metagenome... | ecosystem: Environmental > Aquatic > Freshwater >...
GCGCCTGGAGCGCGGTGCAAGGAGCCGTCAGCGGCAGTGGCCCGGACAGTGGATGGTATCGGAGACCCTGCAGCCTCGACGCAGCTGCCGCCGCCGCTGCAGAATGCGCGGGACCGCCGACAGGGCGAGCACTCGCCTCACCGTCGTGTGCGGCGGCAGCGGCCGCGGCAGCATCTGCAGCAGCCTCGTCATCCACAAAGGAAGCGCTGCTTGCCCGGGAGGCCGCAGCCGACGCTGCAGCTGCAGCGGACAGGTGTCCCACACCGCAGCCGTGCCAGTCACGAGGCGACGCAGCGGACGCACCCGCCGCCCGAGTGAGGGCGGCACGGGAGTGGGGCGAGAGTGTTGGAGTGCCTGCGAGAGGCACAGGCGGCCCGTGGCGGCCGCTGTCGGCGTCGTTGGCAACGCCGGGAGCGGGCGGCCGGGCAATCCAGTGTGCGTCGAACACGCTGCTGCTGGCTGCAGCTGGAACTGCTGCAGCTCGCCGCTTGTGCCGATGAGTGCGGCGGGCAGGCCCGCCCGCAGCCGTGGCGGGTGCAAGCGGGCTGCGCAGCCCAGCCGCACCCACAGGCAGCAGCGGGGAGGCAAAGGGAGGCGACAGAACGCTCATGCCGGGGCTCAGCAGAGCGGACAGCGCGCCGCTACTGCTATCAGGCCCACCGCCGTCTGTCACGTCGCCGCCGGTGCTCTGCTCCATCGAGTCGCTGCGGCTCGCGGCCTCTGCGCCCGGCGGCTCGTACGGCCCGAGCAGGGCGGCTGCGGCTGAGGCCTCAAGGCTGCACTCGCTGAGGTCCCCACCCGCGTCCGCCTCGCAGAGCGGGCCAGCGGACTCGTCGGCGTTCGCGCCAGCCCCGGGTGCAAGCAAACCTGCCGCTGGGCTGTCCTCAGCGCGCGTGAGCTCGAGGCCAGCGAAGTCCGCTGCAACGGCAGCGTCGAAGGCGGGGTCAGCCGTCCTGCCAGCGGCGCGGTGCGGCGCCCCGCTCGCAGACAGCCCTGCTACAGCGGAGAGCGGGTCGGGGCCTGCCGAGGCTGAAGGGGAAGCCACTGCGTAGGGAACGGGCGGCGCAGGCGAGACAGCCAGCCCCGTCGCGGCGTCGAAGCCATCGCCGGCGCCTGCCAGCCGCGCGGACGCATCTGCAGCGGCCAGGCCAGGCACCCGCGCCCGCACCGAGTCGTTCGCGACGCGTAGGACGGACGCCGGACGCAGCAGCGCCTCCCGCGGCGCCAGCATCAGCCCAGCGAGGGGGTCGACGACCGCATCGCCGCCGGCAGCGGAGCTCGCAGCAGGCGACCCGCGGAGGCTGGCCTCCTCCGATGCAGAGGCTGCGCGCGCGTCCGACGTCGCGCCAGCGCGCTGCGGAGAGGCGTGCGGGTTCCACAGCGCACCAGAAGCCCCGCACAGCGCGCTGGAGTCCGCGCGTGCACTCAGCCGGCTGGGGCCCGCCCGGCTGCTGCGCCGGCTGCGGCTGCCCCGTCGGCTGAAGCGCCCGCTGAGCGTCGAGGCGGACACGCGGCCGCTGCCGGAGGTGACGCGGCCGCTGCGGCTGCTGCGGCGGTCCCCGCCGTCCTCCTCCGCCTCCCCCGTGTACCCGTCCTCGTCCACGCCGCCGTCGGCATCCACCCCATCGCTGTCTGCGTCATGGTGCGTGTCATGCTCTGCGTCATGGTGTGCGGGGTGTGCGTCATGCTCAGCGTCATTGACACCGTCATGGTGTGCGTCATGGTCAACGTCGTGGTACGCTCGTCGTCTGCGGCTCGGGCCACCGCCGACCGCTGCACCAACATCGCTGGCGGCCCCTGCGGCGCCGTCCGCTACCGGACTGCTGCCCGCGCCGTACCCGTGGCTTGCGCGACTCGCTGAGCGCTGCGGCCACAGCTTGCGTCTGTATGGCAGCGCTGAGGGCTGCTGCATGCGTTCCGGGCTCTCTGGCAATCGGCCAGTAACCGTGGAGCTGGCGGACAGAGGCGCCGTGGCGCTGGCGGGGCCGCCAGAATGCGTTGCAGACGCGGATGCAGATGCAGACGCGCCGTCCTCTTGCGCTGCGTAGCCAGCGCTGCCGTGGTCGAAGCCAGACCCCTGCCGGCTCCGGTGCGGGCGCGCCGTGCCCTCTGGCGACTGCACCTGCGAGGAGGTGCGGCGAGAGCGGGCCTCCACACGGGAGGAGGCCGCGCCCTCTCGCGTGACGCTGCCCTCCGGTTCACCGCCGCTGCTCGTCGTAGTGAAGCGGCCGGGGCCGAAGGAGCCGTGCTTCTCGAGGGCAGTCTGCAGCGCCGAGGCTGAGCCTGTGCCGGAGAGCGTCACGTCTGCATTGAGCAGAGCGACGGAGGCGACAGAGCCGGCGGGCGAGGGCGGCAGTGCCACGCGCAACCCTGCGAGGCCGAGGTTGGGCGGCGGCACCTGTCCGCTCTGCATGCCAAACACCCCGTGGCCTAGTTTGGGGCTCGGAGGCGGCTGCGGCAGCAGGGAGGGTGTGGAGGCGCCCCGCCCGTGTGGCGTCCCCGCGCCGAAAGCGGTGATCTGCCGAACGGTGGAGGCGTGGACACGCAGCGGCCCCGCAGCGTCAACAGCCGCACCTGACGCCGCGCTCAGTGCAGCGTATAGCTGCTGGCTGCCGCTCTGCGTGAGGGTGAATGATACACTGGCGTCTGTCCAGGTGAGGGCGTCGCCATCCATCCTGTGAGGACGTCCTTCGTGGCCCCCGTGACCCCCATGACCTCCGTGACCCCCATGACCCCCGTGCTGACGCTGTGCGGCGGCGATCTGCTGCTGGCGTAGCTGCTGTTGCCGCAGCTGCTCGAGTTGCACCTGCTGCCACACCTGGGTGAAGGAGGCGGGCGCTGCGGCGCTGGCAGGCACGGCCCCCAGCTGCCCGGCCGCCCCGAGCGACAGCGCGGCGAGCGTGAGGTGCGCTGACAGCTGCAGCGCCGTACCCGACGCGTCAAGCTGGCTGGACAGCGCAGCAGCGGCACCCACCTCGCGGGGCCTGCTACCAGCGCCAGACCCCAGGCCCAGCTGCGCTGCACCTGCTGCCGCCGGTGACACTGGTGAGGAGGCTGGAGAGAACGTTGAACCGCCAACAGCGTCCGGGCCCACGCTGTCTCCGTAGAACAGGGTAGCGGACACCTCGCGGGAGCCACGGGCCTGGCTGCTTGTGAAACGGCCGTCGCCAGGAGCGCCGCTCTCTGCGCTGGCACTGAAGACGTCGCGGACAACAGACGCCGCCACCGCTGCAACGGCGGCAGCGTGCTCCGCGCTAGAGCCTGCAGTCGCGTAATGATGTCTGTCCGAGCCGGCTGCCGGCATCTGCCCGGCCTGATACTGCTCCTGCGCCGAGATGGCGAGCAGCACCGCAGGGCTCTCCCGAAAGCTCGCAACGCCACCGCCCGTCGCCATGGCGTGGCTCTCTGGGCTGAGCACGCCGTCAGAGCCCATGGGCGTGTCGAAGCCAGGCCGGAGCGGGCCCGCCCGGGAGAAGGATGAAGGCCCTGGAGTCACGCTCGTGCCCACGCCGCTGAGGGCCGGCGTGCCTGCGGGAGAGGCGCTCGCAGCAGCGGTGGCACTCTCAGCAATGTGGCGGCGAGGTGACGCCGGCGAGAAGGTGGACGGAGAGCCACCGTGCTGAAGCTGGCTCGCCTCACCGGCTGCCAGGTGCCGCTGCTGCACTGCAGGGGAGCCACGAGGCTGCTGCGGCGGCTGATGCAGCGACAGCACCCGATCGCCCTCCGCGACGGCCCCACTGGGCGAAAGCGTGGACTGAGACGCTGTGTGCGGCGCAAAGCTCGTGTCTCGCCTGCCGCTGTCGGGCGCATCGCCGTGCCGCTCGGCGCGCTGGTGAGGCGCCTCAGAAAATGACACCCGCACAGAGCCCAGACTCGTGACGCTGTTGCTGCGGGAGACGTATGCGGAGCGTGCGTTTGGGGGAGCGTGCGCGGCCCCGTACGCTGGGGCAAAACCCGGCACACTACCGTGAGGCGCGTGGCCCCGCTCCGGCAACGGAGGCAGCTGACCGTCCGGCGCGTCATCGTCGACGTACTCGACGTCAAACGAGCCGCGAAACCGCCCGTCGAGCCCAGCCAGCATGCCATCCGGGTACTGCTGCCCGCCCGCGAGACTGGAATCTTCGGCGCCTCCGGTGACGCCCTCCGAGCCCAGTGTGGACCCCAGAGGGGCAGCCGAGCCAGCGCCTGATGCGTCTGTCGTGGATGCGCTCGCGCGGGACCGCGGCCGCTTGGGGCCACGGCCGGCGACAAACCAGTGGTGCGGGGACGAGCGGGTGGAGCGGCTGGCAGGCGGCTCGTCGGGGCTGCGCCCCTGTGCCCCCGAGGGCGCCGCATCCAGCGCCTGCTGCTGCGTCCCAGACGCCGGTCGCCGAGAGACTGACGACGCACCAGCCACAGAGCGCGGCGCCGTGTGCACGCCCGCGGAGCCGACGGAGCCGACAGAGCCGATACTCGAGCGACTGCCCGGCCGACGACTGGAATTGCTGCTGCGCATGGCAGGGGCAACAGGGTACGGGCCGCCGGCGGCAGCGAACTGTAGCCCCCCGAAAGATACCCCACCGGACGAGAAGCCGGCCATGGGCGATGAGACCGCAGAGAGCAGGCCTGGCTGCACCGTGCGACCAGACGTCGCGTGGGTGGCGCTTGGAGGCGAGCTCGCCGGGAACAGCGCAGAGGCAGACTGCGACGATGCAGACAGCAGTGGGGACGGCGGCATTGGAGCGTGCGCGTCCCCAGAAGGGTGCGGCGGCGCGCCACCCGCTCCTTGCGCGGCCCCCATGTTATGGTGCAGAGACGAAAACTGGTGGGCGGCGGGGCCGCGAAACGATCCGCTCAGAGGGGACAGCCCTCGCGTGTACAAGCCAGAGCTGCCAGGGCCACCAGCGCTGGCAGATGGCGCGCCCAACGCGGAGTGGATCGGAGATGACACAGCGTCGAGCGCACTGCTTCCAGAGACCGTGGCAGCCCCCACAGCGGCAGCCCCCACAGCGGCAGCAGCGCCCCCGCTGGCGGGCGGCGTGCCCTTGCCCGCAGCCATCGTTTCGAAGCGAAAGACACGCACGGGTCCCGCGGTGCCGCCAGGGCCTCCATGCATTCCGCTGAGGACAGCTTTCGACCCACCAGCCCCTGTGAAGGCCGCAAAAGCGGGGGAAGCCCCTGGCCCTGAGGCGAGGCCGGGCGTTCGCTGTGATGGCGCCACCGAGGCGGCAGACGCTGCACCGACAACTGCGCCTGTCGCTGCAGCTGAAGCGCTATGGACCGCAGAGCGAACGGGTTGTGTCGGCAGCGGGGCGCCCGCAACAGGCGTCATACGGGCTGAGAGAGATCCGCGCTGAGACACTGGCGAAGGCAGGGCCGACGGTGGCGCTGATACGTGGGCTAATTGTATCTTCGACGGTGTTGCGGGAGCAGCGGATGCGAGCGCAGCGGCCTCATGCGCGTGGTGTCGACTACCGTGAGTCGTTGGCTCAGCTCCCGCGCCCGACGCGGCGAACCCAGCAACGCCTGAGGGAGCCTGCGAGGCACTAGCATCTGGCGGTCGAACGGGCGACAAAACAAAAGGGGAAAGGGGGCCTTTTGCAAGAGCCCCACCCGATGTGCTAGCCTCAGAAGCAAGCGCGTCAAAATGCGAAGCTCGAAGTATGATCGGCGCCAGCATCTGAGCCGTGTGCGATGAGGCGAGCGGGGCGCTTCTGCCGGGCTCAGCCGGAGTCGAACTGCCATTCGCAGCGCCATTGTCAGGGCTCAGGCGAAGCGCGGCTACGCTGATCGATGCTACCGAGCGTGATGCCTGCCGCCGTGCATCGTCACAGCCGCCTGGGGCATCTGCAGATACAGGCGAGCAAAGTGCGGACAGCCCCAAACTGTAGCCACTGCTCGATCATAGCACAACCGCGGCATTACAGGGTGGAGGCAGACACCGCCTCGTATTCAAAAAAAGTTGATATTGCGGCTCCCATTTCAGATCCTCAAGACGAGGGTGCCGGCGAAACACCCAGAAAAGCACAACCGTCTCGCTCACCTCGTTTCAATGCTGACACCAGCACGTCATGTAACTCGAGCGATCCGTGACCAGACGTCAAAGTCCTATTGATACGGTTCCCTAGTACTGATTTCCCGCCGAGGCCTGTCTCTCGGCCTTCGATCTCACGACCCGTAAAAACATCAGAGGGCCGGGCAGAACCGTCGATCGCGGGCAGCTGCTCTAAACTCAGCCCATCTTCGCCCCCGCTGCTCCCAGCATCAAACTCTGCTTGAGCATCGTCTGTGTCGGCAAGAGCAACAAGGTCGGAGTCACCGTCCATGGCTACGCCGCCATAGCCCGCAAGTGGGATAGTGACACCCTCTTCGAAGGCCTCGATTCGGCCTGTCCAAATCAGGTTTGCCAGGCCAAAGCCCCTCTGGTCTGTATGCGAGGTCAGAGACCATCTGACGCTGCGAGATGCATTAGAGGTTGGCGCGTTGGACTTCTCAGAACAGAGGCAAAACGTGCGAGGACAGACGCGCGCATGAATCCGACGAGTCATCCAGGAGTTGGCGGAAGCTCAAGCGAGCGTGTATGGCTCGGCGCTACGTATTTTAAACGCGTTGGCATGCACAAACGTATTGTTGCCAAAAATCGAACGCGACAGCGCCCCATATATCTCTGTATCTTCATTGTTGTTCGCGGCCTTGAGCCAGCTGAGAGTCCGAGACCGTGGCACCGCAACGCCGTCGTCGCCGCATGGGACACCACCGGGCACCCGTAAACCTCTGGTGAGGACGCGAATGGATTGAGAGTGTGGCCCATCCGCATAATTGACAATTTGAACAGCACCCGTGGAAGAATCGCGCGACGGCGGCTCCCAGCACGAGGTGCACGTGGGAGTTCTGCCACCGGGCGCATGCCACAGTGCCGGAGAGCGCCGCGCTGCTCACGCTGTGGCGCGCACCTTCTTGGTCGTGGTGTCCTCCTTCAGCGAGACGGTCTGGTTGAAGACCAGGCGCGGCGGCGAGGCGGTCAGGTCCGAGTCCTGGTCGACCACGAAGAAGCCCATGCGCTCGAACTGGAAGCTCTGGCGCACCGCCACGGCGCCGGGCGCCACGAGGGACGCGTCCACGTAGCAGCCGGTCAGCACCGTCTCGGAGTCGGGGTTGATCTCAGACTCCCAGTCCCCGGTGGACCCCGGGCTTTCTGTCGTGAACAGCTGGTCGTACAGCCGCACCTCGGCCGTGGCGGGCTCTGCGCCGGGCACGCTGGAGGAGACCCAGTGCAGGTTGCCCTTGACCTTGCCCGTCGTGCGGCTGCGGTCGTGGTCGTATTCGCAGCGCAGCTCGATCGGCTTGCCTGCATCGTCCTTCACGACGTCTACCACCTTGACGAAGCCCGCGTAACGCAGACCAGCCACCTTGCCCGGGGCGAGGCCGTAGTAATCCTTGTCGTCCACGAGCCTGCACGGAGTCACCAGGACCGAAGGAGCGGACAGGAGCACACGAGTGAATCAGCGACGTTTGGAAGGCGACTCGCGATAGGCAGAGGGTCGGGCGGTTAGCAGCCCAACGCAGCGGCAACGTGTGCACCGGCCGCCGGCACCGCGACCACTGCCAGCGCCCCCGCGAATGGAGCCCTATGACTTCCAGCGGCAGCACCAGGTCCTGCTTGAGCCGCAGCATGTCCACGCGTCCGTCGTCTGCGCAGCCGGCAGCCGGCGGCGGAGCACGCACCTGAAGTCGTCCTGCTCGATGTACACGACGCGGGAGAGAGCGATGCGGTGGCTGCCGAGCGCCTTCTCCCGCGGGAAGTCGGGCGCCTCCAGCCAGCGCACCTCGCCCTCAGGCACGTCCAGCAGCGTGACCTTGAGCGGCCGCAGCACGGCGAAGGCGCGCTTTGCGATCATGTCCAGGTGCTCGCGCAGGTGGAAGTCGAGGCGCGCCGTCATGATCATGTTCTCTGACCGCGACACGCCGATGTCGCGGCAGAAGGCGTTGATCGCCTCCGGAGTGTAGCCGCGGCGCCGCAGGCCGTTGATGGTGGCGAGGCGCGGGTCGTCCCAGCCGCGCACCTTGTTCTCGGTGACCTGCGGGCGGATGAGAGGAACGTGCAGGGATGATGGATGTACAGACGATACGAACGCAAGGCATGAGCACGTCACCGGGAGGTGAAAGCGGGCCCGGCAGCACGCGGCTTGGCGAGTGGAAGTCAAGCCATCAACGCCACACGACTGACAGCGCTCCTCCATGAACCAAACGACACCAAAGGAAGGCAGCAGCGCTGTGTTAGCCTGGCAGCCTGACGGCAGCGCCACGCACCAGCTTGAGGATGTTGCGCTTCGACAGCATGACATACTGCAGGTTCAGCCGGGAGAACTCCCACACGTAGGGGCTGCACAGGGGGCACGGGGCAGAGTGCGGGAAGCAAACACGGGCGGTGGAGGCAGCAGGCGCGAAAGGGGGGCAGTGGGCGCAGAGATACGACAGAGCCCAGGTGCCCACGAGCAGTGGTGCAAAGTTCAACGGCAGCGCTGATTCCTGAAAAAAAAGTGTCTCAGTCAACGGCTAACGCTTCACCAGCAGTGTCTCAGCTACGGCTGGCGCTTCCCAGCAGCAGCAGCTTCTTCTTCTCACGCACCGGTACAGATCCAGCTGCTCGAGGACCCAGTAGTAGATGTCGCGCCGGATCTCAAACTCGAGCGTGCACAGCGAGTAGTCGATGTGCTCGAGCGAGTCGATGATGCAGTGCGAGAAGTCGTAGGACGGGTAGATGCACCACGCGTCCCCGGTCATAGGGTGCGCGCAGTACTTGATGCGGTACGCGATGGGGTCCCACAGCGTGGGGTTGGAGTGCGCCATGTCCACCTTCAGGCGCAGCGTCGCGCCGCCCGCCGGGTACTTGCCGTACCGCATGGCCTCAAACTCCCGCAGCGACTCCTCGATCGGGCGGTCGCGCCACGGGGAATTTGGGTCCCGCCCGTCCCGCGCCTTGGCAATCTCCCGCGACGCCTCCATCTCCTCCTTGCTCTGGTGGCACACGAAGGCGCAGCCCTTGCGGATCAGCGCCACCGCGAAGCCGTACAGCTGCTCGAAGTAGTCGGAGGAGTGCGTGACGCGCGCGGGCTTCCAGCCCAGCCACGCCACATTGTCCGCCTGGCTCTTGATGTACACTGGACTCTCCTTCTCGGGGTTGGTGTCGTCGTACCTGCAGCAGCAGAGGGCAGCAGAGGGCGGACAGCACGCACGGCAGTCAGCAGAGAGACAGTAGGGGCAGTACGTCATACACAACGACACATGGTGCAGGCGCACACTTTTGCAACACAGCTGCGACTAGGGGACACAAGCCGCCAAAACCTCCAGCAGCAAGCGAGCCCGCCACCTGGCTGCCAGCTGAAGCATCGTTGCGACACGGTGTCGAGCTGCTTCGAAGGGCAGCTGTGGAACACATGCCCCAGCACCCCGCACCACAGGGCCAAACACGACGGCAGCAGTAACTGGCTGCAGTTCAGCTGTCATCCTCGCCGCCAGCGACGGGCGCAACCAGGGGCATCAGCAGCGCACCCACACCGGTGCTAGCGCAGCGCCAGCGGGAGGGATACACACGCGCCAGCGCAGCACGCGGCCGGGCGACGCACCGAAAGATGGTCTCTCCTTCCGTCTTGGGATCCTTGCCCAGCGCCAGGAAGGCGCCCTCAAAGTTGAGGTTCATGCTCTTCGCGTGGCCCACGTGCAGGAACCCGTTGGGCTCGGGCGGGAAGCGCGTGCGGATCTTGCCGCCCGTCACACGCCGGTGCTCCTCCAGGAGCGCAGGCGAGTTGATGGCGGACGTGAGCTCGCGCGCCACGAAGGGGCTGGAGGGCTCGCCAGACGCCGTGGCAGCCGCGCCTGCGCCTGGGGCGGGCGAAGCGACCGGGGTGGCCGCGGGAGTGCCCGCGGAGCCGGCGCCCGCACCCGCCACAGCCGCAGCGCCCTTGCCGCCTGCCCCGGCAGCTGCAGCCTTGTCCTTCTCCTTCGCCGCCGCCTTCTTGGCCGCGAAGGCGTCCGCGATCATCTTCTCGTCGTCCGCGTTCTTGGGGCCCAGCACCTCCAGCACCTCCGCGTCGAGCGCGGCCTTCATCTTGCCGCCGTCCGCCCAGCCCCAGCCGCCGTCGCCCTCCTTCATCTCACGCAGCACGTCCATAATGGGAAAGGTGTACCGCGCAGTGCGCAGCTCCTCAGCGTGGCGGCCCAGCACCTCGCGCGCGCGCCCGCGAATCTCCTCGTCAGAGAAGCGCACGCCGGCGCCACAGGCGCGGTCGAACTCGGCAACGTTGATGTCCGCGGCTGCGGAGACCTTGGCGGCCTTCAGGTACGCACACGCGGCGGTCACCTGGGCTTTGTTGAGAAGCCGCTCAGTGGCGATGTTGCTGAAGACAAACGCACGAAGTGCGGTTTTGTCGGCTTCCTTGATGTCAGTGGCGACGGCGAGAAGAAGCGCGCCAACCGTGGGTGACGCCGACGAAATATTGGCTGCCTCTGCAGCCTGCAGGACGAGATCAGGCACAGCCGCGCTCTTTTCAAGCGTCTTCATGGCCGATTCCAGGCCGAGACGGATGAGCGCCTCCTTCTTGGCGGGATCCATGTCGTGATCGCGGGTTGTGATAGAAGGCAGAAGATTGGTTCGCTGCTGCAGCGAGAAATCAACGCCCGCCTTGTCGCCACGCGAGCAAAGTGCAAACGACCTCGTAAAGCAGCTCGCAGGGAGGGTCTGCACCGAGCGCATTGCGACGCAGGTGCATATCTTGTCTGCATTTCGTACACGGAAGTGGAGGGCTGCGGATGCGCAGACGGCGTCGAGTTTTTCGACGATTTTTCGGTGTTTTCAGTGTTATATTTCACCCCAGACACTCTATCAAGCCAACCACCGCATTTAATACCGACACTCTTGGGATTGTATTCTCAAACGCTCGACGTTCTCGTGATCCGCATTCAAGCTTGTCCCGCGCAACGTGCCGCAATCGGCCGCCCCGTGATCTCTACAACTGCAGTGGTTCCTCATCTGCCTCACCGGCCACCGCGGAGTCCTGCTTGTAGCACACCCACTCGCGTGCCGCACTGCCGACTGTAGAACGCGTAGCCTCAGAGGCGGAGTGCTGCAAGCAGAGTCATTGCACCTCGCTCGTTCGCACACACCACTATGGACGGCGGCGGTGACGCAGCGGCGCCATCTCTCGGCCTCATGAAGGGAGTGATGCTTTGCAACCGCCCCGTGCCGCCAGAGGCCATCACCGCT
>Ga0208629_101146_pt1 | contig 11242 bp, 1 predicted proteins | sample LakWasMet19_HOW5_2_FD_183865 | JGI IMG/M metagenome (GOLD analysis project Ga0208629, IMG submission 183865) | Freshwater sediment methanotrophic microbial communities from Lake Washington under simulated oxygen tension - Sediment Metagenome... | ecosystem: Environmental > Aquatic > Freshwater >...
ACCCGCAGAATCACCGATGCGGCCTCTGCAACGGCTTCCCCGTGCGCAACGGTGGCGCGAGCAGCAGAGCGATCGCAACAGACAACCGGCAGGTCTACACTGCCTTCCAGATGGGAGCCATCAGGTCTGGGAAGGCGGACGTCAAGGATGTGTCGTGCCCACTGCAGCGGCCGCGGAGGTTCGACTGTCGTTTGGATCGGACGCTCTGCTGCATGGATTGGGGCGCCACTGAAAGGTGCAGCACACCCGGACCCCGTCACGTTGCTGCGGTACTGAGCATCACCCGAGCTGCCAACGCGTCGAAGCAACATTTGCGCGTCGACGGCAAGTGCGGAGGTGCCTGCAGGTTCACACAGCGGCTCCAAAGGCCAGGCACGCCCAGATGTCGCACCCCACTCGCGAGCACCCGTGATCCCACGAATACTCCCCGCGACGAGTAGAGGAGACGCTGCTACGTCCGCACGGTCTATGAGGGCGGGCGAGTGTCGGCTTGCGACTGGCAACGCGCAATTGGCTCGGCTGCCCTGTGCAGACGCCGAGCCGGGAAGCCGCAACTTCACGGCGGCGGCGCCCTCGTGGACCTCTGGCGGGAGCAATGCAAGGCGCCGGTCGCTAATGAGAGCCGAGACTGACACAATGAGCGGCTGTGCAACCGGTGACTGGGTCGACGCAGCGCCTCCCGCACTGGCTCCACTACCCAGAGCAATGGCGAAGTTCGCGCTAGTACGGACAGCAGTCGCGCTGCCAGCGGACGCTGCGAGCAGACGCGCCCGCACGCCCGCGCCGCTCGTGCCAGCAGCGATGCGAAAGATGCGCCGCTCTCCCGGAGCGAGCGTGCCCGCGCCCGGCTCAATGGAGAAGACGCCAGCCGGCGAAGCGCCGCCGTCTGCATGTCCTCCATCGCTCACAAACCACGGTACAGCGGTTGTGGTGGCAGGAAGGGTACTATCGGACAGCCTCTGAACCGCAAACGAAACCGCGAACGGCGAGTCGTTCCCCAGCAACACGCAGCGACAAGAGTCGTCACCGGCAACGATGCAGCGAAAGTCAACGGCAAGTTGTGGCTGCGGAGCCGTTGGTGCCGCCTCCTCCACCGACTTGATGGCTATCCCATCAGACAGGGCCTGCAGCGCAGGCGCCAGCGCGGCTAGCGGAGCAGCCTCGGCCGACTCAATCGGGAGGGCAGCGATGGCCGCAGCTACGGTGTCGGCGAGGGGCAGAAAGGCCAACGTCGGCATGAGGCCAAGGCCGGACAGATGAACAACCTGCTCGGTAGCGGCCTCATGCCCAGGTTGGACCGCGAGGCCGCTGGCTTCATCGTCGAGAGCTCCATGCGGCAGCTGCGCTGGCCGAGCAGTAATTCGCAGAACGGAGGCGTAGCGCCGCCCCTCCGCAGGCGCAAACACAACGGGGACGGCAACAGAGCCGCCAGCCGGAATTACCACGAGCGGTGTCGGGAGAATGAACGCCGCGGCGGCGGTAGGGTCGCTGAGCAGCAACTGACTGCGGAGAGGCAGGGCAGAGAGGTTCGACAGCTGCAAGCTGGTGCGTCGAGCGCCGCCCACGTCAACGCCGCCAAATGCAAACTCGCGGGCCGGAGTGATGCGTAGCACAGGCACAGGGGCTGGAGGCCCAGCAATAACAGGAATGTGCACCACTTGGGGCCGCTCCGCGCTCGCCGAATCAGTCATAGCCGACCCCGCAGTCCCTGCGGATGGGTGCACCGGAGCGGGGGAATCCGCATCGAAGACCTCTGCCGACGTCAGCTCGATGCTCTGCAGACCAGCGATACTTCCGACGGGGAGGACGAACCCAGGCTGGGCAGGGCTCACGCGAACACAGACCCGAGACTCTCCGTCCGGAACGAGAGTGCCAGACTGAGGCGTGAAGGATAGCTGGTAGGGGGAGTTGCTGGAAAGCGTAGATCGAACGGCCCAGCGAATCGGCGGGAGGGGTTTGTCGCCGGCGCAAGATGAGGCATGCCGCAGCATAAGCGTAACCTCCGTCGCCTCGTCACCACTGAGCGGGGGAAGCACGAGGCGCGACAAAGACGGAATGATAAGCGGGCGCACCGCGATACCGTGCCAAGTGACCGCCGCCGATCTTCGAGCAGCGTCAACGCGGTCGCGAGGCTCAGACGAGAAACTGGAAGGGCACAGAGGCTCTACGCCCGCGGTTTCTGCAATCAACGAAATGCTGCCAGAGCACTCGCCATGCTGCCCGGGCTGGAACATCAAGGCGAGCAGGCGCGATTCCCGGGGCTGAAGCAGCAAGTTGTCGACAGGCAGCGTTGAATACACGGCGCAATCAACCGCGCTCCGCTGGTCAGAAGGAGACGTCGAGCAAGCAAGTACGTCCACCAGGGAGACAGGGCAAGGACCCGCGTCGATGCGAGCACCAGGCTGAGAGGATCGCATCAGCACCGAATACAGGACCGGAAGGTCTGAGAAGGATGTTACGCGCAGCAACCTTCGCGCACACTGCTGAATGGACAAGGTACCAAACTCTATGTGATGCCCCTCTTCGCAGGCGGGCAAAGGCGCATCCGCAGGCCCCAGGAGGCCGGAATCGTCGACGGGCTGCAGGAGGAGCATTGGGTTCGCAATCTCCGCCAGCAGCAGAAAGGGCACGGTGAAGCGCGCTTTCGTAGCCCCACTGCCCCCTGATGCGGTAAGGAAGCATCGAATTCGCAGTGGGATAGGCGCAGAACCAGGTGCTGCGCGGAGGCGGCGTCGGGATGCCAGCACGGCTCGCAGAGGGACGCATAGCTTCACTGAGAGGCATACGGCCCCGTCGACAGCGACTTCGCCGCCAATGTGGGTGCGAACTGTCTCGTGCGGCGGCGCATACGAGGAAGCGGGATCCAGAGCCACAAAATCGTCCCCTGCCGCGTCAGTGCTGGCGTCCTCGGACGGTCCCAACACAGCAGGGCCGGCTCTCGCTTCCAGGCTGTACGTGTTGGCGGCACGGCAGCGTACCAGGAGAGATGCAGTATACTCATGATCGGCCACAATCGCGCCGAAGTCGATGCTGCTTTGCGGCAGGTACACGGGCATGTCACACACCCCGACCCGGCAGTGCACAACATAAGAGGGCAGCGGAGCGCCGCTGGCGGCTTCTCGGCATTGAAACTGCACCGCCACCGCGTGCTCACCAGGAGCCGATGGGCGACACACCACCCGAAACTGGACCATAGAATAGCCAGGAACGATGAGAGTTGAGCCCGCGACGGAGCCGTCATCGCAGACAACTGAGAATATGTTGCCTGGTGCGGCTGCAGCGCCGCTCGTTGTGTGTCGCTGCCCCAGCTGCACGTGAACAGCCAGCGCTCCCTCATTCCGCAGCCGAAGCGTGGACGTCAGCTCCATACCCGGGTACGCATCCACGCCGAAGTCGCAGGCCAGGTCCTGGACCAGCTGCGCGGCGTTATCCTGAGAGCTCGTCACTGTGCCATTAGCGGCCAGCACCTGAAGCAGCGGCACGCCCCGCTGGGCGCGGCAGCGCAGCGGCACCTCAAGCACCCCTGTGGGGGCCCTCAGAGTGAGGACAGAGTCCACGTCCGTGTTGCTCCGAGGCGTGAAGGTTACGTGAATGTCGCAGGAAACTCCCGCTGACATCTTCCCAGGAGGCGAGTACCGCAGCCGAAAGAGGTCCCGAACCGCGTCAGGCAACTCCGCGAGTTGAAAGTGGTTGAACGCAAGGGCGATGTTGGTAATCCGCAACACCAGCGTTTGAGGGGTGCCCACCGTGAAGTCTCGAAACACCAGCGCGGTGGGCATCGGCAGAAGACGAGCCCCTGCAGGAAGGGTCAGGTCGCACGGCATGGGTGCAAAGAAGTGAGCGTCACGCGATGAGTGTACGGGGGATGCGCGCGGATTCATTTCCACCTGGCTCCTCACCTGAAACCATGCTCGGCGCCTCCGCGCCACCTAGAGGAGCGGAAGCAGGTGCGCGGACTGCTGCAGCCTGACGTCGCAGTTGAGGACCAGGAGACGGACGTCCGCCGCGTTCGCCGCCAGAGCCGGCCATCGCGCCCCCGCCATCGTACTCGTCCCGGAGAGTGTCGTCTACGGCAGCCCCGGACAATGCAGCGAGCTCGAGGGCGCTGCGGGCCTGCGAGATTGGGCAATATTGCGTTGACAAGCAACAAGAGGTTGGGCAAGACACCCCGAACCGGCGACAACCGGGCGAGCGTGACTGCCCTCTGTCGCGGTTGACGCCCCGCGGCGAGGTTTGCGCTCACCTTGCGCGGCATGAGGGAGGGTATGGGCGCCACACCTTTGTTGTCCCGAAGCTGTGAAACGTCTTGCAATATATCGGGGCGGGAGCGGTGCAAGCGTCCAGTACCAAGCGACGCCGGCTTGATTCGGGTACCCGAAGAAGGCTGCATGACACAGGGCGGGCGCGGAATTGGCGGCGTGGGCATTGAAAGCACTGCGGCAATAAGCCGCCACACGCTGCTGAGTACCGTCAGCTGCACCATCATCAGACTCACGAAGGCTCGCGCAGTGCTGCGGCCAGCAGCGGCGCTAAGCCGCGCGGTGCCGCTGACAGTTCGTGCGACGATGAAATCCTCCACCTGCGCCTCCGCGACCGCTCGGGGGGGAGGGGAGGACGACGGCTCGGGCCGGCTGACTCCCGCGACTCCCGCGAGCAGGCCTGCACGCCGTCGCTCTATCGCGACCAGGCCTGCAGCCTCATCCACCGTAGCTGGAAGCGGCGACACCGGTGCGCTTGCAGGAGTGAAGGAGGGGGAGCCAAACTCTCCAGTGAATGTCCCCGTGGCCGTCACGCGGGCCACCCGACCAGAAGGCGGCGCCCGTGTGCTGCCGACGCCGCGAGTGCGCTCAATGTTTTCAGCAAGTTCGATCACAGCGGCGGCACGGTCAATGGCCACGTGGCGGGCAATGTCGGCCGCCTCCGAAAACGCTGACGCCATACGCGCGGCTGTGGCCTGCGTTAAGTTCTCGCGACGTTCGGCTTCAAGATGCGTGGCAGAGAGTGAACGAGCCTCAGCGGACACAAGCGGGACCGCGACGGCGCCACGGCTGGGCACAGACAGCTCCCGTCGCGCGGCTGCGATGCCATGGCGAGCAACAGCTGCTGAGCGCAACAGCGCGCCCTCCAGCTGTGTTGACTGCAAGTCCATCTCTGTGGAGAAGATGCCGGCGGCGGCGCCCACAACCAGAACTGGCTTGCGATAGTACACTCGTCCTTGCGAGAAGAAGCTCGGCGGCATTTCCTCGGAACCTTGAGCCGCTACGCGCGAGAACCGTTTCGTCGTCACGGGATCGGGCCGCCCTCACTTTCAAGCCACCCTTTAAGCCACGGGCGGAGGCCCACCTTGCAACATGTTGCGTCGATGCGGATACTCCCACGCGTATCTTACACCTTGTAGTGAGGGTTTCGGACCGGGCAACGCTTTGGACCGACAGGCAGGTGCGCGCACTTCCCCGTTTCGTCCGATATCGTTTGTCGACGCCGACAATACGGGCGAAGACCGCGCTGCGCGCTGCCCTGCTGACTCCTCATTGGTATGGCGGACGATAGATCCCGGCGGGCACAGGCCGCCCTGGCCGACTTGGAGAACGAGTTTGAAACCCGGCTCGGCCTAGATTCGGGCGGTGACGCAGTTTCCAGGGCGCTGCATTTCACACTCGGCGACACGTTTCCTGCCGCCCTGGTCCCAACAGCCCATGATGCGACGGCTTCGCGCTTGCCCGCACGAGATGCTGATGCGCGGGGTTTGACGAGACTGCCTGCAGCTGGTGGAGCCCAAGTGTTTCTCAAGATTGCGCCGCAACCTCGGCCGGCCGATCGAGAAGGCTCAGCTCTCCAATTATCGGTAGAAAAGCCCCTGTACAGTCTCGGTCGACCGGCCGGCCACCTCTCCGCTCCTCCTCACGGTGACTTCTCGCCAATGCCCAGTGTGGCGCAGGCGCGGCAGGTTGTGCCAGGCATGTCAGGCCCGCTCCTCATCTCCGCCGCCTCAGCGACACGCTACGGGGTTCACGCGCCGGTGCCAGATGTGGCTTTCTTGCAATCGGTACATGGCTCCGCTGCCTTCCCTACACGCATTGCCGCACCTCCTGCGGCCGCTGCGGCGGCTGCGGCGACAGCCCGCGTCCTCAGCCCGAGTGAGAGGAGTGGGCGATCGACGTCATCCGGAGGCGCAATGGCAGACCGGCCGGCTCGCGGTATTACCACCGTGGCTATTGCGCCTGATATGCACGGGCAGGCAGGAGATGCGTTGGGGAGGCAGACTGTGCCAGAGACTCGCGAGGTCGTTGGCGCAGCCTTAACCGCCATGACCTCAGGCCGCGTGGGACATGGCGCGGGGTCTCGCGAGGTTCCTGTCGCCGGACGCGATTTGCGAGAGGTGCGGGGTCAGCGTGGACAGGGCAGCGATGCCGCCGAAGCCGCGCTGGACGAGGGGCGGGCTCGCAAATCGGGCAACCGCCAGGAAGGCAGCCACAGGCGCAGGCAGGAGACCCCTTCGCAACACGCGGCGCTGTCTCCAGAAGGTTTCGAGCAAGACAAACACGCCAGCGCACCGCGCCGCCCGAGTCGCTCCCTTGCTGAGCATGACGACCGGGAAGCTGTTGTCCCGTTCTCAGCGCCGCGGCCAGCCCCCGCCTCCGCCTTTTCGGCTCGGAACCCGTCGCTGCAAGTGCTGCGACGCCTGTACACGGAAACTTCACCGCACAAGCTTCGCGAAGCTTGTCGGGGGATTCTACAGGGCCTTGTACATGGCGGACTCAGCCCTGAAGGAACCTTGCCCGCGGCAGCCGCGCATTCTCTGCTACCGTACGATTCGCTGGCACGGCAGCTGCAAGATGGCGCTCACGCCTTCGCGCTTCCGGAGGGCAGCATCGCAGGCCTTTTTCCCACCGCATCCAGCGTCGCAACCGGACCTGCCGCGGCTGGGCAGTCTACAGCGGCGCTGTCGTTGTTTGCTCGTCGGGTCCGGCCCTGGTGGGGCGCGGTGTGCCTCATTGGAGCTACTCTGCTGCCGGCATCGCTGCTGCAGGCTGAGCTGCAGGCACAGGGCCTGCGCGTGGCCAGTCTGCAGCGAGATGTTGAGGCTGTGCAGACAGCGCTCGCTGCGTGCATCGAGGAGGCGGGCGCCAATGCATTCACGGCGCAGCGGGCGGTGGGTGCGATGGCCGAACAGCAGCAAGCGCTTCGACAGAGGGGTGGCCCCCGCGCGGAGTCAGTGTTGGCGGATGAGACTACTTCAGTGGCGCTGCCAGCCACCCATTCGGCAGGTGGGCCGACTGACGCTGCTGTGATGGCCGTGGTCGCGGCAGCAGAAGCTGAAGGCTTTGGCGCGGCAGCTCTGTCTGTGTCCGAACTCATGACTCACTACGACCAAGCGAAGGCGCGGCGGGATGCAGAAAAGAGGGCGCACCAAGCCCTGGCTGAAGCGTGTCGCGCTCATGCACATGCAGCGATGCGCGCCGGAGCCGCTGTGTTGGCAACGGGCAGTGACCGTGATGGGCCTGGCGCCGACTTTGCCTCCGAACGACCTGCAGCGGGTGCAGCATCGGCCTCTGGGCAGATGGCGGCCCTGATTGCCTTTCTCGCACTCGTCACCGGTAACGTCGCGACGGAGCATGCGGCGCTGTGCGAAGCTTGGGGCGGCTTCCTTGCAAGGCTGCACTCCTCAGCTACGGGGTCGCGTGGCACGCGCCGGGCTGTGGACGGCGACTCCGACTCTCCGCGCGTGGCACTCGCCCCGATCCTGCTCCACGCCACAGCAAGCGGCCAGCCGCTTGAGCTCACCTCAGAGTCTGGCAGGAGTGGAAGCGCTGCCGCCGGTGCCTCCCCGCCCCACTCGCTGTTGCCACACTGGACCGCAGCCTCCGCCGCTGCGTCACTGGGACGCACGGTGGCTGTGCTGCAAGCGCTGCACGGCTCTCTCACATCCCTGCGGCGGTCGCAGGAGGCCTCTCTGGCGGAGCGGGCGAAGCGAGCCGCGGACGTGGTGTCGCGCTCCGCAGCCATGAGCGCAGCCATGGACAGCATGCGGGCACAGCTGCGCAGCGCTGCAGCCGCCGCGTACGGTTTGGAGGTGGACCCCGCTGCGGCGGCCACGCTGCCGCCGCGGGATGCTGGCGGGCAGCCGACTGTGGACGGCCTGGACGCGCACCTGCCGCTGCTGGCCGCCTTTCGCGATGGCCTGCGAGGTGTCCAGGGGGGCGACGCACACGTTGTGATTGGTGCTGAATTTGCCGCGGGTGGCCGCCGCGCGAGTGCGGGCGCCGACAGTGTGCTTGCACCGCCCCGTGAGGGCCTCATCGAAGCCGACAGCGTCACCTCTAACCGCGCTGTCGGAGCGGGCAGCAGCGGTGGCGGCCGCGCCGAAACCGCCGTCGGCAAGCTGGCCGACAGCCAGAGCCGCCATCGTGGCGAGGGCGCCGACCGAGAGCACCCGCCCTCCGCCCACCAGAGCCGCGGCGACGGTGCCGACGAGCGGTCCGTTCGCTCTGAGCTGGCGCTGCTTGCCCGCGCCTTTGCGAAGCGCGTGCTGAAGAGCGAGCGAGCGGCTGCCATCATTGCCGTGCGCCAGGGCGCTCAAGCCCGCATCGACAGCCTGCGTACTGCTGCGGACTCTGCATTCGCCGGCGCACAGGCGCACCTGCAGGGCCAGGCGGCCGCGGAGCTTGGCGAGCAGGCTGATCGGCACGCTACGGCGATCGCTGAGGCGCGACAGCGGGTGGCGGAGGCGGCCGCGCGGCTGCGGGGCACCTCACAGCTGTTGGAGGCGCAAGATGGGGTGGCCGTGCTCGGTAGCACCGCGGTGGCGCAGCTCACGGAGGCGACCCCCGTCCCCGCTGTGTCGGGCCCCGTGCCCGCCCAAGAACAGGCGTCGGCCCATCACTGGTTCTCGCAGGTGCCTCGGGCCATCGCCCGCTTTCACGCGGCATGCCTGCTAGCCCGGAGCTACTCCCCTGCGCTGCACCGGCTCCTCAAGTACGCGGTTCCGCCCCCGTGGGTGGCAGCGGCATCGGAGGCAGTCCGCACGAGCGAGGGGGCGTCTGCACACCGGCCGCCGCCTTCCTTTCTTGCTGCGGCTGCGCAGTCGCACGCGCCCTGGGCACGCACCCTGCACTCGATGCAGCTGCTGTTCACGGCACGCGTGGCCCGGCTGCGACGCACCGCGGAAGCTCAGCTGGCCGCGGGTTCGCTGCATGCGGACGCCGTGGCTGCAGCTGCCGACGCCGCCGCCGGCGCGGCTGTCGCCCAGCGCATCCGTCGCAGGACAACAATGCCACCGGGCACAGCAGCCTCCGCAGCGGGAGCGCACCCCGTCGCATCTGCTTCGCCGCTTCCCGCCGTCGCCGCCGCTGCGGCGGCCTCGGTTCTGCCGCCGACCCGCGTGCTGCTGACTCGCGAGCAGGTGCGTGCTCTGCAGCCGCTGCTTGAGCAGCCCATGGTGCTGCTGCCGCCCATCCCGAGTGACGAGGAGGCGGAGGCTACGACGGTCATGCCCGACACAAGCAGCCGTGTCAGCGTTAGTTCCCGTGCCCCGTCCGCCGCGGCGAACAAGCTGCGCGCAGGCCGCGTTACGGCGACAGGGCCCTCTCTGCAGGAGGCAGCGGAGGAGGTGGCAGCGCAGCGCGAGTTGCGGCGGCAGCAAGTGCGCGGCCTCTACGCCTCCCTCGCTGCCATGCTGACGGCGGCAGCGTTGCGCCAGCTGCCCTCCTCGCCAAGCAGCAGCCCCGGTGCTTCCGCAGGGCGCTGGGCACGCCCGAGCATGAGTCCAGCGGCCTACAGCGCGACACCATCAGCGCCGAAGCCTCTCGCGGGTGCACGAGAGGGTGACGCTGCTCGTCGTAGGTCTGTGTCGCCCGCGGTCGGGCCACGAGCAGAGCGCGGGAATCAACCCCAGCTCGTGGCCAACACCGCTGCTAGCCTACCCTCGCGCCGTCGCTCGCTGTCACCTGCCTTTTTTGACGACCCTGCAATCGCGGGCTCCAGCAATCATCTGTCTTCATCGACCCTCGCGTTTGCGCGCCCCTCGCGCAAGTCCATCGCGCGGCGGGCTGCCGGTAGCGACGACAGGCATGCACGCGAGCGGGCCACACTCCTGAGTGCCTCCGAGCCCGCCCTCGCTTTGGCGCTGGCAGCATGCTCGACTGGCAACGCGCTGTGGGTGGAGGCCCAGGCTTCGTATGCTGCGCGGGCCGCGCAGCGTCCGCCACCCGCTCCTGTACTTCGACTCGCAGACGCGGTTGCGACCCATGGCGAGCCGCAAGCAACGGAGCTGGCTTCCTTGACCCGCTCGGTGCAGCTGCCACACTCCGCGGTGCCCGCGGCTTGGTTTCCGTTTCGTGGTCACATGGCACGAGCTGCAGTCGCCACACTGCTGGGGACGAGCCTGGACGGGAGCGATGAGCCCGTCGCGACAGGTGCCGTTTCCACGGCAGCGCCGAAAACGCCGGGGCACTGGGTTGCCGTCTCACCCGAGCGCGGCGATGTTGGCGCGGCCACTGCGACGCCGATCGCTCCGCTCGTGTCAGTGGATGGCAGTGCTTCCACGAACGCATTGGGAGCCGCCACCAAGCTTCCTCGACGGGACGTTTCGCCGCCTCCCCCGCCCCCCTCGCGCCCCAGAGTGTACTCTATCACACGTGGCATGTTGCCGCTTCCCATCGCAGCCGCAGCGAATGCTGTTGAATCGCCTGCCCGCCCGCTGCAGGCGTCCGCTGTCCTCGGGCTTCTGCAAGATGCGGATGGCGTGGACAGCGCCGTGGTGGACCCTTCCGAAATGTTGTCAACTGCCTCCCGTGGGCATGCAAGCCGTCCCTCCGTCTTCGCAGACGCTACCTCCGTGTCTGCGACCCTCACGGGGCGGCCTCCGTCCCCCGAATCCATGGCAGTCGCTGATCGCGTAGCAACTGCGGTGGACGATAGTTGGCGGTCCAAGGTCAACACAGGTCTCGCCAGCCCGCGCAGCAGCCTTGCCCGCCCCGAGGCGGCTCCTGCGTCTGCGACTCCTGCTGCAGCAGGCGCGCGCGCGCCCCACCATGGGCAAAGCGCAGTGGCCACGCTGCATGCAACTCCATCCACCACTTCGCTTGAGGCGGCGCTGGCGGACACAGCATCGGGGCTCAGCTCTGCGGCGGGCGGGCACGCCTTCCCCCTACCGGAACGTCAGGAGGCCGCGGCGCTGACGGGCACAGTTGCGGTGCCGTCGGAACCTGAAGTTGGGGGCGTTGGAGCGTTTCGAGTGCAC
>Ga0208629_101147_pt1 | contig 11242 bp, 4 predicted proteins | sample LakWasMet19_HOW5_2_FD_183865 | JGI IMG/M metagenome (GOLD analysis project Ga0208629, IMG submission 183865) | Freshwater sediment methanotrophic microbial communities from Lake Washington under simulated oxygen tension - Sediment Metagenome... | ecosystem: Environmental > Aquatic > Freshwater >...
CGCGCCGCTGACGCCGCAGGCTCGCGCTGCCGCAGCAGCAGCTGCGGCAGGGCAGCAGGCAGGGGTCGTGCTGCGGGGCCCGGGCAGCGCCGGCCTGCCGCTTGCGCACGGCGGCGGCGGCAGCGGGGGCGTGGGAGCCGCACCGCCAGGGGGGCTCCGCGGCGTCTCACGGGAGCGGTCGGTCGGTCCGTCCGAGGGGCTTGACGCGGCCTCTGGCGAGCGCGGCTCCGCCTTTCACCAGCAGGCGCCGCGGCCGCAGTCAGCCGGCGCTGGCGGGGTGAGCGCTGCCGCTACCAGCAGGAGCGGGGTGGGCACGCAGGGAGGCTCTACGGGGGGAGGGGCACACGCCACGGATGTGCGACGGCCGAGCGGCCAGCCGGCGGCGCACACGTCCTTCCAGCAGCCCTCGCAGCAGCCAGCGCAGCAGCAGCAGCTTCGCTCTGGTGCAGCGGTGCGCAGTCGCGCCAGGAGCCCGTCCCCTCCGCATGCAGCCTCGGGCCGCCCTGCCAGCGGCGCGGAGCGGCCTCACTCGCCGCTGCAGCGGCCCGGACAGCTGGAGCCGCTGCAGCCCTCGCCGCGGAATGCCGCCGCCTCGCCTGGGGCTGCCGAGTCCTGGGCGCGCGAATCTCCGCCGCCACCGTCGCTGCCGCCGCAGCTGCTGCTGCAGGGGACTGCCATCTCACGCACGGGCTCCGCTGCGCCTGCCGCTGCTGCTGCAGAGGGGCCAGGCGATGCCGCAGCGTGGGGCGCGGCGGCCGCGGGCGCGGGCGGTGCGGGCGGGCTGTCGCCGCGAGGGGCGCGCCCCGCCTCCAGCGGCCGGCAGGCGGCCCCCACCGCTCACGCAGGCGGCGCCGCGGCGCTGCAGCCTCTGGTGAGCTCCCGCCGCCTGGGGTCAGCGCGCGGGGAGCGCCGCCCGCGCACCGCGAGGGGGCCTGCGGGCGATGATGTGGGCGCTGCAGCTGCTGCTGGCGAGCCGAGCGGGAGCGCTGCGGAGGGCCGCCCGCCGCACGGTGCGCCTGCGGGCGCCAGCGCAGCAGCAGCTGCTGCAGCTGGCGCAGGCGAGGCGTGGGCTGGCGCCAGGGCTGGGCTTGGTGCAGGTTTGGGCGCAGCAGGCGCTGGCGCCGTGGCGGGCGACACCAGCGGCACGGCGTGGGCGGCGCACCTGATCGCCGCGGAGGCGCTCGCGACGCAGTCCCTCTCCGCGCACGGCGGCAGCGTGCTGGCGGCGGCAGCGAGCGCCCTGGCGGGCCGGCAGGGGCTGGCTGACGCGCTGCTGCGCGCGGGGCCCACGAACAGCGTGCTCGGCACCGCGGCTGACCCGCACGGGTTCCTCACCTCCGCCGTGGTGCGCGGCGGCACACAGTACCGGGACCCGCGGCTTGCAGGGCACGGCGCCGTGGGAGACCTGCCGCCCCTGAGCGCGCGGTCGCTGGGGCAGCAGCCAGCGGCAGCTGCTGCGGCAGCGCTGCATGCGCCGTGGCGAGAGCAGCGGCTGCAGCGCGCGGCCGGCGGTGAGGGCGACGACGCTGCCGCCGCTGTTGCTGCTGGCGACGACGACGATGCTGATGAGGCTCAGGAGGACGAGGACGCAGCGGCGGGCGTGCTGGACGACACAGGAGGCCGCGACACGAGCCGTGCCTTCGAGGCGTCGGAGCGGGCTGCCCTGGCCGCCGCAGGCGTGCGCGGAGGGCACCACAGGGCCGGGGCCGGCGAGGCGGCGCCTGACGCGGCGGCCGCAGCACAGCGCCTCGACCGACAGACAGCCTCTGCAGCGGCGCGGCAGCAGCCGCGCCCCGCTCTCGCGCTGCCAAAGCGGCCTGGCGGCAGCGCAGGAGCCCGCGGAGAGCCCGCGTCGGCTAGGGGCGGCTCCGCAGTCCTGGGCAGCGCTCGCGGTGACCCGGGCGGCCGCGTCAAGGCACGGTTCGGCAGGCGGCCGCCCATCGCGGCGGTCGTCGGGTCAACTGCGCGCAGCAGCGAGCCAGGCGGCGAGGAGGGGAAGCAGCAGGAGGAGGGAGGTGCAGCGGATGCCTCCGACGCACAGGGGGCGGGTGGCTACGGCGTGGCGGCGGAGGCCGGCCGGCCCCCGTCGCACTCCTTTGACGGTGCGTACGGCGACCAGCTGGCCGGCGCCTCGCCGGAGCTGCTCGCAGCCATTGCGGCAGCGGAGACGGCCGCCTCCCGCACTGCGGTGCGGCTCGCGGAGGGCGGTGCGGCTTCGAGCAGCGGCGGCGCCGCCGCTGGCACTGCGGCTGCGGGGAAGAAGCCACAGGCGCGCGTGCCTGGTGCAAAGGGCGGCGCAGCTGCAGCTGCAGCAGCGGCTTCAGAGACAGGGCAGGGACGAGGCGCTAGTAGTGCAGCGCGGCTGCGACCCGCAGCCAGCGGGCTCTTGCCGTACGCGACCGGCGCCGCGTCTGCCCTGCGCGGCGCGTCGGCCTCCTCGCCCGCCCTGCTGCCGCCTCACCGGCCGTCCACCGCTGCGGCAGGCGCTGGCAGGGGCGCGGCTGCGAGCGCGTCTGGCGGCCCGTCTGCCCTTCCCATGACCCCGTCAGAGCGGCGCCAGGCGGCCGCAGCCGCAGCGCGGGCGGCCGCTCGCGGCGTGGCTGCGGAGCCGAAGCCGCACCTGCTGCTGCAGCAGCGCTACCAGAGCATCCCGGCCCTCTCGGCTGCTGGGGCGCCCTCCGCTGCCGAAGCCGCCGCTGCGATGGTGGCGGCGGCCGCTGCACGGCAGCAACCACCACCCTCCTCCTCCTCCTCTCCGCACGGCGCTGGCGCCGTCTTGGCAGCGCCGCTGGCGCTGGCGCCTGCGTCCGCCACCCGGTTCACCCCGGGCGAGGCCGCGCTCGCTGGCGGCGCTGTGCTCGCGAGCAGCCCCGTGGCCAGCGCTGGTGAGCACTTCTGGCCTGCGGGCTCCGGCCCCTATACCGGCGCTGCGGGGGGCAGCGGGGTGCGTGCGCCTGCTGCTGCTGCTGCCGCTGCGGGCTTTGCGCGGCCAGCCTCCCCGCCGCGGCAGCACGCAGCGGGGCTTGCCCCTCCTGGTCCGTCGCCGCGGGAGGCGGCGCGCCAGCGCCTACACGGCGGTGGCCCGCAGCAGCAGCAGCAGGCGCACGCCCCCGGCCTGGCAGCGCTCTCGCCCATCGGCAGCAGCTCCGAGCTGCTCGCTGTGCTCGCAGAGATCGTGCGCGGCGCCACGGGGCCGCCCGTCGGCACCCTCGCGGGCGAGGCGGCGGGGCTGGGCCGAGCCGTGCTCGCGGCGCCGCCGGCTGCCAGTACCAGCGGGGACGGCGGCGGCCGGCCCGGCACCGCCGGCGGGGCGGGAGGGGTCGGGGCAGGGGGGGCAGTGCGGCCGGGCAGCCCCATGTCCGCCGCACAGCGCGCGCTGCACGGGGCGCCCTTCGCCACGCGCGGCTACGTCGCGGAGAGGAACGCGCGCCTCCAGCAGCAGCAGGGGCAGGGGACTGCGCAGCAGGGGCACGGCCAGCCGGGGGGCCGCAGCCCCTCAGCCGTGCGGCGTGGCGGCGCCCGGGCCGCGGAGGGCGGGAAGCGGCCTGACGACGGGAACGGCGAGACCGAGGGCGAGGACGATCGGACTGCGGTCTACGAGGACGAGGGAGAGGGAGGGGACGAGGAGCAGAAGGATTGTGAGGAGGGGGCCGCGGGCGATGCGGCGGCCGCAAGGGGGCGCGACCGGGCGTCCTCCCAGCGGCAGCGGCAGCGGGCAGGCCGGCGCCCCGGCTCCGCTTTCCAGCCATCGGCGCACGCCGCAGACGCTGGCGTGGCCGCCGGCGCTGCCGCTGCCCTGTTCGGCCCACACAGCCGCGGTGCCGGCCACGAGCATGCAGCGGCAGCGGGGCAGGGCGAGGGGGGCGCCGCTTTTGGGTCTGACGGCGACAGGGAGGAGGGCAACGAGCAGTGGGAGGCTGGCAGGGGCGTGGGGCGTCCGCACCGCCGACCCTCGGGGCAGTTCCCCGGCAGCCCAGCGGAGACGGGCGGTGCGGTGGGCACCAGGCTTGGCGGCAGCCGCCCTGGCTCCGCCGCAGCGCCACGCAGCCCCGCACAGGGCAGCCGGGGCAGTGGCGGCGGGCGAGGGGCGGGGGAGGAGGGGCGGCCGCAGGTGCCGTCTCTGTCCTTCCTGGTGAAGCCCGTGGCCTCGCAGGCTGCCCTGCGCGCGCACGGCCTCGCAGCAGCAGCAGCAGCGCTGCCTGCTGCAGGACGGAGGGGTCGCGGGAGGGGCGGGGACGGGGACGGGGAGTCCGGCTCTGGGGGCGAGGAGCAGGCAGGCGGCGTCAGCGCGGGAGGGCGCCGGCGCCTGTCGCTGCCCTCCCCACTGCCCTCGCCGCTGATGAAGGAGGGTGCGCGGGCCCTCCCCTCTGCCGCCGCCTCCGTGAGCCCCGCTCCGGCCAGCTCGGCGCAGGGCCGGCCGCTATCGTCGCAGCAGCAGCCCCCCTCGCGGCGGCGGCCGGCGGTGTGGCTTGACACGCAGACGATCCGCGGGGGCGCAGCAGGCAGCGGTGGCTCTGGCGCAGGGGGCCGTGACGGCGGCAGCGGCAGCGAGGGCGGCGGTGCAGGCGTCGACCACTCCCGGCGCCGCAGCGGCCGCTTCGTGCGGGCGCGAGCCGACAGCGGGAGCGTCAGCGGGGAGGGGAGGCACGGGGGCGGCGATGGCAGCGACGGCGAGGGGGCGGGCGGGGTCGGCGGCGGCGCCTCCCTGGTGCTGTCCCCCTCCCAGCTGCTGCAGCTGCAGCGCGGCTCCGCCTCGGGCGCTGCCCGCAGCCCCGCGACGCGTGCTCCTCCTGCTCCTCCTGCTGCTGCTGATGCGGCCTCGCGGGCGGGGCGGGGCGCAAGCTACTCGCGGCAGCTGGCGGGGGGCGCGGGGGTGGCGGCTTACGTGGTCGCGATGGCAGCGCGGCAGCAGCAGCTGCAGGCGCTCGTGGGGCCGCATTCTGGGCCGCAGCGGCAGCAGCAGCACTACTCGCAGCGGCGGCCCGCCACAGCGGGCGCAGCGGAGGGCGGCCGGCACGCGCGCAGCAGGAGCGGGGCGAGGGGTCACGGGGCGGAGGGCGAGGGCGAGGAGCCACCCGCCCCCTCAGCGCTCGATGCGGGGCCCACCGTGCACCTGGGGGCGCACCACTCGCTGCATGCGGAGCGCAGCCCCGGCCACAGGGGCGGCGGGGGCGGCGAGGGGTCCAGCGGCAGCCCCCTGCCCTCCAGCTCCGCCAGCAGCGCGGCGCAGCTGCAGCGCCAGCTGCTGCAGCTGCAGGGCCCGGGCTTTGGCTTCTCGCTGCCCCCGCGGCCCCGCTCGCCAGCCACCGGGCTGCACATTGCTTCCGGCCAGCGGCGGGCCGGCAGCCCAGCCCCTGCTGCTTTCTCCTCCTCCTCCTCCCCCTCCCCCTCCTCCTCCCCGTCGCTGCTGCACGCGGCCTGCCCCTCGCAGCAGCACCTGCAGCAGCGCGCGTGGCAGGCGCAGCCCCCGCCCCAGCGCGACGGCGGGGGCATCGTGGAGGGCATGCTCTCGCAGGCTGAGCTTGCAGCCGCCCTGGCTGGCGCAGGGAGCCCGCACACGCACACCGGCGACCTCGCGGCGGCGCTGGCGGCGTCAGGCAGCGTGCTGTACGCGCCGCCAGACCAGCAGCAGCTGCCGCCCCGCCGCGGCGCAGCTGGGGAGCCGCTGCTGCTGCCGCAGCTGCTGCAGGGCCAGGGGTACGGCTCGGAGTGGCAGCAGGGGTCGGCGCTGTCCGGGGTCAGCGCTGGCGGTCCAGCGGGGGGCGCTGACGCTCGGCGGCGGCCGGTCTCTGCAGGCGGCGCCTCCGCGGGCAGCGGCGGCGCAGGCGTGTACGCCCGGCCCGGCAGCGGCCACGTCCGCTCAGTGGCCGCGCAAAAGCCGCGGCACCCCCGCAGCGGGCCTGCCCCTGGCAGCGCTGGGGGCGACGGTTTCACGGCGCAGGGGCAGCACCTCGTGCCGCGCCTCGCGCTCGGCGCTGCTGCGCCGCTGCTCGATGGTGCCCGCGGGCCTGGCGACGGGCGGCAGGGACAGGGGGCCGGTGGCGGCGGCCCGGGCAGCAGCGACCGCTACCCCTCGCACGCTGACGCGCTCGACAGCGAGGGCCTCCTGTTTGGCGACGACGCTGATGGCGACGTGTCCGCGTACGAGGCGGAGGGCGGGGGCGGTGCAGGCCTCAGCGGCGTGGGCGACGGGCCCTACGACGGCGGCCCCCCTGCCCCCCTCAGCCCCGTGGGCAGCGGAGGCATCCTCAGCGCCCTCATGCGGGCGGCAGGCTACGGGGGCGGCCGCGGGGTTGGCGGCGGTGACGCAGGGGATGGCGGCATCTCCCCCGACGGGGACGACAACGGTTTCACCTCGTGGGGTGTGCCCGCAGCCGCTTCGGGCGGCCGCGGGGGGCGCGCCTCCGGCGGCACGCTGGCTGTCACGGGGTTCTCGCCGCCTCACAGCCGGCCCTCCTCCTCCCACGGCCCGCGCGTGCCGCACCTGCCGCTGCAGGAGCTCCCCGGCGCCTTCGCGCCGCAGGCCCAGCACGACCCAGCGCTGCCTCCCAGGGGCCTGGACAGCGGCCCTGGCCACGCCCTCGCCCCCTCCAGAGCGGTCATGAGGCCAGATGCGCGAGCCGACGGGCACGCGGGGCCAGCGCAGGGCTTCCCCGGCGCAGGCGAGCTGCTGCATGACGAGGGGTTCGCCATCCCGCCGGCATCCTCTGGCCGTGCGGGCGGCGCGCGCAGCCGCATGCCTCAGCTCGCCCACAGCCCGTTCGCTGAGCGGCACCACCCGCGGCCGGACAGCGCGCGCGGCCCCGGCTCCGCTTAGCACTGGTTGCCGACATCAGTGAGCCACCTCCACGACTTGGCAACCCGGCGGTGAGCCGCCGCGGCAGCTTTTCATAGCCGCGTTGATAGCCGCGAATGCAGTCGGCAACGTGGATTGGCCGGCGTGCTCCACATGTGCAGCGATGCTGACGTCTGTCAACGTTGAGGTGCGGGAGGCGGGCGTGCCACTGGTGACGCTGAGGCGCTGTCATCGGGCCATATATGCACAATTCGAACGCGTGAGCTTTGGTCTGTTATTAAAATTCATCATGCCATCAATCAACCTCGGCTGCGTCTTGCGACTTTGAATTGAAGGTTCATGCTATGTTTTGTGACGATGGCTGAGATCCGGGAACTCAAACTAACCCGCGCGCGATATCATAGCTGTTGGATGAGGATCGCACACACAGAGGCCACATGATACGAGCGTGCTCACCCGTGGAAACACGTGCAGCGGCTTTCCATTCAAGTTTGGATAATACAGATGCCGATGACAGAACGCCATCTGGAACGGTAAGTTGCTCTATAGCTACAGAATCTACACTAAAGCTTGACCCGAGAATCCTCGACAAGTCCGCGCCGGCAGCCAGCTGGTCATCAGCCGGGGCCTAGAAGGGGTATCTGCGAGATTGTCAGAGTCGTCCACGACGGCTCGACGAGCCTTGTCGACCGCCGGTATCTGCAGAAGTAGAGGCGGGCAGACAGAAAGGTGGCAAGGCCGGAGGAGTATGAGCACGTGCGAGTGGTACGGCTCGCCCGCAAACCCACTGGCAGCGCAGCATGCATGATCATCGGTTCGATCGCGCGAGGGTGTCGCAACAACTGAGTCACTTGCAGCACGCACCTCTGACATGCGCTAGGCGTCCAACACGCAGATCCTGCAAGCAGGCTGCGGAGGGTCGTCTTTAACCCGTCCATCGTGTACTGCTCGTGACCAGGTCGGATCGAATCGCGCCAACAAACCCGGCGCAGCTGCGACCGGACCCGGCAGGGACTAACAGGTCAGCCAGAAGGCGAGCGCCACACCACATCAGCGCGGGTCGGATGTCGCGCGGAGCTCGATGCCCCCTGCCGCGGCTGCACCCAGAGCTGCGCGGGTGCGGCCAATGAGGACCGCAATCGGATCGCTGGCCTCGTCCGCATAATCGACAGCGAGCGGTCCGACAGACGTCGCCGGCGTGGCCGATGAGAGAGGCAGGGACAGCGGTGCCGCCATTGCAGACACCTCAGCCCGCGTGGAAAGGCAAAGGGGAACTGTGGCATCCGCACGCGACGGCAAGACGGAGTCCTCGATGAATGCCGGGGCGATTGGACCAACCGCGGCCCGCGGCAGGGCGGCAACAGAATCTGCTGCTGGCACAGGTGCCAATGGCAGGCGAGTGGCCACATCCAGACCAGCGCATCGCTCGCTCTCCAGCGCTTGCAGCACCGCCCAGCTGCGCTGCCACAGCTGCCGCTGCAACGCAGCGGAGGCGGCCTCCTCTCGCATACTCGGCAGCGCGCCCCTCCAACTGGCAACGGCGTGACCCAGCATGCGCTGTCGACAGTGTGCGGCGGCGCGCTGGCTCGCCGCTTGTTCGCGCTGTGTGCGAGCGGCGCGGGCCGCCGCGGCCGCCACACTCCAGACCTCCATCACCAAGACTCGCAGGCGCAGGCGGGTCCGCAGCTGCAGCCACTGCACTCTCGCTTGGCGAAGCGCCAGCGCCCTGCGCCACCAGCCCCACGCAGCAAGCACAATGTTGCGGTTCGACAGCGCAGTCACGAGCACTTGGACGGAGCACCTGCCTTCTGCGCGCTGGAGCGCCCGCGCTCGCGAGTACTCGCGCCACCCACGCCACGCACGCTCCAGAGTGCTTGAGACGTGGAAGCGGGCTGCTTTCACGCCATCTAGGTGCGCTGTTTGGATCAACCGCAGCCATGGCCGCCATCCAGCCCGGAGCATTAGGTGCCGGCCGGCGATTGCCTCTGCACGCGCGTCAGCAGCAACCGCTTGCGCAGAGATGCGAGCAATTCGCGCCTCCAGCGCCGCAAGCCCGACGTCTGCAGCGGCCTCAAATCGACAGCGAATGCTCTCGTCCTCCAGTAATGCAGCAGCGGATTGACGCTTGCGGGCGTCCCTCTCAACCGCTCGCTGCATCATGCCCGGAAAGCCGGGGCGCAAAGCGCTCCCTGCTGCACAGGGAGAAGTGCGGCGCACCGCACTCATTTCATCGGCGTGGACCTCCGTCACGGGTGGACCCCCAACATGCGCCTTGACCAGTGCATTCCGCATCGAGAGCATTGAGTTGCCAACAAAACCCCGACGCTGTCGTGCGATCGCTAGCTCTCTTGCCGTTTGCAGTTGCCAGGCAGGAACGGCCGAACGCCAAGCAGAGAAGGCACGCCGGAGAGCATCGCTGCATGCGTGCTCACTCGACAAAACCGCGCTTTCGACTGCCATCGCTCGCGATTCACTGATATCGCCCGCACGGACGTGGAGTGACTCCACTGGAGTCCGTCGTGGACTTCGTACCAACCCGCCGCCATTAGCGGCGCCGTCGGCTCATCATTGGTATGAAGCCGCCACACAGGTGACCAGTGGCCACAAGTATTCGGTCTGCCACACAGCATCGTTTTCATCGGCGCAGAGACAATGACTGTTCTGTTGAACAGTTCAGTCGCCTGCGAGCGTCACGCCGTCACCGCTGAAACTCAGTAGGCTAGCAGGGAACGTGAGAGCAGCCTTCCTGTCGCCCGCGAGCCCCGATGCAGTGGCGACCTCCGCGAACTTTTCCTCAGAACAAGTTGTTCTCCACGGAGCTCACGAGCCTCACGCCGGCGCCCACGTCCGCGCCTCGACGAACAAAACCCTCTTGGTCCAAGAAGTCTGCAATGAGCTCGCGCAAATCGGCAATGGCGCCGTCTCTCGCTGCTATCTGAGCCTTGAGGTCGTCCACCACCATCGCCAGATCACCAACCGCTGCCGCGCGGTTGGAATCGGCCTTCTCAAGCTCGCCGAGCGGCGCGGCGGCAACGTTCAACTTGAACTTGCGGCAACGACCGCAGTCAATGCCAATGCCTCAACCTCAGGCTGGGCCTTGAGGTCAATGATTGCGAAACTCGCGCCCAATTCTCTTCAGCTTTATCTTCACCGGACGCAGCATCACTGCGGACCGAGCTGAGCGGTGCCTCGGCACCCGCCGGCGCACCAGCGGCGCCACCTGAGCTTTCAGGGCCGATACCTTTGGCTCGGTCTTCGGAGGCAATGGAGAGAGTGGTACTGAAGGGCTGGTGCGTCCAGCCCGTCAGTACTTCTACCACGCGTCGGCGCCCGGCAGCCTGGTCGCTGGTGGTACTACCCCCCGGGCCAGTGAACCTCTCGGAGTCACGCCGGCGACATTTGATGCAAGCCTCGACAAGTCTTGAACTTCAAGATGCAGTGATCGCGTCGGTGACGCAGTCGCCGGCGGCAGGCAGCGCACGTCGACGCCGTGCCACGTGAATTGTCACGACAGGGGAGCTCCACACGTTGCCTCCGATATAGCGACACTCCACCCGCCGCATTCATCAAGCGGCCCCGGAGTCCGGGCCGGGTACTGACGCCGGTTCACTTAGGTTCCCACTTGTTGCGCAGACATCCGATAGCTTGGGCAAATTCCGCTCTGGGCTGGTGGAAGCTGCTAATCCCCCCCCTCCCCGCCTTCGAATGCTCTGCGCCAGCCCTCAGCCCAGCCGATCACGGTAGCTGGTGTTGCCTGAGCGCCCCCGTTGCAGGCTTGGAACCTCAGCACGAGTCTGCATCAGGACTTCCGCACAACCAGCTACACCAGCGGCTGCCAGCGCATTGCTTTTGGCCAGAGGCCCGCCTGTGAGGACCTGCCACATCCGCCTCTCAGGCTGCTGTGAACCTCGCCTGCGCTCTCGCCTGCACCACGCAGGTTTGGCACGTTCGCTGGTGACCGTCAGAAACGAAAGCTCGCTGCCGCATTGACCGTTCAAAGCGTCGATGAACCGGAGCGCTTGCGCTGTTCGTGGAACTCAGACTCGAGCCGTAATTCTTGCTCAGCCACATTTAGACCCCCCTCGAGTACAAACACTGAAAAAACCGTAGCTCATTTTATGTTCAAGTATGGGGTGCCACCTTATGAAACCGCGGTAAGCATGCTGTTCGGTCAGTGCAAGGGCTTGGTCCACCTTTACAGATGAAGTACCAACCATGAAGTCATTCCGCCCTCTTTGGCTGGCGCCAAAGAGGGCGGAATGACTCTTTTTTCCTCAGGGCTCAAAAGTTGTGAGGAGATTCAAATTGTATTGTCCTGGGTCTGACTGAAACGCCGCGTTTCGTAACACACGCGCACAGCCAACCCAACCTGGTTGCCAACAGCGCGCGATCCGCACTCAGCGCTGCCGCGTTGTGCAAGCCGCACAAGCTCTCCGGGCCGAGACT
>Ga0208629_101148_pt1 | contig 11240 bp, 5 predicted proteins | sample LakWasMet19_HOW5_2_FD_183865 | JGI IMG/M metagenome (GOLD analysis project Ga0208629, IMG submission 183865) | Freshwater sediment methanotrophic microbial communities from Lake Washington under simulated oxygen tension - Sediment Metagenome... | ecosystem: Environmental > Aquatic > Freshwater >...
CTGCCAGCCGCAGCACTGCCGTCGTTACTGACGTCCTCGGCTGAGCCACCGCTGCGCACACTTCCGTGGCCAGCGCCTCCTGCAGCGGGCTGCGGCCTGCGGCGCAGCAGCGCCCACGTCATGGTGCGGAACAGCGCGCTGCCGGGCACCTTGGTGTCTGCACGCCGGGGCGTCTCAGACAGCCAGAGCGTCTCGGACGCCACCAGGTCCACCGCATTGACATCATAGGCGATTGCAGAGTCCCGCCCCGGCTCCGCCGAGTTGCTGCGCTCGCCGACCCACGCGTACGTGCGGTTGCGCGCGCGCGCAGAGGCGATGCCTGCGGCCGCGTCCGCATCGTCGGCGCGCAGGAGGTCAGAGTGCACGCCGTTCCGCGCGTCTGCGATCAGAAACGCCAGCTGGTCCTCCGCGGCCTCCTGCAGCCCCACGACGTCGGCATCCAGCTCGAAGAGGGTCGAGAGCGTGCGGTGCTTGCGCTCCGGGTGCCACCCATCGTGCGGCCCGTCGTCGATGTCGCTGAAGCGCAGGTTGTAGCTCGCGAGGCGCAGGAGGGATGGGCTAGCCGTGAGCGGCTGCGACGCGTGCAAGAAGCCGGTGTTCGGCGGCGCTGCGGTACTGAGTCGCTGCACTGACGCAAAGACCACGGCGGCAAGCACCGCCAGCGCAGCGGCAAAACCCGGGAGGGCCACCTTGCCCAACCGACGAGGGCAGCAAAGCCAGAGCGAAACCAGCGGCACCAGAACGAAGCATACCCCAGCGGCAGACCAAAATACAGCAACGAACAGCTCCAGCAGGGTCCCGACGTCACGAACAATGTCCAAATCCCGCCCCAGATACCACCGCAAGCCTCGCAGCGCCAGGTGGCTCATGCCGCTTTCGAGCCGGCGTTGGAAACGCCGAACTAGGGAAACGGCCCAGTCAACAGCCTGCGGCTGCACAACGGCAGTGGCTGCCTGGTAGCAGCGCTCCTACGACGTGGAATCGGTGCAACATGATCACAGGGCTGGGGGTTTGCTCCAGCTTCCAGCTGACACGCGCTGACGCACGCTGCCGCTTCTCGCTCTACGAGGAACGATGAGCCCCAGACCAGAGCAAAATCAGCTAACTGCCTTCGCAGGAGTGGGATGTCGTCACGTTTTTTGTGAGGACCAACTCGTGTCTCCTCGAATTCGCAAAACCTCATTCGGTCCGTCTTCCCTCATTCGAGTGAGCGTCGCAAGCGGTCACAACGAAGCGTGAATATCACCCGCAGCGCCGGTGGTGTCAATAGCACGCACCGGTGCTCACGAGCTGTGCTTCAACGCCGCTGCAGCCGCTGTCCTGTGCGTGTCGTTGGTGTCCCTGGCCAGGAGTCCATTTGCGGCAGCGAGCCTCGTTCCTGCTCGACCCGTCCCGTCGTTACAATGAGCCGCCGAGCGACGCAGAGCGCCAGTGGTGCTGATATGTCTACTGACTTCTACACATCGGAAGCAGACAGTTTTGAGGATCCGTTCGCGATCGGTAAGCCGGCACATTTGTGACTGGACTGATGCACGTGCACTCCGCGTGCCCGCCATCATCCTTGCCTTTGCTTGGCCACTCCCCGCGTGCAGGAGAAACGAGTGAAAATGAGGGTTTGGGCAGCATTGATTACTCTCCGATGCCATCGGCGATTTCCGGCAGCGGGGGGCGGTCCACGTATTCGTCCTCGTCTGCTGAAAGGAGACCGTCGACAGCTGCTTCCGAGTCCAGCGGTGGCGGTTTTCTGTCTCGGTTTGGTTTCGGTGCGTTTCTTTGAATCGGCGGTCCGGCGCTCCGTGTTGTGAGATATGCACAGTGTCTGGGGACGGGTTCCGGGCTGCCTGTCTGAGCCTGCTGCCACGACCAGCCGGGCAACTATTGCTGCCAATTTACGTGGCGCAAAGGCAGAGGCTGCCCGCAAACGCACTGGCATGCGGATCCGATTGCAGCGGCAACATGGACACGCCGCTGACGCTGCCGTGGAACAGGGCCTCGACACGCAGCACGCTGGCAGCTGGCTGCGGCTGCAGGACTTGCGGTAGATCCGGTGCCGATCCCGGCAGCTGTGCTGTGGTTGCGCACACGACGGCCGGTCTGTCGCCGTGACGGGTCATGCAATCGGCGAGAGCTGGTGCTGTTGCCGCCCAGCAACCTCCATGCGTTTACGGAGTTGCAGCTGCCACCGAGCGTATCGCTGTAGGGGCGGGTCGGTGTCACGCCACAGCATCTGCGCTGGCAGCTTGCGGTGCACGTACGAGGGGGCGGGGTTGTACAGGGCCGTGCGCTGTCCGCATCATGATCGCGGAGGTACGGCAGAGGCCTGGGTTGCTACCGACTACTGTGCCGTCCCCTCACAGCTGTGATCTCGGTGATCAGGTGCCATGGCGCGGCAACCGGAGAATCGCCATTTCTCGCAACTACGCGGGCTCAGATTGCTCGCGTTGCACCGAACTGCGCCGGGCTGCTGCCAGCATGCCTCGGTGGTTCATGACAGCGGTGGAGCTGCCGGCGCCTGCCCGCCCGCCCGCGGGGCTAGCCGGGAATCAACACCGCTGGGCACAGCCCGTGCAGTGATGGCTGCAGCTCCTGGTGATGCTCAAGCGCGCATTATTATACTTCCGCGCTGGCGATGCCGCACTGTCAGTCGTCGGCCCCCAGCACGCTGCCGGTTGCAACGGATCGCGACGTCTGCACACCTCTGCCGGTCTTTTCAGCAGCCTGTTCCGCTTCCCGCCTTGCTGGCTTTGAACCACGTCGTGACGTTCCAGGCAGCGCCGCGCCCGCCGCCGCATCGCCAAGCTTTCGCTTGCCTCCACTCTGCGTCTAAACTCTGTCCCTCTCATTGTCGTTGCTGCTGCTGCAGGTGGCAGCAAGGCGCCCGCAGGCGCGGCCGCTGCCGAGTCCGGGGTCGACGCTCGCCGCTCGTACGAGGCGCCGCAGCTGGACCTTGGGCTCGCAGCGCAGGCCCCGGCGCTGGGCCTCAACCTCGGCCAGCAGACGTCAGACCGTGAGTCTCTCCCCGCATCCGTCTCGTGTGCTCTTCCTTCTGCATGCCACTCCTACCGCACTCGCTGGAGTTCCTGTGCTTAATTTCGTATCCTGCCCCTGTCCAAGCCCCTGTATTCACCCATCCCCTGCTTCCCGCTGCTCCTGCCGCTGCCGCTGCTTTCCGCTGCTGCAGGCGAGGAGCGCTTCCTGCGCTTCGAGCGCCGCGGCCTGCTCGGCCAGATGTCCTACAACGTCGGCTACTCGTACTTCTCCGGGCTGCTGCTGGGCGGCCTCGTCGGCTGCGCGCAGGGCCTGCGCGCCTCGCCCAACCGCCACCCGCGCGTGCTGCTCAACAGCATCCTCAACGGCTCGGGGCGCGCGGGTAGCCGCGTCGGCAACGCCGCGGGCGTGCTCGCCATGGTGTACACCGTCGCGGAGCGGCAGGCGGAGGACCTGGAGGTTGACCGCCTGCCCGCCGCCATCAACAACGCGATCGGGCGCGACGTGCTGCCGCACGGACGCCTGGACGCGACCATCCCTGCCATCGCCGCATTCGTCACGGGCGTCATCTTCACCATGCCGCGCGCCAGTGCGTTGGATGCCGGGCCGTGACGCTGTGGGGGCGGGGGTTTTGCTCCAGGGTCACGGGCGGGCGAGGCTGGGGGGCTGTGTAGCGCTTGTCACTCGGTGGAGGATGCTGTGGGGTTGTGCTGTGTGCGCGGAAATGGGTGTGGGGTGGCGCCGGCGCGCAGGGCGCAGGGCGCACATCCCGTCTACCGTCTATCAGATCGCTCACACACTGTGCGTGCTTGAGCTGCCTCATGTGTCTCATCCATTCCGCTCTGCCGTGGGTGCCTGCCACAACACGCACCGCCAGCTGCCACCGCTCTGCGTTGTCGTCACCTCCGCTTTGCCTCTTCGCCCGCCTTGCCCGCGTCTAAACCTTGCTTCCCCGCTGCAGTCACCATGCGGGGGCTGGACCGTCACTACGTGACGCTGCCCAAGCGCGCGGCGGTCGTGGCGTCCGGCGGCATCCTCTCGGTGCTGGGCGTGGCCACCCTCTCCGTGGTGGGGCCCTACATCTTCGGCCGCCGCTCGCCCTTCCGCTTCGCCTCGTAACGGCTCTGCGAGGCGCCCGCCCTGCCGGAGCCGCGTCAGGGCTAGGAGACGTTGAAGTTTCGCCTGCCCGGACAACGGCGCCGGCGGCCGCCACGGCGAGTGCAGTCAACCCCCCGACTTGCTGAGGGCATTTTGCTGCGTGCGCAGGCTGACCCCCCTACCGAGCATAGCGTCGGACCGTAGACTCGAATGTCGCATTGAGTGTCTGGCGATCATGGATGCGGATGACTTCCGGCCGCCGTTCCAGCGCTCGTGGGCTCCATGCAGTGAGAGAAGTCACAGTACGTCACGGTCCTCGTTACCTACTTCTGTTCGTGATTGCGCTGGTCCCGCCGGCCCAACGACAAGCGCTGATCATGGCCGCTGAAATAGCCATGGGTGCGAATGTTGGGCTTTCAGCTTGGCAGCATCATTTGATTGCTCGCCACAGCGTGTAGTGCGCATGCGGGTGCCTCTGAGCGTGGCCAACGGGCTGCAACGCATCCGAGTTCAGCCTTTGAGGATGGCTGGCCACCTGACAGAGCCCGTACGTCTTCACAGACGGGCCTAGGAAGGCAGGAGAAGACTGTGTGGGCGCAATCTGCAGTTGAGAGTCTCAATCGCCCGATCCCATGACCGTTCGAGCTCTCACGCCACATGATTCCGCGGACGCATCCGGGAATGAGTCACCGATGGTGAATATGTGACTTCGGACGTTTATGTTCGTTGCTTGCTCTGCTGACGTGTCTAGCCACTTCCGCGGTTGGCTATTCCAGCCGAGTGACAACCTCGCGTTTCTGGTTCAAGTCTCAGGGCCGCCCCAGGCGCGAACCTGCGCAGATTCTGCATCCGCGTGCCCCGTTGTTTTGCCAGTGTGCTTGGTTTGACCTGGTTGGTACGTCCCTATCTCAAGAAGAAGAACTGAGCTCAGCGTCCGGATGAGTCTTGCGGCTAATCTCTCCATGGCCCCGCCGCTGCCCCTCGTCCTGGCCGCGCTGCTGCTGGGCCTCGCTCTCGCAGCGGCTGCCTCTCTCTTCCTGACTCGCCGCCGCTTGGCCGTCAGCGGCCTGCCGCAGGCGCAGGGCGCGCTCCCCCTCGTGGGCAGTCTGCCCGCCTTCGCTGGCAACAGCATCGCCTTCATCCTGCGCCAGACGCGCGCCCTGCGCAGCTCCGCCTTCGCCGCGTCACTGCTGGGCCAGCGCACCGTCTTTTTGTCCAACGTGCACGACTTCGCGGCCGTGTGGCGCGAGCACAAGGCGCTGTCCTTCGACGAGGTGCAGCACGAGATCACCGCCGCCACCACGGAGGTGGCGCCAGAGCTGGCGGCCAAGTGCAACGGGCCGGAGATCCACCGCCTGTGGATCAAGCACCTGCAGTCGCACGGGCTGGCGCGCATGAACGGCGTGGCGGCCCAGGTGCTCACCGCAGCGCTCGTGCCCGAGCAGGCTGCTGGGGCGGCTGCGCCAGCCAACTGCGGCGGCGGTGGTGCGCCGTGCCTGCCGGCCGTCCTGGCTCAAGTCGCCGCTGACGCATCCGGCGCGGCCGCCGCGGCGTCCAAGCAGCCGCACACGCAGGGCGCAGCGGGTGCGGGCCCGTGGCGCGACACAGAGCTTGCGGACTTCACCTCCCGCCTGCTCTTCAGCGTGGGCCTGTCGGCCATCATGGGCCCCGCCCTGCGCGCGGACGACGCGCTGTACGCCGCATTCCGCGACTTTGACGAGGGGTTCCCGCTGCTGGTGGCGGGGGCGCCGAAGATAGCGCTGCGCCGCACCCTCGCGGGGCGCGATCACATCGCCTCCGCCCTGCTGCGGCTGCAGGCGGAGCACCTCCGCCGCGCGGGCGCGGAGGCGGCGGGAGCTGGCGGCGCTGTGACCGCAGCCGCCAACGCCACAGCGGGGACAGGCGCCGCAGCGTCGAACGGCCCTGCAGCAGCTGCCTCGAAAGGCGCCTCGGAAGACGGCGCAGTCGGCCCGCTGTTGCGCGACCGCGTCGCGGTGTTCCGGGGCCTGGGCCTGGACGAGCTCACCATCGCCCGCACCAACACGCTGCTGGTGTGGGCGCTGCACGGCAACACGGGGCCCGTTGCGTTCTGGGCGCTCGCCTTCCTGCTGGCGCACCCCGCCAGCCTCGCCGCCGTCGTGGCGGAGGTCGACGCGCTGTATGCAGCGCACCCGACGTGGGCTGCTGCCGGTGCTGGCAGCGCGGGCGGCGCCGCAGCGGGCGCGCCCGGCGGCGGCAGCGGCGCGGGTGCGGCGCCCACCCTCAGCATCCCTGAGGCGCTGGAGCGCCTGCCGCTGCTCTCCTCAGCGGTGCAGGAGGCGATGCGTCTGGCCGTCTCGTCGATGGGCCTGCGCGTGGCCATGCAGGACGTGGACGTCCCGCTGCTGCAGGCGCGCGGCGACGCGGCTGCGGTCCGTGAGCCCCCTGGGCCGGCGGAGAGCAAGGACGAGGCGACCACGGGCCTGCGGCATCGCGCTACCACAGGGGCAGGCCCTGAGCCGGCCGCCAGCGCCGCCGCCGCTGGAGCTCCGTCGCACGAGCCTGCGCTGCAGGACAGCAGCCGCAGCGCGCAGCCGGGCGTAGCGCACGTGACGAAGGGAGACCGCGTCATGTTCACGACGCTGCACCACCGGGACGAATCCGTCTTCCCACAGCCCCACGCCTTCGTGGCTGAGCGGTTCATGGTGAGCGGGGGCGGCGCGGCAGCAGCAGGGAGCGGCAAGGAGGCTTCACTTGACTCCGCAGCCCCGTCCCCGCCCCAGCCCGCAGTCTTCACCAAAGACGGCGTGCCGCTGCGGCAGCCCGTCCTGGCGTTCGGGGGCGGCGTGTCGCAGTGCCCCGGCCGCTTCCTGGCTCTGAACGAGATCCGGCTCGCCCTCGCCGTGCTGCTGCGGCACTATGAGCTGCGCATTGCGGCGCCGTCTGCGGCCGCTGTCGGAGGCACGCTGCCTGCTGCGCCCGCCGACGTGGATGCAGAGGCGCTGACAGATCGTGTGGTGGCGGCTGGCACGCCCGCCCTGCCTCGCGCGGGTGCCACAGCAGAGGAGGCCGCGCTGGTGGGCGCCCTGCCGCCCTTCAACACCAGGCGCGCTGGCCTTGGCGTGCTGCTGCCCGCCCGAGGCCTCAGTGTGCAGCTGCGCCGGCGCATCACTGCATCATGAGTCCTCAGTGCGCAGCTGCGCCAGCGCATCACTACATTATGCTGAAGCAGCTGCTGCCCGCCCTGCCGTGCCGGCCGCCTCGCAGTTGCGCCCGCAAGCAGTTCGGCGTACCACCCGCATGCGCCGCGGTAGCATGGTGCCGACGTGGCAGCGTGCAGCGGCGGCTTGAACTGCTGACAGCTTGACCCGGAGCCTCAACCTCGGCGGGTCGAGGCCTGAGAGCGTGCTCCAGCTGCCAGGCAGCTGAGACTCAGCCGCTCAGGGAATCGTTTGCACCAATCCATCAGTTGCGAAACTCATGGCAGCTCGCAACGAAATCTACTTCACACAAGCCGCTTGTTTTCACAGCACCGTTGCTTCAACACTGTTGATCAGTTCAACGCTCATAACAGGGCTGCGACAACAACCTTTTTGTGGCCCGATCCCTGAAAGTCGACGACCAGGCGCATGCAGGTCTGGAAGGAAGAGTTGACGGTGAAAGTGCAGGGATGCCTCGGGTACAGCTTATGCAGATTCTTGTTTGCTGCTCGTTTTGAGTGGCCCACACTCTTGTCGGTGCCGGTGCCGAGGCGGGCCTGGCATTACCGCACAGCTTACGTCGTCAGCTTCACAGCGATCCGAATCTCTCCGGGCCTGCTGGCTCCGGAGACGCTGTGGTGGCCTATGGATGGGCACGAATGGGGTGGAATGACGGCACCGGTTCCTTGACGGCGCGACGGAGAGATTGGTGCCATCCAGCTTTGTCAGGAACGTGCCTTGCGCACAGGCTGTCGATAGTGCAATGACCGACGCAAAGCTTGACCGGCATGCGGCGGGCGTCATGCTGCTGCAACGGCAGCAGAGGCGGCGGGCAGAAGTTCCAGAGGTTGCGTTCGGGTGTCTCAAGCACACCAGCTGGCCCAGGCGCGCGTTCATCTGCCTCCACCGCTCGTGGTGGTTCGACGCCCTGATCAACGTCACCATTATCCTGAACACAGTTATTTTGTGCGCGTACAACCCAGAGGACGTGGACAACACCTCACTGCGCAACCAGATTGTGGTGCAGTCCAGCCTCGCGCTGTCAGCCGTCTTCACCGTGGAGATGCTGGTGCGGCTCATGGCGCAGGGCTTATACGGGCCAGGCGCCTACCTGCACGACCGCTGGAACTGGCTCGCCGCAGCCGTCGTGCTGCTGGGCTGGGTGTCGCTCTCCCCCAACTTTGGCAACCTGACGGCCCTGCGCCTGTTGCACCTGGTGCGCTTCCTGCTCGTGTATCCGGGCGTCCGCCTCGTGCTGGACGCTATCACAAAGTCGGTGCCGGGGCTGCTCAACGTCGGCCTGCTCGCGCTGCTCACCTACTTCCTGCTGGCGATGGTGGGGCTGAACCTGTGGAACGGCGCGATGGCGGGCCAGTGCGGATATACGGACCCAGCGACGGGCTCGTGGCAGTGGGCCCCCGGCGCCGCGTCGTGCGGGCTGCAGTGCAGCGCGGCAGACGGGCCGTGGTGCACGCCGTCCAACGGCGACAGCTGCGGCGTGTCGCCGGTGCCCGTCAACGTGACGTCCGCGGGCTACGATCACGTAACGCTGCTGCAGACAGAGTGCCGCCGCGCCGCGAACCCGGACTGGGGGCAGACGAGCTTCGACAACATATTTGAGGGCATGCTCACCGCCTTCGTGCTCGTCACGACGGAGGGCTGGTCCTCCACGCTGTACGTGCTGTGGCACACGTGGGGCAACGCGTGGTTCGTGTCTGCGCTGCTGTCTGTCCACGTGTACCTGGGCGCCTTTGTTATTCTGGAGCTGACCCTCGCCTTCGTGTGGGCGGAGTACGGCAACGCGCTCGCGGAGGCGAAGCAGCGCGAGGCGCGCGCCGTCGCGCAGGCCACACGCATCGTGGACGCGCTCAGCCGCTCTGCAGGCGGCCGGGCCAGCTTCGTAGCGGGTAGCGGCGGCGGCCGAGCCAGCTTCGTCGCTGCCGGCGGCGGCCGAGGCAGCATTGTAGCCGCCGGCGGCGGCGGCAGTTTTGTTGCCCGGGCCAGAGCGGAGGCCATGCCGCCCTCTGGCGACAGGGAGCGCGGGGCGCAGCACGGGCAGGGAAGCGTGCCCCCGCCAGGCGCTGGGGTTGAGCTCGCGCCCTTTCACGGCAAGCCCGCCGTGTTGCCCCAGAGCCGCGGCAGAGGGACGGGTGCTGCTGGCGACCCCTTGCCAGACGGCGCCGCTGGCGTATCGTCCCCGCTGTCGCAAGCGTGGGTGAACCCGATCGGCGTCGCGGAGGCGGCCCTCTCAGCTGGCGTCGATGGCCCCGGCAGGCGGCCGAGCGTGCTGGCGGCGGCGCTTGGGGGATCTGCCGCTGACGCCAGGGCCTCGCCGCAGCGCACGGGCCGCTGCGCGTCGTGCCGCGCCTGCTGCAGAAGCCTGCGCGCCACGCTCGAGGCGGAGGCGGACGGACAGCGCGTGCTGCTGCGGGCTTGTGCGGCGTGGTACGGCCGTGCGGTCCCGCCGCCGCCGTGGTGGCTGCGGCGCGCAGCGGGGCGGCTTGTGAGCCACCCGCTCTTTGCGGGCGCCGTGCTGCTGATGGTGGTGCTGAATGCCGTCGTGCTGGGCATGCCGTATGAGGGCATGTCCGCGGCGTACGCGCGGGGGCTCTCGCACGCGAACGGCGCCTTCGCCGCCCTCTTCGCCGTCGAGATGCTGCTGCGCATGGCCGCCGCGGGCGTGCGCGGCTACTTTGCGGCGGGCTTCAACAAGTTCGACGCCCTCGTGGTGCTGTGCTCCGTCACTGACGCGCTGCTGGACGCGGCGGCGCCAGGCACGTCGGGGCGCGCCGTCGCCGCGCTGCGCATCGTGCGTGTGCTGCGCGTGCTGCGCCTGGGCCAGGTGCTGCCCGGCGTGCGGCGCGTGATGGGGGAGGTGTGGGCCGCGCTGCCGCCCGCCCTCGCGAGTCTGTCCCTGCTGCTCGTGGCCATGCTCGTCTTTGCCGTGCTCGGCATGCAGCTCTTCGGCGGCCTGGCGTACGCGAACGCGGCGGCGGCGGGCGTGATTGCCGGCGTGCCGCGCCTGAACTTCAACAGCCTGTGGCTGTCCCTCCTCACGGTGTTCACGGTCATGGATAACGAGAACTGGAACGACTCGCTGCACCTGCACGTGAGTGGAGCGGGCAGCGTGCGGCTGTGTGCATGTTTGGCTGTTTTGCTGCGTGGGCGTGTGGGTGGTTTGTGGGCACGGGGGAGCTGCGCGGCATGACACGCCGTCTTGGCTGTGGGCGTGGGCATCGCACGCAGTGATCTGTGTGTCCGACTTCCCCGCCATGCCGCTTGTTTGACGGGTGGCATGTTCATCCCTCACCCCTCTGCGCATCCCCCGCCCGCCCGTCTTCGCTGCCCATCACGTTGCCTACACACGCCCCTCCCCTCCGTCCGTCCCCGCAGATGGCCGTCTTCGGCCAGTCGTACGCCGTCTTCTTCCTCGCCGTCATCGTGGTCGGAAACTTTCTCTTCCTCAATGTGTTCCTTGCCGTCCTCGCGTCCCGCTTCGAGTCGGCGGGCGCGGCGGAGGAGGTCGGGCCGCCGCGCACCTGGCGGGAGTGGTGGGCGGGGCTGCGCGTGCGTGGGCGGCAGGGCGTGGCTTCCCTAGGCTGTGCCCCTAAAGATGGTCACCACGTCAACTACGCGGGCGCGGCAACGACGGTCACGATCGTGCCTCCCGCAAGGGCTGCGCTCACCGCACAAGCGCCCGTCTCCGGCGCCGGCAAGAACGAGAGAAGCGGCGGCAGCAGCCCGCTAGCAGGCGCAGGCGGAGGCAGAGATGGTCAATACACAGAGCCGGGCGGCGCAGTCAAGTCCGCCGCGGCAGGCGCGGACACCCCGAGTACCGTTAGCGGCCCTGGCGGGAGCCCCTCACAGCCGTCTGCGCACGGCTCCTCCGCTGCCGCCCTGGGCGCGAGTCTGGGCGCCAGCACCCGCTTCCGCGGAGGGGCCTCCGGGCGGGCGCTCGTGTCTGCGGGCGCGTTC
>Ga0208629_101152_pt1 | contig 11230 bp, 10 predicted proteins | sample LakWasMet19_HOW5_2_FD_183865 | JGI IMG/M metagenome (GOLD analysis project Ga0208629, IMG submission 183865) | Freshwater sediment methanotrophic microbial communities from Lake Washington under simulated oxygen tension - Sediment Metagenome... | ecosystem: Environmental > Aquatic > Freshwater >...
GTCCGCTGGTTCCATGTTTGTGTCGTGTGGCAGCACTTGCCCGCCGCGTGCTCCGCCCGTGGAGGACGCGACCGGCCCGTGCTGCCTGCATGCCTCTTTACGTATGCATATGTATGCACGCGCCGTTGAAGCTCCCGCCTGACGGCTCACGGGCTCAGCGAGCTGCACGTGCACGGCGCTGCGGGCGCCAGCGCTTGTACGAGCCTCGAGTATCGTCGAATTAAACGAAGTCGCTTGTTCGAGGCGGTTGAGCGTCAGCGCGTGCATGCGCAAGCTTAAGTCTCACGTCATGGTAAGCGTGGCCTGGCTGGCGATTTGCTGCCAGCGGGGTATCGCACCCCCGGCAACATATGCATGCACACATCGATTGATATCAAGATTCTCAATCGCGGATCCGGGTGACCGACTCATCGATTCGGGTGGACACGTGTGCGTCCGCCTCACTAGTCGATCGTGGGGCGCCTCGAGGCCTCTGCAGGGACCCTCCCGGCGGGCGCGAGAGCGGCCGCTTATCTCGAGCGTGACGCAGATTTCGTCGAGCCCTCAGACAGAGCAGTGCCGACTCGACTTGTGTCACTCAGATCGTCGAGTCTGCATGCGGACCTGCATCCAACCGGCGAAAGCACTGCGTGGAGCGGGGCCCCGCACGGCGGTGTGACCATGTGGTAGCGGTCGACTTGAAGACACGGAATGATAGGGGGAGCACGCACGCAGCAGCAGCGGCACGGCGGCCGCGTGCACGGCACAGCACGGCGTGGGCGCTGCGGGGCGAAAGGGACACGGCGCAGTGCAACCGCCGACGCCGCGACGCCGCAGCCAGCGGCGCCCAATGTACAGAGGCAGCGTCCAGCGAGGCGCCGGGTGCAGCCTTGCCGCACCGCGGTTGTTGCGCAGACACAGGCAGCGAGGGCAAGCAGCTCTCAGCATCAGCGGCCCAGGGCGTGTGCGAGGGCCCGCGCCCCCGTCGGCGAGGGGCTGCGACGCAGCATTCCGTCGCCTGCAGACACGTGGACGCTGCCGCCGCGGGCGTGCGTCGGGCGGGCGCCGGGGCCGCCCATGCTGGGGGGCAGCTGGCTCTTGGCCGCTGCGAGGCGGGCGAGGTAGGCGGCCTCATCCTGCCCGCCGCTGCCTGCGATACCGCTGAACAAGGTGCTTCGGAAGGCGCCGCCGCTCGTGCCCGCGCTGCTGCTGCCTGCAGTGGAGGAAGCTGCAACCCCGTGGCCGCCACCAGCGCCCACGCTGTGGTTGGCGCTGCCGGGGGTGCGGCCGCGGGAGGTGCTGCTGCTGCCGGCAGCTGCGCCGCCGCCTGGGGTGGAGGGTGCGACCTGGTTGCTGATCTGCAGAGGGGCAGAGAGCGCCGCCGCCGCCGCCCGGGCGCGCGCAGCGGCTGCAGCGGACGCCTCTCCGTACGCCTCCGCGAGCGCCCCCGCGCGGCTGGCCAGCGCAGCCGTCGCCTCGCCGTCATACCCGCCCGCGTGCCGCGCAGCGGGCGCAGGCTGCAGCGGCATCGCCCCCGCCCCGCCCAGCGGGCTGCCAGGCTGGCTCGCCGCCCCGCCCGCAGCAGCCGCAGCGCCCGCCGCAGCGCCGGGGCTGCCGAGGGCGGGCGCCGTCGCCGCCACCGCAGCCGCCGCCGCCGCGTTGGTCAGCCGCCTGTACATGTCCTGGTACATCTGCAGCACCCGCGGCGAGAAGGGCGCGAGCAGGTCGCACTCTGAGAGGAAGGCGGTGATGTCCTCCGCGGGCACGTCCAGCTGCTCCCACATGGTCGCCACCGCGTTGCGCAGGTCCTCAAACTCGCGCAGCTTCCAGTCGGGCACGCCGCCCGCGCTGCCGTCGCCCTCCACATCCGCGTTGCCGCCGCTGCTGCTGCTGCTGCTGCCGGCCGCCCCCGTGAGCGACCCCACGGCAGAGGAGACGGCGCGCGCGCTCTCGTGCGCGGCCCGCAGCTCCGCCTCCTTCGCCTCCAGCTCCTGCTGCAGCGCCACGATCTTGCCCAGCTCCTCAGCGTGCCGCGCCTCCGCCTCAGCCAGCAGCGGCTTGAAGCCAGCCTCGTACCGCTCCGCCAGAGCCGTGCGCACACGCTCGATCTTGGCCTCGATCGCCCGCCGCTCCTCCGCGACGCGCGCCTCGCCCGCCTCCTTCTCCGCGGCCAGCTTCGCCTCCCAGCGCGCCGCCTCCTCCGCCGCCACGCGCTGCTTGGCCGCCTCCACCGCCTCCGCAAACTGCTCCGCCTCGCGCGCCAGGCGCCTCCGCCGGTCCGCCAGGTTGGCGACCTGCGAGCTCTTGGCCATGCGGTCGATGAGCAGGGCGACCTGCGAGGGGAGGGGAGGGGAGAGGGGAGAGACGAGGAAGCGGCACTTGACGAGTGGGCCCGGAGCACAAAGCCTTCAGCCCCAACCAGCCCAGAACAACAGCGTCATCGCGTTCGGTATTGCCCCCGCCCCCTACGCACCCGCAGCTGCTCGAACTCCTGCCGGAAGCGCGCCATCGCGGCCCGCGCACTCTCGATGCTCTCATCGAGGGCTGCGAGGTCGCGCTTGTACCCGTCCACCTTGGCGCGCTCGCTCGCCACGCTCTCCTTGAGCCCCTCCACGGCGGCACGGCGCTCCAGCTCCAGCAGCACTACCTGCACGGGGAGAGGGGCGGGGGGAAGGGAAGAGTGGCGGCGGTTACGTTAGTCAGTACCACAAACAACACCCGGCGTCGTGCATGACTGCGCAATCAAGCCCCCGACAAGAGAGAGCAACAACGCCAATGCCTCTTCTCACAAACACAGACAGAGGACAGAGACAAAGCAGCGGCTGCCTGCGCGCCTGGCTGTACAGCATCCCCCTCTACCTGCCCGTGCCACGCCGCCTCTCCGCCTCTACCCTACGCCACGCCTCTGTCTACCCCACGCCACGCTTTTGTCTACGCCACCCCACACTCCGCTCTCTCCCTGTGTCCCTCCCTCTCTGCCCTTCTGCTCTCTGTCATCTCTCTCCCTGCCCGCCTGCGCCTCCCTCACCTGCGTCTCGTGCCGCGCCTTCAGGTCGCGCAGCAGCTCGTGTTTGCGCCGCCGCGCCTGCCGCAGCAGCTCCTCACGCTCCGCCAGCGCGCGCTTCCATGCGATGTACAGCGACGCCTTGGCGGGGTCAGCCGGCAGCACGGAGGCTGGAGGGTTGGCGAGGCGCGCCCGCACCTTGGCCAGCGTGTCTTCATGCTCCTCCAGCGCCTCGTTCAGTCGCGCCTCCTCCTCCTCCAGCTCGCGCTTGCGGGCGAGGAACGCCTCGAACAGCGCCCGGTGCTCCGCGCCCGAGATGCGCGACAGCAGGTCACGCTCCTCCTCGCCCAGGCGCCGCAGGGCCTCCTCCAGCGGCGCGGAGTCAGGGATCGGGCGGCGGGACTTCTCCGCCTCTGCGCGCGCCACCTCGCGGCTCGTGAGGGCCAGCTCGCTCTCCTTGAGGGCCACCTCTCTCTCCAGAGCCTCCAGGCGCCGCCCCGCCTCCTCCGCCTCCGCCTGCGCCGCCAGCACGGCCTCAGTCGAGAGCGCGCCCTCCGCCGTGGTGAGGTCCGCTGCCGTGAGGCGGGACCCGGCCGCCGCGGCCGCACCGAGCCCCGGCAGCGGCATCGCCGCCTGCACCAGCGCCTGCGTCGCAGCGGACGCCCCCTGCAGGCCCCCCGCCGCCCCCTGCTGCTGCTGCTGGCTGCCCATGAAGCTGTGGTGCTGGCCGTACTGCCCCAGCGCCGCAGCGGTGGCGGCGGCGATGGCGGCGGGCGAACCCGGCGGCAGCGACCCGATGCCTGCCGCGACGATCGCTGCGCCTGCAGCCGCGCCCGACGCCGCGGCTGCAGCGGAGGGCAGGGCGTACCCCTGCGCGATGGCCTCGCGCACGATGGACCCAAAGAGGTCTGCAGCCTCAGAGAGGGCAGCATACCCCCTGCCGCCGTCCGCGCCGCTGGCCGCCGGTGCGCCGCCGTTGCCTGCGGTCGTCATTCCCAGCAGGGAGGTGAGCAGGTCCCGGTACTCTGCCACGCGGTCGAGAGGGGCGCAGAGCAGGTCCTCGAGGGAGCTGCCGCGCACCTGTGGGGCGGGGGGAGAGGGAGGGAGGGAAGGACAGAGGGGAGGGGAGGGGAGCACATATGAGAAAAGGACACAAGGGAGCGAAGGCTGGCTGGGGCAACTGGCGGCAGCAGAGGTATACACGCTCCCAGCCCGCCCTCCGCCGACTCACCCGCTCATCGGAGGCGCCGATCGCGTCCACGCTGCGAGCCACCTCGGCACGCGCGAGCGCGCTTCGGAGCGTGCGCACGGCTGCGTCGTGGCCGCGGGCGTAGGGCAGATAGAGCTCGAGCAAAGCCGCCTTGGCGCTGCAGCCGATAGCGAGTGGGAAAGGTTGTGGAGTGGTTGGGGCGCAAGCGGCATGTCCTGAACAGCACGTGCGAACAGCCACGAGCAGCCAGTAGGCGGTCACTCGAGTGGCAGTGGCGCACGAGCGCGCGCAAGCGGGCGGACCCGCAGCAATTGGCAGGTGCGATGCAGCGAACTCAGCAACTGCACTCACAGGCTGAACTCGTTTGCAACCACAGCGATGCCGTTCGCGACGTTGTCGTCCTCGCCCGCGGCCTGAATGACGCTGTTCAGCTTGGAGTGCACGTCGCGCATGTCCGTCAAACCACGGAAGACTGCGCCGAGCTCGCTCGCCGTCAGCACTCGCGCGTCGTGCAGCGGCACCATGAATGCGTTGATGGTGGCCTTCAGCTTCTTCACATACTTCGCCTCAGAGGTCTGCACACGGCGTCGGCGGGGTTGTAGCACCAGCAAGGGACTCGCGTAGAAACCTTCAATAGGCACGCCGGGCGCGGAGAATGCCGAGAGTCCGGCCTGCAAAACCTCGCGCCTGTCACTGCGCGTCCAGCCGCTTCAAGCCTGCGTCATGAGTACAAATGTTAACCCACAGCAAGTTCGTCCAGGATCTCCTTGCGATTGGCGGCGCGGCGCCCAGACACGGTGCCGCGCATCGGCGAGCTCATCCTCGTCGAAGAGGATACTGTCGGCGGGCGAAACACGGCTCAGAACGCGGGTTTACACCAGCGCATCCAGCTCGCACAAGACTCAACAGGTTAGTGATGGTTCCTACACTGGCATTCTGCGTGTAGTCGGTCTGTGCGCTAGAATTGGCCACAGAGAAGACGTTTGTCTGTACATCTGCTGGCATCGTGTTAACTCATTTGCCTCGGAATGTGCTCACATTGGCGCTCTCTCGCTACGTGTCACGTTACCGTGTCAACGTTTCCTCCACGCACTGCAATTTCATGCCTGCTGACAGTGTGGTTCGGTCTTCCGGTGCCGTGAGAAGCACACGCTCTCGTGCTCAACCTAGGAATTGAATAATTGCGCAACACCAAACATTGCGCGGGCGCGCAACCCTCAGAGTACCCATGGTTTCAACCACAGTTGATGTAATTTTCATCACCACTCTTGCGGAGGACCTTGCACAACACCAGACAGCGCTGAGACGCGACCCTGGGTGTCGCGGACTTGAACCCCTGGGCCACGTTGTCAGCCGGGGCACCTTGAGCTCGGTGTCGCTGCATCAACGCGTGAATGGTTGCATCCCGCTGCTGGGCGCTCGCATGATTTGTGGCGAGCCAGCCTTGGTGTTGTCAGACCTCAGCTGCAATACTGTGCCGCTCAGCGGCAACTCGTTGGCTTGGTGTGATGACCAGCTCTCTGTGGCCGTGTGCTGAGCCCCAATGTAACCCGTGATCATGATTGCGGCAGACACTTCACAATAGTTGGCGTCGGTCCGTGGCTCCGCAAGCTTCAGGGGCGCAACTCGCGGCTTCGATCGCGCCAGCGCCCTTCAAATCTGTTCGAACGAATTCGGGAGATGCTACCACTCGGTTTCAAAATGGACGTTGGTGGACGGGGCAATGCATAGCTCTCCACTGGCAGGCCCAGCAGTGACAAGCCGTGGCCACGGATGTGTTTCAGCTCACAGGTAGAGCATGGAGCCCTGCATGCTCATCTCCACGGCGCGCCAGATAAGGTTTCCGGAGTCCGGCTCCACCTCGCGAGTCACGGCGAACACGAAGAAAGCCGCTCGGATCTCACTCTCCGACCCCTCCGTAATCTCTCCCTGCAGCAACACAGCACGAGCGACGAAGCGATGGCAGCCGGGAACAAGAACGCATGAAAACGGCGGCGTAGAGCGCCGCGGCAGGCAGGCGACAACAAAAACAGTAGTCATGCAGAGGGGAGAGCAGGGAGTGGCGAAAAGCCTGTTGCCGCCAGCAATAACCGCAGGTCGAGGGGCGCTGTCGCTGGCAGGCTTGCGTCGAAAGGACGCAAGCCGCGACACCAGGCGAATCGGACGCAGCGGCTAAGACTCTAGCGGGGGGTCAGCGTGCGCACACGCCGACAACCGCGGCAGCTGCCGCGAAATACGCCAAGCAGCGCCAGCAATAGCCGGTGTGAGGGCTGCGCACGCTGCCTCATGGGAGATCACTGTGTGCAAGGTGACGCAGCGGTCAACGGCAGCTCCCGCAGCAGCCGCGTGGCGGGCTGTCGCTGCGGCCGGGGAGCTGAAGACTTGCTGGGGCCTCGCTGTGGCAGAAGCACGCTACCGCGTGGCAGCAATCCCCACGAGCGATTCACAAGCCGACACGCTACACAACGCCACAGCGTAATAAATATCAAGCGATGCGCGATGAAGGCAGCGGGAAAGACAGCGGGGAGGCATGCTAGACAGGCACGCACGCAGAGAGACAGCCGGTGACGGCGCCCAGCGGTATGCAGCAGGAAGGCAAGAGGCATGCAAGGCAGGCATGCAAGGCAGGCATGCAAGGCAGGCATGCAAGGCAAGAGGCATGCAAGGCAGGCATGCAAGGCAAGAGGCATGCAAGGCAGGCAGGCAGCGAGTAGCGCGACGCACCTTCTTGTTGCGGATGCAGTGGATGTACTGCACCTGCGAGGAGACGAGCAGGATGGGCAGACCGCGCTCCAGCGCCTTCGCCTGCACCAGCTCCACCTTCTGCACGTTCAGGATGGTGCCGTCCATGGACAGACCCTCGATCTCGCGCGCCGCAGCGACGGCGCGCATCTGAGCCAGCGCCGAGTCCTTGCAGTAGTGGCGCAGCACAGGCATGTCCAGCTTGAAGAAGGCAGCCACCACCGTGGGGATGAACTTGCGCTGCGGGCGGCGGAAGGGGGAGGGGTTGGTGGGAGCAAGGGAGGGATCGGGGGGACAGCAGAGCACAGAGGATGCGGCTGCGGACGGGAATTATTTGGCGGCAGACGCGTTTGCGAGAGGGGGCACGACGAGGAGTAGATAGAAGACAACAGGCGCCCCGCTCGATGATGCGACGTCTCCCACCAGCCGCCACGCAGATGCAAGCACGTTGGCGTGTGCGCGTGTTCCGTGTGTCCACCAAAGCGACACCAGCGGCGTTCGACACCCGCTGTCACTCTGAAAGCTCGAATTACCCCACTCTCCCTCCCCGTCCTTGAGAAATATCGCCCACCGCCGCTCCCTCGCACCGCTCTGTCGCTCCCTCCCCCACACCACGCACCGTCATCTCCTCCACGAAGGAGAACTGGTCGAAGCCGCTGTCGAGCAGCTGGATCTCGCGCAGGGCGCGCCCGCTCTCCGTCTCCGCCATGAGGCTGTCCACCGCATACGCCGCGTTCACGATGAGCGGGTGCTGGCTCGTCTCCCACACCTCCCGCGCGTCCTCGACCTTGTCAGCCACCTTGGTCTTCACGCTCTTGGCGGCCTGCCCCACGGGCGACGCCGCCACCGCCTCGCCCACGTGCAGCATGGCTGCAATGACCGGCGTGCTGCCCAGCGCGCTCACGGTGCGCTGCCAGGGCGTCTGCCGCTCCGCCACCACCGTCAGCGCGGACGCCTCCATGTTCGTGGCCACCATGCGGGCAGACGCGGGGGCGCGCAGGTCAAAGTCGGCGGGCTTGTGCTCCGTCACGACCCCAGTGTCCTCGTTCTTGTAGTACACCTTCTCGTCGTGGGGGTCCTGGAACTCGAACCAGGGGTACTTGCGCAGCCCCGCGTCGTACTCGGCGCCCAAGTCGCGCTTGCGCTCGACACCGAACACGACCGCAAACACGTCCTTCAGGCCCTCCGTGAGGTTGTGCAGCCGCCCCGGCTTCTTGGCAGGCTGCTTCGGCGCTGTCTCCCCATCAGCAGCAGCGCCAGTCGCTGACGCGTTGTCGGCGTCCGCCCCGGTTGCTTCTGTGGCCTCCGCAGCGGGCTTCTCTGAAGCTGCGGACGCTTCTTCTGCTGGCTTCGAACTCTGGAGCAGCGAGGTGGCCGTGTAGCTTCTCGAGGGAGCTGCGGCAACACCAAATCTGAGACTGCTGCGACGCGCGGCCAATGGCGCCGTTGACACCCCGGTGTGAATGCATCTCAACGACGCAGACGATACCGATACGGGAGACGCGGCGGCTACTACAAGACCATGGATCGGCAGCCCTCGCAGTGCAGCTGGTCCCGATGCAAGCGCCGTCAGCTCCCGCAGGTGGCTGCGGCTGTTCGAGGCGAGCGCGCGCATGATAAAAAGACCTCCGTTGCAGTACAAGGAGGCAATAAACTGTTGGGTGCAAAACCAACGTCCTTTGAGCTCGCCAGCAACTCTCGTGTGCTGCGGGTACTTTCGAGCGGTGAAAACTCTCGCAGATGGCCAGATGCGATTGTTGCGCCGTCGATTCGCCAGAACGCGACAACACGAATGTTGTACACCGATACACGACGACAATAATGTGTGCGGTCAAGTCTTTCAACGAGAATTTTGCTGCTTTGGGCAATCCTTGCACACGTGCCGGGCGTCGGCACCTCGTTTCCGACGCCTTGGCCAAGCTCGCTGTGCGCGCAGGCCCCGTCATGGAGTCGAGGGCGCGGCAACCTCTAGCGGACGATTCAGGCGGCTTCGATTTCATCTTGTGGATGTCTCCACCTCGAGTAATCAACAGGTGCTCAGGTTGTGGGGTGTCTCCACGTCATCAACCGGGTTGATTCAACCCTGTTCAGTGGGACAGGGATCCATGTTGGTATGGTGTAAGTAGTAGAGAGTGGCTACTCCGAGCGCAGACCCTTCCTCACTGCGTTCGTTGGGGTGCGCTCTGAGCAGTCACCCTCGACTACTGACAGCAAAACTGGGGCAACGAACTGCACTTACACCGTGTGCTACGCCAAGGGCGGCCGTGAGTGTTCAACTTGACAGCACTCCGAGTCGTGGGTTCAAGTTGCACCTCGGCCGATCCCAACGTGCGCCTATATAGGTAGTTTGAGGTTGTGGGCTCACGTGTTGAGGATTCGCGTCTGAGGTTCGAGAGGTCAGTGATTAATGTCGTTATGCCTGAATGCCTTTCAGTCAGGCGTCTCCCTGAAGGTGGTCAATGTTTGGTGTGCTTGTACGTAAATGCTTCAATGCGCTGACAGCTTCGAACTCTCGGCACGCTTCGCAGGGAGTGTGTTGTCAGGTGCGCTACCTTCAAGTAAAGTTTGGTAACTTGCAGATCGCACGTTCCGCTCCTGCAGCGGCTCTGCCGTTCTGAGGAATGAGTTATTGAGTTTTGCCAGTCAGTGAGGTACCACTGGTCCATTGGTCCACTGCCAAAGAGCCACGGGATTTGCGCCCGTCGTAACTTTGTTGAACTCCACCAACGCGTGCCGTGGTGCCACTGAAGTTGTAGACCCACACTGCGAACTGATACGGCATCCCAGCCTGTCACGCGCCCGCCTCGGCCAGATCCTTCGCAACTGCGCCACCGAGACGCTCTGAGGGCGGCCTACTACTGGTACTGCACGGCTAGGGCGCGGGCCTCGCGGCCCAATGCCACGACCATGCGCATCAGCTGCTGGCGCTCAACGCTGTCGATGTAGTCCAGACCCCATCGCATGGAGGTAGTCTGGCGCACCTTCCCCATGCCTCCCATCGCACCGCCCCACACGAACACGGGGAAGCGGTCCTCCGCAGTCAGACTGTAGGCACGCAGGCGAGCCAAATACTCCTCAGAGAACTCCGCGCGCAGGAACGTCCAGCGAGTACCCACGACACGGATACCGAAGACGGGAGGTGGCAGAACCCCAGGCTCGGAACTGCGGTTGGTAAGCGCCGCGGCGACCATCTCGCCGACTATTTGCCCCCAGGCGAGGCCTTTCGCGCTCGCCAGCTTGCTTTCCTGCGTGACCACGTCCACCAAGCCACCACATCGCAAGACGTGGTCGGGCTTGCAGGTCACTTTGAGAGTGCCCAGCGAGAACTTCAGCGGCTCCTGCGGCAGCAGCTTCGTCGTGATGCCGTCGTCGAGGTCGCAGCCGTGAAGCAGGTCTGCCACGTAGCCGTCGACCGCCACCTCGCGCTCTTGGTCATCGAGCGCAGCAAGCCACTTGTTGATGTTCTTCACGACGCCGTCCTCGGGGTCGCTGCGCAGCAGGGCCTGCACGCTCCGAGGCAGTTGCTCGCCGATAACACCCTCAAACTCCTTGGTTATCATCGATGGCGAGGACGCCATCTTCAAGTGGCAGCCGAGGCAGGTGATGAACTCGTTAGACCACGAACTCGTCTCCCGCAATGCAGGCTCAAGGGCGTAGCTACCCACGCGCCATGTCGTAGGCGGGGTGATGGAGAGAGTCGCACGCGAAACGTTCGACGCGCGCATGGGCAAGACCGCCGCCGCGCGCATTCTGTGTACTTGGCACGATGCGAAATGTGACACGACACGACAGCACACACTCAACGGCTTGTTCTATCCAGGATATACTGCAGATTGTGGTTGCTTCCTGCCAGGATCTTCGTCTCTCAGAGAGTCGTAAATAAAACGTAAAAAATAGCAGTTTTCTCTGGAGTTCTCTGAGGAGTATTTGGCTCGCCTGCGTGCCTACAGTCTGACTGCGGAGGACCGCTTCCCCGTGTTCGTGTGGGGCGGTGCGATGGGAGGCATGGGGAAGGTGCGCCAGACTACCTCCTGGAGTACCTCCATGCAATCTTGAATTCTCATATATATATATGCAATGGGGTCTGGACTCCGCGTCAGTAGGCTACATCGACAGCGTTGAGCGCCAGCAGCTGATGCGCATGGTCGTGGCATTGGGCCGCGAGGCCCGCGCCCTAGCCGTGCAGCAGGGCTGGGAGGCGTCGGAGCCCGGCGGAGCAATCCATCGGAGCGCGGCGAAGCCACCTCGCCGAAGGCGCCCCTCCGCCGGGGGGCCCCTAAGGGGGCCCTGGAGGT
>Ga0208629_101155_pt1 | contig 11219 bp, 2 predicted proteins | sample LakWasMet19_HOW5_2_FD_183865 | JGI IMG/M metagenome (GOLD analysis project Ga0208629, IMG submission 183865) | Freshwater sediment methanotrophic microbial communities from Lake Washington under simulated oxygen tension - Sediment Metagenome... | ecosystem: Environmental > Aquatic > Freshwater >...
TGCATCCTCCGCTCCCAGCAGCCCCAGCGTCTCGCGGCGCAGTGCGGCGCCCGCCTCCGCAATGTCGTCTCGCACGCCCTGTGCGGGCCCAGGCCCCATCGCATGCGGAGACTCACCCGCTCCAGGGGCGCCCACGGGCAGCGGGCGCGCATACTGCGCCTGCCCGCGCTCGACAGTCGGATCGCGCTCCGGCAGGGCAGCCAGGGTGGTGCTGCCCGCCACGCGGCGACTCGCGCCCGCAGCGGCTCTGCGCTCGGTGGCCGTCGCCGCACCGCAGCCAGTGGCCTCGAGACAGCTGCCCCCCTCGCGGCAGCTGCTGCCCTCGCTGTCATCGAGGTAAATGTCGTCCAGAGGCGGCGCAGCGAGGGCGCCGCACTCTCGCAGCAGCTCCCGCTGCACCGCCAGGAGGTCCGGGTGCACCCCCAGCCCAGCGCCGCGACCCCCCTGGGCCTGCGCAGCTGACGCCGCATCGGCTGCCGCAGCCGGTACTGCACCGACTCCCGCTCCGACCCCGGCCGCGAGGGCTGATGTGTGACATTCCGCGGCTGCTGCGGCGGCGGCCGTTGCACGGCAGCGCGCGTGCAGCTCTGCGTCCCGCAGCGCGACGTGCAGCAGCTCCGTGCCCACGGGCTGCACGCGCGTCTCGGCGGCCGATTGCAGCGTGCGCATGTTGGCGGCCCCTCCGCCCCTGCCTCCCGCGGCCCCTGCCGCTCCGACGCCGCCGCCGCTACCGCCTGCAGCGGTAGTAGTCGCATCTGCAGCGCCGCCACTAAACGCTGCAAGCACCCCGTGTGCATCAGCGGCCGTCGATGCAGACGCCGGCAGCAGGGCGAGGCTTGGGTCGCGGCGGGTGAGGCCCGGGTCCCGCACCTGCGACTGCGCCACGGGTGCAAGCACGCCAGACTCTGCTGCCCCGCTCGCAGCCGACAGGTGCACATCCGCGGCGCGGCTGGTGGGCTGCAGTGCGAAGGCGAGGGCCTGCAGCAGCAGCAGCGCGCGTGCCGCAGACGGACTGATGGAAGGCGGCTGCTGCGCTGCCTCTCCATCGGCAGCGGACGCATGCAGGGTGCCTGCACGGGCCGCCACCAAGGCTGCAGCAAGCGGTGCGAGAGTCGCAGACAGCAGGGCCATAGCGGAGACTGTATCACTGCCACGTGGGACTCCGGCGCCCGCTGCGCCGCATGCACGGCCCCGGCGAGCGGCAACGGCTCGCCATGGCATCGTGACGATTACGCGTGCGAGCGACACAGCGGTCCAGGGCAGCTCCCGCTGCGCGGGGTCGCAGCTGCCGGTACTCGTCTCGGCGGCGGGCTCGCCGCCCTGCAAATACGTGCGAATGCCGGCTTGCAGCGCCGGCAGAGCGCTGTCGGCACTGCCAAGCAGGTGCTGCGCCACTGCGCTGTACATATTGTGGGGCAGCTCGGGGGTAGCGCGCAGCGCCGGCGCAGACCTGAATGCTTGCGCCGTCTCGGAGGTCGCCTCCGCTGTCCCTGCACACTCACCCACCGACAGCGGCTGCGACAGCGGCTGCGACAGCAGGCCGGGCAGCACAATACTCGCGGGAACCGTGGCAAGATAGAACCCAAGCGTGCTCAGTGCCAGCCCCTGCGCAGCCGCCGCCGCAGCAGCCGCAGCAGCAGCCGCAGCAGCAGCCGCAGCAGGGTTCGCAACAGCGGCGCCAGCAGAGCCAAGCGCTGCACCTGCTGCGGCGGCGTGGGCGCCATCCCAGCAGCCGACTGGCAGCAGCTTGAGCACGAGCGACAGCACCTCTCGGTGGAACACGGCACTCACGCCGCGGAACTGGCGCTGGGAGAAGAAATTTAGGGCGAAGCGCACGGCTGCGAGCGCGTCGGCGTTGAGGGCAGGCAGCCAGACGCATGCAGCAGCTGCCCCGGGCCTGCCGCTGCTCGCGCTGCCAGCGCTGATGCCGCCTGCGCCGGCCTCATACCGCAGCCGCGGAGGGACGCGCACCTGCAGCAGGGCGGCTACCAGGCGCCGCGGGGCGTTCTTGCCGTCTACGGTGCCCAGCACGCCCATCAGCAGGCAGCGGAGGTACGCCACCGCGATGAGGAGAGGGGAGATGGGGGAGGAGGCAGCGGCGGCGGAGGGGACCGAGGAGGCGGAGGATGCTCGCGCTCCCGTCTGCGCGTCACTGCTCGGAGTGCCGCGGTTATCCACGGACGCACCCGAGGCAGCCTCCGTAGCATCCTCTGCAACCTCCACAGCCCCTGCAGCCTGTACAGCCTCCGCAGACTCCGCAGCCTCCACGCAGGCGCACAGCAGCCGCTCGCTGTACTCGCGCAGGAAGCGCTGCAGCGCCCTGCCGACCTGGTCCTCGGCCCCCCGGAACAGCAGCCCCTCGCCCACGCAGCGCAGCAGGTGCTGACCGCCGCCCACCCACCACGGGGGCAGGCGCAGCGCGAAGGCGCAGCTCCCCTCCGCATCCGCAGCGGCGGGCGCCTCCCCTGCAGTGGTCCCGGCAGCTGGCGCGCCTGCCTCCGCCGGTGCGGCTGCGACGTCGCTCACGCCGTCCGCAGCACTCGCGGGGGCGCCGGCCGTCTCCCGCGGCAGCGCACAGGCGCTGGTCAGCGCGTGGCTGCGGCCGCCCTGCTTGTAGGGGATGTCAGCGAGCAGGAAGCGGTGCAGCAGCAGGCGGCGCACGGCGAGGTTGTCGTGCGTGAAGGCGCGCTCCAGCACGACGGACAGCCAGACGAAGGGGATGCGACCGCTGAAGGCGCTGCCGCTGCTGCTGCTGGCTGCTGAATCAGCGCCTGTGGCGCCAGTGTGGGAGACGGCCAGGTTCTCAGAAGTGAGCGGGTTGGGGATGTGCCGCGGAGAGGCCACGTCCGCCAGAGGTGAGCGGACAGCGCACGCGCCGCAGGTTGTGGCGCCCGCAGCCGGCAGCACCGCGACGTCGGCGCAGGCTCCGCGATGGAGCGACGTCAGGTCGTGTGCGAATGCGTGTTGCAGGGGCGAGGCGGGCGCGACGGCGCTGCGCAGCGGCGGCAGTGCCTCCATTAGCAGCGGCACCTTGTGCCACACGTCCAGCAGCAGGTGCGACGTGAAGTCCTCCAGCGCGTCCATCAGCGCGAAAAACAGCTCCCAGCTCGTCGGCAGCGCGGCGGACGGCGCAGCGACGCCGCCTGCGGCGCCAGAGACGGGCGGCTCCGCGTTGAAGCTCGCAGCCGCATCACACACCGCGGTCTTGAAGATCGCCATCGCGATTTTGCGCACGGCGCGCTCGCTGTCCACCTGCCGCATGCCCATGTGGAGCAGGCGCCAGAAATCATCGAGCTCATATAACGCCCACCGATCCTGGGGCAAGACCATCTGCCACAGCGCAAACAGCACCCGGTACGGCTCATACGGCACCTGAAGGCTGCGCTGCGAAGACAACGCAGCCGCCACCTGCGCTGCAAGTGTGCGGATGGCTCGCCGGCAATCTGCAGCGGAGGGCCGGGGTTGTTGTGTTGTATCGGCCATCTTTGGGGCTGAGCGATTGCTCAACGCTTAGCCGGAGATCTGAACGTAACAAGCGAATGACTACTCGCAAGCAAAGGCAAGGGGCGGAGCCTGTTGGCGGCTTGTGGAGTCGCTGAGAATCCTCTGCTCGCTCCAAAGCCGCAGCTGTTCGAGAAATACGAGAAAAGATGACAGGCGGCTTTCAGAGGGGGCTCGACAACTCAGATGCGCGTCTCTCGTGGATGCGCGATTGGTTGCAGCGCACACACGTGTTGAAAAGCAGGGACGTCAAGCTTGTCATTTGCATGACGATTTCAGAAACACTCGCGCCCCCTGACGATTAGCGCCACCAGGACTCGGCTGCGGCGACCGCACGCGTGAGTACCGCCGCCTTCATCTTAGTGAGCTCTCAGTTGGCAGAAAGCTTCACCGGGCGGTCAGCCCCGCGGAGAGGACCGCCTGACCTGTTTACTTTTGGCTGTTCAACACATTTTTGATTTGATCGGTCCCACTCCCGCACTCAATTAATCCGTTCAACACATTTTTGATGGCGAAGCGGTGGGGCCGCACACACTGGACTCCGCCGGCGCTAGCAAGTCCGGCCACGCCGGCGCACCACCCTGATCACTCCTTCAAGCTGATGTCCTGCGGGGTCCCCCACAAAGCAGGAGGGACGTTTCGGGTGGTGGGCGCGGCGCTATTCGTGTTCGTTTGCATTGCGGGCATCGGCGGTGGAATCGCTGTCCTCCAGCGTGATGCTGCGCAGCGCTCGAGCATCGCAGAGTTTCGGAGCGATGCCGCGACCTACGCGGAGCGCCTACGTGCGCTGTTCGAGTCATACTCCAGCGGCCTTGAGCTCGCGGTGGGCTCCATCAACGTGCAAGGGTTCAGTGCTGCATCTCTGCGGACGGGCGTGAGGTGAGTTTACCCGACGACTTATGTTTCACTCGGCGTTCTTTCACTGGAGCCAAGCCTGGCGTCTCTCCACCGACTCTCGATAGTCGCGCGTGCCAGATGCATGCCGCTGTCCCATCCATAACCACCGCGACCGTCGTGCGATGGTTTCTGGCTTTCTCTGCCGCCACTTGACCCCCTTGGACATCTCGACCGCCTGCTGACCTGCTCGTTCGCCTGCCCTCTGCCTGCCCTCCGCCTGCAGCGCCCTGGTCGACAGCCTGGAGGGCCTGCGCAACGTGCACTACTGCCCCCTCGTGCTGGACGCGAACCGCAGCGCCTTCGAGGCGTCGATACGCGCGCAGTACAACATCAGCACCTTTCAGATCCGCGAGTCCACATTCGACGCCGCCGTCTACGATGCGTATGTACCGCGGGGCGTCCACGCAGAGTACCTCCCAAAAATCGTCGCCGCGAAGGGGCCCTACAACTTTGCCGCCGCGGGCTTCGACATGTACAGCGAGCCCGGACGCACGGAGGCCACGAACCGTGCTCGCGCGAGCAACGCGCTGATCGCGACGGAGCCGGTGCGGCTGCTCAACACGCCGTGGTACGGCCTTGCGCTGGTCGCGCCCACCTACGAGAGCGTGCAGCCCCGCGGGGCGCTGGAGAGCGCCGTGGTGCCGGGGCAGCCGCTCACTGCGGCGCAGTGGACTGGCCTGCGCTTCAGCGGGGTGCTGGCAGCGGGCATCATTCTGTCCGAACCGATGGCCACCGTGACGGGGCAGACGCGCGGCGTGGACGCGCTGCTGCTGGAGGACGTCACTGCGCTGGTCAACCGCACGTACGGCAGCCCGTCGCTGTGGGTGCCGTGCTCCGACGCCACCGCAGCGACGAGCGGCTCTGGCGGCGGCGGGAGCGGCTTCAACGCCACGCAGCTCGGCACCTCGGCGGCGAGCCTCGCGCGGAGCTCCGCGTGCACCGCCTCCCTCAAAAACCGGTGCGGGTTCGTGTGCCCGATCCCAGGGCCCCGCGGCTTCGGCGGCGGCCTGCTCGTGTCCGCGGTGCGTGTGAGCGCCGCCAACAGCACAAAGATCGGCGCGGCGGGCTCCGCTGCGGACAGCGGCGCCATGCCCTTCGCGTCGGGCGGCTCCAACCTGGGCGTGTCAGTGTCCAACGTGGCCGCGTCCGTCTCTGCGGAGCTGAGTGCCGCGGAGGCCGCGGCGGTCAATGATGCAGCGCTGTCTGTCAATCCTGACCTGACGTCCTCATGGCTCTTCTCCATGGGTGGCCGCACCTTCAGCCTGACGGTGGTGGCGAGCGCGGCGGCGGCGCTGGGCCCCTCCCGCGTGCTCTTCAGCCTCATCCTCGGCTCCGCCTGCGCCGTTGCTGTCGTTGCCAGCCTCGTGACCACGCTGCTCCTGCACTGGAGCGGCCAGGCGGAGCGCCGGCGCCGGGCGGAGCACAAGCAGGCGGAGGCGTCGGCGCGCGTCGCCGCGGAGGCGCACCAGCGCACGGTGGACCTGTTTCACCACGAGCTCCTGAACCCCGCGCACCACGCCGCGTCCATGTGCGAGATGCTCTCAGACTCCCTCCCGCGCGGCAACACCGCGGCGCGGCAGGACGCGACGGCGGCGACGCAGGCGGTCAAGGGCATTGTGCGCCTACTGAACGACGTGGCTGACCTGTCGAGCATGCGGCAGGGGCACCTGCGGCTGCGGCCCGCGGTCATGGCGCCCGCGCAGGTGCTGGCGCTCGTCGCGCGCGTGCACCAGGCGTTTGCGACCGTGCCCATCAGCCTCGTGGTGGACCGCAGCGTGCCCGCCGCGCTGCTGGCGGACAGCGCGCGCTTCCAGCAGCTCGTCTCCATCGGCCTGAGCAACGCGGTCAAGGCCACGTTTGCGGGCGCGATCCTGATCACTGTGTCTGCTGCGGCGGCCGCCGACGCTGACAGCAGCGCTGACGGCGGTCCGCGCCGCCCTGCAACCGCCACGGTTGCTAACCTGCAGGTCCGCGGGCCGAAGCAGGCGCAGCAGCAGTTCGCGGTACGCCCTGTGTCCTCCCACGACGGGAACGCATCCGAGGCGCAGCAGCCCCTGTATCTCGTGGTACGTGTCGTGGACACAGGGGTGGGGCTTGATGACTACCTGTCCGGTGGTCTGCTATCCCCGACCGCTGGGTCCGTCGCTGGGGCCTCCCCTTCCGGCGGCAGCAAGTGGACGCGCGGCGGTGGGCGTGGCGAGTACCTCGGGCAGCGCGCTGCCTCCAGCGCCAGCGGCGACAGCAGTGGGGGCAGCGGCGCCAACGCGTTCCTGGAGGCCGCGGCCGCGTACCAGGAGCTGCGCCGCCAGCACGCCCGCTCGGCGAGCCGCCTGTCGGCTCTCGCGGCAGCCGCGCTGCGCCTGGGCCGTCGCAGCGCCCCCGTGCAGCCTGCCGTGGCATACAGCAGTGAGTCTGGCAGCGCCAAGTCCGGGCCTGCCCTCACCGTGCAGGTGCCCGTGGTCCCCGCGCCCGCGCAGCAGACGCCCGCGACGACGTTTGCGATGGGTGTGCCGTCAACCAGCATGGGGCGGCCGACGCACCTGACCATCCGCACGCCGCAGCTGCAGGCGGCGCAGATGGGCGACGCGGATCGCCGCTCCACCGCAGGACCTAGCCCCCACTCAGGGGCGTCTCTGGTCTCGTATGCCGCCCCGCATGCGGGCTTGCCGCAATCAGACTCGCTGTCGCTACATTTCGCGGCCGGCGGCAGCGCCGTCACCGGCTCGGGCGTGCTGCAATCGCCTTCGAGCCCTGCTGCCCCGCAACAGCAGCGGCAGCCGCTGCACCCCGCTGGCAGCGGTGGCGCCCGTGTCGCTCACATTGCCACGGCGCCCAGCGCCCTCACCGCAGCGCCCGCAGGCTCTCAGGCCTCTGCAGGCTTGCTGTCGCCACAGGCCCCCGCGGGTCTGCTTCAGTACGTGCCTTATGCGCCCAGCGTCGCACCCACCGCAGGGGACAGCACCCCCACCGCTGGCGCTGGTATGCTGGCGTCACGATCCATGACGCCTCTGTCCCCGATCCCGGTAGCCTCTGGGGCTGTGGGTGCAGGCAGCGATGGCCTCGGAGCCCACCTGCTGGCCCCCATGCCCCCATCGCACCCCAGCTGGCTGCAGATGGGGTACCGCGGCACGGGCGGCAGCTCGGGGGCCAGCGGGCCGCTGGTGCACCGAACCGCCAGCGCAGGCCGCAGCACCGGATCCCGCTGGTCGCAGCCGCTGTCGTCCCTGCTGCGCTCCTCCCTGCGCCGCCGCAAGGGCGGCGCCGCCGCTGCTGGAGGCGGCCTCGGGCTGGAGCGCAGCGCCGCCATCGGCGGAAACGGCGACGCGGCCAGCCTTCGGAGCTGCGTGCTGACAGACGTGCCCGACCGAGCGAGCACGTTCAGCAGCGGGGACGGCAGCCCTGATGGCAGCCCCAGCGGCAGCGGCTCTGAGCGCTCGCTGACCAAGGGCGCGGGCCTGGGCCTGATGACCGCTGAGCTGCTGGCCGCTGCGATGGGCGGCTGCATCCAGCTCTTCGCCGTCCCCGCGGGGGCGGCCTGGGACCCGAGCCTGGCCCTGCTGCGCCGACTGCAGCCCGCAGCGGGGTCTGCAGGCAATGGCGCGCATCATGCGCGAGCCGTTGTGCAGACGCGGACGGTGCTGCGCACGCTCTCGCCGGACGCCGCTCAGACCTCTCCGACCACGGCCTCTGCCGCCCTCGACGCCTCAATCGCCATCAATGCGATCCGCCGTCTGGCGGGGGCGTCGCCAGTCACTGTGTACACGGCGATAGTGGCGATGGAGCCTGCAGATGCGGCGAGCACGGAGAAGCAGACCAGCGTCGGCGTCGCCATTGAGTTTGGGGTCAGCCTTCCTGCGGCTGCCCGACCGAAAGCTCAGCGGCCCGCAGCGCTCGGCGCCCTGGCGGCGCCACAGCCTGCCGCGGCAGGCGAGCCCGTGACGCCCGCAGCCGCTGGCCCGCAGCTGCTGCTGGGCCGAGCACAGGGGGTGCCCCCACGGCCCGTCGCCGCCGGCGGCGCTGCGGCTGTCGCGGGCAGCGCCGCGGCGCGCGTGGTCGGCGCCCCACTCGCCCCCGCGCTCCCTTCCATTGCCCTGCCGGCGCTGCGGGCGGTGCGTCTGTACGACAGCACGTCTGAGCACGAGGTGCGCAGCGGGACTGCTGGCGCTCTCGACGCGGCGGCACGCTTCCGCGGCCCTGACGGTTTGGCGGGATTCGAAGCGCAGTCGGGTCAGCAGCCCTCGGCCCGGTCTCCTGGAGGCTCCGCCCTCTCTGTCGGCGATGCGGCCTATCAATACGTGTTCGCAGCGCTGCCGCCGTCCCAGCCCGCTGCTCTACGGGACGTGGCTCCCCCGGACGGCTGGTCCGTCGTCACCGATACCGAGGCCGGCGCGACACCCACCGTCGGCAGCGTAGGCAGCGCCCGTGTCGCAACGGATGATGATGCGGCGGCGGCTGTCGGTGCGGCTGCATCACCCAAGGATAGCCCCGTAGAGAGCTCGGCCGGCCCGTTACCTGTCGCAGCCCCTGTCGCAGCCCCTGTCGCAACCCCCGCTGGCTCCGCTGGCGCAAGCACAGCGATGGTGGCGTGGGGAGCGCCCGTGGCTCTGCCGGCAACCCAGGCTGGCGGCGCCGCCTCGCCGCAGCCGCTGGTGATTGACGCGGCGGGGCGCACGGCGCTGCTCGCACTGGACACAGAGCTGCGGCAGGCGCTGGCGGAGCACGCGCTGAGCTCGCCAGCGGAGCTCAGTCGCGCCCGCATGCGCAGTCTGCGCTTGCACGAGGTCTCTGATCAGCTGCTGCGCACGCAGCAGCAGCAGCGCCGCTCGTCCATCGGCGGGCACCAGCAGCAGCCGCTGCAGCTGGAGCCGGTTTACGAGGAGGACGCAGCCCTCCCAGGCAGCAGCAGCAACTCCGCCTCCGCCTCACCATCTGGCTCGGCGGGCGGCAGCCGGACGGTGGCGTCGCAGACAGCCAACACGCGCACGTCAATCAGCTCCGCATCTGTTCTCGGTCCGTCCGCAGCCGTGGCCGCTGCGGCGCCGTGGAAGTCGGCGGACGCTGTCTCCCAGAGTGCGGCGCTGCTGATCGTCGCCAACACCGACGCCGCGGCAGCGTGTGGCATTGCCGGGTCGTCTGCGGAATGCTCCCCTCCGGCTTCGCAAGGCGGAAGCAGTCGCCCCGCTGGTGACAGTTCCGCTGGCGACCACAGCGGCGCCCAAGCGAGCGCAGCAGTCGCGTCGGTGTCCGCAGTAGGGCCGTCTCCTGCGGCAGCCGTGCTGCAGGGCAGTGGGATCGCCGTGCCAGCATCTGCGATGGCTGCGGCAACCGCATCCGCTCCGCTTCTGCCTCCCGCAACAGCACCGCCGGCGCCGCTGCCCCCAGCGAGCGCGGAAGCCCTGCAGCGCTGCCTGGCGCCGTCCACGCGAAGCCTCGGCGCAACCGCCTTCCTGGGCAGTGCACCGCCCGGCAGCGTTGCGCTGGCAGGGTCAGGCGTCGGCGGCGGCGCACGGGGCAGGACGGCAGCGCTTGCGCCGGTGGGCGCGGACGGCGAGCCGCTGCGGGCCCTGCGCGTGCTGTACGTGGACGACGAAGCCGTCAACCGGCGCATCATGCAGCGGCACCTAAAGGCGCTGCACTGCAGCCACATGCTGCTGGAGGACGGCCTGCACCTCCCGTACGCGCTCGCGGCCGCGGGCATGATGAGCCCGCAGGCGCTCGCGCTGCTGCCGCCCGTCGCCTCGCTGTCGCTGCCGCTGCCGGCGCTGCTCGCGCGCGCCTTCCAGCGGGTGATGGCACATGCGGCCAAGCCTCCAATCGCGCCCGCAGCAGCGCCAGACGAGCCCGGAGCAGCGGCGGCCGCCGCTGCTGCTGCAGCCGCGGAGGCGCAGCAGCTGCGCGCCGCAGCCCTGCGTGTGGATGTGGTGCTCCTGGATCTCGTCATGGTGCACTCAAACGGGCAAGCAGTGTGCCGCGCGCTGCGTGGCGTGTACGGACTGACGGACGTACCCATCATCGCTGTGACGGCCAACGCGCACGGGATCGGGGACGCCCTGCTGCGCTCCGGATTCGACGCAGTGGTCGCTAAGCCCTTCGGCCTCGCGGCCATCCAGCGCCACATTGCGGCCATACGCGCGGGCCGGCGGTCGGCGGATGACGGGCTGGAGGCGTGAGGGCGCGAGCACTGCGTGCCATTGCTGCAGGGCGGCCGCCACGCAGGGCCGTGCGCTCGCTACACTCGTCGGCTGTGCGGTTCAGCGAAGTGCGCGAGGGGGGGCTGGCAGTGCCGTCTTCCCACGCCGAACGCTCCGTCAACTGGCACAGCCGCCACCGCTTGCAATCCCCCCTAAAGCACACATCTACAGCAGGATTTCTTCTGCACATGCTGCATTTCTTCGTCGGCTGCGAACCCACCCCCACCCCCGCATACCGCCACCCCGGCTACGTTCGCATGCCATTAGAATAGCGCTGCATTCCTCTAGTATAGCGCTGCACCCCCCTCCTCGTTAGCGTTGCGTATGTTGCATTCCGCTGCGTCGCATGTGCATGCGTTCATGTTTCTTCAGAGGCTATCTCTCCTCCCTTCGCCAGCACTCACGGTGGCCTCATCACGCAGCCTCTTGACCGCTTCGCTTCGTGGCCTTCGCGTCTCCTGCGACCCGAGCCTGTGCAGTGCATCAGGCCTCTAGCAGCAGCTGTCGGCAAGCAATCCCTGTCACTGCATCGGACCCGCCTGACGTTGAAGTCCCGGCACTGTATCGCAGTGAAGTTTCAGCTGTGTGGCTGCGTTGTATTTGTCAATCTGTCCAACGTTGGCTTCCATA
>Ga0208629_101158_pt1 | contig 11204 bp, 7 predicted proteins | sample LakWasMet19_HOW5_2_FD_183865 | JGI IMG/M metagenome (GOLD analysis project Ga0208629, IMG submission 183865) | Freshwater sediment methanotrophic microbial communities from Lake Washington under simulated oxygen tension - Sediment Metagenome... | ecosystem: Environmental > Aquatic > Freshwater >...
TTGGGCAGGCATTAAAAATTAATATTAATGCCGGTGTTATGCAACTTAACTTCGATTTCCATCGCTTGCTTGGTTTGTTAGTTGCACCGGCTTTGCTCATGCTGGCATCGACGGGCGTGTTGTTAAGCTATCCTGGAATATTGGAAAGTTTAGCCGGAGGCGCCGGCATGGCTCACGGTGAAACGGGCCGGGACATTATCAGCACCGCAATCCCCAATAATCACCCCACCAGTCTTGAAGCGGCCGAGTTTGTTGCGCGCGGTTCATTTCCTCGTTCGGTGCTTAGACGTGTGACTACGCCAGCCGGTGACTCAGGTATTTACCGCATCAATTTGCGTCAACCGGGTGAAATTAATCAACGACATCCTTTTACTACCGTATGGATAGATCGTTGGAGTGGGCAGACGAGGGAAGTGCGCAATCCGGCCCAATTCTCTACCGGACCTGCCATTGCCACCTGGATTTGGCCGCTTCATACCGGCGAAGCGTTGGGGCCCAACGGGCGATTGGCCTGGTTTATTGCCGGGCAAAGCTTATTTTTGCTGTATGTCACAGGAATGGTGCGATGGCTGTATCGAATCGGCAAAATTAAAGATCGATTGATGGATTTTTCTGCGTTAATACCGATAGCTAGCCGGTTGCTCAAAAAGACATCTTCTTGGCTTGCTGGTTACATTAGGCTGCTGATAAAAAGGCTACAGCCCAGTTTAACAATCGGTTATCGCGCGTTGCAGCAATGGCTCATTCGCTATCAGGCAAAAGTTGCCGCACAACAAAAACGCAACGGCAAAAGCGATTGGGATCTGTGAGGTGCAATTCCATAGTCCCTTAGTCGGTTGTTGTCACTGTATGGTAATATTGAGACCTTGATTTTTAGGCGCAGCCTTATGACAGATACCAACTTGCCAGCGCACTTACCCGCGCAATTGATCGATCGTTTCGGTAGAACAGTGGATTATTTAAGAATATCCATCACCGACCGTTGTGATTTTCGCTGTGTGTATTGCATGTCGGAAGACATGACGTTTTTACCGCGCGCCCAAATTCTATCGCTGGAAGAAATTTATACTTTGGCTAAAGCCTTTGCTGAGCTGGGTGTGAAAAAAATCCGCATTACCGGCGGTGAGCCGTTGGTCAGAAAAGGTGCGTTGGAATTGCTACACAACATCGGCCAGATCGAGTCGTTAAAAGAGCTGGTCATTACCACCAACGGCTCGCAGCTTGAATCCATGGCGAAAGATTTAAAACAAGCCGGGGTTAAGCGTATCAACATTAGCCTGGATACCTTGGATGCCGACAAATTTAAAGCCATCACGCGGACCGGTGATTTGCAGCAAGTGCTGCGCGGTATCAAGGCGGCCAAAGCCCAAGGCTTTGAGCGGATTAAAATTAACGCGGTCATTCTTAAAAATCGAAATCATTTGGAAGTGAATGATTTAGTTCAGTTTGCTGTCGATAACGCTATAGACATCAGTTTTATCGAAGAAATGCCCTTAGGTATGGTCAGCAACCATGATCGATCGGGGGCTTATTACTCCAGCGATTTAATCAAAAAAGACTTGGCGCGACAGTTTTCATTGATGGCGACCACCGAAAACACCGGCGGCCCATCCAAATACCTGAATGTGATCGGCAGCCAAACCCGTGTGGGATTTATCTCGCCGCATAGTGCCAATTTTTGCAGCAGTTGTAACCGGGTAAGATTAACAGTTGAAGGCCAATTGCTGCTGTGTCTGGGTAACGAACATTCGGTTGATTTAAAACAAGTGCTCAGAGAGCATCCGGGCGACCTGCCAGCGTTAAAACAGGCCATCATCAACTCCATGCAGATAAAACCGGAAAAACACGAATTTAATCTGCACGAACAACCCATCATATTGCGGCACATGAGTGTCACCGGCGGGTAAAAATTCATAAATAACACGTGGGAGTGATGCCGACGTCGCGACGTCGGCATCACTCCCACGTTTTTTGCCTTTGGCAACTCATCAAACAAACACTATTGAGGTATTCATGTCATTTCAAACACTCGGTTTAACCGAAGATCTTCTTAAAGCGGTCACCGATCAAGGCTACAAAACGCCGACTCCGGTACAACAAAAGGCCATTCCGTTAATCCTGGAAGGCCGGGATGTGTTGGCCGGTGCGCAAACCGGTACCGGCAAGACCGCCAGTTTCACCTTGCCGTTATTACAACGACTGGCTGAAAATCATAATCCTGCGCAAAAACCGCGTCGCATTCGGGCGCTGATTTTGGTGCCCACCCGGGAATTGGCTGCGCAAGTTTATGAGAGCGTTAAAACTTACGGAGCGCATTTACCTTTTCATACCGAGTTAGTCGTAGGCGGGGCCAGTGTCGGCTTACAAGTCCGACAGTTACGCCGTGGTTGTGACATTGTCGTGGCAACACCAGGACGCTTGATCGATCATATTCGCCAACGCGTAGTGAGTCTGGCTAACATAGAAATTCTGGTATTGGATGAAGCCGATCGCATGTTGGATATGGGCTTTCTTCCCGATATTAAGCAAATCATGGCGCTACTGCCAAAACAACGACAAAGCTTGTTGTTTTCCGCAACCGTCTCCAATGGCATCAAGTCATTGGCCTCGCAGTTGTTAAACAACCCGGCTGAAGTTGAAGTCGCCAAACAAAACGCGACGGCAGATACCGTGTCCGAGCGCGTTTACGGCATTCCCAGAGAAGTTAAGCGTGAACTGCTGTCTTATCTAATCGGCAGTAATAATTGGAAGCAAGTATTGGTGTTTGTGCGCACCAAACACGGCGCTGATCGTCTGGAAAAACAACTGATTGAAGACGGTATTCGCTCAGTAGCATTACATGGCGATAAAACCCAGGGCGCGCGCAACAAAGCGTTGGAGTATTTCAAAACCGGCAAAGTGTCGGTGTTGGTGGCAACCGATGTGGCTTCAAGAGGCCTGGATATTGACGATTTACCGCATGTGGTGAATTTCGATTTACCACAAGTGCCGGAAGATTACGTGCATCGTATCGGCCGAACCGGCCGGGCCGGAGCGAGCGGTGTCGCACTATCGCTGGTGTGTCCTGAAGATGCTTATTTGCTGGTAGCTATCGAACAATTGCTAAAACGACAAATCCCGCGCGTCGCTGATACCGGCTATCAACCAGTGTCGTTAAAAGTTAATGATGCCCCCAAAAAGCACGCTCCTAACAAAGACACCGGTAAAAAAGACTTTAGGCACAGTAAAAAACCGGCTGCGAAAACAGGGAAGTCTGCCGCTGGTGGGCGTGATGGGGCAAAAAACAAGCGCAAGCCTGCAACTAAAGGCAGGGGATAATTAAACGAGTTAAAATGTGCCAATTTGGATAAATTTGGTGTCGAAGTTATCACGCTAAAATTTTCCTGGAGCGTTTCACATGGCTGAATTAAGTCTACGTTTACCGGATTCTATCCATCGGCATATCAAGGAGCTGGCTCGTAAAGAAGGGGTTTCCATTAATCAATTCATCGCCAGTGCGGTTGCTGAAAAAGTATCGGCGATAGCCACAGAAGATTATTTGCAGGAACGGGCACAGCGTGCAGATAAGTCGGCTTTCCAGGCGATTTTGGCAAAAGTGCCGAAGCGTGAGCCGTTGGCTGGGGATGGAATATAGAAACGTAGCCCGTATGGAGCTAGCGGAATACGTGAGTTGGTGGCTTCGATGCCCCGTATTTCGTTGCACTTTATACGGGCTACTTGCTTGCTCATAGCATTAAGTCATTAAGATAACCGGTGTAGCCGTCATGAATTTAAAAAAACTTCAAATCACTAATTTTCGTTGTTTTGAGACACTATCTCTCGATCTTGATGAACAATTAACTGTGCTCGTGGCGAAAAATGGGCAAGGTAAGTCGTCAGTGCTGGATGCTATTCGGATTGGTTTGTGGTCTTTTGTGAGTGGGTTTGATTTGGCAAGAACTTCATTTAATGACCCTGCTAATTCGATAAGCATTGACGATGTGCGAATGTTAAAAATGCGCGATGGACAAATGGCACGGCAATTGCCGTGCAAAATTACCCTAACACCAAATTCGCTCCCTTTCTTTGGCGACGCCATTAAGCTTCCGTGGACGCGCGCTCGTAACAGTGAAGCAAAAGGCTCAAAAACTAAAGATGAGAAGGGGGTTGAAGTTATAAAGTGTTCAGTAATAAGTACCCAAGATAAAATTAGAAATCCTGAAAGTTCAGATATTAATTTACCTGTAATTGGGTACTACGGCACTGGACGCCTATGGAGTCAAAAACGCTTAACTGAGGGGAAAAAGACGCAAGGTAATCAAAATACAGATTTTTATATGCGTCTATTTGCTTACCGTGATTGTCTTGATCCGGCGTCGTCTTATAAACATTTTGCTGAATGGTTTACTTGGATTTTTGAAAGCTATAGAGAAGATCAAATTAAACAAGCAGAAAAAGGGTTGTCGCCAGAGATAGATTCTATAGCCAAGAATGCCGTTCTAGTCGTGCAGCAAGCTATTAACAGTGTTCTCTATGGTACGGGTTGGCATACTCTGGAATACAGTGTCAGCCACGAAAAATCATTAGTTCTTAATCATGACCAGAATGGCACGTTAAAAGTTGCATTACTGAGCGATGGTATTCGTGGAGTTTTAGCTATGGTCGGCGATATTGCTTATCGTTGTATAAAACTAAACCCTCATCTGGGAGGGCAAGCCGCAAAAGAGACCAGTGGTATTGTGATGATTGATGAAGTGGATATGCATTTACATCCTGCTTGGCAACAAACAATTTTGGTTGATTTAATTAATGCTTTTCCAAAAATTCAATTTATTGTCACTACTCACAGCCCTCAAGTTTTGACTACAGTTAAGCCTCAATGCATTCGATTGTTGTCCGCAAATGGTGAGGTGTTGATGCCTTCAATTAATACTTACGGAGAAGAAAGCAAAGTCGCGCTGGAAGACATTATGATGGTCAGTGCCCGACCATATACTAAAGACTCGGATTGGCTGCAAGTCTATTTGCAACGAATCAATCAAGGAGATATTGATTCTATAGACGTCAAGCAATTGCGAGAAGCACTCGAAAATGCATTTGGTAGTGAATACAGCAAACTGAAATTAGCCGACATGGTCATCAGCAAATGGAAGGCTAAGCGAGGAATAGTGTGAAATATGTACCAGTTAGCTCTGACATTCCTCACTTGTTGCAACGATGTAAAGAAAAACACGCCTTACCTGATAATCCAGCAATTGAATGGCAAAAATTTACCAGAAGAAAAGCTAATCGAAATCAACTAAAAGAAGCGTTAGATATCCGTCAAAACGGGTTGTGTTTATATTGCGAAATAGCATTGGGGGATGGAAGTGTGTATGCCATTGGATCTCATGTCGACCATATTTTGCCCAAACAAGTACATCCAGAACTGACCTTTGATTTTGCCAATTTAGTTTTATCTTGTTTTGCTACAGGCGGTGAGGTTAAAGCCGATGAACAAGATCCCGCCCCTGTTAGTTGTGGGCATGCCGCAGTGAAAAGAAGCAATAATTTTGATGAATCTCTGTTTATTAAACCGACAGACCCAAATTGTGAAAAATATTTCAGCTTTGAGTTGGACGGTAGCATTATTCCTCATCCAAATTTAAATACGCCGGATTTTGAAAAGGCCGAGCACACCTTGGTAGTCTTAAATCTAAATTGCTTACGGCTTCAACGTCTAAGAGAAGAAACAATTACCCAGCTTTACCAGATTATTAGCGAATTGCAGCATGATAGCGAGGCTGTAAAGCGGTTTTTAATACTAGAACTTCAAGACAATAAAAGTTTTATTAATGCCCGTAAACAACATATTGGATAATTTTGTGTTAAGTCGTAATTCAATACTCAATTTGAGTGATGCAACCACCGGAGTTGGCGCGCATCGCGCATTTCCTGTCCAACTTGTGGATTACAGTCTATCCAGATCATGTCACGGCGATTCGGAACCCAATGGCTTTGTTTGTGGCGGGCTAGCACCGTTCTGATTCAAGAGTTTGACTAGTTGTCATCACTTCTCCTCCGTGGCGCTCAGGATCAAAATTTGCCAATCGCAGTTCCAGTGACAGGGGAACATCGTTAATGGATCACTTCATGATCAGCTTCGACAGAAATGATCACGCGCTGATTGAGTCGTAAATGCGCTTTCTGGGCGATTGCGGCAGGCAAGCAAATAAACAAGATCATCCCCCCACGGTTTGATGCTAAGAATGGCTTTAGTCAACACAGCGTTATTCCTGCACCAAAATCCAAGGCTTAACCACCACCGCCCAAACCTCTGCATTGCTCTCAAGCCATGCAAGCGCTTGTTGATCAGATACCAGTCCTACTTGACTGTTTTGCAGCCAATCGGCTACTTGGTCTTTATTGTCGATAGAGAATTGATAGGCAACTTCTACCAAATCCAGGTCTGGCGCGACAAATACTGCCGAGCCATTGGCAAAAAATCGCTGTAATTCTTTCCAGGCGATTTGTGAGGTTTCCAGGTTGACTTTTTCTTTGCTGAGATCGGGGATAGTGTGAGTCATGGTGCGGTTAGGTAGTCATTATAAGTTCGAGGCTGTTATTCTATAGCAAACTATTCATAAGCTAACCCAACAGGAGAAAAGTGTGTCAATTTTTGATTCGATAAAAAAGAACTCTAAATTAAAAGAAGCCGTCAAACTCAGTAACGATGCTCGCAAAGCCGATGCAAATACCGCTGAGCAAATGTATAAAAAAGCCTATCAAGACTATGCCGAGGTGGTCAGTGGCGATTTATTGCGTGCTGAAGCCTTGTACAACTGGGGATTTGCGCTGCTAAACCAGGCTAAAACCAAACCTGAAGTTGAATCCATCAAAATTTATCAAGAAGCCATTATCAAATTTGCATTTTGCATGCTGATTCAACCTTCTTATTTAGGGGCAGCCATCGATGGTGGCGTTGCCTGTATGGATTTGGCCAGAATAAAAGCTGTGCCGCTGCATGATGAACTTTACCAAAACGCCAAGACCTATTTTGAACAAGCCAATGCCATCCAGGCCGGTTCTGCGTCTTACAACTTGTCCTGTATTTATGCTTTGCTTGGTGAGCATGAGGCCAGCTTAAAAGCGCTGGAAGATTCTAAAAGCAGGGGCAGTTTGCCTGATGCCGCGGAAATTCTGAACGATCCAGACATGAGCAAAGTAAAAAGTGCCGCCTGGTTTTTGGAGTTTATCGATTCGTTAACCGCTAAAACGCCAGAGCCTGAAGTCGTCGCAGAAGAAAAAGCTGAAACGGTTGCAGAGCCTGAAGTTGCAGTAACCGAGGCTGCTGCCGAAGAGGAATCTTCAGTAACCTCTGATGATCAAGCTGAAGTAGCGACTTCAGATGCATCTGAAGAAAAATAAACGTAACTATTCATCGAATCCAATGTAGGGGCGAATTTATTCGCCTCATGAGCTTCGATATTGTCCGACTGGGCGAATGATTCGCCCCTACATCAGAATGTTACTTACTTAAATTATTCAACGCCAAACAACGCTGAATAGTTACAAATAAACGTAAAAAGCAGCGAGGCAATCTCGCTGCTAGTTTTTTTGCAGCAACGGCTGTAGCAATTTAAGAAAGCTATCGGTTAGCTTATAAAGTTCATCCAGTTGTAGCAGTGCTTCGTGGTTTTTACCTAGAGTTTGAAGATCAAGTATATTCGCCGCGAGCTCATGCACTTGTTGGTGCAAGGGCTCAATGCACTGAAACTCGGGCTGTGCTTTATGGCGTTCCAGACCTTCGGTATCCAGCCATTTACTAAAATGGCACTGGTGGATAATTTTCGGTGTTGCTGTGCTTTTGCCGTTCAGGTGGTTTTCTAGGGTGACAACCAAGGCACGGAGTTCGACGCTGGTATAAAGCAGCGCTAAATCTTCCTTCTTTACGGGTAGCAAATTAGCCCACACCGCTTCGGGTTGCCAACCGGCCGCCCAGGCGCACATTGCACTGGCAGGCATGGGACGGGCAATACCGTAGCCTTGTGCCAGCTCACAGCCAAATTGCAGCAATAGGCTGCCATGTTCCACAGTCTCCACGCCTTCAGCAATTACCTGCCGATGAAAAGCGGCAGCCAAGCCCACCACGCCTTCAATAATTGCCAGGTCTTCCGGGTCGTCGAGCATATCGCGCACAAAGCTTTGATCGATTTTTAACATGGTGACCGGCAGGCGTTTTAAGTAAGTCAGCGACGAATAGCCGGTGCCGAAGTCATCCAGTGCAACCTTTACACCGATTTCCCGGCAAGTATGCAGCACCTGCGAAATATGGACCAGATCTTCCAGGGCGCTGGTTTCTAACAGCTCTATCTCCAAATATGTTGGGCTGACCCTGGGATGCGCTGCCAGCAGCGTTTGCAGACGGCTTGCAAAGTCGGTTTGTTGTAACTGACGAGCGCCGATATTGACACTGATCGGCAGGTCCAGTCCCAACGCCTGCCACTGCTCAATTTGCTTGAGCGCTGTGTCGATCACCCATTCACCGATGTCGACAGCCAGTGGATGATCCTCAATCATCGGCAGAAACAGTGCCGGTGGCAGCAAGCCTTGGTCGGGGTGTTGCCAGCGAATCAAGGCCTCAGCACCGATAATTTTACCAGTGCGCATATTGACTTTGGGCTGATAAAACAACACAAATTCGTTTTCAATTAACGCGCGGCGAATACGATCTAAATTTTCGTGATGCCCGCGGATACTGCTGTCCTGTTCGGCATCGAAAATGTGATAACGATTTTTGCCCGCCAGCTTGGCTTGATACATCGCTTGATCGGCTTGCCGTAACAGCTGATCGGCATCGATGTCTTCTGCTTGCGGGTAAAAGCTGACGCCCAGACTGGCGGAAACTTGCAGCGAAATATCGCCAAACTGCACCGGCTGAGCTGCCGCCACCAGCAAACGAGCGAGCATCGGCACACTGGCTTCCGGATCAACCAAATCCACCAACACCGCTACAAATTCATCACCGCCCAAGCGGGCAAGCGTATCGCTTTCGCGCAGAGCTTGCCTCATCCGAGTCGCAACAGTGATGAGCAATTGATCACCGGCATCATGACCATGAGTGTCATTAATGGCCTTAAATCCATCCAGATCCAGAAAAGCCGCCGCCACCCGTTGGCCGCGCCGCTGTGCTTGCGTCATTGCCTGACGCAAGCGGTCGGCTAATAACACGCGGTTAGGCAAGTTGGTCAGGGCATCGTAGTGGGCGATATGTTCAAGCTGCTGTTCATGTTCTTTGATTGAAGAAATATCAGAAAACAGCGCGACGTAATGTTGGGTATTGCCTTCGGAGTCGCACACTGCGCTGATGTTGAGTATCTCAGCATAGACTTCGCCGTTCTTGCGGCGATTCCAGATCTCGCCAGCCCAGTGGCCTTGCGTTGTTAGGTTCTCCCACATGGCAGCGTAGAAGTTATTGTCCTGAAGACCTGATTTGAGGATGCTGGGGTTGTTTCCTACTATTTCGTGGTGTGGGTAACCGGTGATGCGGGTGAAACTGTCGTTAACATCAACGACCTTGGCCTCGGCATCGCTGATTAGAATGCCTTCACGCGCATGACTGAAGACGCTGGCGGCGAGCTTGAGCTTAGTTTCGGCAAGTCTGCGTTCCAGTTCACCGGCAGCGCGCGCAACGACCTGTTTGATTGCGGCTTCTGTCTTCAAGCGGTTTGTGATCGGACGCCGTCCTATCACTACAAGTAATCCGATCGGCTGGCCGGTACTACTCCATAACGTTACGCCCACATAACTTTCGGCATTAAGATTCTGGAGGAATTGGTCGTGCGGAAATAATTGGCATACGTTTTCCGGGTAACAACAAATAGTTTGGCCCACCACTTGTCCGCAGGGCGTATCTTTTAACGCGTAAGTTAGATTGTCCTGGAAATTGCCATCGGACCAAACAGCTAATGTTCGTGCCGTCAAGCCATCGCCTTCAAGGCGATCAATACAGACAAACTCCATATCAAGGAGATTACCCAAGAAGCGGGCGAGTGAGTTAAAGAAGGATTCGTCCGAAGAGCTGCCGCTGACATTCGCCAAGAAAGCTTGAATCGCTTCAGCCTGTTTGCGTTCGGTAATATCATCAATTGTCGCGATAAAAAAATCGACCGAGCCGTCTTGCTTACGAATACATTTAACATTAAGGCGAGTGTTAATGGCTACGCCATCCTTGCGGATGAAGCGCTTTTCCATGGTGTAACCGTTTAATTTATTGCGTAAGACTTGCTCAAATTGAACGAGATCCGCATTAAGGTCATCAGGATGAGTCATCTCCACCCAGCTTTTGGTGAGCAGCTCTTCTTTGGAATAGCCGAAAATGTCACACAAATAGTCATTAACTTTCAGCCAGTACTTCGACTCTGGGGAAGTAATCGACATGCCGATAAAGGGTAAATCATAAAAATAGCTGAGCAGTTGATCTGTTTTGTTTTGCTGTGCCGCCAAAGCAAGCAGCTGCATTCGCTTCTGCTGTTGCCAAAACAGTAATAGTGACAGCATCAGGCTTGATATGGCGGCAAAAGCGATTAAGCCGATCCAAAATGAAGTGTCCCAAAGAGGCAGTAATACTTCATCGCGGTCAATTTTGGTAACAAGATGCCAGTCAGTGTTTGCTATCGGGCGATAGGCCGCTAAAACAGGGGTGTCACGATAGTCATTACCTTGAGCAATACCAGGCTGAGCGGCATTAATGGCAACGGATGCGGGAGTGTTATTCAACGGCAGCTTCATTATCAAGGCGGTATCTTGACGATGTCGCAGATTATTGAGATATAAAACAGATTCGCCCCCGCGACGAACCAGCTGGGTTTCTGCACTGGCACTGGCGGAGGCTGACATTTGAATGAGCGGGTACAGAAACTGACTGGCCAGATGTCGAATGATAACGGCGGCCACAGCCGGTTTATCTTGCGCCTCATGAATAACGATTGGCACTACCCAATCTATATGGACATTACCTAATTCGTCACGGAACAGCTGACTGCGTTGCACTTGTTTAGTGCTGATTGAGAGGGACACTAAATTCTGCGTTGCCGGTGGCATGTCCAAATGCTTGCCAAGGCTGAGTGCTAAATGCCCGTGGTTATCAATCAACAGCACACTATTAACAGCATAAGAATCAATCAAAGATTGGAATCGATTTACTATTTCTTGTGTCGTTTGTGGGGCCGCTTTGCCTTGTAGTT
>Ga0208629_101159_pt1 | contig 11198 bp, 8 predicted proteins | sample LakWasMet19_HOW5_2_FD_183865 | JGI IMG/M metagenome (GOLD analysis project Ga0208629, IMG submission 183865) | Freshwater sediment methanotrophic microbial communities from Lake Washington under simulated oxygen tension - Sediment Metagenome... | ecosystem: Environmental > Aquatic > Freshwater >...
CGCCGGCAGGGGTGGTGCCAGCCCTGTGAAGGGCGCCAACAGGGCTGCCCGGCGTGCGTCCATGCGAGCGGAGGCTGCTGCGGCGGCAGCTGCGGTTTCAGCGGAGGCTGGCGGCGACGCCTCGGCTGGGGCACTGCTGGCAGCACCGGCACCAGCAGCCGCCGCAGCAGCACCTGCAGCAGGCGGGCCCGTGCCCGCGCCTACCCCTGGGCGCGGCAGCCTGGGGCCTGAGGGGGCCAGCAAGCGCAAGAGCGTGGCGGGAGCAGCTTCAGCCTCCTCCGCCTCCTCGCTGCCAGCCGCATCGCCCGCGCCTGCCGCCCCCGCGCCGCGTGCCAGCACTGGAAGCGGCCGTGGCCGGAGCTCCAGCGGCACGGCTACAAGCGGAGGCGCCGCGATGGATGTCGATGATACCGCTGCGCCTGCTGCTGCAGGCGCAGCGGAGGCAGCCCCGGGGATGGAGGCGGCATCGGGCCGCAGGGGCCGCAAGTCGCAGTCCCGCAGCCGCCGCAAGAGCTTGGCAGCGGCAGCGGCTGCGGCAGCTGGCGGCGATGTCAGCGGCGCCGCAGAGGCCGGCGGCGCGGCTGCCGCGGGGACTGCCGATGCCGCAGCTGCCGGAGCACCTCATGCTGCACCTGCTCCACCTGCTGCACCTGCTCCACCTGCTGCCGCTGCGCAGGCGAGGGCCAGCGTGGGCGGCGGCAACCGCAAGGAGCGTCGGGGGTCGCGGGGCAGGTCTGTGGGCGCTGCGGGCATGCAGGTAGAGGGCGAAGCCGCTGCGTCCGCTGCGCCTGCGCCCGCGTCTGCGGCTGTGCCTGCGTCTGCGTCTGCGGTCTCTACCAAGGCCGCCAGCGGCTCCGCGGACGCTGCTCGGAAGGCCGGCGGCCCCGCGCAGCCCGGAGCTGCAGCGGTGGCAGCAGTCGGCAAGGTCGCTGCGGCGGCCGGCAAGGGCCACCCCTCTGCCGGGGCTGCCGCTGCTGCTGCCTCCAAGCCTGCTGGGGGAATCGCTAGACCGGCGGGCGCGGCCGGTAAGCCTGGAGCTCCCGCTGGCGCAGCCGTACACTCCGCAGCCGGGGCCAGGGCGGGGCTGGCGAAGGGTGCGCAGGGCGCGGGCAGGCTGGGAGGGCCCGCGGCTGCCGCACCTGGCGCTGCTGCGTCTGGCGGGGCTGGAAAGGCCAACCCTGCACCCGGCGCGCCCGGCGCAGGCGGAAAGCCAGCTGCTGCAGCAGCGGCACCGGCGGGCAAGCCGGTAGCGGCAGCTCTCAGCAGCGCTGCGCCCTCTGTTGCGCGCCCCTCCACCGCACCCGCTGCCCCCAGCGCAGCTAGCAAGCGCGCTCCCAGCGTCGCCAGCACTGCCGGCGCTGGTGCCGAGCCCTCGGTCAAGCCCGCTGTCAAGCCCGCTGTCAAGCCCGCTGGCGTCCCCGCGGGTGCCGCAGCCGCAGGGGCCCGGGGCGCGGCCCGTCCGAAAACCGCCGCCGCTGCGCCCGCTGCACCCGCGCCTGCGTCTGCCGCAGCCTCTGCCGGCGGCGCGACTGCCGCTGCCCCTGTCTCTGCGAATGCAGGGGCAGAAGCAGGGGCTGCTCCCGCCGCCCCCACTCACCGCACCACCCTCTCCGGCAAGCCCATCGCCCTGCCCAAGGTGCTCAGCGCTGCTCCCTTCAAGCCCAAGCTGGCTGCGGGCGCCCCCAGCGCCCCGGCAAGTGCGGCCGCCCCCGCTGCGCCCTCCGTCGGCAGTGCGGTTGCTGGCGCACCGATCCCGCGGCCCGGGCACGCTGGCAGCGCAGCCCCCAGCGCTTCGAAGGCCGCGCCTGCTGCGGCCTCCATCGCCAAGCCCGTTGCAGCCGGTGCAAGGCCCGCTGGCACTGTCGCCCCGCCGACCAAGGCCGTTGCTGCAGCTGGCGGTCCGAAGCCCGTGGTTGCTGGCGGCAGCAAGCCCAGTGGCGCGGTAAGGCCAGCCGGCGTCACCGCCGGCGGGCGCCCCCTTCCCCTGGGCAAGTGAGGGGCTTGTCGAAGCGCCCACGGACCCTGCGGGCGTCCTCCCCTCTGCAGGCGGCTGGCTGACACAACCGGTCTTCAACGGTTTGAGTCAACCGTTTGACTCGGGGTCGCCAACGCCGGCATCCTTCATCTTCACAACGTATCGATCCCGCGGAAACGCGACTCTCACAACTCGAGTTGTAGCGCGCACCCAGCCGAACGAACACGTGCACTGCGGACGGTGAGCTCGCAAAACTCAATCGGCGATCGGAGCTCCAACGGTTTCGCGAACCGCGTAATTTGCTCGAGAGTCGCAACGCCCAGCACCGCAGCGTGCGCCCCCGGCTGCTCACGGACAAGCTCGGTGCTATCGCCCCTTTGCGGCGTTCTGGACTGCGGCGTTTGCAAGCGGTTGCTGCAAACGCGTCGACGAGCAAGAGCGCGACTTCTGGGCTGGAAGTTCCAGTTGTCAAGCTGACACCCGTTCAAGGATGCGCCGCTGCTGTGGGTGGCTCACTGCTGCGCTCATTGCTAGCCGTTGCTTGCTGTCCGCCTCCCACAATGAGCATGAGTGCGCTATCGATGCTGCCGGCGCATCATCGTGCTTCGAATCTACAGCTCCACGCATACGCATCTCAGACGACCAAGACACATCTACTCCGCCCCTGCAACAAGCTCTGACAGAGCTGGTGTCCCTGTTTCGCGAAGTTGCCGCTGCCAACGAGCGATGCGCGGAAGGGGCGGCCGGCTTCGCTCGTGCACTCGCACGACTCTCCGACAACCCGCAAATTCTCTTTGCGATTGCTGCGGATGCCGAGCAGGGTCAAAGCACCGAAGCTCGCGTCGTCTCTGCGTGGCCCCGCCACTTCCTCGCGGGAAGCCTGCACGCACCGTTGGTGTCCAGACTGTGCGGTGATGCTGCTGGCAGGGTGTGGATTGACACCGCAGTGCACGCTGCTGCGCTCGCCTCTGCTGATGCGCATGGCAAAAAAGATACAAAAAGAACGGGCGCCAGTGGATTGCCTTGGCAGTGCTTGCATGCTTTTGCTGACTCACACGCAAAACACAGCGTCTCCGACGGTGAGCCACCGGCAACAACGCATGTTGCAGACGTAGTTTGCGCGATGGCGACCTCGCAGTCTCGGAAGTCGAAAGACAAGTTAGGAACAACGCCGAACTCCTGTGCATTAGAGTCCACTGCGCTGGAGCGCGTGGAATGTCAGCTCGAGCGCGGCTTGCTGCCCGTCGATAGCGCATCGGTTGCTGCTGCCCGTGCGCGCTTCACCCCGAATGGCTCCCCTGCGGCACGACGCCATCGGCTGCAGTCTGCCTTCACGCTGGCAGTAAACGGATTGTTGCCCTTAGATGTCGACAGCCCTGCTGGTGAGACCCCCGCATCAGGCGCAGCGAGAGGCCTGCCAGCGTCGGATTGGCTGCAGGGGCATGTAGCGGCCGCCGCTGTTGCAGACGACGTGAACGCCTTCGCTGGATTGCGCTGCGAAGAACCGCCAACCAACAGCCAAGCCGAAACAGTGCTGCCGTGCAACTGTACTTGGGTATTGGACGCTGCCCGCCGTGTTGGAGCCGAAATGGCGGCGCCCTGCTCCCCCGCAGCGCTGTATTGTGTCCAGACCTGCGCTGCTTCCTCGACTCGGCAGCTCGGCAGCAGCGCCTACGGCATCCGTGCTCGGGCCACTCGAGTTCTTCCGCCGCCTCCTTCGCTCCCAGCGGCGCTAGAACCCGGTGACAACGCCTCGACACCTCGTCTGCCCGTGGACTGGGTTCGCCGCGAGGCTGTGCGACGCTCCTACCTCGCGGACTGGCACGCGTATAGGGCGCTCGCCTGGGGACACGACGTACTTCACCCACTGAGCAGGCGAGGGGGCCGGGATGCGTGTAGGATGGGCCTCACGCTGGTTGACAGCCTCGACACGCTGCTGCTGGTTGGGGCCTGGGGCGAGTTCGCAGCGGCACGGGCGTGGGTCGCCGCTAACCTGTCGCTGGGCACACCAGAGCACGTCGACGTCAGCCTCTTCGAGTGCAACATCCGTGTCATAGGGGGGCTGCTGGCTGCGTACCATCTCGCAGGAGGCGGCCCTGCGAATGCGCCGCTCCTCGACAAGGCAGAGGAGCTGGCATTGGCTTTCGTAGCCGCGGGGGCTTTCAACACCCCGACAGGCATTCCCTACGGAACGGTTACCCTGCCCCAGCGGGAGTGGCCGCCCGCTTCCTCTGCACCTTCGGAGGGCTCTGCTGCAAGCATACGAGACGGGGCGGACAGGCAGGGGCCAGCAGCATTCAGGCCATCGTCGGAGAGCACGCCAGCCACTGCTGCCGATGCCTCGCAGTCGCCTGAAGCTGCTGCTGCCGATGTTGATGATCCCGCAGCGGCGCGCGACCGAGTTGGGGCTCAAGATGCCGGTCCCGACTCTGAACATGCGAGTTCGGGAGGCGCCGGGGCCTTTGGGCGCCAACACGACAGTTTGCCGTTGCACGCTGTCGCTGCGCCGCCTGCCAATGCGACATCGTCAGCCCCGACGCTTCCGTCTTCTTTCGGAGTGTGGGGCCCTGGAGGCAATGGGAGCAACGCCTGGAATCCAGACTGGGCTCGCGGCGCGAGCAGCCTCGCTGAGGTTGGCACCCTGTCGGTTGAACTGCTCGGGCTGGCTGCAGCGACGGGTAAGGCTGCCTTCGCCGAGCTGGCGCACACCATTCAGCGACGGCTCGTGGCCTCTGCCCCGCCCGAGGGCATCCTGCCCGTGTACGTGGACCCCCTGACCGGCAACTGGATGGACGTCAAGGTGGGCGTGGGAGGGCACGGGGACAGCGCATACGAGTACCAGCTCAAGGCTTGGCTTGCGCTGGGGGGCTGGGAGCGCACGGCTGAGAGCCTGCAAGTGCTCGCCGACGTGGGAGCAGACCTAGCGCTGCAAGCGGTTGCCGACCTCACCGCTGCAGCGTTGCAAGAAGCGGGCTGGCCGCGCGAGTGCCCGCCTGATGGCACGCATGCAACCCCAGCTCCGCTCCAGCGCGCGCCGGCTGACACGCGGGATGCAGCAGCAGCCGCCGAGGCAGGCGCTGACACTTTCACCCGCCTCGGAGGCGCAGCTCACGCAGAGCTGTGCCGCTACCGGCGTACCGCTCCCCAGCCCTCCCCGGCGATTGACCGCCTGCGAGCCAGTTACGTGCCGACTCTCCTGAATGCGGCAGCGGCGCGCACTGGAACGATGCTACCTCCCTTGCAAGCTGTGCAGCCTGCGTCTCCCACAGCCAAGCGACGCAACAAGGAAGGCACCTCTCCGCCTGCGGATGCGACTCCCTCAACATCTCCCACCGTGGTGCCATGGGCAGTGCCCACTGACCTCAACAGCGGCGGCTACATGATCTTCGGCTACACCCGAGCTGTGTGCGGCATCGCAGAGCAGCTGCTGTACATCGCGCCCTCGGAGGCTCGCCGCGACAGCAGCAGCGATGGCAGCGTTGAGGAAAGCGTAGACAGCGAGAGGCCCGAGGGCTCTGCAGCGACCCGTGGTGTTGAGGATGCAGTCAACGCCGCGGTGGCACAGTTGGCAGTAGTTTCCCCGCTGCTGCAGGACCCACCGCAAGGCCTGTGGGGAGCTGTCGAGCTGGCCTTCAGCGCCCAGTCTCCGCGGGCACGGGCGTGGGCCCTGCGACAGCTAGCCCTTCGCAACGTGCGTCCCCTGCGAGCGCCCGCCGAGGACCACGCTGGCAACCAGACCGCTTGCGCGGTGCCTCTTTCACCGTACGGTGGCGAGTCTGCAGCTGCTGTGCCGAGTGCGGCCGGCTCCCGGTCGCCCCTGCCTCAAGCTGCGCCACCACCGCAGCGCCCGATACTTCCTCCTCGGAATCTAAAAATGGACCATCTGGCTTGCTTCCTTCCCGGTACCCTCGCTCTTGGGCTCATGCACGACGTTGGCCACCCCTCTCTCGTCTTGGCCAGGGAGCGGCAGATCTTGGCGCATGCGGTTGAGGCATCCGTCAACTCATCCTCGCAGCACCTGTGGGGGACTCTCGAGCAGCGCGGTGCCACGGTGGCTTCGTGGCTGTCATTTCTTGCCTCTCGCGCTTTATTGGTCAATAAGCTTGGCGCTGCAGCTGGGGTGGACGGCAACAGCAGCACACGCTCTGCTGCTGTAAAACCCACTTCATCGCACACTGCTGCCGACGGATCAGTTCGCCACGCTACATCCGCGGAAATGCGTGGCGCTGAACCGGAGCGCGACAGGGCGGTCGGGGGTCGGCACCAATTTCGCTCGCATGCTGCAGTGCGAGTCTCTGTTGCGGAGGCATTTACAGCGCTTGAGTTCATCGCCGCTGCGTCAACGAGTACGCTGTATGCCTGGACGGAGGGGCTGGTGGGCGCGTTCAGAGACGCCGCAACCTCGGCAGCGATGGGGCTGTCGCGGTCTCAAACACCCGCCCGACTTCAGGCGAAGCAGGCTGCGGCCGTTCGGGAGGCCGCGGATGGTAGCTGGGGGCCGTTTCTTGGCAACGCACACCGCGCCTCCACTCGGGTGCTGGTGTCGCTTCTCCACAAGGCTGGGCGACTCCCATCCACCGACACGGCGGAGGACACCGAGCCATACCTAGCGCAGCCTCGAGCCACAGCGTTCCCGAAGCTGCTCTCGGCACAAGCCGCCGTGGACTGGCTGGTAGGCCCCGGTCTCGGCCTCGGTGCACTTGCAGATGGGGACGGTCTTGTGGATTGGAGCGGAGCGTTTGGTACGGCTACACCTGCGGGTGCTGCCCGATCAGCACAACAGTCCGCCGAATACCGACCGCCGCGGAAGCGAACGGCAGACGACGCTGCAAGCTCGGGGTGGCACGGCTTCTGCGACATCAGCACGCCTCCCGAGGTGGCCCGTGCGCAGCTTCTGCGGGTTGCCAGGGAGCTCACCCGCACCTGTGTGGCCATGGCGACCACCAGCCCTGCTGGAATCGCCCCGGAAGTCGTGACGGTCAACGCACATGACGTCGCTGCGGAGCCCCTCTCATCTGGGACCCACACGCAGCCACGTCTTGAACCCAACTTTCCTGCCCCGATCGACCAGCCGGCAGCAGCATCACCCGTGAGCTCATCCGAGGGGGCTGAAACCAGCAACCGTGACAGCCCGGAGGAAGCAGGAACCCCGCTGTCGGGCACTGCTGCTGCCGGCGACCAAGCTGGCGTGTCCACCGCTGCTGCCACGAGCCGCGTTCTGGTACGGGTGCACGAGATCGCTCCAGCGGCCGACGCGCGTCACAGCCTCCTTCGCCCCGAAACTGTTGAATCCCTGTTCTTGCTGTGGCAACTGACCGGCTCTCAAGAGTACCGCGATGCAGGCTGGGCTCTGTTTGCGGCGATGGAAGCGCACGCGCGAGTGGCCAGTGGGGGGCACTCCTCATTGCGAGACACGCAGCTGCTTACGCCGACAGCAGGGGTCGCCGCCGCCTCCCACGCCGGCCTTACCGCGGGCGAAGGTGCCGCAGCGCTGCTGCCGCCGTTGTGGCTTCCCACCCGCGGCCGTCGAACCCACAACATGTCCGACCGCCTTGAGTCTTTCGTGCTCGCAGAGACGCACAAATACCTATTCCTGCTGCTGTCCGGGGATGGGAGCGAGAGCGGCGCCCCGCTGGGCCGTCTGCTGTCGCGATTGGTCTGCCACCACTCATGCTGCGAACGGGTTCGCGAGGCCTGCAGCCAGCACGAAGCATCTTCTAACGTCGACGTCGGCGCCAATAGCCACGAATCGGCTCTAAATTTGCGGCGCTGGGTGTATAATACAGAGGCACATCCGCTGCCTGCACCCCACCCCCAAGAAAGCCTGAGTCGGACCATGCATAACTCCGCGATACGCCGTGCAGCGGCACACCGCCGCGACTCTGTCCAGGCTCGTCGTGCCGGCAGCCGCCCCGCTGCTGCCTGAGTGCTCGCCCTTGGGCTGTAGCATGTTGGTTCATGCATGCGAGAGGGTTCAAAATGCAGGCAACTCCGTGAGCACCTTGCTCACGGGTATGTGCCGACCGCTGTGTGTCGAATCCTCACCGACCCAGCAGCACGGCGTTTCCGTGCCTGAGTGTTGCCGACGTCCAGAACACCCATATTTTGCTCTGCCCGAGGTGCGCCGCAGCGCCTCTCGAGCCCTGTCCAGACCGACGCTCCGCCACATGGTGGGCTGCGCGGGGGCTCCTCCTCCACGGCCACGCAACGTGCCGCCATCGCCGCCGCAGCGAGCTTCGCATTCGGTTTCCAGTGGGCAACTTCCCTCCGACACTGTGTGTGGTCATGCGCACCATACCATGGTCCGCCTCGTCGTTGTGGAGCCAGGTGCATTCTCTGCCGCCCTGCCGATTGGCCGGACGCTGCCTGTGGATCACTTGATCGCGACTGCCTCGAAGCAACAGTCCGACGAGGTACCATCACCATGCATTGCTGCGAGTCTGGCGAGCAGATGCGCCCTTATGAGCAAGGCGATGATGCGGCCCCCTGTCTGGTGCAGCGCTCAGCAGGGATTCGGTTGCGTCGTCGTGGAGACGATTCGGAAGTTGCTCCAATTGACGTCTATTCCGCATCCCAGCTCCGCTCTTTGCGCATTTTTTCACCAATTCGTTCTCAGTGCGAATATCATTCGAAATTCCGCACTCGTCAGCGCCGGTAGCTCCATAGGGCATCTCCGCCACGAAGCACAGTGGACGTCGCTAATTGACGACAGCCGGTGCAGCAGTTCGGTGCGGTGCGTCGCGCACACGTATGCATGACCGCGTGACAGCAGCTCGGCCGACGCCTAGGCCTCCTAGCCAACAACGCTGACCTGCAGCGCGGTGTAGGGCAATCGGGTTAGGGTAAATGTCAGCCACTTCCGGCGCGTCCGCCACAAAGGCGCAGCTGCACGCTCGCATGATTGCTGCGGCCCCTGGCGAGATGTGGGCTCTGCTGCGGCTGCAATCTTGCGCCCTGCTGACGCACTCACGCCTGTGCTTCGCATCCTGAGACCTAGGGTGCTGCGAAAGAGGTGCGCGCTGCTGTGGAGCAGTGGGGTCAGCACCACCTGGCTGCGCTGTCGAGTGGCGCTGCTGCCGCGTGGCGATGACGATCGCTGCTTCCGCGTGATGCATGTGTGACATCTCGTGCCGGCTGCGCCGCTGAGGGTTGCAACCCGTTGTCAGCCGCCAGCGCGGAGCTGGGCGCAATCCTCCCCGGTGCCAACAGCGGGTATGAGGCACTGCCATCAACCGCTGGTCCCAATAGCGGCGGGGTCGAGAATCCCCCCATGCCGGGGCGGTTGCCCAGGGACTGAGCCTCCGAGCAGGCGCCTACCTCGCCTCGCGGCGGCAAGCTGGCAAGCGTTGTGGGCAGCGGAGCCGGGGGCGTCCGTGGCATCTGGTGTCGTCAGCCGGCGCGGCTTCGCCGCCGCGAAGGGGCCGTGGGGCACGTGGCCAGCAGCACAGGGCGCGGTCGCCGCCCAAGCCTTCAAACCTCGGCGCAGTGACGGCGGAGGCTCTCGTCGCAGCTGAGGACAGCGCATTGAGTGTCAACGCTCCGCCGCACCCGCAGACGATGGTAAAGCCGGATGAGGACGACGACTGGGCCGGCAGTGGAGGAGGCCGGCGCGTTCCGCTTCCGTCTGTTCTCTGGGCTTGGTCTCGCCACTCGGCTCAACCAGCAGCGTTCTGTCGACCGCCTCCTTGCTGCTCATGGGTGGTGCCTCCCCCGCCCTTATCGCTCCATCGTTTCTCACTGGGGCCAAGATCGTCCGAGTCCGCAGCGGGGCGCACGAAAGCGTCGACCCAAGGCCAGGAGCTGCCTAACCACCCTTCTGCCCTTTGTCTGTCGCGAGCGCAGGGTGAAGCGTGGTGGGAAAGCCGCCACCAGCTGGACACGTGGATGCAGCACCTGTGCGGTGCGTTGCGACAGATGCTCGACGGTGGGGTTATTGCACTGGAGGGGGCCGACTCCGCTGCGATGCCCGCAGCCGGGTGGTCGCTGTTTCTGCAGCCAGAACCGGTGGAGGGCGCCTGTTCGGGTGCTGCCGACCGCTTGCGACGCGCTCAGAAGGCTGCCGCCACAGCGGCTGGCCACACGGGCGGTGTCCGCTCTTTGAGAGGCGGCAAGGCAAGCTTGCTTAAGCGCTCGCGCGATCACAACGTTAGCCCCGCTCCAGCCGCTTGTGGTAAGCGCGGCCCTGGCACTGTGGAGCTGCGGCAAACCGCCGCACGCTGTGGGCTCTCAGCCGAACATCCTGCCAGAAGCGCGGCACTAAGCAAGCTCAAAAAGCCGGCGGGCTGCCGGCGGGCGAGATGGCGCATGGTGTAGTTGCAACCGGGTTGGTCGAAGCTCGGAGTTGACGAGCTCGGGAACAAGGTTCATCGAGTGTGGGTGTGTCGCCACTGTTTTGAGTTGGAGAACTTTTGTGCACGCACCGAAGCGCCCGCCGCAGAAAATGTTTGACGGTCGAGCCCCTGTTGACGACCTTCCCTTCAGTCGCAGAATGGCGGGCTTTAAAACAGAGAAGCTGTCTCTACACAATGTCACCGCGACCCTCGTGGGCGATCTGGGACGCTCAGGCCGTAGACCCGACGCCCGCCGTCAGGCTTCGAAGTCTGAGACGGCAATCAGAAGAGCCCCAGGCTGAAACGCACGCCGATATGTTGTCAATTGCCCAACACACAATGGCCCGCGCCACAACACCTTGATCAGTAATCCCACGAACGCAATCGTCGGATTGTGCATTCTCAAAAAGTGGCGAATGAATTGAACTTCGATGGCGGTCGAAGCTCGTAGAAATTCTCCCGAGTTAATCTGGCAATGGCCATGACATTAAAAGCCAGGCACTCATTTCGCAGCCGTGGTTGTTGCATCTCCATTCTCGACCACGAGCGATTTTTTTCCATCGTTAGGCGTGGTTGACTTCGGTCCTTCATGGGCCCCTCACCGACACGTTCGGAGATGGCGCGGCCATCACTTCTCGGCAAGCGTTCAGCTCGCAAGGCAGCATTGGCGGAGGGGAAGCCCGATGTAAGTGCTCCATTGAGCTTACGACGCGCGGTCGCATGGATGAGCAAAAACGCCGAGCCCGTGGCAAGGCGGCGCTTGTTGCCGCCTTTTTGGCATGCCTTTCTACCTCGCATCTTCCTTTGGAATCCTTCGACGTTTTATGCTCGTTCACTTCAGACAATTTCAAAGCGCTCGCGCGCAGGGGGCTCCAGAGACGACAATGTGCGAG
>Ga0208629_101160_pt1 | contig 11197 bp, 9 predicted proteins | sample LakWasMet19_HOW5_2_FD_183865 | JGI IMG/M metagenome (GOLD analysis project Ga0208629, IMG submission 183865) | Freshwater sediment methanotrophic microbial communities from Lake Washington under simulated oxygen tension - Sediment Metagenome... | ecosystem: Environmental > Aquatic > Freshwater >...
TACTGACAATTTTCGACATCAACGTTTTACTCGCCTCGCTGGAAGACCAGTTTGCGCCGCAAGCCGCCAAACGCGGTCTGAAACTAAAAGTCCGTTTGCGCGCAAAACGCCCTTATACCGTTTATAGCGACCCTTATATTCTGAGCCAAATCATCAGCAACCTGATCGACAATGCCATTAAATACACCAACAACGGTTGGGTACTGATCGGGACGGTAAAACTCAGTAACAATCAACTAAAACTGCATATCCGAGATACCGGCATAGGCATTGCCGAGCCGCAAAAACACAGTATCTTTAAAGAATTTTACCGAGGCCATCGCCGCAGTGATGACCCTCAGGCGAGTGGCTTGGGGATAGGTTTAGCCTATGTGCTAACAGCCGTGGAACATCTTCCCGACCACGCACTTAGCGTTTACTCAACACCAAATCGCGGCAGCGACTTTCAACTGTATCTGCCCATCGCTATCGAACCGCCCTACTGCAAATGGGCTCCTAACAAAAACAACACAGTCTCCGGCAGTTTTGTATTAATCGTCGACGATGATCATAACGTGCTAAACGCGCTGGCAGAACAACTAAGCGCATGGGGCTGTCTGGTACAAAAAGCCAACTCTAAAGCAGAAACGCTTGCGATACTTGGCGAAATCATCAGGCCCCCTGACCTACTCATCACCGACTTTTTTCTGGAAAACAACGAAACCGCCCACGACATCATCGCCGCCATACAAGCCGACTGCGGCCCAGTCCCGACGATAATCCTCTCCGCTCAGGCCATTTCTTCAGAAGAAAAAGCAAAATGGCCAAAATCCACACTGCTACTGCGCAAACCTGCCAACGCAGCAGTGTTGATGGAGATGATGGCAAAGGCGATGGAGAAATAATTCAGCCCGAAGTGCAAAATAAAAAGATTAAAGCAGTGAAATTAATCTTGGAGCTTAAAGAGAATCAACGAGAAGCTCCCGTATGTCGCGCCGAGCACCGGAACTTTCAACGGGATTAGCCCGATAGGGGCAATTCAGGGATGAATTGCATCGCCAGAGGGGCAGGAGCCCCTTCTGGTGATCCCCGTTGAAAGCGAGGAGCACAGGAAAAAAGCGACATCCGGGCCGCCTTTTCTTTGGATACTTTCTTTTGGCGGGGCAAAAGAAAGTATCTCGCCTTCGGGTGCGAGAACCCGATTCACAAATCGTCGCGACAGCGACACAACACTCAATTACCAACTCCCGGCTTACCAAACACAATCCCTTGATCAAACACCTTAACCAACAACTCCGCCCGCCGTACCACGCCAAACTTCTGAAAAATCGGCCGCAAATGATTCTTCACCGTCTGCTCCTCAATCCCCAGCTTGCGGGCAATTTCCTTATTGCACTTACCCTGTACCAGCCAGCCCAATACCTCAAATTCACGCGGAGTCAAACCCAAACTGGCCGGATTGGACACCGGCCGAATCCCAACATCGGCAGTCTTGGTAAGTAAATCAGATTCTCGCACCGCTTGCGGCCCCACCACCGAAGCCGGTAAATACACCCGCCCCGACAACACATCCCGCAACGCCTCAACAAATTCCTGCCGCGACACCGTTTTGCCAATAAACCCCATAGCACCCAGTCGCAACGCGTCAAACACCAGCTCCCTATCGTCCAGCCCGGAAAACATCACCACGCACAAATTCAGAAACTCCTGACGCAATTCCTTTAACCCATCCAGCCCACTCTTGCCCGGCAACTGAATATCCAGCAACACCAGATTAAGCGGCGTCTCCCGCGCAATCAACAAACCTTCGTCAAAGCTTTCCGCTTCAAACACCTGCACTTCGGGAAATATCTGCGTCAACAAACAAGCCACACCCTCGCGGGCACAAAAATGGTCGTCGATAAGGAGGACGTTCATGGGGTGAAGCCTCGGGGTTGGATGTTGGCTTTGTATTGTACTGGGGATTGGTTTGAGTGGGAGGTAGTACTTTGGTACTGGTACGGAAGATGGAGGCACGGATTACAAATTTCCTGTAGCTTTTATAACTTACATATCTTGGAAAAAAATCTAAGCAATCTATAAATAGGGGGAAGAAGATGAAAAAACTAATTATTGTTTTTTTTGTGATTTTCTTAGGTGGATGCGCAAGCTCAGTAAAAGGAACAAGGAATAGTAGTTTTACAGATGCGTTGCAGGCTTTTGAAAGTATAAAAGACTTACCTAAAGCGCCTGTTCTTGAAACTGAGGCAGTTTTTCATTCGATTATTTATCAGGATAATCTCGATATACGTAACTCCCATAAACTAACATCAAAAAATTATGATGGAACAAAATACCTGATAGGTGTAGAAAAATTCGGTACAAAAGTAAGTAACAATGGATCTTTATATAATGGCGTTACGCAATTTTTTGACAAAACATTAGCCTGTCAAACGAAAAAAAACTTACAAAAATCTCCTAATTTATGTGATCAGTATGATTCTGTAACAGAAGATCCAAGACCGGCTTTTGTTTCCCACATTGCCAAGTTTCAAAATAATAAAACTAGTTTTATTTACAATGTTTATGGTTATAAAAACAATTGCTCACTCGATGAACAAAATGGCAGCTCTTGTTTATTAGCAGGACTTCAGACACTAGCCGAACCAATTGCTTTGCAACGCGACATTTTAGCAACAATAGAAAAAGAAAGGCCAACCCACATTATTGTAATGTCAACAGGGTGGAACACTTACCAATCAGAATCAATTGATAATTATAACGAGTGGATACATGTTATAGAGCAAGCGGCGGCTGGATCATCAGCATTGGGAAAAGAATTTCGGCCTCTATATATAGGATTAAGTTGGGAATCAACTTGGGGGGCTTTGTATTCGGCCGGTTTAGGATTCATATCTCAACCAAACAAGAGTAACGACGCTGATGAAGTTGGGCTTGTTACTGCGAACGTTCTGGTAAATACAACTCTAAAACCCATAATAAAAGACAAAGAAATAAAACTTGTATTGATCGGACATAGTTTTGGTGCTCGTGTAATGGGACACGCTGCGTTTTCTGGATCTCTCGTTCCTGGTAATGAGCTGAGTCAACATATAGATTTATTTCTAGGATTACAAGGCGCTTTCAGTTATAGACGCTTTATGTGTAGCGATAATGATGGACGTGAGGGCACTCCATATAGACCATCACTATCTAATGCAAACCATGTAGTAATGACGAATTCAGATTTTGATGCTGCTGTTAAGGAAGGTTTCTGGACTGATTATATTGGCAGCAGTGATGTCAGAACTGAAACCAATAAATGCTGTGAAAATATTTTTGTCCAATCATCCTTAAGTGCAAATGGCGATCTCGATAATCCAGATGCTATCCAGTCAAATCAAGTTGTTTTAGTTAATGCTGATAACGTAATTAATATGAATAAAATAAACACAAACGGCGGTGCTCATAGCGATGTGTTTACCAAGGAGATTGGTAGATTCATATGGAATTTAATTAATCAAAAAAAAATTAAAAAACACCAACTATCTATTTTATAAAGAAAAACTGGAGACTATTTATGAATCAATACTCACTAATTGTAGCAAATGGCACAAGCTACTCTAATGATGAATGTGGTAAAGCCTTAGATTATATTTTTACTGAAATAAAATCAAAGGGTGGAGCTGACTCTGGACTTAACTTCATTCTCTATATTCATGGCCGCGGCAAAGAACCGCAAAAATCTATAGCAAAAGTTATTCCGCAAATAGAATCAGAATATGGTGCAAAAGTTCTAATGTTTCATTGGCCTTCTTGGGCTGGCCCGCTTGGGCATCCAATAGATGAAGCGGAAGGCGGTGCTAGTCATCTCGGTAAAGTATTGACTGCAATCAAAACATTTAAATTAAATAACCAAACCTTTTTTCCTAAAGTACGCTGTATTTTGATTGCCCATAGCATGGGAAACATTGTATTTTCTACCTTAATAAAATCTCTCGCAGCAAACAGCCATGGCAACCCCTTGTTTGAGACCGTCATATTAAATGCGGCCGATGTGGAAGCTGACGACCATGCAAGTTGGGTTGAAAAAATTGATTTCTCAAACAATATTTATATTACGGTCAATGAACACGATGGCATTCTAAAACTGTCCGCAAAAAGGCGGCACGGTAAAAGGCTTGGTCAAGCACTAGAGTCATTTTTCGGTCATGATTTCAAGCTGGCATCTAATGCAACATATGTAGACTTCAGCGAGACCGGCGTAAATCATCGATATTTTATTAAGAATGGTCAAAATGATAATCCTTATATAGAAGAGTTTTATAGTCATATTCTAAATGGGCTTCCTATAAATCTAGATTCTGCTGATTTCTCAGGAATTAAAGAAAAAAAGAGCGGCAATAATAATGTGGTTTATGTATTTAAAGGCGAGTAAATAGGGAACAAAAGTTGATGGCAAGGCTAGCCAGAAAAGTGGGGAGCCATTTATACCAAAATCGTAAAACCTATAAAACCAGATATTTATTTTAAGAAATGGTTATTTACAGGGTTGACCCTACAAAATTGGTCTTAAATTTTTATGACCTGAAATTTAATTAAATTTGTCATTTTTGCACAATATTAACGTAATGATGCCGTTATTTTATTGATTAAATAGACCATGGAAAACGAATAGGTGATATATGCTCATTAAAAAAAGATTAAACTTAGTCATTATCATTTTTTGTGCAATTTACTCATTTAGTAATCGTTCTTTTGGGGGGGAGTATCATGGAGATGTGGGCAGTTTTGTTACATTCAAAAATAAATACTCACTAAATTGGCCTACTCCTGAGAAAATCGACTATTTCGATCCAAGCAATAAAAACGAGGATGTAATTAGGTATGCTCATTGGACTCCACAATCGGGTAATACTGTAGGAACTGTTGTGCACTTTAACGGTAGAACAGAGTTTATAGAAAAAAACATATATACCTATATTGATCTAATAAACAGGGGATTTGAAGTATGGACATTTGATTGGCGTGGGCAGGGTTTTTCTCAAAGACAAATTAGTGGAGATAAGCAAAAGCATGACATTGATGATTTTAATACTTATATCACTGATGCCAAGTACTTTATAGATAACGTTATTCGCCTTGACGAAAAGAGAGGTAAGAAAGTTTTACTTGCGCATTCTATGGGCGGACAAATAGCCTTGCGCTATTTATTGGACTTCCCAAGAGTCTTTGATTATGCGGTACTGAGCTCTCCATTATTGAGATTGCCAGGTGACAAAGCTATTTCAGAAACAATCTCAGCCAACCTGCTTAGAGGACTAAATGACACTAAACTCAAAGCAGGTTATCGCCAAACATGTGCTGGTCTTAATGAGATACAGTTAGAAAGATCGGGTACTGATGGTAATTTCACTAATAAAATAAAAAACTTTTTTTCATCATCGAACAACAGCGATTTTCTACAAAAAAAGCTACAGGAACCTATCAAGAGTTTTAATACAATGGTTAAGCAAACACCGGGGCTTGAAACGCTATATCAGTCAAACGCATGGTCAAGTTACTTCATTAACAATAATTCATGCGAACTTATCGGATCAAATCCTATAACTGATACGGAACTTGACCCTAAAGCTGGCACGAAAAATTACTCAAATGACTTAGAAAAGATTGCCGAAATAGATTGTTTAATAAAATCCAGTATAGATGCGAATGGATTAGAAAAGCCAGACTTGCGTTTGGCATGCGTAACAGACAAATGGCTAAGTGAGGCTATTAAGTCAACGGATATAGTATTAAACAATCAATTTAATAAACTAAAAACACCAACATTAATCATACGAGCATTTCCAGACATTGCTGTTGACAATAAAGGGCAAACAGAATTTTGCAACAAATCGGAATACTGTAAATCTCTCATTGGTATTACAAAGGTAGATGGTGTTCAGGTTGGGCATGAACTGATGATCGAAACTCAACCGGTTAGAAAATTATTTTTTGAGTTGTTTGATGACTTTGTGCGAATGGACACACAAAATTAAAAACTGAACACTTGAACTCGGTGAGGTGGATTCGCCAGTAGGCAATCCACCAATACGTTGATGATTGACGGTTTGCTAGCGCGAAACCGTCCTACGAGCTGACCACGCAATCATCGGCAATACGGCATGCTAAGCGCTATTTGTTATATTCAACATCGGCATATAGGAGATAACTATGATCACAGCTGTTTCACTCAAAAAAATCTTACCTCTTTGCAAAGAACCAGAAAAATGGGCAAATGCATTAAATCCTGCGATGGACAAGTATGGAATTAACACGCCGGCCCGAATAGCAAGCTTTCTGGCGCAAACAGGGCACGAATCAGGGCAATTCAACAAACTGATTGAAAACCTTACCTTTAAAACCCCGGCACGGTTGGTGAAAATATGGCCGAAGCGGTTTCCAACTGAGGCAAGCGCAATTCCTTATGTTAATAACGAGGAAAAACTGGCCAACTTTGTATATTCGAAGCGGATTGGTAACGGCGATGTTGATTCCGGCGATGGTTATCGATATCGCGGACGAGGGATTATTCAAGTAACCGGAAAAAGTAATTACGCCGAGATCGGCAAAGCAATAGCTGTTGACTTGCTTAAAAATCCCGATCTGCTTACTACACCTGAGCTGGCAGCGTTAAGTGCGGCTTATTATTGGCAAGGCCATGGTTTAAACGCACTGGCTGACGATGGGACCGGTGATGATGATCTGGAAGACTTTACGGCAATCACTAAAAAAATAAACGGCGGTACTGAGGGGCTTGCTCAGCGATTGGCTTTGTTCAAATCCATTCAGGAGACGCTAATTGCATAGAAAAACAGCTGAGCGTTTATAGCTGTCGCTGATAAAGATGTCGAGACCATATGGGGCTTATGTTATAGGGAATCACAGCTCACTGGTTAGGAGATGGAGATGAATAAGATGCAAGCAGAAAATCACTATACAACACGGTAAGGCGTAATAGGCCTTAGCCGTATTGCGCCGCATGTGGTCTTGGATATTGCCCAACACATCTAAAAGCTTCGGTCGCATGTTGAGCTTCGTTATGGCGGAATACGCCAAAGGCTATTCCGTCTTACCCATCAACTAACTAACATGGTTATGATGGCCGCTTTATTTTTTGGCGGTGGAGATGTTTGATGCCGGATTATCGACGTTATCGGGTACCGGGCGGGACGTATTTTTTTTACGGTAAATCTGCTGGAACGCTTTCCCAATGATTTATTGATAACTGACATTGATATTTTGCGAAACGTGGTGCGGGATTTTCGCAAAAAACGCCCCTTTGTCATAGATGCATGGGTGGTTTTACCTGATCATTTACATTGTATCTGGACGTTACCACCGGGTGATGATGACTTTACTAATCGCTGTCGACTGATCAAACAAGGCTTTTCCAAGGCGCTCCCGATAACCGAACGCCGTTCGGCGGTGCGCAAGGCGCGTGGCGAACGTGGTATCTGGCAACGACGTTTTTGGGAACACGTCATTCTGCAATGACACCGATTATGCTGCGCATGTTGATTATTGCCATATCAATCCGTTTAAACACGGCTATATGCCACGGGTTGCGGATTGGCCGTATTCAACTTTTCATCGTTATGTTGATCGGGGCATTTATCCGTTGGATTGGAGTGGTGACATCGAAACTACGCAATAATAAAGTTCGCATGAGAGGTTGGACTCCCACGCATTTGAAAATGCCCTAGTGAAATGTTGAGTTTCCTTATGGAGGAATACGCCAAAGGCGATTCCGCCTTACCAAAGAGCTAAAAAGTTACCGATTTGTTGTCTCCGGTATCCTGCTGCCATGGTCTAGTTTTAATCACAACATCCCCATCACACCGCGCAAACTCTTCTCGACTGCGGACATTTCCTCTGCGGTTAGTGTTGCTAGCGGGCCTTCGCCAAAGCGGGATCGGTCGAGTGCGCGGATGTGTTCGATCATTACAAAACAATCCTGGATTAAGCGATTCCGAGCGGCGACTTTGACGCGAAGCGGGGCGAATATTGGCCGAAACTGGCTGGTCAATGGCGCAATCAATATAGTCGCTAAGCCACTGGCTATCATGCCGTCATCTTGCAGGATGACCACGGGGCGTACTTTGCCGATTTCACTGCCTTTATTGGGGGTGAGATTGGCTGTCCATATTTCCCCTCGCCGCATCATTTCCACCATTTTTCATCAGGATCGATACCGGCTGCACGTTCCGCTGCGATAATGGCGTCCAGCCCTTCGTCTGCCAAGTCCTCTGCTATTTCACGTGATTCGGCCCAGGCTTGGGGATCGGCTGTCAGTGCTCGTCCGGCGGCGATCATTTTCGCCATGAAGCGCTCTTTCTCACGACGGGACAAATATTCGGTGATCGCTTGTCGGGCGATTTCTGATTGGGTTTTGCCTTCTAATTGGGCTTCGGCTTTTAGGTTGGCTTCAATGTCGTCGGGCAAACGCAGGCTGATGGCGGTCATGTTTATCTCCAGGCGGTTTTAATAATACGAATTGTATTACAAAACGACTGACAAGCAAGCACCTCGTCAATTTGGCTTTCTTCGTAAGCTTTTGAAAATTAAGCAGACATATAGATCCAGTACTTTCGTACTGGTGCGGCGTCTGAGAATTGTTTTGTATAGTTTGATAGTTCATGATACTGAAACATCGGTTTTGATCCAGCTTTTACCATAACTAAATCAAGTTTGAACCACCAATTAACAGACCTTAATTTATTAAACTCTCAACAGCCTAGTAGAGTCGACAGGCTTTTTACCACCTATTTACTTGATCGAATTTATATTTAATTGCAGGAGTCCGTATGTCAATCTTAGAAAAACTTAAGAGCATATTCACTGGCCCACAAGATGAAGTTAATTTTTCAGAACTCATTATCCTTGCCACACTAGGTAAGAAATTAGACATTAATGCCCTAGACCCGCGAAGTAGAATTACCTCTGCTTACTTCAATGTGGATGCGCAAACGCTGATGAATTTTTCCTATGAAAAATTTAGTTCCGCGCTTAAAGAAGGGTCTGGTAAATCTGTCCCTTTGAATGAAGAACAAATTAAAGCGGCTTTTGAACTTGTACTTAACGGTCAGGCAGAAAAGTATGTGAAAGATACAATCCTTGCTCAGTTAAAATCGATACCAAGGATTCCACGTCAAATGCTGACCGATATTCCAAATATTTTTCGCAACCCTACTGATCTCCCACGACTACCTGGTTTCGACGTAGCGTCAAAAACAGCCATCTCAATTATTAGGCCAGACAAACAAGACTCCGAAAGAAATAGAGTTTTTCGGCTAGCGATACTGGCGTATGCCCGTATGAATGGGGTGAACATTGAGGAGGAGAACCTGACTGATTTGTGCGACTATTTAGAAACAGGAACTCAAGCTGATTTTACTAAATTGGTTGAGAACGGTCTTGAGGTCATGAAAGACCAATATGGCGTGACCGATATTAAAAAAGCTGCAAAAAAGTTCCATTCAATCAGTCAACGAACTTTAAATAAAACTCGTAAAATAAATTCACCGTAATCCCTGTAGGGGGGCAGACTTAATTTTGTTACTACAACGCCCCTAAACAACCGCGAGGCATTGATCCCAAATGCAATCAGCCATCATTCAAAAAATTTCTAACTCTTTTCAATCGCCGCTTAGGAAAGTCAATGGCACTGGAAATTTAATCGATAACCTCAGCAAAGCAATTGAGACCGATCTTTTATGTTTGCCAAAAGACCAGCAAGAACAAATTCTTTTGCGCGTAGGTGTTTCATTAGCAGATTTTCAATCGGAGGGGCTCAAGGCCAAATCGTTTAGCGATGTGTGGTCAATCGAATTATTGATCATCGAAAAATTAAAGTTCTCTGATCTTGTTGCCCGGTTATGGTTGGTTCGACAAAAATTTCGTTCGCAAGTCGGTGATGATCTTTATAAGCATTATTTATCAACGCTTCCCAGCAACTTGACCGATGAAAAACTTAAAGAGACTTTAGATCAAGGCGTTGGCGTTCCAGCGCAAGCCGTAATAGAAGAAGCTATTCGCGGCGATACCATAAATTTAACCCGCCAAATGCAACGCCTTAGCTATTACAAGTTTCTTCGACTAGATAGTATTTACAAAGTCAAAGGCAGAATCCTTGTCGTTTTTATCATCGTCCTACTCATCATGGGGTGGGTGCTATTTTTGCTGTACAGCGAACAATCTGCTTTAAAAGAAATACAGCCCCAATACTTTTCGCTAGGGATTATCACCATTTTTTCGGGGATGATAGGTTCATGTATGAGCCTATTGCAGAGAACGGAAAAAGCCAGCACTGTCGCAAGCAGCTTTACAGACAGCGTGCTTGAGGCAACCGATATAAACCTTAGTATGTCAATTTTGTATATCTGCTCGCTTGTGCTTAGCGGGGCGATTTTTTCAAGCATTCTTTACTTGCTGGCGGTATCCAATTTTATAGACCTAGGTATTTTGTTTCCAAAGTTAACATTATTAACGGGGCCAGGGCCAGTCATCCCAAGTTATTGCCTGCAACCCTACGGGATTCACGCGCTGTTTGGCTGTATAGAATTTGAGCACAAAAATGCATTGATGCTGGTCTGGGCATTTATGGCCGGATTTGCAGAACGATTGGTTCCCGATACGCTCGATTCGTTAATGGAAAAAAACCGGAAGCCTAAAACTTAACCCCGCAATGCTCGTTAAAGCATCACGATTGCTGTTAACAGAACAATTTTTACATCCCGCACAGAGCGGCCCCTGCCCCACTAACGATCAAGATAGTTTTTATACCGCTCAAGCGCGGCCAGTGATCTTAAGTTATCGAGAACTTGTTGCAAGATAACGGAATCGTTATCCCGCGGCGCCACCATATAGGCTGGCAGCTTGAATTGCGGGCTGTCGAGCACAGGAAACAGTTTTTGCGCTTTAATCAGCGGTTCGGCGATGCGAATAGGTAAAAAACAGGAACCGCCATTGCTGAGGATTAGCTGTATCGCGAGCCAGCCGATGTTAACTACTTGAGCGGGTCGTTCTAAATTAGGGTAACTATTACTGTGTTGTGCATAAAACCCCGGTCCCCAGTCGACATAGATGTAATCATCATTGGGCCAGGGTTTTTCGGGATGAGTGGTCAGCAACAGCAAGGTTTCATCGAACAAATGCTCAACCTGCAGTCCGGGACTGTGTTGCGGCGTGTACATCA
>Ga0208629_101165_pt1 | contig 11176 bp, 7 predicted proteins | sample LakWasMet19_HOW5_2_FD_183865 | JGI IMG/M metagenome (GOLD analysis project Ga0208629, IMG submission 183865) | Freshwater sediment methanotrophic microbial communities from Lake Washington under simulated oxygen tension - Sediment Metagenome... | ecosystem: Environmental > Aquatic > Freshwater >...
CGCCCCCCTCGCACGCACGCACCAGTGCGAGTGCCCCTCCAGCACCTTCACGGGGAGGCTCGGCTTCCGCAGGTCCCATATCTTGACGCGGTAGTCGTCTCCCCCCGTGGCGAGGTGCCAGGGCTTGTTGCCGTTGTAGCTCACCGACCGCACGCAGCCGCCCGCAGGCACGGCGCGCTCGATCGCTCGCGTGCGCTCCCCCGCGCGGGTGTCCCACACGTGCACTGACGAGTCGCACGCCACCGCGACGTCGTGGGGGTGCAGCGTGTCCCAGCTGGCGCCGCCCACAAAGCTCACGTCCCCCGCGGGGATGTCGCGGCTGCAGCTGAGGGGCCCGGAGCTGCCCACCGCAGCGGCAGCGGAGCCGTCGCCGCGCAGCTCCCACAGCCGGATGCTGGTGTCGTCCACGGTCAGGATGCGCGACGACGCTGGGGCCGATGCGGAGGAGTCCCCCTCCAAGGAGGGGCAGAACTGCGCATGCAGCAGCCTGCAGCCGCGCGGCTGGCTTGGAAATGCCGCGACCTTGTCCAGCTCGCGCACTGTGGCGGCGCTTGTCGCCGCAGCATCGGAGAATCGAGAGCCCTCAGGGTCCCCGGGCAGGTCACGCATACGCCAAACATTCGCGACCGGTGCACCGTCAGTCGACGACACGGTCAACACAACTGAAGCGTCATATGGGCAGGCGGAGATGGATGCAACTTCTCCAGGGTGCGCATACACCGCCGCACAATCGATTTCGTTGTCTTCTTCGTAGTAACGGAGCAGCCGGATCTGCATTCGCTTGAGCGCAGTGGGGTGGGGACGAGCGGCGTGTGAGATAGCTTCGAGCGAGCATCGCAGGAATCCGAGGCGCGATCGGCTGGCTGTACTGACCTCATTCGGACCCCGCAGGTTACTTGTACCAACGAGAAACCCGTGACGGTCGGGGTCGCCGGCATGAGCTGCCAGTGCCCGTGCTTGCGACTTCACGAGGTAGGTCGCGCTCATTTGGCTGACACAGTCGGCACGGTGCAATCGCTTCAAACACAGAGCCAAACTCCCCAGTGGAGGCTTTCACAGCCGTGGTCACTACGAAGCTGCTTTGTGCTTGCTCGAGTAGATGCCGAGTGAACACAGTGTCCCAGATTTGGCTTTGCAGATCGAGATCATCGAATCGGTCAGTCGGCACGGTTGAACCGTGACGGTTCATTCCGCATGCACGAGACGCAAGGGCCCCATGCACCAGCGTCAGCACGAGCAACTGGCTTTCCCGTGCGTTTCACTACTTTCTCTTACCGGGCAACGGCTTTCGTGGCGAGGCCCCGCACCCGTTTACACCTCGCCGCAGCCTGCGCCGTTGGCGGGGAGATGCCGAGCAGCGCCCCTAAGAAAGCCGCGCGGGCCGCTGTGAACCGCACTCAGGCTATACTCATTTCCGCGGTGCTTATTGCTGCAACCTTGTTGATGGTGCTGCACTCATCGGTGATTGATAGCAGAGGATCCTCCCGATTGCCGACGCGGTTCTTTGCGGCCACGAGCCCCAATGGCGCTTCTGGCACGAAGAAGAGTCACTCGACGAGTCCAGTAGGCAGCCTTGAATCGCAGACGCCGCCACCAGGTGCTGCACCTCTCCGCGGCGCAGTGACGCAAACACCACAGCGTGCGTCGAATGTCGGGCAGCGCACGGACGTGTCGCAAGCGCACGTGGCACACCCGAACGTTAGCTGGCAATCGCACCCCGATCGATCATCGGGTCTGGAGCGCACGCCCTCCGCCCTCATTCCCTCCCCCACCTGGCAGGAGGTGCTGGACGCGCGGGGCCGGCTGGCGCAGCAGTGCGCGCACGGCGACGCGTGGACGAGCCAGTACTGGTTCACGCACCGCAACGAGTCGGTGGCGGCGCAGCACACGGTGCGCGACGCCCTGAACCTGGAGGGCCAGTACCACGTCTCGCGCCTGGCGGCCGCCTCCGACGCGCAGCTGCGGCCGTGCCGCCGCACCGTCGTGTCCATCGCCACCATCCCCTCCCGCATCGGGCGCCTGCACAACCTCATCCGCGCCCTGCGCGAGCAGGACGTGCCGCCAGACGCCATCCTGGTCGCGCTGCCGCCCTTCGCCCCGCGCCTGCGCCAGGTCTTCACCGTCCCCGCCTTCCTCGCGGAGGACCCCCTGGTGACCATCGTGCGCCTGCCCGTGGACTTCGGGCCCCTCTCAAAGGTCGCGGCAGCCATCTACGCGGAGCAGGACCCAGACACATGCATCATCACGTGCGTTGTTTGCTGTCCTGTCATGCACCGTGACGTGCTGGCCGCCGCCTCCTGCGGGGAGCGCTCACATGCATGCGCTCACGGCATGCGCAACCGCCTTGCAGCCTCCCCCTCCCTTCCCCCGCCCGCCCGCCCGCTGCTGCAGCGTAGACGACGACAACGAGCCCGCGCGCCACATCATCCGCACCACCCTCACCTGGGCGTCCCTGTTCCCCACGGCCGTGATCTCTGAGTGCGGGTGGAACGTGACGTGCATCACGGGGCGGGTTCCATTCGTGTGCGGGGAGGGATACGACGTCTTCCTCTTCGTGCGGCAGGTGGGTGAGGCCGCTCAAGCAGGGCGGGGGCCGGGCTGCACCCGCTCCCCTGCTCACCGTCCTCTCTCCTCCACCCCTCCTCGCTCCCTCCTGCTCGCACCTCCGCACTCCCCACCGGTCGCCGCCCCCCTCCCCTCCTGCCTGCCAGCCTGCCTGTGGCTCCACAAACGCACACACTCACTCGTACCCACACCACCCACCCACCCTCCCCTCGCAGGACTGGGACACGCTGTGCCAGCTCGAGCACCTGCCGCTGTATAACTTCCACGAGTGCATCTCGCCCGTGGACGCCACGCACGCGAGAGCGACGGACGTGGTGATGGGGGTCAGCAACCCGCTGTACCGCAGGGGCATGTTCGGGGGGGACTTCCTGGACATCGCCAAGATCGTGGCCAAGCGCAAGGTGCGGGCCATGCTGGCCGCACACTACGCGGCGAGCGGGGAGGCGCTCGCCCCGCAGGACGCGGCGGAGCTTGCGCAGGACGAGGGGCAGCTGGTGCGCGCCCTCGCCCTGCCGCTCGCGGTCAACTCGCCCGCCGCGCAGCGCGCCGCCGGCAGCAGCACACGCGAGACGCCCGCCGAGCAGAAGGCGCACGTGCTCTCGCCGGAGCTGCTGGCGCTGGGGCTGGCCGCGCTGCGGCACCCCGACCTTGCGGAGACGGCGCACCTGCTGCGGTGGAAGCGCGCCAACCCGCCCGACGCCCTCTTCCTCGTAGACGACGTGTACATCAGCGCGTACATGGCCTGCAAGGGCGTGGCGCGCCTGGTGGTGCCCTCCACGCCCAAGGCGCGGCCGCCCGTGCCCTGGGCGAAGGGTGCGGCCTCGGCCCTCCCGCCGCAGCCGCCGCGCCCCGCCGTGGAGGCCCACGACGGCAGCCTCGCCTCCGTCGACGCGCTGCACGGGGTGGCGCACTTCAACCTGGGGAACCACGAGGCCGTGCGCTTCTTTCACCAGGAGGGCTGCTGGTGAGGGTGGGCGTGTGGTCGGGGGCGCAGCAGTGCGCTTCAGCCACCCTCATCCGCTAGGAGCGCTGCCGGGGTGTTCAGCGCTTTGCAGCGGGAGCTTCTCGCCCCGCCTTCGCGCGTTAATGTACACGCCCAGGGGCTGAGGCCAAGGCTGCGTCGGGTGCCTCTGATGCCTAGTGGCAGCACGGCGGGTTCAACGATCGCTCTCAGAGCGGCTCCCCGCCGGGTCGGCGGCTCTGTCGCGGAAATGGAAGAGCTCGTCTTCACGTCCACCTGCTCGCTTCCGTGAGGTTCAACGAATTGGTAATTTCAGCACCAATTTGATATTGCCAGTCGGTCGTGTTAGATGCGTGTGAACTCTCAGGTCCAAGGTGCCAACGACAGCACAGTGGCTTTCCCACTGACGCGGGAAGCCGGCGGCCCAGCCGGCCATGCCATCATCAGGGCCCAGTGGCAAACTTGCCAACACTGCCAAAGTGGCACACTGTCAGTCTCACAGGAAGCGTGAAGCCGGGCTGTGAATCAGCCTCAGGCTGTGATGACTCGCCGGCGGAGTGTCACACGGTCACAGAAACTTCTGGGTTGCGCTTCAGCTGCGCAACAGTGTACGCTACAGCTTATTGCAAACCAGTTACTGCTGAAATATAAAATCAACTCTCGATACTAAGTGCACCGCCTGTTGGGGACTATATCTGGGCTCTCTGAACGCATCTGTGCTAATGAATCCTTCCCCTTGAGCGAAAATCGCGCGGAACACAACCGTGCAGTCGATCGATGATAGCGTGTGCACGTTGAAAGCCATTCGGTCCTTCAATAACCACTGGCCTCGCTGGGCACCTGCGCAAGACGTATCGTTCCAGCGCCGCCGATGCGGCGTTCTGAGGAAAAAGGCTGTCACACCGTGTGACGCTGCATGCTTTGCGTCACGAAAGACCCAGTCCACAAGCCAACGGTCTGTGCAACTCCACGACCCTTCGCGGAAAGAGTTGATGGGGTCTTCTGACAGCAAGATTCTTTCCGCTGTCAAAGCGGACGATGTCGCGGCTCTGAACGAGGCGCTCGCGGAAGGCGCACAAATTTCCGACATCGATAAGGACGGTTGGTCGCTCCTGCACTGGGCGGTGCACAAGAAAAGCAATGCGGTGCTGCCGCGGCTGCTCGAGCGGCGAATCCTCGATGTTAACCAACGCAGCGCAAAGGGGTGGTTCAGCGGTGGTTTCTCTCCGCTGCACCTGGCCGTGCGGAACGACAATGTCCCAGCGGTGGTGTTGCTCGCCGAGGCGGGTGCAGATCTTACTGCGCATTGTCAGAGCGGCTGGCCGCCTCTCGCGTACGCGGTTTACGACAACCGGCCGGCGGCTGCCGAATCACTCTTGATGTGCGGGGCAAGCCCGAGTGCGCTCACATCCGGCGGCGAGAGCTGTCTGCGCATGTGCGTGAAGCACCGACACACCGGGGTGCTGGCCGTGCTGCTGTCCTTCCCGGTCGCGGAGCCGCAGCGCGTGGAGGCCTTCCAGCATGCTCTGAAGGCGGGGCCGGAAGCGCTGGGGTGTGTGGAGGTGCTGCTCCGCGCGAATGCCGTCAGCGCAGAGGTGGCGGCCGCAGCAGTGACGTCTGTTGGGGCCGATTTGCGCCGTGCTACAGAGAGGATGGCCACGAGAGCAGAGCAGCTGCGCAGGTCCGAGGAACTGTCCCGTAGGGCTCCGAGCCGCGGTGCGCCGCCCCAGCAGGCGAGCGCAGCTGAAGCGGCGGCGGCGGCGGCGCTCCTCGTCGCCTCCTTACGGGAGGCGCAGAAGGAAGTTGAATACTTGACGAGGTTGCTGGCGAAGCTGACAGCGCACGTGGCCGCGGCTGCTGCGCAGGTGCGGGCGCCCGCGGAGGAAGCGGTGCTGGCGCCCGCGGCGCTCCCGCCGCCACAGCTTGGCGGCCGCTTGATGGGGCGGCTTGGCACTGCGGTACCGGCGGCCCCGGGTGCTGGGGCTGGTTTCGCGCCCGCCCCAATCTCGCCCGCTACCACACAGCCTGTGGGGCGGGCGGCCGAGCCCCCGCCAGGCGTTGCGTCCGCTCCGTTGGCGGCGGAAGCACCTCCCGCCGCGGAAGCCGGAAGCGTTGCGCGCGCTGGCGAAGGGGCGTCTGAGCCAGCAGCGAGAGGAGAGAGCACATCTTGCCCCGTGTGCTGGGACGCGGATGCGCCAAAAAATTGCGCGCTCATCCCCTGTGGGCACGTGCTGTGTGGCGACTGCGCCGCGCGCTTCCTGGCTCGCGGGGAGCGTTGCCCCATGTGCAGGACGCCCATCGCGCGCACCATGAAGCTGTTTCTGTAGGCGTAGGGTTGGGGAGTGAGAGTATTGTCGGCACACGTGTGCGGCCAACATGTGAGCAGCGCAGGGTGCGGTTGCCACGCATGTGAGGGACGGAGCATTCCTACTCCGAGCCCTCGGTACGTATACGTGCCACAATGATGTAGTTCAGCTGAGGTTGCTTCGGCGTGGATCAGAGCATATCCTTCCCACTTGAGTGTACGCGCGTGTCGCGGGAGAGCAGCATCTCTTTCTTCAAGTATCTTCGACCGTACGCGTAACGTTGACGCGTACTCAGATCCGAAGCTTATCATGGATTTTGAATTCACTTCCTTGCCCCATCGGCCGTGGAATCCGCGGGGATTTTGCACGCTGCTGCTGCGCAGCCAGGATAACTGGCCCTCCGCCGCATGCGTGGCCCGAAGGGACGCGCATCCGCGGCCGCGGAGCGCGATCGATGTGCAGGGGCTGGGCTTGGTATCGCACGTAACCTACATCCGCAAGCAGGGGAACCGTCCCAAAGGCTCATGACTCTCCGAACTGGCGCTTGAACATCACTGCAACCTTGGCACGACACCTTACCCCGCGCTGGAGATGCCAGCAAACACGACATCATTGGGCCGCCATCCCAACCACACCACCTACTCGCGACCCTGCGATATGGAGCGGCGGCGACCGCCAGTGGCGCGCTTGCGAGCTCCACCGGCCGCGCCCTTCTCCTCCTCGTGCGCCGACTCGCCCAGGGATGAGGCTGCAGCGCTCAGCATCGGCTCCACGTCACTGACGGACGCTTCGCCGGCGGACTCTGCAGCTTCGATCACCGCACGAGCCTGGCCTGCCACGGCCACACCAGCGCTCTGGCGAGAGGCGGGTGACACCAGGCTCGCGCCAGCGCCGGCCCCCTGCACACCAGCGGCGGCCTGCGCGGCGGCGGCCGCGGCTGGCTTGCGAGCGGGCGTGGTGGACATGAGCTCAGGCCGGCAGGCGCCGAAGACACCACCAAGGCTGGTGGGGGTGACGCGCAGCAGGAAATCAAGCACAGGCAGCGGGGCGTGCGAGAGCAGCAAGGTTGTCAGGACCAACGGGGCGGGGAAGGTGATCACGGCCTTGTCCAGCGCGAGGCCGTCGATGAACTTGGCGGCCGCCCACTCGACGGACAGCAGCCCGGGAAGCATGGTGGCCTTGGTTGCGATGCCGTTCACCACCTTCGGGATGGTCCGCGTCATGTTGGTGTCGATGAACCCCGGGCAGAGGGCCGTCACCCTGACGCCCGTGTGCCAGAAGTGTGAGCGCAGGCCGAGCGCCCAGCAGCGCGCCCAGTTCTTGCTCGCAGCGTACGAGGGGATCGACGTCAAATACGTCGTCAAGCCGGCGAGGGAGGCGGTGACTGCGATCTGCCCCGCGCCCCGGGCGCGCATGCACGCGAGAGCCGGCAGCACGGTGTACACGACGCCCATCACGTTCACGTTGGTCAGGATGTTGGCCGCCTGCAGCACACACCAAATACATGGGCGCAGATATCAACAGCGACTGGGATCGGCGGTTATCCGTAGAATTCCAGGGCGTTCTTGACATGCTACGAAGCAGACGCAATGTTCCAACGCAGCGTCGCGTGGCCGCAGTCTCCAAGGCACCCATCACGTCCGGATGCATTTCTGCCCTGCGATCACACACCTTCTCGAGGTCCACAAACGCGTCGATGGCCGGGGAGCTCTCTGCAAGGCCGGCGTTGGCGTGGACGATATCCAGCGGGTGCGCGGCATCCACCTCGTAGATCCAGCGCTGCATGGCCTCCTTGTCGCACACGTCAAGCTTGGCGATGGTGACGGCTGCGCCAGCGGCCTCCACCTCAGCCTTTGCCTCCTTGAGCATGGCCTCATTGACGTCAGAGAGAGCGATGTGCTTCGTTCCGCGCCGAGCGTACTCGAGGGCCAGAGCTCGGCCGATTCCAGATGCGCCTCCTGCAAACCGTTCGGGAGTCGAGCGGAGAGCCAAGTGTGGTAATTGTGCAGCTTTGGATGCCACTGCAGCCGCTCCACAACCGCGTGAGAGTTGCCTTACACACCGGTGATGAGCGCGCTCTTGGGGTGAGCACGTCGCTTCGCGCAGAAGACTGCGTGGACTGCCTCACAGAAGAGGATCGGCAGGTAAAACGTGGGGATCGCGATCATATACACCACAATCTGCGCGAGCCCGAGCGCTACCTCGTACAATCGGCCAAACATTCTCAAGTTGGCTCGACTGTTGCACGTGAGGTAAGATAGACTCCGAGCAACGAAAACACGGTGACAGCAATGTGCGAGCACGTTCCGGAAGGCGGGAGGCGCGCTCTGCGGAGGTGAGACGAGCGACGACGCATCCACGTCCCGATCTTGCGGCCCTGGGCACGGGGGCAGGCAATTCGAATCGCCGAATCCAGTTGGCAACTCTTCCGTCCCCTCTCACAAAAAAACACCCAATCGACGTTAAATGCCGAGCCCCGCTGGTGCGCTGGTGCGCTGCCAGCAAGAAGGGTTTTCAATCACGAGAGAGCGCGACAACTGTCGGTGTGAGCCAACAACGACTCGTTGTTTGTGCTCGATCTCGAGCGGCTCCCAAGCGACTCACTCGGAGTGAGTCACTCCTGACGGCTGTGTCCTTGGACGGAGTGAAAGAAAAGCTTGTGTTCCTTATTTTCCTGATGCGACGCGCCGTTGCCGCAACCTTTCCGAGAGTGGCGCTTGTCAGCGCCTCGACGTCGGCTTTGCGTGATCTGCGAGTTCTCCGATCAGTCCAGCGGTGTGCCTGCGCTTCACATCACGACTGATTATATTCGCTTGCTGACGCACATCGAGGCACCTGAAGTTATGTTCGCACTCAGTCTTCCAACCCATCCAGCAACAGGTCGGCTCCGTCCTCCACGTCGACGTCGACTCCATGCGGATCCTGCCCAAGTGCCGCGCCATCCTGAGCGACGCCGGAACCCGGCAACATGGAACGAAGGCCAGCGCCAAAGCTGTCAGCTCCATGAGCGAGCGCGACCGCAGCTGCATCCTCACAGCCTCGCAATCGTTTGGCAGGCGCATCAAACAGTGCGGCGTCGGCAACACCACCGGTGTGCATGCCAGCCTTTGCGGCAGACGCAAGCACTCCCGCGTCACCTCCCGTGTTGTAGCTTGGCAGCGAACGAAGCACAGGCTGCCGCTGTGGGGCAGCACTCGTGTGCACCAGCGCATCAGAGCGCAGGCCCCCAGGCGGAGATGGATCCGTGGATTCGCCGGGTCGGTGCCGGAGGTCACCACCGGCTGAGCTGGCTCCATTCACAGCCCGAAGCGGCGGTCGCTGCGATAGCACCGCCTCCAGCTCCAGCTCGTCACCGGCATTGCCGCCTAGCCCGTCCGCCCACAGGTCATAGTCCGAAGGGGAGGCGTGCACGTGGGCTGCCAGGCGACACTGAGAGCCGCTTGGCCGTGCCGGTGAGCTGCTGCGAGCCTCGTTCTGCCCCACTGGTGCCATGCAACGCTCCTCGGCGCTCGGTCGGCTCGGGAAGCCCGCCTTGTGGGCAGGGGCAGCGCGTGCGTGAGTTGCTGCTGCTGCGGAGGATGGCGGGCCTGTGTGTGCCGCGGCCCTTGCGCCCGAAGCAGAGGAGACCGCCGCAGGGTGTTGGAGCTCGCCGCGCGGCTGCTGCAGCTGCGAGGCAGCCACAGCTCTGTCAGCGCGAGCAGCGGACGCATCCTGCTCAGAGCTGCATCGGAGCAGCGCACGTGCAGGCGAGGAGGGCGTGGGTTGAAGCGGAGGCCGCGGCAACGCCCCGATTATGTCGCCTGCAGCAGCGACGCCTGTGTCGATGCTGCGACCTGGGCCCCCGGGTCGATACCCGGAGCTGAGCCCGCCGGCTGCAGCCTGCGCGCTGGACTGCAACAGCCCGCCTGAATCCGACACGTGACCCGCGGCCGCCCCCGCTGCGGTGGGCGCGGGCTCCCTCGGCGGCCCTATTGCTGTCACGACCGCTCTGCCTGGCGCAACTGCGACCCCGGCGCCCGGCAGCCCCGCCGCGGCGCAAGGCCCCTGCCCCGCCGCTTCGAGCCCCGACATGACTCGCGCGTGCAGCTGCTGCAGCGGCAGCCTGGCTTGGCTCTGCGTGGGGTCCCCGATCAGCGGCCGCTGCGGCACGAGGGGCGCGGCCGCTGCCTGGAAGCCCCTGTCCTGGGGGTCCCTCCAGCCCTCCGGAGGGGCGGCCCCGAAGCCGCCTCCGCCATACCAGTCCTGGGGGAAGTAGTGGGCGGAGGGCGGGAGAGCGCCGCCTGCCGCAGCAGCGCCTGGGCCTGCGGCTGCGGCAGGCAGCCTCGTTGCCGAGCCACCCACACCCGCACCTGCAGCTGCAGCCGCAGCGGCGTCATTGAGGCCAGAGCCCCCGCCCGCCTGCCTGGGCACCTGGCGAGGCACAGACAGGCCCCCGCTGGCTTCGTGTGGACCGCCTCCCGCCCCTGTGCGAGGATGCACCTGCGGCGTGCCCAAGCCTGCGCCCGTACCAGCCCTGGCTGCCCCTCCCGCGCCAGCCTCTGTGGCCAGCGCCGCCTCAGGCATCTGCATGACGCCACGCCTGCTGCTGCCGCTGCTGCTGCCTCCGTCGGCTCCGCTACCTCCGCCGATGTCGTGGATGTCGTCCGCTCCCCCCTCTCCACCCTCCCCGCCGTCCTCCTCCTCCTCCTCCTCGTCCTGCAGGTCGGGCAGGCCCAGCCGCCGCAGCACGAGGGCGCGCTGCGCCGCGTACTCTGCGTCGGGGTCGGCGGGGGCGGAGGAGTGCAGCACCGAGTTCACGCCCAGCATGGCGCTCGTGTGCATGCTCGTCTCGACCAGCAGCACCGCCACCACCGCGTCCTGCACCCGCACGCTGCGGCGCCACATGAGGCGCGCGTGCGCCTGCGCGAGCCGCACCAGCGCCTCCAGCAGCCGGATCGTGGTGCGCGCTGCGGAGCGCGTGTCTGCGCGGCGCTGCAGCTCGTAGTAGCGCGAGAGCACCTGGCCGGCGGGGGCGCTCACGCCCGGCTGCAGCGCCGCCTTCACGTGGAAGATGTACGCCTGCAGGCGCTCCAGGCTCCACCGCACCGCCACGTCCCCCCGCTCCTCGGGGCGGCGGCCGTCCTCCGTGCGCAGGCTGCCCCCTCCCAGGCCCAGGTCGAGGGGCAGCTCCAGCACCGCGGGGCCGAGGGCGGAGAAGGGGGAGGCAGCGGGGCCCGCGGCGGCAGACACCACGCTGGGCGGGACCGCGAACCCCGCGGCGGCCGCTGCCGCCGCAGCCGCCGCCGCAGGGCTCAGGGGCTCGTCTCCGCCCCTGCCTCCGCTTCCGCTTCCGCTTCCGTCGGGG
>Ga0208629_101166_pt1 | contig 11172 bp, 11 predicted proteins | sample LakWasMet19_HOW5_2_FD_183865 | JGI IMG/M metagenome (GOLD analysis project Ga0208629, IMG submission 183865) | Freshwater sediment methanotrophic microbial communities from Lake Washington under simulated oxygen tension - Sediment Metagenome... | ecosystem: Environmental > Aquatic > Freshwater >...
CCGGCATTCGACAAGGCCGACGCGCGGACAGCGCACTCATCGGCTCGAGGGAAGCCACAACACAGTGCCGGAAGCGACGGCCGCGCGCGTGGACGCTCTGCACCAACATCTCCCAACCGCTCCACGGAGCAAGAGCTGCGGGCCCGCAAGCGGCGCAGGCTGCTGGCGCGCCTTCCACGACGCATCCGGCAGCCCCGGTGACGCCAACGACCGCACAGCGTCTGCAACACCCTGCCGCTTTCTGCAGGTGGCCTCCTAGCCCTGCCTGCCCTGCCCGCCATGCCGCCTCGTTACACCAAGCCGTAGTCGAGAGGAGGCCGCGCGCGCCGTTGTTCGGCGGCGTTCAGCCCCGGCGGGCCGAACCGCCCTTGATCAGAGCAACAACCGCGCTACTGCACGGCTGCCTAATCGGCGGCTTTGCCCACTCCCGCCACCGGCAATGGTCACGTGCGGCCGCGCTCACCTTCGCAGCAGCTCGTAGCGCTTCCACGGCCGCCGCGCCGTCGGTAGCGCCGAAGCTCTGCGTGCAGCCTTATCGGAGACGCAGCCAGAGCTCCGAGGCTGCTCATTGCAGCACCCCGGAGTTGTGGCGGGAGCGAATGGCCACCTCCGCCAAGTCAACTGTGGAAACTGGGCGTGCGGTGCGCGCCACATTTGGCAACTTGCGCTCGACCTCTTCGGGTGTTGCGCCCATGGCGTCGGCGCTGCAACAGGTGCGATAGGAAGGTCGGGACAGCACAATTCATAACACTCGCTGGAGAGGTGCATCAGCAGCTGCCGAGACAGCCGACGCTTCTGCAAGCCGCTGTTCGTGAGCAGCTTATCAAACACTCACAAATCGGGTCCGGCCGCGCCAGCCGCGAACACAAGTGAGCCGACCAGGGCAGCAGGTACGCTGCGGTTCTTGACTCCAAGCACCAACGCTCCGGCGAGGGCGCCGCCCACCGCCGAGCTCCGCCAATCGTGGTAGCCCCGGAAGCTATCCATCGAGCAAGAAGCCACCGTGTACAACAAGGCGGTCGTCGTGGTCATGGGCTGCACGTGAGAACGATGACCGCGTTGGGCACACTGGGCTGTTGCAGCTGCGGTTTTGGCACAAATTCGGGAGATAACGCAGGCTTTTCCCCTCACCACCACGCCGAGGCAAAGATTGCGATACATTTTGGCCGGGTTCATTCTTGGGTCTGCAACATGTGCACGGAACGTAGTTCGAGCACGCAGGTGCTGTTGGCCACAGCGAGTTCAGCTCAGGAGTGGGATGCAGCGAAAATGTCAAAAACCGTACCTGCGCTTGGTCCGCGCTTGAACACTAGCATACCCCAGGCACCAATAAGACCACCGGCCACTCCCACTGCCTGCAAATCATGGGTGTGCTCGGGGTTCGGCAGATGAAACAGCTGGGAGTGCGTGGCGAGGCGCATGCAGCCCTAGTCATCCAAACGGGACCCCGCAGCGCACCGTGTTGATCATGATCCGCTTCGCGCACGACTCCTCCGTGATCGGCGTGCCAATGTCATCGCGGTGAAAGCGCGCCATCGTAGCAGCAAGCTGAGGAGGAGGTTGGCGAACTGAACGCGCGGGCCGCTTCCAAAGGCGGAATCGCGGAACCAAAATGAAGCAATGCGTCGTGGGCCCTGATTGCTACTCGGGACTTTGTGAATGCAGCCTGGTTTCACTTTTTGGACCTGGGAGTGCGGGTGGACAGATGTGGCCGTGATCACTGAATTCCCCGGCCCGAAGTGTGCAACGCGTTTGTTCAAAGTCCTGCGAGGTGTGCCGCACTTCGGTCCGCTTGTACGCCCAACGTGTCACTGCGATCGCGTGTCGAGCCGTGTTGTCCCGTGTCGGCACGACCACCCTGTTGTTGGCGGGGGCCTTTTTTCCATCTCATAGGTTGGCCCCTGCGCCGCTTGCACCGCGTCGAAAATGCCGCGCGACCATTTGCACCTGCGCACGCTGAAGCGCATGATTGGTGTTGTAGTTTCCACTGCAATGGACAGGACGGCCGTGGTTACCATCCCCCGGTTGCGCATGCACAGGCGCACACAGCGCATTCAGAAGGTGGTCACGCGGTTCTTTGTGCACGATCACCATGAAATATGTGGCGTGGGTGACAAGGTGGAGATCAGGTTCTGTGGGCAGGTGTCCAAGAAGAAGTTCTGGACTGTCATCGATGTGCTGGAGCGATTCCCCCAGCTTGACGGCGAGCCTTTTCCGCAAAGTCGGCTGAAGAATCCGCCCCTGCTCGGTGGGCACCCTGACGCTGCAACGTCGGCATCCGCTCCTCTGCGATGATCACATTGGTGCGGGTTGCAGACCGCTGGCGTAGATCAGCGTCCAAACGGCGGGCAGCGCGCTGTGGCCACCCGCTCTTGCGGGCCGTTCGAGGTGGCGCTATGACCCTTCATTTCCACGTGCCGGTGGCCGGGTGGAGGGTCTTGAGAACCGTGTATGGCATTCGCACTGCTGGTCCGCAATACGAGGACGCTGCACCGCTCTCAAGCGCAGGGTCGCCTGGAAGCGCCTGCGCGCCCACGAGGCCTTTTGTGGATTCCACCAGCCGGAGGCTCCTGAGATCAACAGAAGCCTCGGGTGTCGGCTGTGCTGGAACTCTTTGCGCTCTACACACAATTTGGGCCAGTTTTTGGGGTAGCCACTCGGCCGGCGTGCTGCTGATTTGCACTGCACTGCTGTTGCGGTGGATTGCTGCGGCCTGCGCGCACGGCACCAAGAGGTTGCACGCTGGGCGCTGATGCCTGCTGCAGCAACGTTCCCTTGCCCTGCGACCCAGCATGCAACGCCGTTGTGCCGAGCTGCTCTGGAGTGATGGCTCGCGCTATGCCGGGTCCCAGGCAAGCAGCTCGCTGTCGGCGTCCCTGCAGCAGCTCGCAGCTCTACACTGGACGCGGTGCTCCGCAGACTGCCCCTCAATCAGAAACGACGCAAGGTGCACGCTGTGCCCCGCAGCTCAGCAGCCGTGTTCGTACCGCCGATGGTCCGCGGGGCGCCGCTGGCGGCGTCAGTTCACAGTGCCGGTTGATGCCGCGTGGTCCCACACGAATCTACCATCCGCCAGACCATCACCGACGCAGGGTGCGTCAAAGGCTGCCGGCAGCATCATGGAACCGGCAGCCAGTCTTTGCAGCGCGATCGTGCCCGTGGTGAAGCGATGACCGGTGGTGGCTCTTGCCGCACGTAGCTGGTGAGGGCCGCCGAAGCTGCGGGCTTTCGGCGACGGAACCGCAGCACACACTTGCCACAAAATCAGAATGTCCGCACCGCAGCTCGTCGCCACGCGACAGCGTGCGGCCGCACCATTGCCGACGCCAGCAAGGCGTGACGCCCCTTGAAGTCTCGACGGTCCGACCGTTAACGGAGGCACGCGAGGACGAGTCGATCGACGTGCGATGCCGACGTCACGCGGGCCCGGGCCTAATGATCGGTATCGCACTTCGTCGCCTTTACAATATTGTAGCGACGTAGTATACGTCGCTCGAGAAGTCTGGCAGGCTCATATTCATTTGGAAAAGGCAAGCGCTTGATGTCCATGTATTGACACGACTTTTCGTTGTAGCGACCTATATAAGGCGGCGGTAGCACTTGAAAATGCATCGATATCGTGTGATTGATCAAGCAGCTGAAATCATCAAAGTTCTGATCATCTCAGCGCGGGATGTTTCGGCGCCTTGCTGCCCTGAGCTGAAGCCTGCTGGGCTTGCACGCCAGCGAGCTCCGCCTGCGTCGGCACCCCGGCCAGGGAGTCTGGCCAGTCAGGCAGGGGGCTCGTCGCGGCGCGGAGCGCTAGCCCCCGCCTCGCGACCTCGACTAACACCTGCTGCGCGACTGCCACGGAAAGCACGGGGAGCTCACGTTCGGGCGCCGGTGGCGCCTCTCCTGAGGCGGCAGCAGCGCCCGCGGCAGCGCTGGCACCAGCCGCGGCAGCATCTGCCGCACTTGCGGGTCTGCCTGCGCTGCTCCCTGCGGTCGTGTGGGCTGACGGCGAGGCCTGCCCCGCCAGAATCACGCCGGCTTCCTTCTCCACCGCCACGCGCGAGCTCGCCTTCGTCGTGATCTCGTGCAGCTCGGGCACCTCCGACAGCAGCACTGCGTTCGGGAATGAGAGCATCAGCTGCGCCACCACGCTCTGCAGCGACGCTGTCGACTCGCGGCCCCAGTTGCCGTCGACGTTCAGCGAAGCTGGCGCTGGCGCAGCAGCTGGGCCCGGTCCAGCAGCGCCCGTCGCTGCCCCAGCCGCTGCGCCGCTGGCCGCCAGCTGCTGCGCGATGAGGTCCTGCAGCTGGTGCGACAGCGTGCGCGCCTGGTGGCCGTGCAGCTGCTCAATCACCAGCTCCATCTTCCCCATCAGGTCCCCCATCAGCCCGCGGTACGCCTGCGCCCACTCCCGGGCGACCTCGACGCCCTGCACGACGGACGCCAGACGCGTGAGGGCGGGCATGATGCGCAGGTGCTTCACGTGCTGCCACTCGGTGAGGGTGAGGAAGCCGGGGTGCGCGCCGCGCGCCACCAGGATCTGCGCCCACGCCACATCCGTGGGCTGCAGGTCTGACACCTGCAGGGTCGCGGAGGGCGGCTCGCCGTCCCCGGCCAGTGCGGAGGGCGGGGCGGCGGCACTGCCGCCTGATGCTACCAGTTCGTCACCGTACGCTGCAGCGGCAGGCACGCCTGATGGGCCCGGTGAGCGCTGTTCGCCAGGCGCACCTGCCCCTTCACCCGGCGGCGCAGCCGCGCCAGAGAGCGCGTCAGCAGTCGTGCTGCCGCGGCCCTCCCCCGTCTGCTCCGTCTGGTCCGTCTGCCGCGCTTCCTGAGACTGCTCCGCCTGCCGCGCCTCCACGACCGCCTTCTTGACCTCGCGCTCCCACATGAGCTCCAGGTGGATCGCAAAGTTCACGACGTCGTTGAGCAGCGGCGCGACGCGCGAGGGGTGGCTGTCCAGGTGCAGCGGCGCGTCCACGCAGCGGAAGGGGCGGTTCTCCTCCCCCGGGTGCCTCTCGCGCTCCCGCGCGCCGCCGTCGAACGCCGCCTCGAAGTCCGGGGCGGGCAGCATGCAGTCCAGCGGGGACGTCAAAAACAGGGTCATGCCGTACCGCTCCGCCAGCTGCGCGACGCTCCACGGCGCGCCCGACGCGTCCACGACGGTGGGCAGCAGCACGCCCGGGGCGTGCAGCGACGCTGGCGACGAGATCGCCACGCAGCGGTGCGCCTCGCCGGGGTCGCCAGACAGGCCCGGCGTCACCGCCGCGCGCCGCTGCCCGCAGCCGCGCAGCAGCTTGAATGCGCGGCGCAGGGACGTGCCGGCGTTCGGGGCGGCGCTCGCTTCAGCCTTGAGCACCACGCCCACCTTCGCGGCCGACCCCGGCAGCGGGTCGAGCGGGTGCCAGTCCTTGGCGTGCAGGCCGTACGCGCGCACCTTGCTCGCGTCGATCAGCCCCTCCACGGACTGCAGGACGCGCAAAACGTCGTCGTCCAGCATCGTGGAGTCCGCGTTCGAAATGTCGAGGAGCACCACGTCCAGCTGGCCGCAGTCCAGCTCCGCGAGCGCAGCCTCTATTCTGCGCCGCAGGGCCTCTGGTGAAGAGCCCACTGCGGAGAATGCGGCAGCCACGAAGAAGTCCTTGCGCTGCACCTTCTCGGTTGCCAAGATTTTGCGCACGGTGTTCTGCTCCCATGCAGCAAGCCGTGCGACGCGTGAATCGGCGGGTTTGGTCCTCGTTGTCGACGTTCCACACAGCGCATCACCGTCAAATAGCACGAATCGCCGCCCTTGTTTGACGACCGCAGTAAAGATGTTTCCAGCGCGTTGGCCGCCGTCGAACGTTGTGGCGCCGTCCGTGGGCCCCACGCCGATTGCAGGCAGCTTCCAGCCTGTCCGAGGCATGACTCTCACTGGCACAATCAGGCTACTGGAGATGTGTCGCGACAAGTGCGATGGCGACAGGTGCGCTCGCAAAGCGACGACGGCCCGCTGGCACGCAGCCACCGTCGTTGGCCTGGCGCACCTCATCGTGAGTGCGAGCGAACCCAACGAAATCAATTGCACAAAAGACGCATGGGAGCGAAGGGATACTTTTGATCCAACATCGCCGGCACGGTAGTGCCAGTGGTGCTCGCAGACCCGCGCGGCAGTTGATTGAAACCAATTCAATCGCGTCACAAGGTACCGTCGGCCCCGCGTCGGGTTCACCGCGGCGTCGCCAACTCGAACCCGGACAGTTGACTGGATGGTGATGCGACCGCTGGTCCCTTGCAGGCGAGCGAAAAACGACACAGCACAGCGCCTTGAAGCCGGAAGTGGGCCAAATTGAATGCGCTCAGGCTGCACTGGAAGACTTGAGTCGGTACCGATCCATGGTCTCGTGGTGTTGTCCCTTCGGCCATCAAACGCCGCCTCTACGAGATTGCATCTGCGGCGGGTGCGGCAGCCGGGAGCCAGCGCAGGGGTGTCCGCGCTGCGGGCGTCCCCATGACCCAGAGTCTCATGGGGTGTGAACTGGGGCCCGCTATCTGATGTAGCGCAGCACGCGCTTCGAGTGGGCGGTCTTCATCTCTGCGGCGGCATCGTCCAAGCTGTCGCTGATGCGCTTGAGCGCTGCATAGTCTGACGTGGCATGTATCGACGCCGGGATACCACCGCCCGCTGCGGCCGAGTCGCTCCCCGCTCCTGCATCGCCGCCTTCCGCTATCCCGGGCTTGACGGTGTCTAGACGCAGCAGATACGAAGGCTCCATTCGGTCGTGCGCAAAACGGGAGGCCACCTGCAAGCGATATGACGTGAGTTGTGTGCGGTATCCTTTCCTGCGAGACTGCGCTTGAACATAACAACGCTGTTGCCTGCCTGCCCTTCCAAGACTGACCGTAATCTGCAGCCTCCAGTCGAACCCGCGATACTGAGGTGTGGAACCTGCCTCGATGCCTCCGAGGTGGCCTCTCAACCGCCTTGCAGAGCCCGCGTAGAACTGCAGCCGAAAATGGAGCAAATCGTGCGGTGGTGAATGCAAGCTTCGGGGCATTGCTCATGAGGCAACCTCGCGCAAGCGACGAACCTCGATAATCGCCTTCCTGCTTTCTTCTGACAGACCGGCTTCGATGAGAGCATGACCAATCTCTTGTTCGCTCGATCGCAACTGCAGTACGCACAACACGAGCCGCGTGATGAGTGCGCGCGCACGGTATTCGGCAGCCCGTGCCCAACAGCAGATCAAGCGGAGGGCGCACCTTTGCCGCTGATAGGAGAAGCTCCGTGAGAGCCATCACTGCGCCAGCCACTGCATCTGGCTCGACGCCAAGAGCGCTTGCCGCACGTGCGAACACGCCCTTTTTGGCGCCTTGCTCGATAAAATCGAGGCAAACACCGCAAAACTCCCGCACGGCTGCACGAAGACGGTAAAGCGAGCAAATTAAAGGGTTGCTAGAGGCGGCAAGTGCTCCTTGCGCTCACGATGCGTCGTGCACAGGGCCGCACCATCGACAGGCAACCGTGCAAGCAGCCCAAGGTCCGCTTGCAGTCGTTCATTGAGAGTTAATGGCATCTTGGCACCGAATGCGCAACGCTAAGGTAACAGTACACAAGTTTAGGCGACGGCGCGCATTATGCGGGGTGTCACACGCGTGCTTACTGCGAAAACGCTAGCCGCAAAAACCGAAAGAACTCATCCGCCATGCCCATGCACTCCAGCGGCGCGCCGCGATCTCAGCATATAAGCAACCCTGTTGGTGCGGTGGACTGCTGAGCTGAAGAGAAGAGTTGCCGGCGGCCTATCACTTCTAAACTATCGGCGGGAGCAATCATGTCGCACATAGATCCGACCCCAGCCGCAGCTGCCGCCACGATCGCGCGCTTCGAAGGCTTAGCGGGCGAATTGCGAACAGCTCTGTCGTCGGATGTGCCGCTAGACCTGGCTCACTATGAAACGGCTATTGCCTCCGCTTGCGCGGCTTTGCTTTGCGCAACGGCTGCGCTCCGGGGTGCACGGCCGTCCGAAATCGGAGCTGCGTGCTTGTGTTCGGCGAGTCCGTGCCCTGTGTCTCATCTCCAGCTGCTGACGACAAGCCTCGCCTGTGCTCGATTTTTGCGCAATGCGTGCGCGGGCGGGCAGGCATTTCAGCGCGCCGTGCTCGAGAGCAGCGGCGTGGCGGCTGCGACGCAGCTGCTCGACTGCCTCGCCCGCCACACGCTGATGCGCGGTGATCTGGGAGAGGACATGGCTGAGCTTATCAAACCGTCGGCGGCGCCTGCAACGACAGGCGCAGACGGCTGGGAGGGGTGAGTCTTGGATATGAGCCGTCAAATGCTGCGGCGTGGGGCATGCCGCAGAGGTCGGTACAAACCTTTCACATCTGGCAGCTGTTGCACCGCCGTCCTCCCCCACTGCCACCCTGCAGGTGCATGAAGCTAACGGTGAAGGCGGGCTGGCAGGTGCTGGCGAATGTCAGCAACAGCCACCCGGCGGCTCAGGCGGCGGTGCGAGCTTGGCTGTTACGCGAGGCGCTCGCTCCCCCACTCGCATCCGACGGCACAACCGGCACACCTCGCTCAGCGGCGGCAACAACCAACGGCGAGCTGCAGCAGGCGCTGGCGCAGTGGTGCCGGGCAGATAGCACGCTGCTGCCCGTCATCGGTTGGCTGACGTTTCATGCCGCCCACGCCGCAGCCGACCCAGCGCCACCCCTCACGGACCTTGCGCGCAGCGGTCAGCTGCTCAGTACGCTGCTGCGGCTCGCGGCGACCCTGTCGCCGAGTGGTGGTGATGGCATCCCCGGGGGTGGCAGCGGCCACGTCGGCGGCAGTGACGTGGATTGGCTGGTGGGCATCTGCGGCCTGCTCCTGCGGCAGGGCCTCGTCTGTGAAGCGTATTCACGCGTGGGGTCAGCAGCTGGGGTACCCTCAGTGGCCGCGAGTTCAGGCGCCGCTTCGCTCACCGATGAGCGTGGCAGCACTGACGGCGGTGCAACGTTTGCAGTGTCGTTTGAGCAGGTGGTGCTGCTGCGAGCTGCCGTCGCCGCCACGGAGGACGATGCAAGCGCCAGGCAGCAGGCGCGCTGCGCGGTGGCTGGTGGCAGGGTGCACGTGTTGTCAGGAGCCGACTGCGAGCTGCTTTGGCGCGAGCTGGATCGTCTCTGTTCATGGCTGCTGCATCGCACGCCGTCCGCCATGGCGTCGCAGGCGGGAGAGTCGCGGCCAGTGCCCACTGCGACCAGCGCCGCTGACGAGGCTGTTGCGTCCGTCGCGAAGCAGTGGGCCCTGGCCACAGCGGGTCTGATATGTGCACTGCTGGCAGATGAACTCGCGACAGACGAGGCACTCGAAGCACAAGCCACCAGTGCCCCAGCGGCGGCTGCCGCGTCGGAGCCTCTTGGGCCAAGAGTTGTCACGTCTGACGGAGGCAGCGCCGGCTCCGATAAGGCCACGACCTCCACGGATGGTGTAGCAGGCGTCGGCAGTGCAGCCGACGGTGGTGCAGTTGCCGCGCCACCCTCGCAGTACGCAGCCGTGTTATCGGGCCTCTGCCATGTGCTGTGTGCGCACCACAAGCCCGTGCACAGAGACGCTGGCAGGCGGGGCGCTTCCACTGGTGGCGCAGGCTCCGGCAGCGCGAGCGCGAGCACTGCGTCTGACGAGGAGAACGACGCAGTCCCAGTGGCGGAGGGCATCCGGCTGCTGTCACTGGCCCTTTCCGGCGTCGCTGCGGCAGACGCCGAGGCGGTGGTGACCGCCTGCCCCACGCTGGTGCCGCTGGTACTGTATCACTCACAGAAGCTCGAATCGGAGCGCCCCACGCTGCGCGAGTGGGCGGTGCTCTGCATTCGGGCGCTGCTGCAGCGCAGTTCGCGCGCAGCCGACATTGCGCGGGAGATTCAGTCGCGGATGTCGACTGCAGCCGCAGCTGAGGAGGCGAGGGCCTGTGCGGAGGCGGAGGCGGACACGAGCGAGGCATAGCGCCGGGGGTACTCACAGCCGATGAGCTTCCGGCGTCACCGAGGGTAGCGCTGTAGCGCTAGCTGTGGCATGCGCATGCCGATGCACTCGGCGCCGATGTATTTGTCACGTATCGGTACAGTTGTTGCATCGATCGCTTGCATGGTCCCGGGCGGCCTTGAAAACTCGCATTTGCATCAGCGTTCACGCGTCGTACGAATTCGAAGGTATACTACGTAGTCGACGTCGACACCAGTGCAGCTGTGCAACTGAACAGGTACGTACGGTATACCGGTTTGAATTCAAAGGTAGCTACAGGGCTATTCGAATTCGAAGCTGATCGGCATCGGCGAGAGTGAACAATGAAGGGCAGAGAAGGACGTGAGTTCGGCGCAGGTGACAGTGAATATCGATGCCGATAAATAAGTTGGAAGCGCCGCCGCGCGGCTGTTGCTGATACACTGCAGCCGACACCGCAGAATTCTCACCGGTCAACGACAGGCCTCCATGCACAATGTGCGCGTGTGCGACTCACGCGCCCCGTGACTTGGAAGCTGCGAACGGTCCTCGACCCGCGATGCAGGCACTGGCTTCGGGCAGTCATACAAAGACTCTCAGGCCCCGAAATTCGGCCAGACTGGAAGCCCTTCACACCGCACGCCGTGCCCCCGCTCATTCGCAGGCGCCAGCGCCGTCCTCTCAGCTGCCCGCCGGCTTGAAGTGCGACGGCGGCCGGCCCGCCGCCCCCATCGCAAAGGCGCCGCCGCCACCCAGCGCATCGGCGGCGGAGGAGAGCGACGAAGCGGCGCTGCGCTTGCGCAGCAGCTCCTCCTTCGCCTTGTAGAAGGCGAGGATGTCGGCGTCCGCGGCCGCGTTGCCCGTCAGCGGGATCGCGGGCGCAGCACCGCCGCCGCCCGCGCCGCCGCTGCCGCCAACGGACCCTGGGGTGGACGGGGTCTGCCCGGATCCCGGGCGGCCGCCCGACGCCACAGACGACGCCGACGAGCTGGGCGCGCCGCTGCCGGAGAAGGCCGGCATACCAAAGGGCAGCGAGCCTGCAAAGCCGGGCGGCGGCATCAGCATGCCTGGTGGCATGCCGGGCGGCATCGGCCCGCCCGGCCCAAACCCTGGCGGCATCCCCGCTATCGGCGGCATGCCGCCAGGCATGCCAAAAGCGGGCAGCCCTGCCATGCCCGGTAGAGTCATCCCCAGGGGCGACATCATGGGGAAGGCTCCCA
>Ga0208629_101167_pt1 | contig 11166 bp, 7 predicted proteins | sample LakWasMet19_HOW5_2_FD_183865 | JGI IMG/M metagenome (GOLD analysis project Ga0208629, IMG submission 183865) | Freshwater sediment methanotrophic microbial communities from Lake Washington under simulated oxygen tension - Sediment Metagenome... | ecosystem: Environmental > Aquatic > Freshwater >...
GGCATTATGATCACTGCGCCGGACGGCACTATCATTGATGTCAATAACGCTTTCTGTCGCATTACCGGTTATCTAAGCAAAGACGTTGTTGGTCAAAACCCAAATCTGTTAAGTTCCGGACACCATAACAAAGAGTTCTACTTTTCTTTATGGCATGACCTAATCAAGAAGGATCATTGGTACGGCGAAGTCTGGAACCGTCGCAAAAATGGCGAGGTCTATGCCGCCATGCAAACCATCAGCGCCGTTACCGACAATCACGGTAACACGCGTCACTACGTGGCATTATTTTCTGACATCACCACCCTCAAAGAACATGAAAAGGAATTGGAACACATCGCCCACTACGATGCGCTAACCAGCTTGCCTAATCGTGTGTTATTGGCGGACCGGTTGCATCAAAGCATGGCCCAGGCACAGCGACATTCACAACCACTAGCGGTGGCCTATCTCGACCTTGATGGTTTTAAGGCCATTAACGACAACTATGGGCATGAAGCCGGCGACCAGCTACTCATCGCCGCCACCGCCAACATGAAAAATGCCTTGCGTGAAGGCGACACTTTGGCCCGTTTGGGTGGAGACGAATTCGTCGCCGTCTTACTCAATCTACCGGACATCGAAGCAAGCGTACCGGTTCTACTCCGCCTGCTTGCCGCTGCGGCTGAACCTGTGCATGTCGGCGACCTTACCCTGCAAGTCTCAGCCAGTCTCGGTGTTACCTTCTATCCGCAGCCCGAAGATATTGATGCCGATCAATTACTGCGCCAGGCTGATCAAGCCATGTACGTCGCTAAACAGGCAGGTAAAAATCGTTACCACGTCTTTGATGCTGTGCAAGATAGTAGCATCCGTGGTCATCATGAAAGTCTGGGTCACATTCGCGATGCCCTGACTAAGCGCGAATTTGTGCTGTATTACCAACCCAAGGTGAACATGCGCACCGGCACCGTGATCGGCACAGAAGCACTCATCCGCTGGCAACATCCGGAAAGAGGCCTATTACCGCCAATAGTCTTTCTACCGGTCATTGAAGACCATCCGCTGGCCGTTGAACTTGGCGAATGGGTCATCGACACCGCGCTGACGCAAATGGAAATCTGGCATGCCGAAGGCTTAAATATCCCGGTCAGCGTCAATATCAGCGCCCGCCAATTACAGCAATCGGACTTCGTCGAACGCTTGCGAGAAATTCTGGCTGGGCATCCTGACATCATGCCCAGCAATCTTGAGCTAGAAGTGCTGGAAACCAGCGCCTTGGAAGATATGGGCAAAGTCTCTCGAATTCTTCATGACTGCCGGGAAATCGGCGTTAAGTTCGCTCTGGATGATTTCGGCACCGGTTATTCGTCGCTGACTTACCTGAAACACTTGCCGGTAACACTGCTCAAAATCGACCAAAGCTTCGTGCGTGACATGCTCGACGACCCGGATGACCTGGCTATCGTCGAAGGTGTGCTTGGCTTGGCAACGGCTTTCCGCCGCGACGTGATTGCCGAAGGGGTAGAAACCTTGGCACATGGTGAACTACTGTTACAACTCGGCTGCGCTTTGGCCCAAGGCTACGGCATTGCCAGACCCATGCCGGCTGACCAGTTGCCACACTGGACGGCAAATTGGCGTCCAGACCCCGCCTGGATAGATCTACCGTCAGTAAACCGCAACGATATACCGTTGTTGTTTGCCAGTGTCGAACACCGCGCCTGGATCGCCGCCATAGCAGCCTACGTGACCGGCGAGCGAGAGCTGCCGCAATTGTTTGATCACCGCGCATGTCGCTTCATCGCCTGGTTGGAAAGCAGCGACAACAGGCTACGACATGGCGAATTAACTGCTTTTCAGGCTATTGAATCTTTGCACCGGCAACTGCATCTTATCGCCGACGAACTAATGGAGCTTCAAGTTCAAGGCCATAATTCAGAAGCGCTGACAAAACTAGGTGAATTTCAAGCGTTAGGGGATGAATTACTTACACAGTTGAAAATCATGGTGCAGAAACTCAATAAAATAACGTGACAATTCACCTTAACTTAAACAATGAAAAATAATAGCAACGACCTGTCACACCACATTCTGCCAAACTCCGCGACGATGGTGGGCGTGTGTATCATGGTAATCAGTATCGTTAAAAGCCAACCTTCAGATTTGGTGAGCTACCTGATTGATAAAGCACTGGCTATTGATAGCTTGTTGTTCACCATCAGCGCCCTGCTGTCATTTTTATCAATTCGATTAGAACGTTCCACCGCCAGCTTGGAACGGTGGGCGGAAGTGATTTTTATAGTGGGCTTGGTATCGATGACACTGATTGCGGTGATTTTTTCTTTTGAAATCGTTTGATTTAGCTTTCTATGTTCGCAAGTCCAGGTAAATAAAAGCGGCCTGCCAATAGTTAGTTCTGGACAGCACATCTTCGATCACCTCGCGTTCATTACTTGCTAAAAATCCCCTGCCAGCCTCTGGAAATCAACCGGGCGATAAGCATCAAAATATAAGGTACCGACATTCCGGCAGGTGCCGCCAGATAGCGCGGTTGCCAGTCGGGTTCGAATTTGGCTTTGTATTGATACAGGCCTTCAAAATTGTAAAACTGATCGCCCATTTTAAAAATGGTCGCACCTACTTTATGCCACAACGGTGATAAAGGCCGCTGTTCTAAACCGGCCAGAGGTGCCATGCCCAGCGAAAACCACTGGTAATGTTCGGCTTGGCCCCACAACATCAACTCGGCAAACAGAAAATCCATGATGCCTTTTGGACTATCCGGATGGTAACGCATCAAGTCGATCGATAATTCCTCCTTGGCACCGGTTTTCCAGAGATTAGCAAAGGCTTGAATGTGTCCGGTCTCGTCTTTTATCACCGCGACATCGGTGCGGCGGATGTAGTCTTCTGCAAAAAATCCTAGCGAGAAGCCTTTTTCCCGGGTGTTTTTATGAGTTAACCAGCCATCGGAAATTTGCCGTAACGCCGGTAGTGCCGCTTCAACGTCGGGGCCGGACAAAATTTCAAACTGAAAATTTAATTTACCGAACTTGTTGCGGGCGCTACGTTGAGCATCATGTTTTTTGCCTTGCAAGCTGAAGGCGGATAAATTCACGCGCGCTTCCTCGCCAAGCTTAAATAAAGACAAGCCCAGATCAAGATACGACGGCAGCAAATCTGCGCTGGCCTGATAAAACACCGCTTTGGCGCCATTTCGATCGGCCTGTTCCAGAAATTGATAGAGGAGTTCATCAAACGCGGCTTGTTCACCGATGGGATCACCCATCGCAATCCAAAATTTAGAGGTGGCTCCGAACATGATGAAGGCATTGCGTTCGGCATTCCAAAACAGCGTCTTGTCACCGAGCAAGGCCAAAAAGCCATGCGTTTCAGGACTCTTAAGCACTATTTGCCGAGCTTCCGTCAATTCCGCAGCCGTTGGTTTCAGTGGCGTTTGTGATGGCGCGATAGCCAACAGGCGTGATAATCCAAACACCACAGCGACTACGCTCACTAACAACATCGCCCGTAAAAATCGGGGCGCATTATTGTCATAAGAAAACTGCCACCACAAATCATGCGAGTATTCGACATCTCGATAGGCGAAAAACCCTAACCAGGTGGAACCCGCCAATAATAAGGCAATGGCTAGCAACCAGGATTTAGAAAAAGACATCCGTATTAATGACGAATGCCTTTGGAAATAATTGCGGGTTGGCAGCATCAATAGCAGTATCACCGACAATATCAACGCCTCGTGCCAATCGAAGCCTTTAAGCAACGACGTAGCAATACCTAAGCCCAGCAAGGCAAGACTGCCGTACCAGGCAACATCAATCCTCAACCGAATGCCTCGGGCCAGAAACAGCAACAACAGACCGGTCAGACTGCCGGTCAAATGCGAAAATTCAACCACCGGCAAAGGCACTAAATCGCTCCAATCCAACATGTCGACATGGGAAGGGATAGCGCCTGAAACCAACAGCACGCCGCCTGCCAGCAACAGCAACAGCGAATAAAACTGCGGCACGATAGCCGATAACACGCCACGCAACGCTGCCGTGCTTTCGGCGATAAGTTCCCGGCGACTGACTATTTCGTAACTTAGTAGCCCGGCACCGGCCAATACCAGCGGCACGAAATAATAAATAACCCGATATAACAGCAACGCGCCGATCAATAATAAATGCTGATCAGTGGCGTCAATATCCGCCATCAACCATAAAAAAGCGCTTTCAAACACGCCGATACCGCCCGGCACTTGGCTGATTACGCCCATGACCTGCGCCACCACAAACACCACGACGAAAGCACCAAAATCTATATCGATTTTGCCGGCCAGAAATACCCACAGCACTAACGACGACAGTACAACGTCGACACTGGCGACTAGCGTTTGCCAGAATGCCATGCTGGGTGTTGGCAAATACAACTCAAAACCCTTTATTTGCAGCGGTTTGCGCCAACAAAAAACGGCAGCCCAATAAACCAATAAGGCGGCGGCACACACCAAACTGACCCAATGGATGGTCGGTGGCTCCTGCGCTGTGCTTGCCAGATAAAGCGGCAATAACAAACTGCCGACCAACCCTAAAGTCAGCGCGCCTAATAAGTAAGTAACGGTTTGAAACAAGGAAATTTTTAAAATGTCCCAGCCCGGCACGCCCCATTTTGAATAAAACCGATACCGTATCGAGCCGCCCGCCGCCCAGGCATGGCCGGTGTTGTTGCTGATTGCATAACTTAACAAGGCCGCCGCAATCATCTTCGGCAACGGAATCTGGGTATGGCCGGTGAAGCGCAATGCCAGCCAGTCATAGCCAGCTAACACCAGATAGTTAATCAGCATCAATACAAACGCCGCGCCTATCGCCCACATCGGCATACTTTGCAACGATGTCAGAATATCGCTTAAGTCATGAACTTTGAGTTGGTTATGAACAATAACCAGCGCACAGACCAGTAAAACGACCGGCAATAATTGAAGGATTTTTTGACCAATTCGGCTAAGGGTTTCGCGGGGCATGAGTGGTGATATGCAAGTAACAGATTAATTAATCCCATGCTGCTGATACACATCCAGAATTTTCCGGGTTAACTTCGGATAATCTTCATCAAAATGATGTCCGCCCGGTAATTCCAGAATGTTGGCTTCGGTATTCAGCAGACTGGTGCAAGCGGTGTCGGCGATTTCTTCTTTGCCGTATACGCACAAAATCTTGTTTTTGGGTATTTGTGCCAGCTCCGGCGCCAGTGGCAGCTCGGCGCCGCTTTGCCCCAACCAGCCGGAGACATGGATTTCAAAATCGGCATGATTGGCCAGCGCTATCAGTGCCAACAACGGCACGCTGTCTTTATCCTGTTGCGGCAAACGGTTGTAGATTGCAGGCAAAATGTCGGCACCGAAGGAATAACCCGCCAGTACAAATGATTTCACACCCCAGTGTTTGCGGTAATAAGCCATCGTTGCGGTTAGGTCAGTGGCGGCTTGCTCGGGCGTTTTGTGTTCCCAGAAGTAACGCAACACATCGACGCCCACCACGGGATAATTCAACGCGGCCATTTCTCCAGCAATGGTTCTATCCAAATCGCGCCAGCCGCCGTCACCGGAATAAAACAGCGTCACGGTATCGCTGTGTTTGGCAACAGGCACTTCCACCACCGGCATCGGTGCCGAAGAGTCTCCCGAGTGACCAACAGCGACATTGAGCTCATCGAGTAATAGCGCATCAAGCGGGGTATCGTAAGCGGCAATGCGCGTCTCGACATCGCCTAAGTTTTTAATAAAAACGCCCGTTTCAGCCTTGGGCTGGTCGGTCCACACGGAACGCCATTTGCTTTTGAGACCGGCATCGGAGATCAGGTTAATTTTTTCGTTGTCATTTTGAGTGGATAACGGCGGGCACAACGCTAAATCGGTGGGCAACTCAATCGAAAAACCGATGGAAAGATTGGTGGCATTATTTTGGCCTTGCGCATTGATAAACGGGAGCAGCGCGCCTTCGGCAATGCCGGTAACGATGAGACGGTTTGCTGCATTGAACGGCAGGTATTCGGCAAGCCAATCTGGAATCAAAGCAGATATGGGCAGTTCTTTTGTCAGTGCTGTTATCGATTTATCGACAAATTGGTAATCCAAACATTGCTTGGTTTCAAAATTGAAATTATTAAGCACCTGCCAGCTGTCGATAACTGCCACAGATAAGCCGCTTGCCGCCACACGCTTGGCAAGCTTACTTGCGGGGAATTTTTGCGTATCGACAAACACCACCGCCAAGCCTTGTGAACCCCAAAGCGGTTCGGCGAGGGTGATGCCTTCCAAGTTGTCGGTATCAATAATTTTTTGGAGAATCGGCGGGTTGATATGGGGCATCCACCAGAATCCAAATGTTGCAGTCCCTACTAAGAGACCGATAAGTAACAATGATTTTTTGATTTTCATAGGCCAATAATACAGTCAATAGACCTAGGGAAGTGCTGATCAAATCCTTCGACAAGCTCAGGATGAACGATAACACATTGATTTCGTTCATCTATCCTTAGACCACCTTGCGGTGGAGCTTGTCGAAGGATGAGCGTAATCAATATGTTCGACTCTTCTCTAGGCGGGCTTAAATAGGTTGAGCGATATTCAAAAACGCGGCGATCAATGGGTTGACCTTCGCAGCATGGCTGATATGCGCGGAGTGGCCTGCCCCCATGACAATTTCAAGTTTGCTGTTGGTCAGGTTTCTCGCCAGCTCGATGGTGTGGTCCGGATCGATCACGTCGTATTCTCCGGCAAGCACTAGGGTTGGGGCAACAATCGCCTGTAAATCGGCATGTTCAAGCTGGGGGGCGTTCTGCCATAGTGCATAGATCTTTTCTTCGAGAAAACCATCGTTTTTATCTGCGCCCGACCACCAGTTTTGCAGCCAGGCGATGATTTTGTTTTTGAATGTGGAGCGCGCCTGATCATGCGCTTCGGCGGCAGAAAATTGTAAACCCGATGGCTGAAAATTGGCACTGATCGCAACGATACGGCCCACGCGTTCGGGTGCTTCTCGCCCCAACATCAAGGCAATGATGCCGCCGTCGCTCCAGCCGATAATATCGGTGCGTTTTATCTTTAGGCGATCCAGCACTTGTAGAGTGTCGTCGGCAAACACATGATAATTAAGCTCGGCATCTCCGTGGGTGGAATCGCCATGACCGCGGGTATCGATTAGCACAACTCTGCGCCCAGAAGCCACCAACCAGGGTATTTGCGCAAACCAACTGAGTTTGTTACTCAGTCCGCCATGCAACAGTAATACCGGCTCGCCCTGACCATAAGCAACATAATGAATATGGGCACCACGAAATTCGATATTGCCCTTTTCGGTTTTTGTAGACGCTGAATAGGCCCAAATCAGGTATTTAAGAAAACTGACCGACACCGGTTGTAACCAGACAAAACCCACCATGAGTGCCCCAACTATCGTTGCGATTGCGTACTTCCAAATCATGAATCAGCCCCAACTGTGTAAATACCCGACTTCTGGCGCACCTCGGTAAACTCAGTTATTTATCTAATGACTCACTCTGTCCAAACTCCTTAGCAAATTCGTCAAATTCCTTTTTCCAAACCTCTTTGTTGTAGCCCCAATTGCCCTCCGCCAGTAGCTTCTCGCCGATCGCGAATTCCGCCTTTACCCGGTTTACAGTCGCTTCGTTGCCTTCATCATCCCAAAGCGCTTGGGCATAAAACAGGTGATTGAGCGGATGTTTGGGGTGATTGTTGACTGCTCTTACCAAAAGATCCAGTGCCTTATCGCGGTCGCCAATGCCGTTGGGCCACGCCGGGGCTTTAAGATAAAGCATGCCTAAAACGCGAAGCGGCCCGCTATCGTCGAGGTCCGGACTTAATTCTACCGCTTGCTTTAATTCATCTTCCAGGCGGGCAAGGTTATTGACAGCCAAGGTGATATGTTCACGCACTTCAAGCCCCAAGTTGGCAGCTAAGTAGTAATGCACTTCGCCATCGCCAGTTCCGCCAAGCTTAAGCGCCGTTTCAGCAAAACCCACGCCCTCATCAGCAAGTCTCTCACGCTTATTCTGATCTGTTTCGCGTTCGGCCAAATGTAAGCACAGACGACTGGCGAGTGCACTGCGGCGCAAGGTCACGTCTTCGGTTTTGCGCAACGCAGTCAATGCGCAGGCTAAGGTGTCGGTTTTGCTCAGGTAGCCGAGTTGATTTTGTGCTGCCAGCAAGTTTGCGGTGGTCTGTTCCGGGCAGTTAAGCGCTTCGTCAAATTGAACATAGTCTTTCTGAAACAAGGCACAACTGTTCAGAAATACGAGTAGTGAAATAGTGAAAAACAGTCTTAGCTTGTTCAATGTCTTATTTCCCGTTAGTCCATAATTTAACCATCGGCTCGAACACCGCCGCATCGACGGTGGTAAAAGCTTCCACGCCAAACAAATCGCATAGTTTTTTGCCTTCACTATCGGCGCACATGCCTTCCAAGGCTTGTCCAAAGCGGAGGCGTTCTTCCGAAGTCGTAGTCGTGCTGTTTGCGACCACGCCCATCAGCGGAATCTCCTCGGAGGTAAAGATAGGGACAAGAGGCGTACTCATCTGTAGCGAAGCAAGGCCGTTAAATTGTTGCTCGTTCAAAATAACAGCGTCCAATTCACCTTTATCCAAAGACCGCAGCGCGCGGATAGCCTGATTGGACGGCTTTAAGGCGAAACCAGCCAAGTCATATTTGCCGGCAAGTACGATTTTGCTGATAAACGACTGTTCTTCCAATACCGTGCCGCCGAGCGTTTTAGTTTTCAGCTGATCCAGGTTCTGGTATTTGTCCTTTTGGACCATTACCCGGTAACGCTCACTGGTTTGACCTTTGATTTTGGGTTGAACGACCGGCACCAAATTGTGCTGGCTGCGTAATTCCAAATACAGCCCTAAAGAGGTGATCGCAAATTTGGGATGTTTATCGGCTATTTGCTTCTTACATTCGTCGGCTTTAGAGGTGAAGAAGCTGTTAAAGCTATTTAACTGCCACTGGCCCACGCGCTCGACCACTCGTAACATGGAGCTCATTGCCGCGTTGGCGTCTTTGGCATTAACCGCCCCGCCTGGATAACACACCAAAATCAATTCGGGATTTGGTGCTGCGTTTGCCGCAAAGGAAGCCAGCAAGCTGCTAATAATCAAATAAGTTTTGCGCATTATGGTTTTCTCTTGGAATCTAATAATTGGCCGATGGCCGGTGCCACCACCAGCGTTGCAACCAAACAACACACTAGCCCGATGGTGATGCTCACGCCTAACGAGGACACGCCTCGATAGCTGGCCAGAGTGATAGCCCCCAGACCTGCCAGCTCGGTACCTGCGGCCAGTCCGATCACTTTGCCTGCAGCCATACTGACTTGCAAAGGCGTTTGATCTTTCAATTCGCGCCAGCGATAGCTGAACCACACGCCGTAATCTACTGCCAACGCAATCACCATAGGTAAGGCAACAATGTTGGCGTAATTATATCGAATACCGCCCAAAGCCATCAGCCCCAGCATCCAGCCTCCGCCTATCAATAATGGTAATGCAGCCAGCGCAAAGCCGCGCACACTGCGTGTCGCCGCCATGATCCAGAGCAGGCAAAGCACTAAGGCCAATTGCGTGCCGCTGGTAAAACTTGCAACCACGGCCTTGGAAAATGCTTGATGCGTGGTTGGGAAGCCTGTTGCCTCTGGCGAGACGCTATAAACGTCATTGATCAATGCGTCGAGATTGTCGGGATCGTACACGGTTTTTGCAGGGAAACCATAGATAGCAATGCTACCGTCAGCGCCAAAAAAGCGGTCACGCAAAGCTGGCGGCAACTGCTCTGGGCTCAACGGTTGGGCATGTTTCCAGCTTTCTATGATGTTAAGTCCAGCATCCGCATCAAACAATAACGCGCGCAAAAAGCTCTCGCTACGTACTCTGCCCTGTTCGCCATCTGCCGCAAGCTTGCCGGAAATGGCTGACAATTGTCCGCGGACTCGTTCCAAACTTTCGACCACAGTGGTATGGCCGGCCGAGAATGCTTGCTCTTCGGCGTCATCAATTATCGCTGTGCTGTTTTCTAACAACGCTCGCAATAACTCGAATGATTTTACGGATAAGCCCGCCCGAGCAAGTTCGGCGATTTGTTTGTCATAGCCTGCCTTGGAGAACGACTCGCCTAAGCTCATGGCTTTGTGAAGTCGGGCATCCGCGTCTTCAGGAAACAGGTTGGTCAATGACTGTGCCTGGGCAATGGTTTTGAGTTTGCCGGCCTCGGTGGTGATGCGCCGAGCTTCTTTCATATCCTTGGCGGTAAAAATAATGACTTCTGACTGGTAGTCACTTTCTGCCACCATGCGGCGCTGGTAATAGGCCGCCTGAGAATCTTTAGGCAGCATAGACAGCACATCGTAGTCGAACGGAATGGCGAGGCCTTTTATTCCGCCAATGGCCGCACAACCTAAAGCCAGCAAGACGATAACCAACGCGACCGGCATTGGAAATCGGCCCTTCTTGCCAGATCCGTCGCCCTGTGGCTGCGGGGTAGAAACGGTAGTACTCGGCGTTATATCTCTAAGCTTTGGCGGCAATAAAGCATACAGCGCAGGCTGAACCATCCATGTACTGATTAATATCATCAGCACGCCTTTCGCAGCTACGACACCCAATTCGGAAAAGCCTGGGAAATCCACGGTGGCCAAGGCACTAAAGATCAACAGCGATGCGCCACCTGCGGTTAATACTGCTATAAATGACGAGCCGATACCGGCGCCGATAGCTTCCACCAAGGGCTTGCCGGCGCGGCGTTCCTCGTCAATACGCGAAGTGGTAAAAATGCCGTAGTCCGCTCCCAAGCCAAATAGGATGGCAATAAAAGCCGCGGTGATGATGGTCAGATGCCCAACAGTAACCAGCGCCAGCCCTAAACTCCACAGCACCCCGAGCCCCATTGGGACAAAAATCAACACGGCCCAGCGCACACTGCGCACTACAAGCAGGATCAATGCAGCGATGAGGCCCGCAGAGGTAAATATCACCAAAGTAATATCTTTACGGATGTTGACGAATTCCTCGTACTCAATCGCGGGTAATCCGGTCAGTCCCACGATAGGAGCAATCTGTCCAGAGGCTTTAACTTGCTCAGTCAACGTTGCCGATACCTGCTTAAC
>Ga0208629_101168_pt1 | contig 11166 bp, 1 predicted proteins | sample LakWasMet19_HOW5_2_FD_183865 | JGI IMG/M metagenome (GOLD analysis project Ga0208629, IMG submission 183865) | Freshwater sediment methanotrophic microbial communities from Lake Washington under simulated oxygen tension - Sediment Metagenome... | ecosystem: Environmental > Aquatic > Freshwater >...
AGGCAGCGACCCAGCGGCAGGGGCCGCGGCCCCCCGGGAGAAGGCATCGACGCTGAAGCTGCCGCCCGGACCGAGGACACCGGCGTCAGCCCCTGCGCCTGCCACGGGTGGGCTGTAGGCCTGGTACCCTGCGGCGCCGCCTGCGCCCACGGGAACGGGCAGGGTCTGCTTGGGCTGCGCCTGGGAGATATAAGCGGAGGGAGAGGCAGCAGGGGGCGCAGCCACGCCGCTGGCTGCTGCGGCGTCACTAGCCCCAGCGCCTCCGCCGGCAGCGGGAGAACTGTTGCTGCTGCTGCCGTTCGCAGCCGCCCCCGCAGGAGGCGACCGCAGCGATGCAGCCCCCTGCGCCCCCGCAGATCCGCCCAGCGGAGAGGCGGAGGAGGCAGCCGCAGTCGAGACCGATGCAGAGGAGGCTGAGGAGGAGCAGAGGCCCGTGACCATCGCAGCCAGCCCGTGAGAGACGTGGGGAGTGGAGGACGGACCACCTGCAGCAGCTCCGGCCTGCGAGGCTGATGCGCTGGCGCTGCCGCCCGAGGCAGCGGATGCGGCGGAGGGGGAGCCCGCAGGCAGGGGGGACGCGAGTGCCGCTGCCGCAGCTGCGGTGCCGGCGGGCGCGGCGCTGCCTCCCTTGAAGGCCTGCAGATGCATCAGCAGCGACTGCGGCACCACGGGCGGGGCGGTGCCCGGCAGATGGAGGTACGTCGCAGGCTGCTCCAGCACGGAGGCGGCCACGGCGAAGGGGGCGGTGCCATCCACGAGGGTGTGGGTGCGGTGCAGCAGCTGCAGCGTGACGACGTAGGGCAGGCGCATGCCCAGCTCCTCGGAGGGCACGCCGCGCGCCTTATGGCCGCTCTCGTAGGCGAGGTCGCAGAGGCGCAGGGAGCGCGAGGGAGGCACCCCCGCGGCTACCGCCTCCGGTGTGGCGGCCGCGGCGGAAGTCGCAGCACGCTCCGCCGCCTGTGCGGCCCTGTCCTGAGCCGCCGCTGCGGCAGCGGCAGCAGCCTCCTGCTCATCGCTGTCGCTGTCATAGCCCTCCACGGCAGCGGCCGCTGTGCGCGCTGCATCAGCGGCAGCCTCGGCGGCAGCTGCAGCCTGGTGAGCGGCCCGCTGCCGCTCTGCCTGCAGTCGCCCTCGCTCCATTGCCGCTTCCTCCGGGGTAAGGGCCACGCTCACCTGCCGCACCGCAAGCACGGTGGCGTTGGCAGGGGGAGTCCCCCGCGCAGACAGCCGCCCCTTGCCCGCCTGGTGCGGCAGCGGCGCCTTGACGGGTGTGCCAGGCAGCATGAAGCGGAAGGTGTCAGCGACGCCCAGGGCACCAGCAGCTGCTGCAGCAGCAGCCGCGCCGCTGCCCTCGCTCGCCCGAGCCATCTGCCGGTCCAGCCACTGCCTGCCGTGTGCGAAGGACGCGTGCTCCACATCTCTCGGGGGCAGCCCAGCGAAGAGCACGAGGCCTCCGTACACGTGGTCCCGATCCCTGAAGGCCGAGAGCGGGGTGGCGTCGTCCACCTCGTACGCCACGGAGGAGGGGTCGGCAGAGGAGACCTCATGCAGGTGGTGGCCCGCACACCGCACCAGGGCAATGTAGTCGGGGGACACGAAGGCACTGCCCGCAGGCCCAGATGCCGCGGGAGCTGCGGCGCCTGCAGCGGCGGAAGCGAGCCGCAGCCAGTCCCACGGTTGAGGCGCAGCCGCATAGAACGGCGAGGCCCCGGGCTGCAGGGCGAGCGGTAGCGTTGTGAGGCGGCTGGCGAAGGGAAGGGATGCATGCAGGTACGCCGCAGCAGCGGGCGGCGCGGCAGCCGGCTGCTGGTTGGAGGCGGCAGACGCGGCGGACGGAGTAGCGGTTGCGGCTGCGTCGGCTGCCGAGCCCGCAGACGGCGAGAGCGGCGCAGCGGCACCCTGTGCCTGTTGCTGCCGCAGCACGGCCGCATGCGCCGCCACAGCAAGCGGCTCAGCCACTGCAGGCAGCATGCCGGGCAGAGGCGGCGCCGAAAGCAGCTGGGCCAGCGTTGAGATGCCTGTGGAGGCGATGCGCCCAGGCGCCCGAGCCCCCGGCAGCACCGGCTCGGCTGTGCTGTCACCCCCCGCACCAGCCGCGCCCGCCTCAGGTGAGGCATCGCGCATCACAGCTTGCACCGCAGACTCAGCATCCTCCCCTGTCCCAGTTGTCAGACTTTCCTCGCGGGCCAGGGGGGTCCCGCCGCTGGGAGCGAGCGGGGCGGGCGCAGTGCCCACCTCAGGCTTACCGCTGCGCGCCACATCAGTGTGGTCGGACGGCTTGCTCGCATGTTTGCTCAGCTTGCTGCTGCCGTGAGCGCCCTTGTGGACCGCAAACTTCGCTGCAATGCCTGCGAGGTGCGCGTTGATCAGGGCTGCGGCTGCTTTCTTCATGTCCCGCACTGTGCCAGCCATGGGCAGGGCGAGGGTCACAACGAGGGGGCGCAGCGCTGGGTGCGGGAAGACCACTGTGCAGGTCACGTGCCGCTCCTTGGCCAGGGGCAGGGGCAGGGTGAGGGTCGTAAAGGGCTCAAAGCGGGCAGAGGTGTGGCCGCAGTGCTCGCAGGTGAGCAGGGACTTGAACTGCCCTGTGAAGAGGGCGCTGATGATGCTCTGCTCCCGCGCCAGGTGGCTGAGCCACCACTCCTCCGCCACCTGGGCGTCTGGCCGCCCCTCGCTGTCAGGCTGCTCCGCGTACGGCTTCTTGCGCACGCGGTTCAGGTCCTCAGCCAGCAGCTGGAGCAGTGCGTTCAGGGCCTCCTGGCTGTCGTGTTGCTCGTTGCCGGCGAACTGCGGCGCCGCCTCCGCGAGCCAGTGTTTGAGCTTGCGTGGTGCAAGGGAGGTGGTGTTCAGAGTCGTGGTAGCACCAGTCCGCTCCGCGGCATCCCGTGCCGCGATAGCCGCAGGGGTGGTTGCGCTCGCCCCGCCCCTGCCCTGCGCCTCCCATGCCTCCTTCACAAGGTCTGCGAGGGCCGCAGCCAGAGTGCCCTTGGTGCCCAGCGCAGCCGCGGTATTGATGTCATGGGCCCACTCCTCCGTTGTAAAATAGGGGGCCAGAAAGGGGGTGTTCAACAGGCACTGCAGGCCGGCGTTCAGGTAACAGGTATTGCCCAGGTTGGCCAGACCAACGAGGGCAGCAGGCCGGTGCCGGAAACGGCCGTAGGCCGCAAGGGGGAGGGAAGAGGAGGAGCCAACGCGCTGCAACTGCTGGGGTGCGTCCCGCTGCTGCGGCTGAGGGCGCGGGGCTGCTGCTGCTGCAGGGCGCCCCTGCGGCGCACCCGCGACTGCTGCAGCAGCCACTGCTGCAGAGCCGTCGGCGGCGGCGGAGCGCACGAGCACGGCCCCCGGGTACACGTGAGGGTCGCCTGGCCTCACCCACGGCATGGGGTAGGCACCGGGAGGAAGCCCCTCCCCGCCCCCCGGCCCAGCGGTGCCAGCGATGGGGGTGCCGCGCCCCCGGCCGCCCGCGGCGCCGAGGCCCCGCTCCGGTCCGCCGGCGGCACCGAACGCCCCGGCCGCAGCTGCAGCCGCGGCGCCCCCGTGTGCCAGCTGCACATTCATGTAATGAATCGCCGCGTAGCCCGTTGCGACGGACAGCCACTGCCCATCCGCCATCATGCTCTGCGCGTCCACGAGCAGGTCGGCGCCCTCCTCGTCGCCCGCATCGCCCAGGCCGGGGATGGCAGCGAGGGGCGTGGAGAGGGGGTAGCTGCCGCTGAAGAGGGGCACGTACGGCCAGAGGGAAAGCTGCTTCATAGAGAACCCGCCTGCGGGCCCCGCTGCGCCAGCACCTGCGCCTGCTGCAGAGGAGGGGTGGCCGTACTCGACGGGCATGCCCGCAGCCGCAGCCTCCGCGAGCTTCAGCAGCTCCCGGTTGCACAGCCAGAGGCGGCTGCGGTCCGCACGCACGGGCACGGCTGCCGAGAGGGCCTCCCGGACAGCCCCGATGGTGGTGGCTCGCGAAAACACGTAAATGTTGGTGGAGCTGAAGGCAGGGGAGGCGGGAGATGCGGCGTGAAGGGCAACTTGGCCTCCCGCTGCGGGCACGGAAGCTGCGGAGCCTGCGCCCGCCTCTGGCGGCAGCGTGGCGCCCGCGCTCGGCGCTGCCCCCCGAGGGGTGTAAGCGCGCACCGCGGAGGAGCCGGTGACAGGGTTCAGACGAGGGGGCTGCGTGGGCAGAGGGGCGGCCACAACGCCCCCTGCGCCATCGCCCTCCCTGTCACCCTTGCCTCTGTCGCCCCTCGCCCCGGCAGCAGCCCCCGCCCCGGCGCCTCCCCCTCCCATGCCGAACCAGCGGGACATGAGCCCGATCGCACCTCCCCCGCCCTTGCCGTCCCCAGCCCTGCCGCTGCCCCCGCCCACCAGGCCCCGCGAGAGCGTCACCACCCGAGCCCAGGGCGGGAACAGCTCAAGGCCAACGCTTGGAGCGGGGCCGCCCGCAGCCCTGCCTGCAGCGCGCTCCACCAGCGGGGTCACGTAGCGGGGCAGCTCAGGCCCCTCCACGCCGTACCAGCCCCGGAGCGCCACCCACGCGCGACGCGGCAGCAGGACAAACTCCGCGTCAGGCAGGGAGCCGCTCGCCCCGGCACGGCTGCCGCTGCGAAGGCCAGCCCTAGTCCCCGCCCCGCTTGGGCTCCCCTGGGCGAAGGTGATGCTGACCCCTCCAGTGGCGAGGGCGGCTGCGGAGGCAGGCATCGACCCCGCCCCCGCGCCCGCCACCCCTGCGGGGCCGACAGAGAGCGATGGACCCGCGCCCGCCTCGCTTGCCGCTGCTCGCTGAAGCTCCCCCTCCATGGACGGAGGAAGCGGGGGCAGCCTGGGGGCAGCGCTGCGCCTGCTGCCGGCGCCGCCTGCGGTCGCGATCCCGGCCGCAGGGGCACTTTGCGCCGCCTCCGCGTCGCTTCCCTCAGGCGGAAAGAGCTGCGCCGCGGCCGCACACAGCCACGGCAGCGCGTCGCAGTCCTCTGCGAGCTCGGGGCGCAGGATGGGGACGAGGGCGCGAGGGGGCGGGCGAGGGGGACCCGAAGCCTGCTGCGCCGGCCCCGCCTTCGGGTCAGGGGCGGGCGCAGCGCTGCTGCTGCTGCCCAGCCCCTCTGCGATCTCAGTAGCGATACACAGCTGCGCGGTGGGGATGGGGCCAGGGGCTGAGACGGAGGGCTCCCCTGCGCGGCTGCTGCGGCGGGCCGCCCTGCCCGGCGCCTGCAGCTGGAAGGCCCAGAGAGCCCAGCGCCGCAGCCAGCCTGCGGGCACCACGAACCACTCATCACCCGCTGGGCCAGGGGACGCGTGGTCGAAGGGGCGCAAGACGCCGGCCAGCGCCCGCAGCTCCTGCAGCGGGGAGGGCGAGAAGGCAGGCTGCAGCCCGCTGGCCGCCTCACCCCGCGCAGGTGTGAGTGCGTGTGGAGTGTGCCCTGGCCGCAGGGCACACTCCACGCGCAGAGCAGCAGCAACGAGGCGGAAGCAGGACAGGAGCTCGGGGCGGCGCTGCGCCCAGAGCTGGAACACAGGCAGCGACACATGCGCTGACGCCTCCCCAGCGCTGCCCGCGGCAGCGATGGACTGCAGCTCCGAGGCAGCGCCCTCCGCCAGGCCAGCCACCCCGGGCAGGGCTCGGGTGCGCAGGGCTGCAAGCCCGTGCTGGTCCACCTGCCCGCTGCAGGTGTCGGCGAGCACGGTGGCTGCAGCAGACTTGCTGCCGCTGCCTGCCGCTTCCTCGCCCGCAACGCCCCGTCTGGCACCGCCTGCGCCTGCGCGCTTCAGAGGCTCTCCCAGGCGCCGCGGCTGCGCCCTCAGCGCCAGCGTGCCGTAGAGGCTGCAGTGCTCTACGAGGGCCCGCAGCTCACCCCGCGCATCCATCTGTCCGTCGCCGTCACCGTCGAACATTGAGAACAGCAGACCACGCAGGGGGGCCAGCGCTGACGCAGCGGCCAGCCCAGGCGAGGCATCCAGGCCAGCGGAGCCGGCGAGGCTTGCCCCTGCCTCCGCATCGTCCAGTGCTTCCACTGCGGCCAGCACGACGGCTGCCATCCACAGAAACGCCTGCAGGGATAGCGCAGCGACCATGCTGCCGCTGTCGCCCGCTGCGCCACCAGCACTGCCACCAGCAGCGGCCGTCGTAGCAGCATCGAGGGAGGCGGTGCCCGTCACGCCGCTGCCTGCATGCGCCGCCGCCTGCCGGCTTGCAGCCGCAACCAGCCGTTCGCAGAAGGGGCGAGGCACGAGCGGCTGCCAGAAGCCAGCGAGGGCGCCCGCGTCGAGGATACCAGTGGCGCTGCTCGCACGGATGCGGCGATACACCGCCTCGAGGGCCCGCGGGTCGAAGGGGAGAGAGCCGGCCCCCGGCCCAGCGGCAGCAGCAGGCTTGCCGCCGCTGCCAGAGCGAACGCGGCCAGCCCCACTGGTGCCGCTTTGGGAGTCGCCGGCAGCTGCACCAGCGTCGCGCTGAGGCGCTGCCTGCGCGGGGCGGTCAGCGAGCAGCAGGTGCAGGCTGGCCGTGGCGGAGGAGAGGCCGGGGGCTGCGCTGCTGGCCCACCGGCTCAGGAGCGCCTCCGAACGCACCCGCTCCTTCGGGGCCAGCACAGCCTGCGCCAGCGGTCGCAGCCAGCCTGTGAGCGGGTGGCGGGCCCAGGCGAGGGTGCGCGGCGGCTGTGAGGCGGCAGCTTCCGGCGGTGCTGCGACAGCGCCGGCCGGCGGTGTCGGCGGTGGCGCGGGGGCGGCAAGCGCAGATACCTCTGGGGGCCCGGCGGCTGGGTTGGCCGCCTCGGCGCTGCCAGGCAGCGGCGTCGCCAGCTGCAGACACCAGGCCCGCCACTCCGCCTGGCTGACGAAATCATTCTTCTTCACGCCCCCGCCCTCCCACACTGCGCTGATGGCTGCAGACACGTCACCGCTGCTCCAGGGACGGTCCAGCGTGGCCACGTGAACGTATCGACGCAGCTCGGCAGCCTCCAGCTCAGCGGAGGCCCCCGCGCCCTCCGTATCGTACATGGCGAACGTGAAGCGTGCGAGCTCCCCGGCGGTGCCCCGCAGCGCAACGGCGCAGCCGCCGAGGAAAGCCTCCCAGCTGAGGCTGGCAGAGAGTGCGCCAGCAGCACCGCCGCCGGGCGGGCTGGGCCCGCATTGCGTGAAGGCGATGAACAGCCGCTCCAACAGCACTCTCGGCGCCCCCCGATCTATGGCGGGTCCGCAAACCTTGTACAGGAAGCGACCCGCCGCGATGGTGGGCGCGGTGTCGCCCGCCGCGATGGAACGACTCGCCACCCGGTGGAATGCAGCATGGAGGCTGCACGGGCAAAGGGTGACGCCGGACACAATGTTCACTTGTCGGGGCGTGAGAGCGTGCATTCCGCGATCCGCCGCAGCACACGCCCTTGGCCACGGCACTCACGCTTCACGGTCACGAGGAGAAAACCGCGCTGCTGCTTCTTCGGTAGTAATTATGGGCAATACCGGTTTGTTGCCCATTTCGTGATGGGCAACGTGCCTGCGACACCTGCAATGCGGGCACGATCCCCGCTGCTGTCGGAGTCCGGTCCTTCTTGCGCGCTTCGGACCAGATTGAAGCGCCAAGGCAAGAGAGTAGCGCGGGCAAACACAGGTCAAGTATGGCGTCGACGCACGTGGACAACCACGTCGCCGCCGCCACCATTGCCAGCATTCCAAATTGTGCAGACGGATGCCGATGTCGGTGAATCGCACAACTAATTGCCCGCGAGTATTCACGAGGCGATGCAGCAGCGTCGAGTAAATACATCGAAGATTCACCGTGTGCTTCGTTCCAGAGCCGACAGGCCCGTCGCTATTGTGCAGCAGGCGCCCGCGTTGACCCGGTGTTCTGACCGACGATTCGAGGATGGCAGCCGCAGGCGTGGCCGAGGCGGTGGAAAAGGCCACGTCGCAACTGCTCATCATGCCGGATTGGGACGTGAATATGCAGGTGCGGAATGAAACAACGCGCACCGAGCTGCCAGCAACAGCAGGGGTGATGAGCGGGAGAGAATCGATCGAACCGAACTTGGGCAGGACAGCAACGAGGCGTGATGCGCTCCGTTACGGGGTGTGCCCCTTTAACCCTCGTGCTTCATGTGATTGCAACTATCACCGACCGCTGCAGATCAGCGACCATGCCGCCGCAAGCGCTGCTGCTGCGGGCGCGGCGATGCGGGCCATCGCCAAGAAGCTGGGCGTGCGCAACCCCAAGGTGGCTCTGCTCGCGCTCACGCTGGCGGACACATGCGTCAAGAATGGGAGCGCCTCCGTAGTAGAGGCCGCTGCAGATCGCGAGCTGGTGGCCGCGCTATCATCATTTGCGAAGGACGGCGGCGGTCTTGGCGGGGAGGTGCAGGAGAAGGCAGCTGACCTGCTGCAGCTGCTGGGGCTGGGAACGGCTGGCCACGAGCACCGCCTGCCTTTTCCTGCCCTGTACCACCGCCTGAAGGCCGAGGGGGCTCGCTTCCCTGCCGTGGACGTTCCTGCGGTCGAGGCCCTGAAGGCGACCCTCGCCGCGCCGCCGCCTGCCCCGGCGCCTGCGCCAGCTGCTGCGGGGCCATCGACGGGGGCGGCTGCGGCGACCGCGACTGGCGACCGCAGCCGCGGCCCCGCCGCCCCTGCGCCGCCAGCAGCTGACCCGGCGACGGTGGCAGCCGCCCTCTCGTCCGCCCTGCAGCGGCTGCGGGGCGACCTCCTTGCGGTGCGTGCCCGCATCGCCCTCACGGCCCGCATGCTCGTGGACGGGGCAGCGGCCTCCCCCGCCTCCGCCCCCTTCCTCGACGCTGTGGATTTCCTGGCGCAGGCCAGCCCGCGCCTGCAGGCCCTGGTCGAGGCCTGTGCCGCAGGGGTGATCGCGGACGAGGCAGCGTTCGACGCCTGCCTGGGCACGGCCGAGGCCGCTGCGCGCGTGTTAGAACACGCAGCCCCCATCGCTGCGCTGGCAGCGCCGGGACGCGAGGCTGCGGCCGCCGCCTTCACCCCCGCCCCTTGTGCTGCCGTCGCTGACCTGATTGACATGGATGCAGAGGGCGAGGCAGAGGGGGAGGTAGGGGGCGAGGGGCGTGGCTTGACCCACCCACCCGCAGACGCGGCTGCCGAGGGGAGGCGGCCGGCAGCTGCGGCCGTCTCGAAGCCAGCGGCCGCTGCTGCAGCCGATGACGACCTGCTGGGACTGTTCTCAGCGGGGCCGACACCGTCTGGCGCCCCAGCCCCAGCCAGCGCAGCAGCGCGCCCCGCATCCGCGAGCGGTGGCGGCCGCGCCTCCCTGGGCAGCGCCGCTGCTGCCTCAGGCGGCGGTGTTGCGGCTCCCTCACCGGGCCCAGCCGCCGCAGCAGCAGCACCTACCGCCGCGTCCGCAGTGTCGCTGGCATCCTTTGAGCAGAGCAGCAGCGCGGCTGCCGCTGCCGCGCCGAATCCGTTTGAGGACTTTGGTGCTGCCGCCCCTTCTGCCACTGCTGGCGCCCCTTCCGGGGGTGGCGACAGCGACCCCTTCGCCTCCCTCCCCGCCTCGCGGCCAGCCGCAGGGGAGGGTGACCTCTTTGCTGCGCCCGCAGCCCCCGGCAGCGCGGGCAAACCCGCTGCTGCGGCGGCTGCGGGTGCTCCTGCAGCTGCGGGTGCCTCCTCCTCGAGTGGCGGCGACGCTGACAGCGTCCTCCGGGACCTTGACTCGCTGCTGGCGTGAGCCCGTCAGGAGTGCCTACAAAGCGTCTGCGAGCGGGAACAGCGGGACTCGATTGAGCTAGTATGCCATCTGCGGCCCTGCCTTCCAATTGCAAGTACTGCACGAGCCTGCTTCAGCTTTCGTCCGCATCGGTTGCTCGCAGCTGCACGCTGTATGTGTGCGCGAATTCGAATATATAGGTAAGCTCGCGTGGTCGACAGCTGCAGGACTAGGCCTAGAGTCTGCGCGCACCTCCAATTCAAAATCATCATCAAGGCGACGCGTGCATCCGCGCTGCACGTGTGCGCATCTCCCATAGATACCTCACTCAAGGCGGCTAAACACAACGCTCTCATTTAATGAGGGGGCACCCCATTCTTAAGCTTGAGTCCATTACTTGCGTTCGAGCGTGAATGACTGCACTTCTCCGCGCCACACACGGCCGTAGCTTCTTTACCTGGTAGTAAGAGTGTCAGGCCAAGCTCGAGTCAAATATCCTAGCTCTCGTAAGCAATTGCAGAAACACTGGCGCAGTCGCCGGCGGCATAGCTGGGTGCCGCGTCTGATGAGACACACTCAGTCCCGACGCCGACTGCCCTTGAGCCGTGCGCACAGAGCCGTGACAAACATCCGCTCGACGCAATACCGGTATACTCTCAAAACCTACATCACCGCGACACATTGAAGCGCCACCAGTGGGCGTGCAAAGAGGCCAGCCGCCAGCAGCACACAGACAGCCGACAAGGCAGCACGCCAGGCAAACGAGTAAAGCACAGCACGCCAGCCGGCCGCGGCCAATGTTGGGACCACTGCACCGGTCCCCGCAGCCCGTGCCTCTGCGGCTGCGCGGCAGCCACAGGGGGGCGCTACTTGCCCACCGCGCCCCGCACCGCAGCGGAGATGCGGGCCTGCAGGCGCCGCCCCGCAGCGATGAAGCCGTCGCCTGCGCGCTGGCCGTCCACAGCGAGGTAGACAGCGCCTGCGGCGAGGGCCGCGAGAGCCACCGCCGCCACCGCGCCACCGACCCCAATGCCGGAGGCGGCGGCTGCTGCCCCCTCGCCCTCCTCGTCCGCCTCCTCCTCGAAGCCCACGTGCTTGCGCAGGCTGGGGGCGGGCGCCTCCTTGCCCGAGGGGAACGTGATCGTCACAGCCGCAGGCGAGGCCAGCACTTCCTCCTGCCGACCGCTGCTGCTGCTGCCTGTGGCTGCCTTGACCGGCACCTCGGCCGAGGTCGTAGCCTCCGCCAGAGCCTGCGCCGCTGCGGGGAACGCGGCGGCTGCGCTGCGGGGGGCTGGGGACGCGGGGGCAGGAGAGGCGGCAGCCGTCACTCGGGCAGCAGCGGGGGCAGCAGCGGGTGCTGGGGGCTGCGGTTGCGGCTGCGGCGGCGCAGGCGGCGCGGCCGTCGAAGCACCCTGCACCTGAGGCTTCGTCTGCGCCGGCGATGCCTGCTGCTGCTGCTGTGGTTGCTGCTGTGGTTGCTGGGGCGGCGCTGTGGCTGCCACCTCCGCGTAGGAGGCACG
>Ga0208629_101170_pt1 | contig 11165 bp, 13 predicted proteins | sample LakWasMet19_HOW5_2_FD_183865 | JGI IMG/M metagenome (GOLD analysis project Ga0208629, IMG submission 183865) | Freshwater sediment methanotrophic microbial communities from Lake Washington under simulated oxygen tension - Sediment Metagenome... | ecosystem: Environmental > Aquatic > Freshwater >...
CATCCCCTGCCGCCGCCTCCCACGGCGCAGCTGCCGCCGGCAGCAGCAGCAGCAGCGGCGGCGGTGCCGTCGGCTCCGCGTCTCCTGTCATGAGCATGACGCCCACGACCCCTGCGGCGGCCTCCAGTCCCGCGCCTGCACGCAGCCCCTCCGTCAGTCCGCTCTCTTCGCCGCAGCCGCTGCCTGACGGGCTGAAGGAGGCCGACGCGGCGGCGCTGCTGAGCCCAGAGGTCGCCAAAAAGGCGAATGCGCTGGAGGAGGAGGCCGCCGCGGCGGAGAGGGCGGGTACTGCTGAGGCGGCCGCGGCGCGCGGGAACGCGGACCTGAAGGCTTCATTCGACGCTGAGGACTTGAAGCTGCCGCTTGGGCGCTTCCCAGCGGGCCTGCCGGAGCTGCCGCCCGCGGGCGCGGCCGAGGGCGTGCGGGAGGCGATCGCTCTGCGCGCCGCGCGGGTGAGCGCGCAGAAGGAGGCCCGTGAGGCGGCCGAGAAGTTGCAGAAGCGGGTCGGCGGCCTCGTGGGCCGTCTGCAGGCCGCTGCGGAGGGGTGGGCCGCGAACCTGCGGCGCCTGGCGACGGAGCTGCGGCGCGGCGTGCTGTCTGTCGCGTCTGCGCGCGCGGAGAAGGCTGAGAGCACCCTCTCTGCCGTGCTGAGCCACCTGAACAAGCAGGCGAAGGGCGTGGCGGCCGCCGACAAGGGCAGCGAGGCTGCGGTCGCCACCGCGAACGCGGCGAAGGAGGTGGTGAAGGATCTGTCTGCCGACGAGGGCGTGGGACGGGTGCTGCAGCGGCTGGCCAAGGCCCGGACAGACAAGACCGCGGCGTCCCGCAGCGGCGCGGGCGCGCCCCGTGCGGCCGCTGATGCCGATGATGCCGTTCCGCTCGCGACCGAGGCCGACCTGGCGGCCGCGCGGCAGCAGCTGAGGGACGGCCTCGCTGGCCTCGCTGAGCGGCTGGCGAGGCACCGCGGCGACGTCGCGAAGGCGCGGGCGGGAGACGCCAAGGACGCGCCGGAGGCGGCGGCGGCGCTCAAGGCTGATGAAGCGCTGCTGGCCACGGCGACGAGCGACGCAGCCCTCGCGGCGTCTGCGGGGATCGAGACCCGTACCCGGGAGGTGATTCACGCCACCAAGCACGGCCTGGACGCGGAGGAGCTCGCCAAGCTGAGCGCGGAGGAGCAGACGACAGAGCGCGACGCAGCCACGCGGTACGTCGCGCAGCAGACGGCGCTCGTGCACAGGGTGACCCGCCTGAAGGCCAAGCTGGGCGGCGCAGCGGCCAACGTCACGCGCGCTCTGCATGGGTACATCGCCTCCCAGACGGCCTCTGGGGCGCGCCTGGGGTCCCGCAGCGAGCAGCCGGCGCACGACGCGGAGGCCAAGGCGTACACGGCGCTGCGGACAGACGCCGTGAGTACCCTCAGCGACCTGCGGGAGCTGCTGGCGACCAAGGCGGCGCAGCGCGAGAAGGCGGTCAACGCAGCGCGGGAGCGGGTGAAGGCTGCGGCGGCGAAGCTGCTGGCCCGCGACGCCTCCAAGCCGTCGCCGTCAGCGTTGAGGGGTGCGGTGGCTGCTGCTGCGGCGTCTCCATCGCACGCGGCTGCATCTGCGTCCCACTCGCACGCGGCTGCATCTGCGTCGCCCTCGCACGCGGCTGCATCTGTCGCAGCCCGCCCCGCGAAGGGGCCGCGTTTTGCGGCGGAGCAGGCCGACGCGGCTGCCGCCGTCGATGCGGCGGAGTCGGAGTGGCCAGCGTGGATGCGGCAGGCCGAGCGAGGGCAGGCCAGACCTGCAGCGGCGCTGCTGGAGCTGCAGACGCAGGACAGCGCCCGCCTCGCGAAGCAGCAGCGGGACGCGGGCGCCCGAGGGCGGATGATGCGGGCGCAGCAGCAGCCCGAGGCAGGGGTCGAATGAGGTGACCCCGCATCCGCGCGTCGGAGTCCGCGACTGCCGCTGCGACGACATTCCCGTACGAGCAGGCCTCGTAAGGTGCACAGGCACCTCCGAGGTGAGGAGTCTGCTTCACTGTCTTCGTCCTGCATGCATCACTGGCAGGTGCGACGTGTCTCGAACCATTCAAGTGTTTGGTAATCTCGATAAACCCAATTTCAACAATCGAACCTTCCACTCAAGTGACTCAAGGTGTTGGCAAATCATGGATTCGTCCAGACGTCTGTCGCGATTGTTCGTGTTCAAGCGGAACACCGGAGGCGCCGCGTACAAGCGGTACTGACAGCGTCACTGCCAAGGGCGGTTGTGCTCATCTTCTTGACCCTTTTTTCCACGCGAACGAGTACTGCAATGCGCTCGCGCTGCCCTTGAAACAATTCGAGCCGCGTTCTGGCGTCGACGGCAACCTGCAGAACACCAGTTCCCCGCAACGCCTCAAGCGTAGAATGCGCCGTACACTGCTGGCGGCTTTGACGGCAGCTGCCTGGGCAGCTACAGCCCCGACCGTCACCGTGTTCACGGCCAACACCAGCAATCACGCCGTCTCCAAGAAATGGATGGGGTGCCATTTCGACCCGGGCTATGTCAACCAGCCGCGCGGCTGGACGTCAAACATGATCTACGGGTCTGGGTTTACCGACGGAACGAACGTGGCGAGTGTGCCATCCTGGAACACAGCCATGGGGTACAACGCGAGCGGCAGCGTTGTGATGTGTCCGACCACGGTCTTCAACAGCAGACCGACACTGCAGTTCGAGGTCGACGAGGGACCAGCTGACAGGTTGAACGCATGGGCTTCAAATCGCGGCTTGGGCAACGAGGGCCTGTTCCTGGAGCCCGGCCAGGAGTACGAAGGCTTCGCCTACATCGCCCCGCAGGAGCAGGTCACCGTGTTCTTTGGCCTGCGCGACTTCACGACCAACCAGTGGCTGGCGACGCAGGAAGTGACTCTGGAGCCCGCCTACCCGTGGAGCACGCTGTGGACGAAGGTCAATTTTACGCTGCAGCTGGGGGACGTTGGAACAGAGTGCGTTGGCATCGCGCCCGGCTCCGACCCCTCCATCGACTGTGTGGACAACGGCCTGCCGACCTCTGCGCACGTGTGTGTGCGCTGCGGCGGCGAGTTTGTCATCGGTATCGTGGGTACTAGCGTGCCCACGTCAGTCGGCTGGGTGGAGCTGCACCCAGGGGACTGGGGCCGTTTCGCGGGTCTCCCCGTGCTCGCCTCGGCAGTCGAGAACGCGCGGGCGATGGGCGTGACCACTATCCGCCAAGGCGGCACCGTGTCGCAGGCCATCAGGTGGAAGGACTGGCGCGGCGAGCCCGCGTACCGCGCCAGCAGCACGCAGACGTGGCAGTCGTCGCTGATTGGGGGGTGGGGCCCCTTCGAGATCATCGACGTGGCGAACGCGGCGGGATTTGAGCCCATTGTCACGCTGGCGGATGACGTCAACAGCGCGACTGACTTTGCGGACTTTGTCGAGTACTGCTGGGGCAACGAGAACACGTACTGGGGCAGCATCCGCATCACGGAGGACGGACACCCGCAGCCGTACAACCTGACGACGATAGAGCTCGGAAACGAGCAGGTGAGGTGTTCGCTGCGCAAAGCATGGTCTCGGCGCTTACGGTAGCGACAATGTCCGTGGGCGGCGGGAGTGCAAGCGGCAGTCACACTCACGTGCCGCAGCTTCGGGCTGAAGTGTACGCGTCTCTCCACGCATCGTCCCTCTGCAAAAAAAGAGCCACTGCATTCCCCCCGCTCCACCCCCTCTCCACCCTGCGTACCCTACACGTGTGCAGTACAACTTAGACTTTGTGGAGCAGATTGCGGCGATGGAGGCGCGCGCGAAGGCGGTCGGCGCGCCGCCCTTCCGCTACATGTTCCCCACCAACGGGTACAGCGGCGTGGACGCCGCAGATGCGATCAAGGCCGTCGCGGCAGGCCTGCCCATCGAGCGTATTCTGGTTGACCTGCATGAGGGCGCCGGCGGCGCGGTCGGGCATGCGACAGCCCTGTTTGCGAACCCCCCAATCCCCGGGTTTAACCAGGGCGCCATCAACTGCGAGACCAACGGCAAGACGCACGATGTGAGTGTCGGCACCGAAGCGGCCCTAGCGGTGAATAGCCGCCGGGGTGGCCTAGCGCCTAGCGGTCGTCAGCATCGGAGCGGCCCGAGCGACAGATGCCGCGGCGACAGTCCATATCCGAGATGCTGGCCCTCGCCACCTGCTCAACACGACCCCTGCATCGCCGAGCCCCTTCAATAGCGACTACTGCACCCTCCCTCACTCGCACCACCCCCACCACACGTGCCCCTGCCCCCTACCCCATGCAGCTGCAACGCGCGCTGGAGGAGGCGCAGGATCTGCTCGCATTCTTCACGGCCCCGAGCGCCGTCAGCAGCCGCATCTACGCGCGCACCGCCTCCTTCTGCTCCGAGCGCAGCGGGCACTTTGACAACTACGACCAGGGCCTGTCCTTCTTCCTGCCCAACATGACGTGGCTGCAGCCGCCGGGCTGGGTCCACACGATGATCACACAGACGTGGGCGGACATCGTTCTGGTGGCAAACTACTCCGCGCTGCCGCCAGGCGTGTCCTTCGCTGCGCAGCTGACCGCGGACCGCGCAACTTTTGTCGTCCGCGCCGTCAACATGGGCGCCGCTGTTCAGCCGCTGGTGGTTGAGCTTGCCGGAGGCGCGTTCTCGCTGGAGGTGAATGCGAACTCGGCAGTCACGGCCCTCACGGGGCCCGACCTGCAGGGCGACAACCCGCCCTCGGCGCCTCTGACCATCTCCCCGGCGGCGATCCTATCTGCGGACGTGTCTGAGAACTCCGTGATGCTCGAGCTGCCGCCGTACTCTTTCGTTGTGGCGACATTCCCGGCCCATCATTAAGCATCAGGCTCGCTTCCGAGATGCGTACGAGAGAGGCCTCGGAGAGGGTGATCCTGCCAGTGCGATGCTTTGGTCATTGACGTGCGCAAACACGCGCGCAGTGCACGAGCGATGTCTGTTAGGACGCTCGTTCCGGCTGCTTGCAGACGCAGCGCTGCTATTTTTGTGTGCATGCGTTTCCCTGCGAGCTTGTAAAGCGATTATTTTGAACTTAGACCGGTCGATGCGGTGCTCAACGCCGTTGCTGAGCGAGAGTTGGTCGACGGCGTCGTGCAGCAGCGCTGCTGTTGGCCGTAATGCGGCTGCGGAAGCCGCGGCCCCTGAATGCCGCCGAATGGGACAAATAATTCAACGATCCGTACACGGGAGGCGCAGTATGTTGACGCAGCTTGCATTTCCACCCATGTCGGCGGAGTCAATGGCGGATTGATCCTCTGCATTTTTCTCCCGCGGTTTTCTCGACGACCTGAGCGGAGACCCTTCTCGTTTCATCGTCACTGCGTGGGGAAACACGTAGTCCTACGAGACCTTGAGCTTTGGGTTCCAGGAATTTCGTGAGCGTCGCCGTCCGCCTCTCCCGTTTTGGGCTTCTCCTGAAAGTTCCGCGCCCCCTATCAGCGATGGCGGCCACCGGCATCATCAAAACCATTCGGGCGACAACAGGGGAAGGCGAGGAGTTTGACCTCGCCGGATCCATGAACGAGGCCCAGGCGCGAGAACTCATTCGTAGCGCCTTCACCGAGCCCCTCACTTGCAAGCCCTGCAAGCTCACGTTTATCGTTGGTGGCGGCAAGGCTGTCCGCTCTCGCTACGACGAAGCCCTGCCAAAATGGCTGTCGTCTGAGCTGCGTGCCCTGAAGTACGAGGAGGACAAGAGCGCGGCGCTGGGCGACCAGGGCAGCTTCAAGCATCAGCACGACACTGGCGCGAACCTGATTTACTTGCACGTCTACCCCATCGTGGTGGTCTCTGAGGCTGGGGCAGCTGGCGCGGGCGCCGGTTCGGGCGGCGAGGGGAGAGCCGGTGCGGGTGGGTCTGGCTCGGCAGCTGGGGTCGGGCCGGCGGGCCTGGCTCTCGAATCGCCAGAGTACACCCTGCTGACGTGCCCGCTGGACCAGTTTCAGAAGGCGGTGGCGGCGAAAGTGGTGTCCTACGCGCAGAAGAAGCGGCTAGCGGCGCTGCTGGGCGACTACGAGAAGCGCCTCGAGACGCACGAGGCGAAAATGATCGCCACCGCCGCCCCGCTGTCCGCGACGGAGCAGGCCGAGTACGATCTGTCCACACGCGAGGCGCTCGCTGAGAAGAGCGCGTGGCTGCAGAAGGAGATGAAGGACCAGGTGGCGGCCGGGCGGCTCACGGCGCCGGAGCGGGAGAAGGTTGCTGCGGCGATGAGTGAGAAGGCCACCTCGCTGAAGGCCGAGCTGGCTGCCGCCAAGGAGGCCGGCGCTGCTAAGAAGGTGACGGCGCTCGAGGCAGCGGTCGCGCAGCTGGAGGAGCGCCGCGCCGCCGTCGCCGCCGCGCCCGCGATCAACCACCCCGTGCGCGCAGACGGAGAGATGCGCAAGGCCCTGTCCGGCATCGAGGCGGCAGACCGTCTCAAAGCGACGATCAGCCGCGCGGGCCGCCTCGCGTCGCTCGCGGAGTCGCACGAGCTCGCCAAGCGCTCCGACCACGAGGAGCGGCTCGCGGCCCTGCGCGCCGAGGCGCGCGGCTGGTTCGAGGCCGACGACGAGTTCGACGCGCGGTGCGCTGCGGCGATGAAGGCACTCGCCGGCGCGGGCGGCCGCCGGCGGTGAGCTGTGCTGTGACTACGGGCTTCGAGGTGCAGGGCAGCTGCGCGCTGCCAGCGAGCACATGCAGCGGTGGTTTCCAGCTGTCTGGATCGACTCCGTTGGTCGCTCGAGAGGTGGTGACGTCTGCTGACGGCACGCACTCAGAGCTGGGCGACGGATCGCCTCGGCGGCGGAGGCGGTGAAGTCACAGGGGAGAACCATCGCTGCTCCTGGTAACCGTCGCGTGTAGATGGCTCTATTGCACGACATCGGACGTCAAGCGGCGCACGCCGCAGAGGGCACGTACCTGCAGGCAACCGGCCACATCGTGAGATGTGAAGCGCGCAGTCGTGCAGCCTCTACTGCCTGTGGTACCTCTGTATTCTCGTTTCCCGCCGCACGCTTGCGGAGGCAGCTAGTGTAGCCACTGTCCCGGTTGCTGACTTTAAGCTGCCTGTTGCCCACATTAACAGTGCCTGTGGGTCGCCCGGGGTGGCCACTGGCACCGTGCATCGCGTGTGGGCTGCGGTCGAGGACGTGAGTCATCAAGCTCACTCGGAGACTCGACGGTCGGCAGAAATGCTGCTGCCAGCGGTTGCCAGCCACGGTGTCAGTGGCTTGCTGTACTGACCTGTGCGCCACAGCCCGCGGCAGCGGCTAGCGCTACTGACTCCTGACAATCGTCGGTGCCGAAATGGAGGAATTATGGATACTTGAAGCATATCAGGAGATACATCGGTTATAACAACCAAACGCTGCTGACCTGCATCGAGTAATCCAAACGTTGTCATCGCTGTCATTACGGCGAATGAAGCGCGCATCGAATGCTCGCCGTGATTACGACACATCCGAGTCCTGTATTCTGGTGCCTCGTCGCACAATCAAATACTGTGTTCCCAACCACGCTGTGACAGCGCGAATGTAACGTAAATAACGTGAATGGCATGAGGAATCGACGAGGATGTTGGGGCTGCAGCCTGCAGTGCAACCGCGATGTGAGGCGGTGCAGCGGTGTCCCGAGCGCACGGCAGGCGGCTTTCTCGATTGTTCTTTTGGCGACTATTGCCATGTTGACGCGGACTTTTGCCGGTCGACACACTGAGGTTGGAGCGGAGGCGCATCCGTCACCGGTGCGACTGCTGGTCGTGTCCGCAGGTGGCGTGGGGAGCTCTCACATCATGCTGCGCATGCGGCAAGCCGCAGACGAAGCGGGGATTCTGCTTGAAATGAACGACGTGGACGACAGGGAGGGGGTGAAGCACCTGCCGCCTTGCCGCTTGAGAGAGGTTCTTTCAGGTGACTGCAAACGCCGCAGCTCCACGAGCGCGACTTTTCGAGCAGCTGCCCACGCGCCAAACTGCGCGCGAGGGATGACGGGCCCTCCGCAAGCGGTTCTGTATGTGCTCGGGGAGCCGACAGCCAGCGTGCGGTCCATCTTTCGGCGCAGGCTGCAGCACTACCTGCTGCAACAGCTGAGAGATCACACAGGCTGCGATGGCGCGGCGGGTATCCGCCCGATGGACGCGCTGGCCACGCCTGCGCATCATACTGACCGCTCGCCCGCTTTTACCAGTCTTGCTGCCTATGCACAGTGGCTCGCACGAGGCTCAGAACTCGGAAATGAGACCTTGCCGCCACCCGATGATCGGGTGGTGCCCGACCCCCTGCAGGCCGCCATGCGGGAGCACCTCTGCGCATGGGCGGCACTACAACAGGGCACGGGCTCGCGCGACAGGGTGGCAGGGGCTGCAGGGCTCGCGCAGACGACGGACAGGGGCAGTCGAGCATCTGGCCTGCCCTCGTCACCAGCGGTGGCATTCGCGTCACTGGGGCTCCTCGCGCAGCAACCGCACCTCGTCCCGCAGCTGCTACACTCCACCTGCTTGGAGCACGGCCACGGCAGCTGCAGTGGCATACTTGGGATGCAACTTCACGTGGAGGTGCGAAATCGCACTGCCAACGCCGCCCCAACTCCGGCAACACGCAATGCCGCCGTTCCGAACGCGGCGATGCTCCATCACAGCAGCACAGTGGCCGCATCCTCGCCTGTGGTGACTGACGAGGACTGGCAGGCGCTGCGCCGCAGCTACGCTGCTCTGGGGGCTGCGGTGCAGGCGCTGGATGGCTGCACGCGGTATGGGGGCGGCAGCTGGTCTGCGCCCGCCTGCGCGGCGGCACTGCAGACGATATGCAAAGGAACCGCTACACAACCGGGTATGAGTGGCTGCGCTACTACGCTGCACCCCACACGCCATTGACTCGCCTTCCCACCGGCGTAGCTTGTTCAGAACCCGCGCTGCCGCGTCGACTGCCAGCATTTCCCCCAGGAAGGTCCTCGCCTTCTGCCGACTGCTCGGCTTGCGGAGCTCCTTCAGCATTGAATCACCCAGCGCTTTGTATCGCGGTGAGTTGCTTCCATGTCAACACCTTCACGTTCGCTTCCGCTAGCTCGGCCGCCCGCCTGAGATGCGTGCGACTCCGAATAAGTCACCTCTGTGCCGCTTCCACGTCACCGCGCCCGCGTCCACCCATGCAGCGTTTGCATTTATCTGCAGCGCTCGTAAACCACCCCCAAGTGTCCACCGTTTACCGGTAACGCCGCGCTGTCGACGGGTGGGCCCACTCTCTGCGACAGCTCACATGCACACGCAACCGCCACCGCCATCGTCCCCACCCGGCCCGCCCTCCTTTTTCCACGGGAAGCTCTCGCCGGCTGGGTCTGCCTGCACCATCCCCCGCGCATCATCGGTGATGAAGTTGCCGGCGGCGTCCACGATGACCAAGGTCGGAATCCCGCGGATGCGGAAGCGACTCGAGAGCTCATCCTTGGCGGGGTCGCCAAACGGGAGCGCCAGATCCCAGGACATCGACTTGAGGTACTCGCGGAAGGCGCGCTCGTTGCGGTCGGAGCTGACGAAGACGGTTTTGAACTTGAGCTGCTTCGACTTTTTCTGAACCCAGTCGCTCAGCACCGGCGTGAACGCGCCTGCAAGTTGGACGTTTACGTTGAGAGCGGGATGCTTCGATCTCCAACGTAACACAGTTACCAGGGGTTCTCAGTGATGTGCCCCGTCGACACCGCGCGAACGTGCGAGGCGAACACTCACGGCATGGCGGACACTGCAAGCGGGGGAACACAACCGGGTGACGGGTGATTCGCAGGGCAAGGAACTTTCAGACTGCTTGCAGCACCTTGTTTGGGGCTTTTTTGAAAGCGGCATTCTTCTGCTGGCGCGGCGAAGGGACTCACCCAGTGTGCGGAAAAATACAAGAGCACGTATTCTGCACCCTCCAACGCTGTCGCGGTGTCCACAAGGGTGCCCGAAGATGTTGTCAGCTTGGGAGGGAGTCCATCTGGGAGAGCCATTGTGCCAACGACAGCAATTTCGGCACTGGACAGCACGCTCCAGAGGCAGGCAGCTGTCAGAGCTGTCAGCTGTCAGCTCCAAAGGTTCTGCCGCGGCGTTCAAGCGGTGATGAGCACGCACGATGGATAACAGCGGAATCAATAGTTTGTAGACCGGGACGGGCTCGAGGAAACTTGACAGGCCGAATGTGCGATCCACAACACGGCAAAGTGCGCCGGGCGTTGATCAAGTCTGGAAACACCAGAAGGTTCAACAACCTGCGGCGAATACTTTCTTTCCGCAGACTTTCTCACCCACAACGCCAACAACGCCGCCGTACCGCTCCCTACACCCGGCGCGACGGGACTCGACAACCTCATCAAGGACTTCCTGGGACCCGACTGGCCCATCATCGTCGGCATCGCCGAGCGACGCATGCGCGGGAACGGGACCCTCGAACGTATCTTCGCAGACCGCGAATTCGCAGGCCTCTTCAACCGCGACTCGCCAGCCTACATTCCACAAACGCTGCAAGAGCTCTGCCTGGAACCGGTTTTTGACCACCCCGCCGCCGTCGAGGAGGCCGCAACCTTCGATTCCGTAGTAGGGCGAGCAGTGCTGCTGCGTCTATCATTCACGCCCGGCTCCCCCAGAACTCTCGCCGATGAAGCACGCGAATACGAGCTCTCTCGCGACGCAGACCCGCACGGCGCAGCGCAGACGCTACAACGCCTGCGTACGCAAGCGGCGAACCACCGGAACGAGCTCCTGGCACTGCTCAGACGTGCACCGTCGACCCGCAGTCAGCTTAGCCATGCCCGCACCGCGGTCGAGCGCGCTGCGGCAACAGCAGCGCTTCAGCAGGTATATGCCGTCCAGAGACTCGTCCCCCGGCCCAACGCGCGCCTCGCACGCGCAGCAAACCGCGTACAAGCGGCGCTCGCGGCGACCCCCGGAGCTGGGGCTGCCGCCGGCACCACCAGCCGCACGTCTGCGGCTGGACCCACGGCACCACAGCACCTAGCCGGCACCGCGGCGCCGACGCCCACTGGCAACCACCCGGCACAGCCCCCCCACCACACTGCCAGCACATCAGCTACCTCCGCTAGAACAACCGCCACCGTGGCCCAGCCCGCAAGTGCCGGTGCTGCACCCTCTGTGCTGCCCCTACCGCCCCACCCCGGGCCATCGGCAGCCGCT
>Ga0208629_101171_pt1 | contig 11164 bp, 4 predicted proteins | sample LakWasMet19_HOW5_2_FD_183865 | JGI IMG/M metagenome (GOLD analysis project Ga0208629, IMG submission 183865) | Freshwater sediment methanotrophic microbial communities from Lake Washington under simulated oxygen tension - Sediment Metagenome... | ecosystem: Environmental > Aquatic > Freshwater >...
CGGGCAGCCGCTGCTGGAGCGGAAGGAGGCGACGCTGGCTGCGAGCACTGTCATGAACAAGCACATCGCGCCCGAGGTGGCCAAGACGGTGCTGGGCATGCTGTACGACTGGCGGCAGAAGGGGCGGTGGGTCAGCTCGCGCTTCCTGCTGTACGGCCTGCACTTCCTGCAGACGTGCGTGGACTTTGCGTCCTGCTGGAAGGGCGTGCTGGAGCCCGCGATGGAGTTCCTCATCCCGCAGGTGGTGCTGCACCTGTTCCGCATGACCGAGGAGGAGGTGGAGAGCCTCATCCACGACCCGCACGAGTATGTGCGCGCCTCCGCCAACCCCATGGCCGCACACCTCAGCCCGCGCCACAGCGCCGAGCTGCTCATGTGGGCCGCGACCAAGGTGCGCCGGAAGACGCTCTCGCCCATCCTGGACGGCATGATCGCGGGCGGCCTGCAGAGCTGCGCGGCCGCTGCCGCGACGGTGCCCCCCACCGCCGACCCCCTGGCCAAGGAGGCCCTGCTGTACATGATCCAGATGAACCGCAACTACCTGTGCGGCTCCAAGAAGCGCGCGGGCTTCGTGGAGGGCATGCTGGCCGCACACGTGACGCCCGAGCTGGCGAACCCGCACCCCGCCCTGCGCGCGCGCGCTGCCTCCGTGTGGGGCGCCTACATCTCCACGGTGGACTTCAAGGCCCCCGCCACCGTGCAGGCGGCGGTGGACGGGCTGCTGCGGCAGCTGGACGACCGCAGCCTCGCGGTGCGCCTCGTGGCGGGCGGCGTGCTGACCTACTTCCTGCGCCACAGCGAGGTGGCGCGCGCCATGATCCAGCCGCACCTGGTGCTGCTGCTGGAGCGGCTTTTCGGCATGCTGGACGAGCTGGGCGTGGACGAGGTGGTCGGCACCGTCAACGAGGTCATCCTCGCCTACTCGGAGCAGATCCCGGAGCTCGCCGTGAGCATGGTGGGCCAGCTGATGACCGTGTTTCGGTCCGTGTTGACGGACAAGGACGACGAGGACGCGGAGGCGGCGGACGAGGCGTCGCTGGCGGGCGAGGGTGCGCTGCAGGCCATCCGCAGCGTGGTGGACGCCCTGATGGAGTCCAAGCGCAAGGACGTGCTGCTGGCCGTGGTGGAGCAGATGTGGCCCATGCTGGCGCACCTGTTCGTGGAGGAGGGCCCCGCCCTCGAGTTCCTGGACGTGTCTTTCGACACCTTCGGCGACCTGCTCGTGGCGCTGTCGGGGGACACGGGCGCCCCGACCGACCCCACCAACACCGTGCCCTCCAACCCCGCGGTGTGGCGCACCTACGCGGCCATGATGCACACCTACACCACCGCTGCCATCGATTACACGAGCCACATGCTGGTGCGTGCGCTGGCAGGCAGGCGGAGGCAGGCAGCCGGACGGGGCTGCGGTCGCGTGGGCAGGTCTGCGGGGCCGGCTGTCGGTTGGGCGCGAGATCCCTCTGTCTGTTTTGCACATGCTGGTGGTGTCTACCGGTCGGATTCACTCTCTTCTCGTCCTGCCTGTCACCCGTGCCACGTGCACCTCCCCCGACACCCCTGGACCCTCGCCCCCTCCCCTGTCCCCTCCCCTGCCCCTGCAGTACCCGCTGGACTGCATCATGAGCTACGCGCCCTCGCGCCTCGCCTGCGGGGTGGACCCAGACACGGGCGCGGACAACGCCGGCCTGCTCTGCTCCGCGGCCGCCTTCGTCGAGTCCAAGTCGGACGAGCGGGAGCGCGGGTACCTGACCCGTGCCATGGTGGGGCTGCTGCACCACTGCAGGGGCCTGGTGGACCGCCTCGTGCCCGGCATCGCCTCCCTCTACGCCAAGGCGGTGTGCACGGGCCACACGCAGATGCTGCGCTCGCAGGCGGGCGCGGTGCTAGGGTGCTGCCTCGCCTACAGCGTGCCCCTCACCTTTGCTGGCCTGGAGGGCACCGCTGCGGGCGCCTCCTCCGCCGTCTTCGCTGCGCTGTACGACGCGGTGGCTGGCGGGTACTTTAAGAAAAGCCTGGACGTGAAGCTGGCGCTGATGGGGCTTGCCTGCCTGCTGGGCACCCCGCTGGCCTCCCTGCCCGCAGGCATGGCCGACATCACGCCGCAGACCCTCGCCGCCATCGCAGCCCTGGAGGTGCGCTACGGCGAGCTGCTGGCCAGCGAGGCGGAGGAGCGGGAGCTGGCGCGCGAGGCGGAGGAGGACAGCGACGACGAGGACGACGAGGACGGAGCGGATCTGGCGGCAGCGCTGCGCGGCGGCGACGGGCTGGACGACGAGGACGAGGGGGACGAGGACGAGGACGCGGGCGGGGTGGGCGGCGCGGGCGGTGACTACGTGCACGAGGACGACAAGGCGTACAAGGACATGCTGCACCGCAAGGAGGAGGAGGAGGCGGCCAAGGCGGCTGCGGCTGCGGCGGGGGGCGAGGGGGCGGGCGCGAAGCCTGCTGCCCGCACCGCCCTCCCCAGCGGGGACGAGGACTTCGAGGAGGCGCCGCCGGAACACACGCCCATCGACCACCTGAACCACCGCATGTGGCTGGCCGACGCCTTCGCCTTCCTCTCCAGCCAGCCCTCCGCAGCCGCCTACCAGGCGAGCACGCACGCGGAGGTGCAGCGCGTCCTCTTCAGCGTCGTTGAGCGCGCGAACGCAGAGCGCGCAGCGGGGCAGGCGCGGGGTGAGATGGGCCCCGCCCCGCCGCGAGACCCGGCCGCTGTCGCCGCTGAGGTGGCAGCCGCCGCCGCTGCGGCGACCGCTGCTGCTGCAGCGGGTGCGAGTGGCAAGGTGCGGCGGTGACCGCAACACGGCACTACGAATACTGTCACGCGCAGTTCTGTTGATTTCGATTGATTTTTGACGCTTGGCATCAAGTGACACGGCGCGTTGTTGAAGTCGCCCACACACGTCCGACAGGCGCCTCGCGGTGCGCACGGGTGCGAAGCTTGACCTCAGGCTTCAGTTGTTGCTGGTCGGCTCGTGCCAGGTGGCATGAATGGGCGCAGTGCGCAATCTCCGGAGCCATCCGGACCCGACGGGTGCCACTTGAGCTTGCTGCACCTGCGCACGCACCTTCACGTTCCAATCGGCGAACTTGCTCTCGTAGATCGGTAGGACGAATCGCGGTTGGTATGGGCGTTACACGCGTGCGCCTCTGCTCTGCCAGCAGTGTATGATCCCATCGCGACGCCTTCAAGAGGTTCGAATTTGTGCCATCAAAGGATTTGCTGAGGAGCAAAAGTGGAACACCCGGCACTGCCAACGGGCGCCGCAATTGCGAGAGGTGGGTGCGTGAAATCACACACGTTGCGGGCTGCAGGGCTGCAGAAGTCCACTCCCGGCCCCCGGCCCTGACAGGATTGCAATTTGACAGCTTGGAGCTGCGCGTTGTGCCTGATGCGCGAATGCGATGGGATATCAGCGTTCTGGCAGGCGCGCCCTCGCGAGCCCCATACATAAGCGCTTCAACGGGCTCGAGCAACTGGTTGAAAGATGTGTCAGAGCCTCGATATCTGTGAGATTTCAAATCTCTGTCCCGTCTGAATCAGACGGTCTGATGCGCGACGTTGGTGACAGCCTACAATCTACAGACTGTCTCGTTGCTACCCCCTGGGCTGCTGATTGGTTGCGAAATCAGTTCGATTGCCTCGCCGATCAAACAGTTCGCGTCGCCACCCGGTCCCCGTCCGACTCCCGTCACCCAGTTTGGCTTGAACGATGGCCTCTCTGTCGCCCACGATCACCATCGAGGCTTGCAAGTCTTGACAGCTCTTCAGGCGCAAGGCCGCGGAGCTTGAGGCGGAGCTGAAGAAGCTGGGGTGCGGACTTCCTGTGGCGGTCAACGCGGAAAAGCCACGCAAGGGATACTTTGAGGTCCGGGTTTCAGGCGTGGCGGAGCCCGTCATTTCACTGCCAGGAATGCCGCGGCCTTTCACTAAGCTGCGCGAGCTCGACCTTGCGGCGGCAGCTGCTCGAGTCTCAGCTCGTGCGGCGGGCGCGACCGCTTCCACCGATGCTGCGTCCGAGGCTGCAGCGGGAGCAGGTTCGGCCGAAGCGGTGACAAAGCCCACTGGCGCGGCGCGTGCGAGCGCTGGGGCGAAAGCGGCTCCGGCCGCCTCTGTTTCTGGCTCTAAGCGCAGGGGCGCACCAATCGCCGCACCTGAGACGGCAGAGGTGCGTGCGGCGGCCGACGTTGAGCCGAGCAAGGCTGCAGGTGTGCGAGTCCCTGCCGCGAAGCGCACGCGAACGGCCAAGTAGATGCCGGGCTGCCGCTTCTCCCCACAGCCGCCGTTTGATCTCATCTCGGCGGTCGCCGCATCGCGCTGACCCCCTGCCTGGCACCGGCCCGCCCATTGTATGACGCGAAATCGGCACTCCCTGCCGTCAGTGCTTGCTCTACTTTCCCATGCTATGCCGACTCCGCGCAACAGCGCAGCCTCCTGTGCTTGCTGGCACTGCGTCGTCTTGAGCGAGTGCAGCCAAGTGCTTGACTTGTGCGATGTTCCTGGCGGTAGTCGGCTGTGGAGCGGAGAGCAAGTGTGGCATGCACCCTTTCGCCGATATTAACGCGCTGATACCCTTTCTGGTCTCTACAGCGCAGCATTCAGGTGGAGGGCAGGTGCCTACAGGAGGAGACGGTGTTGAAATATGTGAGGTGGCTGCTGGCATGCATGCATTGGCGGCCCGTGACAAGTAATAATCGGCCACGTCGCAACACGACAGCTCGGCGCCCAACGGCACCCGCTCCGATGAACAGAGAGCGCGGGTCTGTTCGCACGAATCATGAATCATCCGACCCCGCTCGCTAAAGACTCACTCGCGTTCCCGTCGATATTCATGTAAAATCGGGTACCGGGTACACGGATGATCGATATTGGGGGATCTCAAAACCGCCCACCTGCAGCCAATCGCACAACTAAGATGCAGTTTCATGAATTCGAAGGTCAAGCACCGTTCACAGTAAGCACGCTCGCAGCAGCTATCGCTCAAACATACCAAAAATGCCCAGCACAATGCCCCCGGCAGTCTGGAAACGCGGTAATTTGAACGCTCGAAATTCGCCCCGAACAGCCCCGCTATGGTGGAGCTGCCTCCATCTCTTCACCGGCTGCATAGGCCCGGTGCGGATTGAGATGCAACACTGACGCAGCAGTCGGGGCGTGTCCTGACTCTCCAAGGTGTGGAAGGGGAGTCGGTGCCGCGCCGTGGCCGGGGGGTGCCAGCGCGCCGACATCACCCGCAGGAGACTTGGGTGCCGGGACGCCGCGACTGCCGGCACCAGCAGCGCCCTCTAGAGAGCTCCCGGCACGGTGTAGCCCGTAGACAGGCGAGGGCGAGCAACTGGATAGTGACGCTGCCACGGCTGCTGCTTCTCTCTGGTGCCGTGAGCTGCGCCTTCCCGTGCTGCCGCCACTTCGCGCATCGCCCTTGTCTGCGCCGAGCGCTCCCAGAGGCACCGCCTGCAACGGACTGGTTGCGACACCTACGGTCACCGCAACACCAACCGCACTTGGGCCAGCCGGAACTTCACCCGCCCCTTGAGGCGCCAGGATCACCGCCCGAGTGCTTACCGCTGCTCCCACTGCGGTTGCCGTGGCTGCCGCCCACAATCGCTCCCCTGCAAGTGAGAGCTGGCTCGGCCTCAAGACGGGAGCGTCTACCATGGCTGCAACGTGTGCGGCGCACGCTGCAGCTGAACGCGCACGCCCTGCGGAGTCCGCATTCGCAGCCGCGGACACGAGTACCGACGCGACCTTCGCTGCCCCGGACAATGGTGCGGGCGTGACGGCGCCCTCAGTAGGTCCACGTGTTCCGCGAGCATCCACACCATGAACAGCTGCAGCGCTGGGGGCAGCACCATCAACGCGATGGCCCGTATCAGCCATGGCTCCACTTCCTGCAGCTGCGACTGCTGTGTCGCCTCTGGCAGGTGGAGTCGAACAGTCCACAGCGCCTCGGCTGCTGTAAAGGTCAAACAGGAAAGCACGCAGAGCCTGGTGGTATTCCAGAGGGTACTTCTCAACCACGTCGTTGTGGCCCGCCCGCTCAGGAAACCACTTGTGCACCGTTGCGAAGCTGGCGCCAGAGCGAAGAGCGCGCGCCGCCGGCACTGAAGGCCGCTGGCCGATGGCTGCTCGGAAGGAATCAACCAGCATCTGACCGTGCCTCGGCGGCACCTCCGCATCCGCTAGGCCGTGCAGGACCAGCACCCCCTCGCAGTGCGCTGCAATTCGGCGCACCCTGTCCAGGTTGGGGAAGATGTCGCAGCACGCTAGGCAGCGGTTATCCGTCACGACGCGGAGACCGCTGGTGATGGGGCTGTGAAGCACCACGCCGCACACGGGCCTGCGCGACGCCAAGTAGCAGGTGGGGCCGCTGCCGACAGACTGCCCGTACAGGATGAGCTGCGCTGCGGAGGGCACGCGCCACCGCTCGTCCTGCGTGCCCAGCAGGAAATCATACACAGCCTCAATGTCCGCGCAGCAGCTGCTGTCTGTGGGCATCGTCTCCCCAACGCCCGGACCGTAGCCGCTGTACTCGTACGCCACGACATTGACGCGGCTGTTGAGGCACAGGTCGATGTAGCTGTCGCGCATCAGGCCGCAATCCGTCGCGTTGCCATGACTGAACAGGACTGTCACAGGGGAGCCGGGGTAGCGATACAAGAACACAGGTACGTTGCTACCTCGCTTGTTCCGAACAGTGCAGCACAGTGAGGCGCCCGCCGTGCTCGGAAATCGCAGCACGGACACACCCTCTTGCAGAACCATGCGCATGAGCTGCGCTTTTGCTCGGGCAGAGCCCTTTTCCAGGTCCTCTGGATCAGGATGGAGCTCATACGAGGGTGGTTTTGGCGGAAAGAAGGCAAGAGCGGACGCAAGCACCTTGGGCTGGCAGCGCGCTCGGCAGCAGAGCAAATACACCAGAGCACACGCCATTGATGCGCCGCGCCGCCACAGTAACAACAACACACACGACGCTCGTAGGGCTGCTCCGAAGAGAAAAAGCGACGATCGAGGGCCATGGTACCTTGGCGAGGCACGCGGAGCTCTGCATTTGAAGATATCCGTGTGCGCCGAGGGCGAAGACGGACCGAGGCACTTTGATTTTGGCACAGTAACGCTGGGGCGTGAGAAAAACGCCGTAGCTGCCACGCCGCTGCTAAAACTGATGGCCCCGGCTCATGTCAGCAACGTTGATGACCATCGCTGACGCGATCGACAGCAAAAACGTTGCGACTGTTCATTCGCTTCCTTTTCAGGATGCCATTGTACTCTGAGGGCCAGCCGTTCGCTCCGTAGTGCGCAAATGATGACTGACAACCTCAACAACTACGAGGGGCACTTGCGGGAGGAAGAGGTCCCCGCAAAACCTCGCCTGCCGGTGCTTCCGCGACTTGCGCGACGGCTGCAAGCTCGAGCTGGTCATGCTCCAGGTGGCAGCTTCGGCAGCGGTGGAAGTGGAGGCGGCGAGCCGGTGTCGGCAACGACACCTGCTCGGCTGTCATCGCCCCTATCGAGCGTCAAAGGACCAGGTCCGTCTCCCGACGACGAGAATGCTGTCTACGAGAACGGCGGCCCTGCGACCGCGAAGGAGAAGCTTTACGCGCAACGTTACGCGCCGCCATCAGGTCGACCGGAGCACGTAGAATACGATCCGCCAGCTCTGCGCGAGCCAGCCCGGCAGCAGTACCACCAGCCGGACGTGCACGCTGAGGCAGATCTGCCGGGCCGTGCGGGGGAGGGTGGAGAGGCAGCGGGCTCAGGCGTGGGGTTGAAGTCGGCAGCCGTGCACGCGTTTGATGGCCCCTGGAAGACAGGCGCAGCTTCCATGGTTTCGACAGGTGACGGCCGCGGCCACCTCCCCCGCACTGCCGACAGCGTCGCCGAGGCCACCTCGCAGCACTATCTGGCAACCACCTCGCAGCACTATCTGGCAAGCCCGCAGGGTGGCCCCTTGCCCATCCTCTACGTGCCTCGCTCCCTGTACAACGCTGCTGCGGCTGCTGCCTCGGGGGATGCCGCTGCAGAGCGCGCGAGTGTGCCGACCCCTTACGCTGCGGCGGCGCCGCTGGCCCCCCGAACACCATCGGCCACGCACGGCGCGACTGCCGCCGCGGGAGCAGGAGCGGGCTCCGCAACGGCCGGCGGCACTCCACGGCGGGCTGCTGGGCCCGCCTTTGTATCCCCTCGCTCAGAGCGCTTGCAGCTGCTGCACCCTGGCCGGCCTCCGGTGGATTCGCGGCAGCAGGGAGCACTGATCAGCGACGGTGGCAGCGGATATCCGCGCTCTGGAGGGAGCGGCAGGGCCAGCCTGCCGCTGGGGCCTCCTGCGCTCCCCGATGGGCCTGCCGCGGCTCGCCGCCCCTCCGGTGGTGCCGCCCTGTCGAATGGGGTGCCCGACACCGTGGATGCGGACGAGGCGGCAGCGCGGGCTCAGCAGCTGCGGCAGTCCGCGGCCGCTCTGCACGCTGTCGCCACGATGGCTGCGGCCATGCAGCAAAGCGGGCAACGGAGCGCGGTAGCGGTTCCTGTACCGATGGCCGCGGGGACAGGCGGCAGCTCCGATGGGCCAGCGGTCAGGCAGCCCCACACGCCTTCGCAGCGGGGTGAGGCGTGGGGGCTGCCGTCGCAGCGATCGCCCGCTGACGCCGCAGCAGCCGCTGCGTGGGTCGCTGCCCGTGACGGCAGCCGCGTCAGCGACGCTGGCTCTGCTGGCGGGGGCAGTGAGTCTGGGTGGGGGGCGCTGCAGAGCGTGGCAGCGGCGCGTCGCGCAGTGCTCGCAGCAGCCTCCCCCTCCGCAGCGGAGTGGGCGGGCGCCCCCGATGGGCCGTATGCACAGGCCGACGAGGCGCTCTCAGAGCGGCAGGGCCAGCGGCAGCGGCAGGAGTTGCACGACGCGAATGCAGACGCCGCGTCCTTGTTGATCAGCTCTGGCGTCCCCTCCAGATATGGCGCCGCGCCCCGCTCCTCCGCCGCTTCGTCCGTTGCATCCTTCGATGAGGCGCCGCCTGACTTCCGGTCACCCCTCTCAGCCGTTCGGTTGCAAGCGCGAGCCGCTGCCGCGGCTTCGCGTGGGTCTGCGGAGGCTGACGGTGGCGAGGAGGCCGGCGGAGTGTCGGCGGCGCCTTCGGGGCTGCCGGTCAGCACCGCAGCAGCCGGCCCTCGATCCTCGAGGCTGGCTGATGCCTCGCTCGCTGCTGGCGGCCCGTTGCGTGATGCGGTCAACTTTTCAGGCATGCAGCGAATTGCGCCCGCTACAGGCCATGGTAGCGGCGGCATCGTCGATGCAGGCCGCGGGGGCGTTGCCAGCCCAGATGCCGAGTCTGACTCCGATGTGGAGACTGAAACCGTTCAGGTGACCGCAGTGATTCGGCGGAAGCGGCCGCATGCAAGCGGTGGCTCGGTCACCTCCCCAGGCTCTGCCGCTCTGAGTGACGGCCCCTCTGGCACTCCCTCTGTTGGCGACGATGCCACGGCCGTCGCCGCAGCGGTGGCACGGGTGCTGCATGCCAGTGGGCTTGTGTTTCCCGCACAAGCAGACGCGGATGTCTCTATCCCAGCGTCAGCACTGCCTGTGGGTGCAGGGGAGGGCGCACAGGTGGGTGGTGCTCCATTCACCCCCCTGCAGCCGCTGCACGCTCCCAGCCCGCGGCGCACGCCTGCCAGTGGGCCCGCTGGCGCTGAGGAGGAGGCAGGTACCTCGCCGCTGCCTGGCATCCCCCCCATGCCGGCTGCCGGGGCGTCTCTCGCCCCCGCTGCGCTGCTCAGCCCCACTGCCAGTCTCTCTGCCATGTCGGCAACCCTGCCGCTGGCTGCGGGGATGGCTGCTCTTATTACCCCGCCTCCGCGACCGGAAGGCGCTGCCGCCGCTGCAGCAACAGGGGGAGGGGTCGGCAGCGCCGAAGCGGGAGGCGCAGGCGCGACTGGCCCAGTGGCTAGTCCAGCCGATGGCCTCCTTCCGGGCGCGGAGGGGGCGGCGGAGGAGGCGCAGCAGCCCCTCACGCCCCCTGGCGCCCCCTCCCTCCTCACCTCCGTCCCCTCCGCTGAGGACGGCGCCCCTGCGGCCCCCACCTTCGCGCCCGGCTCCCCCTTCGACCTCGCCCTGCAAGCCAAGGTGCGCCACAAGCGGCGGCGGCCGCACCTGAAGCCGGAGGGCCTGAAGCGCCTGCAGCAGGGCGAGGTCGAGTACGAGCGCCGCCGCGCCGCGAAGGAGCTCGGCCGCATCATCAACAAGGAGCACAAGGCATACCAGACCTCCTTCGGCATGATGCTGGGCATCTACACGTCGGTGGTCAACACGCAGGTGGGCGCGGAGCGGCTCGTGCTCGACGACTTCATGAAGGTGCGCAAGCTGAGCTTCCCGCCGCAGGGCAGCTCCCTCACCCCGCCGCACGCCCTGCCGCAGTCCTTCAAGTTCAAGGACTACGCGCCCAAGGTGTTCCACCACCTGCGGCAGCGCTTCGCCATCGACCAGAAGCACTACCTGAGCAGCCTGGGCGGCGCGTACGAGTACATTGAGTTCTCCTCCAACTCCAAGAGCGGCTCCTTCTTCTTCTACTCGCACGACGGCAAGTTCATGATCAAGACGCAGAGCAAGGCGGAGTCCAAGTTCCTGCGCCGCATCCTCGCGCACTACTACCAGTACGTGATGGCCAACCCCTCCACCTACGTGACGCGCTTCTACGGCATGCACCGCATCAAGATGCCGCACCTGCGCCGCAAGGTGCACTTTGTGGTCATGCAGTCCGTGTTCTACAGCGACCGCGACGTGCACGAGGTGTATGACCTGAAGGGCAGCAGCGTGGGGCGCGCGGCCACGGAGAAGGAGCGGGCGCGGGGGCCCGGCAAGTGCGTGTTCAAGGACAACGACCTGGTGGGATCGGGCACGACCATCCAGCTGGGCCCGGGGCGGCGCGAGGCCTTCCTCGGCCAGATCCGCAGCGACGCCTCCTTCCTGGAGGCCATGGGCATCATGGACTACAGCCTGCTGCTGGGGATACACCACACGGAGGGAGGGGCTGCGGGGGCGGGGGCTGCGGCAGGCACGCCCCGCTCTGCCACGACGGAGGGCGCGCCAGAGGGCGGGCCGTCTGCGTCTGCGACTGCGCCACCGGGGGCCGGGACGGTCGTTGCGCACGCTGGGGCACACACGTCAGTCGCGGTGCC
>Ga0208629_101172_pt1 | contig 11154 bp, 8 predicted proteins | sample LakWasMet19_HOW5_2_FD_183865 | JGI IMG/M metagenome (GOLD analysis project Ga0208629, IMG submission 183865) | Freshwater sediment methanotrophic microbial communities from Lake Washington under simulated oxygen tension - Sediment Metagenome... | ecosystem: Environmental > Aquatic > Freshwater >...
GGCCAGTGCTGAGTCGCGCTCTTGCCCCCGTGCTTCACGTCCCTCTGATGCCCGCTGGCGCCGCCGTGCCTCCCTGCGTTGTCCTGCTCGGCTTTTCTGCTGCCCGTCGCTGATGGGTTCTCTCCGGTGGTGCTCCCGCCTGATGTTGTGGTTGGGGTCACCAGGAGTTGGCGGCTTGCCTCCGTTTCTCGCTCCCGCGTTGCTCGCTGTGATCTTTTCCGTGCGCTCCCGCCCGCGTCCCACACTGCAGGCGGTGGGGCCGGGGCCGGGCCGAATTCGTCGCGGCTGAAGGACAAGTCAGTTTGACATCCCACGTGACTGACGCCTCCGCTTGTGATCAGCGCGCCGCCGCAGCAGATGCGCGTCAGCGACAGACGACAGGAGGTCGTAGGTACGGCGTGCTTTTTACGGATGGTTATTGTGTGAATTTTATTGCGTTGCGGAATGGCCTTACAATCTTGCTGCTCCTCGAGCTGGTTCCGCAGTGGCTAATTCCGAGTCTGTTTGCCCGCTAGCTGCCAGCTGGACGCGAGTCATAATCACACAACGGCCCTCTTCCGGCGCGGCGCAGCGCCGCGTCTTGCGCTGGAGATGTACTAAGGGCCCGTCCAGGACTAGGAGCATTCAATTGCAATGCTGGCGGGCTGCAAAGGCTTCCGAGCAGCGCTTCCCGGGCGTTGCGCGCACAGGTTGCTGGAACCGTCGTGCAACGTGAAGTGGGAATCGCCACAACAGCAGGGCGTGCCGCAGTCACATCAGGGGCACTGCGGCAAGCGAGGACCCCTAGCGCGAGCCGCAGTGACCCTCAGCCCGGAAATGTATCGCTCCTGCGTGCGCAGGAAACCGTGTTTGTGTGAATATTGCTGGTATTGGCGGGTAGGTGCATGCATGGGTCAGATAGTCATACGCTCCGCCCGCGCGAAGTAATGTTTGGTTTTCACTCCGTCGGTCTCGTCCACGATCCGCGAAGGGTTGCGCTGGCCACGACAGAGCGGCATTTGGTTAAAACGCACCGACGCCCGTTGGCGCTGTCCTCACCGATGTGTGGGGTTGTTGAGTGACTTGTTGCGGCGTTGCTGCGACCTGACGACAGTGCGGCCTGATGACAGTGATGCGTTGTCGCTGCACCTCGGGCTACAGCCCCATGCAAGCTAAACACGGCAGTTGCCGGGTCGTGTAGGTTTCCCACTCACGCTTGCGTGACGAATGGGTCGTACACCTTTGGCGCGCCGCTGACCAGCTGCACGTTGAAGGCCCCGCCCTCCACCACCACGCAGTCGCTGGGGTTGAAGAGGTTGCACAGCTTCTGCCCGTTCGGGTACGGGTGGTACGTGATCGTCCTGCTCTGCGTCTGCCCGCCCTGCCCGGCGTTCGTCAGCGCCACGAACGTGTTGCCACGCGTGAAGGCATAGAAGGTATCGTCTGCATAGCGCTGCACCTGCGCGCCTGCGTCCCACAGCTGGACCTGCTTGCGGAAGCCCGTCAGCGTGGTGATGAACGAGCCCAGGCCGCTCGTGTTGTCGTTGAAGCCGGTGGGCCACAACGCCTCGCGGCAGGCGGGGTCGCCGCCGCCGCTGAACGATGCTTCTGTGCCGTAATACACGATGGGGATGCCCTCTGCAGGGAAAATAAAATACGAGCGGGATGGAAGGGCAAGAGTTTAGAGTCAGCGCGGATCTCTTTTGCTCCCGGCTGCCAGCAGCGCTGCATCAGAGTCGTGAGCACGCCCGCACCCCCTCGCGTACCTGACAGCAGCACCCATGTGATGGCGTTCTTGTACGCGACGGGGTCGTTCTTTTCGTTGAGGAAGCGCACGTTGTCGTGGTTGTCTGCAGCCGAGGCAGGGTGCAACGTGGCGTATCCGCGATGAAAGACTGTCGAAACACAGCACAGTGAGCGACGGCCAGTGCCTCTCCGCATGACCGCGTGGAGAGTCCACGGCCGACACATAGCTGGGCTGTTGCAGTAGTGAAAAAACACGTAACAACGTCACGCTTATCGGTGTCGTGAAGCTTTCAGTGGACTCACCGATGAAATTACCCAGTACACTCAGGTCCACGAAATTTGCCTGGTAGTCCTGCCACAGCTGCTGCAACCTGCATCAATCGTTGGATGGCAACAGTTGTGATGGAGAGCGCTGTAGCGTTCGAGTGCGTGAATGATGAATGGACAAGATGGGGCGTTTTGGAAGGCTCGAGGGCTGAAAGCGCAAGCATATGCGTGCCGTTCCCGTGTTGCACAGCAATGCCATCCTCCTCACTCGCCGCACCCTACATGGCTGCGCCAGCAGCACGCATGAGCATGCATAGCCTGTGCCTGCCGTCACTTCTCACACTCACTGGAACATGCTGTTGCCGTACGCGAACACGTTGCGCAGCGTGAAGAAGGCGGGGTAGCTGAGAGTGGCGGGCAGCGCGCCCTCGCGCTGGTAGCTTGCCACCCAGCTCACGTTGGTCATCTCCACCTCGCCCACGATGTACATGCCCGCCGCCTGCAGTGCGTGTGCACGAACAAGAGTCGCAGGCATATGAGAGGCGACAGCGCGCGCTGCGTCGGGCAGCAGATGCCGCGGAATCATATTTGCTTCCCCTCCGCCTCCCCTCCGCCGCCACCAGCGCCCAGCCCCTGCTCTCCTTGTAGCACAGCGTCGGACGCAGGATGGCTTTGCTCGCGGCTCGGATGGCGCTGCCCCCTTGCCATGCCGCCTGAGCCTCACCTGCGAGAACTGCGTCCAGAACCAGGGCCACACGTAGGGCGTGGTGTCCAGGCGTAGGCCGTCTACGGCATAGGTGGAGGTGAGGTTGGTGATCCACGTCAGCAGCTGCTGCGCGACCCACGGGTTGGACTGGTTGAGGTCCAGCAGACCCGCGAGGCTGCAACCACGAGGAAGCGAGCGGTGCAGGGACAGACCGGGGGAGGGGCGCTCACACATAGCCCGACGCACGCAACCGCAGCTGGAGCATCGAGGAACAGGAGCCGCCTGAGCGCTGACGTGTCGTCTAATAAGCATCCACCCCTCTATAGTCCCACTACAGGAGATCAAATAGGAGAAACAGGACCTTGTGTCCCATTCACGCACCGGCAGTGCTCCATCTGTGGCTGGTTGGTGTAGTCATTCACGTTGCAGCCGGACGGGCAGCCGCCGCAGTCGTGGAAGTGGCTCCACTGGTTGAACGGGTTGAAGCTCGACGGGTCGGACAGTGGCGCCATGTGGTTGCCCACGACATCGAGCATCAGCCACATGCCGCGGGCGTGCAGCGCTGCAGAGAGGTCCAGCAGGTCCTGCGCAGTCCCGAAATTCTCGTTAATCGCGTACATGTCCGTCTGCCAGTAGCCGTGGTAGCCCCCGGGCGAGTTCGCGATGGGCGGCGAGATCCAGATGGCGTCGAAGCCCATCGACTGAATGTAGTCGAGGTGCTCTGCAGGAGCGGTAAGGATAAGGCATTCAACCGCGCGCTGTGTCGGCGCGCTACATCACTGGCTCCCAAGAGCGCGATCGGCAGACCGCCAGGTCTCATCCAGTGCTGGGGCAACGCTGAGGGCGCCCCCCTACCGCGCCAACGGGCCCCATCGTCTGCTGCTGCGGTCTCGGCCGTCCGTGGTCTGTACCAGGCACGACGTCGGTCGCACAGCCGCTGTGCGCCGAGAGAAGGGGGCGCGTCTGCAGCCTTGCGGGCCCAAGAACCCGGCTGATTCGCCTCGGCAGAGTGCAAGTGCATGGGGAGCGAGCTGCCAGTAACTCACGGATGATGCCCTGAAACGTGCCGCCGCAGTAGTCGGACAGGTTCTCGCACTGAGAATTGGAGCTTGGGTTCGCAAATCGATCGGTGAGGAGTTGATAGATGGTGCGATTACGCCATTCTGCTGCTGTTGCGGCAAATGCCGCTGGCGCGGCAGCGAGGGCGCACAGGCAGGCGGTGAGAGCTCTCATCGTGCTGATCGAGAGACCGTCGTGCGGAGCCACAAGCAAGCCACCCCCCGTCAAGATCTTCACGCCAGCGTAAGGGAGACGGCGTAAAACTTCCATTGAGAGAACAGTTTGAATCTAACACCCGCAGATGTCCGTGAAATCTTGCGAGGCCAGTTCGAGGTACAGATCGACGGATTTTGTGTGTGCAGCAAAACTTTTGATACAGCGGCAGTACTCTGGTGCAATATCGTATTCGTGGGCAATGAGCGTGCACTTTGCCGGGCTCTGAGGTCCGCTGCTTGCGGCGGTGTGCGACCACCCCTCGGTGCGAGGGGAGTGTCGAGGCACTGAACTGGCGCTGAGTACCGTGGTATATGACGCGGGAAGGCTGAACTCTGTGCACGAGGCCGCGGTAAGCAGCTGTAGGGCCGCATCACATCATCGGTGTGCGTTTACACCACTTGAAGGGACCGCGCGGCTGCCGGGAAATCCACAAGCAATTCTGCGGTCGCTCTCCAGGCGGCAGGACAAGGGCCAACAGGACACGCGAGCAGAGCAACACACACCAACTGCCTCTTGGCTGCACAACGCCACTGAGGTCAGGACGTGCAAAAGAGACACCAGCAGACTCGAAGGGACGGGAAACTCATGTTGGCCAGCAGGGCAGGCATGCCGGCCGGCGAAAAATCAAGGCGCCAGCACTGAGCTCGTGCATACACTGGGTGATAGTGGCCTCGCGGACAGTGCCTCCGAAACCCTGCGGCCTTCTCGCCAGCTCGTCACGCACGACTTGGCAGGCGGGCCCTCTGATGCGCCGCAGGCAGCTCACGACTTGCCGCCGGTTTGGAGCATTTTGAGCACGCCCGCGCCGCTGCCCGCCGGCGCAGACGAGGCCACATGCTCCTCGTATTCGCTGTAGCCGCCCTCGAACCACTCCACGCGTCCGTCGCCGTGGAAGATGAGCAGGTGGCTCGCGACGCGGTCGATGAAGTAGCGGTCGTGGCTCACGATCAGCGCGCAGCCGCCGTAGTCTTCGATCGCCTCCTCGAGGGACCGCAGCGTGTCGACGTCCAGGTCGTTCGTGGGCTCGTCCAGGATGAGCAGGTTCGAGCTGTGGCGCAGCACGCGCGCGAGGTGCACGCGGTTGCGCTCCCCGCCCGACAGCGAGTTCACGAGCTTCACCTGCAGCTCGCCCACCAGGTTGAAGGAGGCGAGGTACTGCCGGATCGGCATCTCAAAGTCTCCGATCATAACGGTGTCCGCGCCACCGCCCACCACGTCCACAACGCGTCTGTCCGACTCGAGCTCTGCGCGCGACTGCGACACCATGCCGAGCTGCACGCTGCGGCCCATCGTGACGGCGCCCGCATCCGGCTCCAGATCCCCTGCGATGATGCGCAGCAGCGTCGTCTTGCCCGTGCCGTTGCCGCCGATGATGCCGACGACGGCACCCCGCGGCAGACTGAAGGAGACGTCTCGCAGCAGCGTGCGGGCGCCGAACGTTTTGGTGACCCCTCGAAGGTCCAGCACCTGCTCCCCCAGGCGCGGGGCGGGCGGGATGACGATCGCGCCGGACAGAAACTTTTCTTTCCGCCGCCCCTCGTCCGCTGCCGTCGCCATTGCTTCGTACGCCGCAACGCGGGACTTGGACTTGGCCTGCCGCCCGCGCGCGCCCTGCCTGATCCACTGCAACTCCTCCTCCATCGCCTTCGCCTTCTTGCGCTCCTGCTTGCGCTCCATGTCCAGGCGCGTCGCCTTGCGCTCCAGCCACACGCTGCAGGCGGGGAAAAGGGGGAGGGATGGGGCGGAGGGCAGGAGGTGGACAAGGGGGCACACAGCACCCGCGGGGCGCCTTCAAGCAGCAATGGCACTGTAGCCGTGTCTGGCACGTCCCCTGCCCTGCTGCAGCACCGCTGCAACGCGCCTGTAGTTGCCCTGGTACGGGTACGCCGCGCCTCTGTCGATCTCGAGAATCCAGCCTGCCACGTTGTCGAGGAAGTAGCGGTCGTGCGTAATGGCGAGCACGGTGCCCTTGTAGCCCTGCAGGAAGCGCTCCAGCCACGCGACGGACTCGGCGTCCAGGTGGTTCTGCACAGCGGGGCAGCAGTGGCAGCGAGAAGGGGAGCGAGGTGGCGGCGGTCAATGAAATTCGAGTGCGTCAGACGGGAGTGTCGTGTGGTGCTGAGGAAGACTGAGAGGCGCACTCGCTGCAGGGCGGGTGCTGGAGGCAGCGTACACCGCAGCTCTCATGGCACGGCGAGCCCGCATCCAGCCAGACATGCGGCCACCCCTGCACCCCAGCCCACGACACCGAGGGCCATCTGCCCGTCTCCCTCGCTCATTATCTACGCCTCCCACACTTGCGCAGAGACTTCCGGCTTTGCAGCGCCCACAGCGCCCCAGGCTCGACCGCTCACCGTGGGCTCGTCCAGCAGGAGCAGCTCCGGCTCCTCCAGCAGCAGGCGGCACAGCGCGACACGACGCTTCTCGCCGCCCGACAGCCGGCTGACGTCCGCGTCATCCGGGGGCACGCGCAGCGCCTGCTTCGCGATGGACACCGTGTGTGCCAGGTTCCAGCAGTCCGCCTGCTCGATCGCCGCCTGCACGTCCGCCTGCTCGGACATGAGCCTGTCCATCTCCTCCGGCTCAATCCCCTCGACGGCCATCTCAGTGGACAGGGCCTCGTAGCGCGCCAGCAGATCCGTCTTCTCCCGCAGCCCCTCCATGATGTTCTCGTGCACCGACTTGCTCGCGTCCAGCACCGGCTCCTGCGCCAGGTACCCCACCCGCAGCCCGTCCGCCTTCCAGTAGTCGCCATCGAATTCCGTGTCCACGCCGGCAATCACTTTCAGCAGGCTGCTCTTGCCGCTGCCGTTCAGCCCGAGCACGCCGATCTTTGCGCCGCGCTGAAACCCAAGGGAGACGTCCTTGAACAGCACGCGCCCGCCAGGCAGCGTCTTGCCGAGGCCGCGCACGGAGGCGATCATGTCGCCCTCGATGCCGCCGCCGTTGTTGCCGCTACCGCGCCCGGCGCCGGCAGATCCGCCGCCAGAGTGCTTGGCATCAGCTGCGGCACCGCCGCGGGAGCTGCCACCACGCGCGTCCGCCGCTGAAGTCTTCGCAGCAGCGCCTTTGCCGACCGAGGCAGCAGCGGCTGCGTTGCCTCCCTTCTTCTTGTGACTGGCAAAGCGCACCGGAGCAGCAGCAGCAACGGCACGCACGCCGTGTGCGCATAATGATGGCCGTGCAGCAGCCAGCGCCTGCGCGTGGCAGCGGCGCAGCGCTGCCAAGCAAAGCAGGGACGGTGTGGCACTCATGGTCGCCGCGTGCGTTGGCGTCACCCGACGAATTATCAGGATCTCAGCACTACAGCATGAACCATGGGGGAGGAGGGCACAGACTGGTCGCTATGGCAGGCACTCTGCCCCTCAAACGCTGCACTGCTCATGCAGACTTCGAAAAAAACATTCAACACTTTCGGGGGCGTCCGCTGTCTCCGGTGAGCTCATCGTCTCACAACTCGAGTTGCAAGCCGAAAGCGCGTGTGCTGCGCGCATGCCAATGCAACTACACACTGCTGACGACTGCTGAGGCTGAGCGACGCACCGATTCGCGTGCGGGTTTGCAGCAGGCTGTGGAAGAATCGTGTTCCACAGGCGAGAGGCGAGAGCTGGTTCCGCTCGGAGCTTGAAGCGGCGACGCCATGCTGTCCTCAAGTCAGCGAGCGGACCTTGCAGCAAAACTAGCGGGTAGATCTGTCGTGCTTACAGCAGATATTCCTGAATGGCGCAGAGAGGAACTTTGGAGGTCCGCTAATCCCAGCCACCGCACCGAGAGAGAAGAGGCAGATTTTGTGTACACATTTGAGCCGGCGAGGAGTACCACAGCTGGGATTGCGGACAAGGCACGCGCTGCTGCTAGTGCTGACGGCGTGGCACTTGCGCCCATTACCATCCCGGAGCTGCACACGGAAATCGGGCACCGGGTGTGGGACAGCTCGTCTGTGCTCTGCAAGTTCTTGGAGCGGCACGCCAGCGCGGTCGCGCGCCTGCTGGCCGGCGGCAAGCGCGTGCTCGAGCTGGGGGCTGGCACAGCCCTCGCGTCCATGGTGCTCGCACGGCTGGCCGCCTCCAGCAGCACAAACGGTCCAGATGAGGCCGAGGGCGAGAGCCTCACGCGCAGCCCTCGCATTCTCGCGACAGACATCCCGGCGGTGTGCACCCACACGGCGCTGTGCCTGGAGCGCAATGGCCTCGCCGGGCGAGTGGCCTGCGCACCGCTTGTGTGGGCGAACGCAGAGCATCTGAATGCTGCGAGGGCTTGGGCGGCTGTCCCTGAGCCACGAGGAGCTCGCGGTGGAAAGGGCGATGTGGAGGGGCTAAGCGTGGCGCAAGCTGCGCCGGCTTCCACATCCCCACCAGGCGCCGGTGGCGCTGGCAGTGCTTCTCACGCGGAGTCAGGGGCTGCTGCCAGCAGCAGCACGACCCTGGACGCGTCTGGCGGTCCGCCGTTCGACCTCATCGTAGCCTGCGACATGGCCGCGCCGGTCAAGTTCGTCGCCGACTTTCTGGCCACCGTTGAGGCGCTGCTTCCGCCGAGGGGTGCTGCGACACCATCAGCCGCAGCAACCGCTGGCGGCAGCGCTGCAGGCGTCGCCAGCTCCGTCGGGAGTCTGGCAGGGTCGACGTCTTCAGGCGTTGAAGCTGCCGCCGCGACGATCGAAGGCTTGCTGGCCTTGCCGTGCTTGCTGCTGGTCTGCCAGGCGCACCGGGAGTTTACGCCGCCGCTGCTGGCGGGGCTCCGAGGCCTGTATGGTGATGCAGGCGTCCGCGCCGTGCCGCAGGCGCTGCTGCACCCAAGCTATACATCAGACCGCCACACGGTGTACGTGGTACGCCCCGCGTAGGCGCTGCGATTGGAGGGCGGCGCCTTCTGTGGCTCAAAAGCGCTGAGTACATGGGATGGTTCCAGGGCTCGGTGCGCGGCTGGCTGGGTTCTGGGTTCATGACAGCGCGGCTACAAACAATACCTTGAATTGAGATTCTGACACCGAAACTGGAGTGGTGCGTGCGGAAAGCACAGGATACGCCCTGAGTCAGCCACCACACCATGTCATCGACTGCCGAGTCCGACGACTGCGACTCGCAGCGCAGCCACCAGACTTATGTGTCGATGCGGTGTGTGTTCAAGAACCAGAAGCTCACCTCCAAAACATTGTGTCATTGTGGATTCAGTGGCCGTACACTCGCGGGAGCCTGGTTTGTCGAAAGCGAGTAAATAGGACTCGGATCTCACACAAGCTTCATGAGCCAATTCCCGCAGTGGCATCGCCGCCGATTCAGCCAGCCCCACCGCGAGTTTCCGACTCAACCGCCAACCATTATGCGCTCCCATACACCACGAGTATTCGCATTGGCTCTGCCACGCCAGCTACCGATCGATTGCGGCTCATTTTGGAGGGTCGCAGCCGCGAACCCTCCGCACTGACCTGCCCGCTCTCTGCGGGAATAGCATAGCGCTATGAAAGTCGTAGCCGCCGCAGCTCTGCTGCTGCAGGCTACAGTTGCCCAGCCTGAGAGCTGGTTGGCCGGTATCGCAGCTCAAGACATTCTCTACTCCGCCGGCGACCAAACCGTTCCGCTCAATGCCATGCCGCTGATCGGCAACGGCTTCGTTGCCACGCAACTCATGTCCGCTGACCTGTACGTCTCTCTCGTATACAATGGGTACCTGACAACCGATCCATCACACCGCGCGCGCATCCCTGCCACGAACGCGATCGCCGCGCCCGGTTCCGTGATCACGGACGCAGCTCTGCACCTGCGCAATGCGACGTACTTGCGCCGCAGCTACATCGATCCCAGCACCGCGGGCAGCTGCACCCTGCAGTCCAACGTCAGCTGCAGCAATGCCGGCGGCCGCGTGTACGTCGAGCAGCGGTGGTATGCGCACCGCGTGCTGCCATCGGTGATGGTGTTCGAGGTTGAAGTTCTCACAGAGGACGCGGCCCTCGCTGATTATCCGCACACCGCGGACGCCATTCTGTCGGCGCCGGACGACCTCGAATACGCAGGTGCCGCTGCAGCGGATGCGCCGTTCGTGGTGCTGCGGCTGTCGAATGCAGACGGCGGACCATCCTCTGACTTTGACTTTTCGGCGGTAGCGGTGCCCGCTGGCTCCCCCTTCGCCATCATCAACGGCACAACTCTCGTGGCGGAGACCAACTCCAGCGGGCTGCAGGGCGCGGCGGTGCTGACGACGAATCTGCAGTCTGCGGGGGCGCTGCCAGGAATGGTCACAGTCCCTGCTGCAGGCGTCACCCTCGCCTTTCTGACTGTCGTACGCACGACTGTGGAGACGCAGCCCGCGAACCTCGTGGCCGCCGTGCAGGCGGACTACGCCGCCGCCATGGCGCTCGCAGACAACGGGACGCTGTACGCGACGCACGTGCAGGAGTGGGCGCTGACCCTGTGGCCCAGCGGCTATGAGACGGACAGGCGAGACGTCGCCGCGGTGGCCAACGCGTCTCTCTACGCCCTCCTCTCCTCTGTCCGCACGGACAGGATTGGCGGCATCTGCCCATCCGGCCTCACAGACGGCTACAATGATGAGTGGGCGGTGCAGGCGGACGGCCGGGAGGCAGGGGGCGCAGTAGGTTTGCGAGACATGCATGAGCCCAGCTCGATGCAAGGGCGCGAGCCGCGTGTGCGACACCGGCTCGCGGCGTTTCCGCTGCCGGCTTGGGCGAAAGCGCTTGCCACACTGCAGTGCACGCCGCTCATTCAGGATTGACCGTGTCATTTGTATTCCCCCGCCCCACTGTCTCTCCTCGATTGTATGGCCTCGAGCTCGATTTGGTTCCTTGCCGTCTTCCCACCCGGCCACCCGCTCCCACCTTGCGCTACCCTCCCTCCTTCCCTCCCTCCCTCTCCCCCGCTTTCCCTCTCGTCCTCCCCCGCTGCACGGCACGTGTTCTGGGACCTTGAGACGTGGATGGAGCCGCCGATGCGCCTCCTCTTCCCCGACATCACCGCCTCGCTGCTGCAGTACCGCTTCGAGCGCATCGCGGGCGCGGAGCAGAAGGCGCGCTCCTACGACCCGCCCTACTCCGGTGCGTACCCTGCAGGCTGCAGTGTCTGGGCTAGCTGTATTGTACGGCTCACCTCGCCACCTCGTCGACGGCGCAGCGGCCTACTGCTCGCGAATGCATCAACAGCTGCAGTACACACTTCACCACGCACCAC
>Ga0208629_101177_pt1 | contig 11097 bp, 5 predicted proteins | sample LakWasMet19_HOW5_2_FD_183865 | JGI IMG/M metagenome (GOLD analysis project Ga0208629, IMG submission 183865) | Freshwater sediment methanotrophic microbial communities from Lake Washington under simulated oxygen tension - Sediment Metagenome... | ecosystem: Environmental > Aquatic > Freshwater >...
CGTGTGGCGGAAACGCAACCGGGGGCAGGAGTCGAGGGAATAGAAAGTGTCGGCAACGCCGTAAAGCCAGGCGTCACCCGGGCAGACCTCTGGGACGCTACCCTGTGAGTGGGCCTACTGCACCTTGGGCTGACTGCACGCCTGCACTTCTGCAGCGCTGCCGCACGACCGGGGACAGGAGGCAAGCACCGACGGCGTATCGCAGTTGGGCTGCAGATATGCATGAGGGCAAAGGGACAGCAGGATAGCAGGACAGCAGGCTGCTGCGGGGTGAGACCTTGGAGCTGGCCAGAATCGGCGGCCGTCCCAGCAGCCATGCATGCAAGGGACTCAGTGCGCACACCCCTAGCGTGGCCTGTGAGCTGGACGCGGGTGGCTCCTGAATAGAAGTGTGCTGCCGCGACTGCAGAAATGCAAGGCGGCCGCATCTGTTGCTCTGGCGCACTGCACCCGGGACACCCCCATGCGACCCCTTCCGTCGCCCTCAGCCCCCTCTCGCCATTTCACTGCACCGCATGACCACTGCCCATCCCACTCCTCTGCAGTTACGTCTCCGTTGAGCCATGCATCATGTGTGCGGGGGCGCTGGCGGCGCTGCCGTGGCTGCGCCGCGTCGTGTTCGGCTGCGGCAACGACAAGTTCGGGGGGTGCGGCTCGGTGCTGCCTGTGCTGCGCGCAGGGGAGAGGCAGGCCGTGCCCTGCCCAGCACCCGTGCTGGAGGGCTTTGCAGCGTGCGTGCCGGGGGCCTTTGCTGCTGCGGCAATGGCCCAAGCCGCCGATCGGACGACTGTAGTGCCGGGGCCGCTGCATGCCGAATTCGGTCCCAGCGGCTCCAGCGGCAGCGAAGAGATGGCGGATGACGGGAGGGAAGGCTCGACGGACGGTCCAATGGGTGCGCGGGCGGCAGCGGAGCCAGATGCTGCAGCGGCACTCATGTGCGCCGGAGCCGCCCTCGCTGCGGCGCCCTCGGCCGTGATGGAGGTCGATGCATCTCCTGCTGCCTGCGGGGAGCCCACGGCCGCTCACTGCACCCGCACCGCCAGCAGCAGCGGAGGCGGTGGCTCTGCCGCAGAGTACTGTGCTGCTGGTGCAACGGGAGGACGGCACGCTACTGACGGCTCGGCGGCAGCATCGGTCGTGGTGCAGGCTGGGCTGTACGCTGACGCTGCAGTGGCCTTGCTCAAGGCGTTTTACTCGCGCGGTAACACCCGCACCGCTGGCGCAGGCCGCCCAAGCGCCGCGATTGGGGGTGCGATCGGTGCCGGTGCAGCGCCGGTGTTGGTTTCCGGTGCGCTGCCGGCACTTGGAACATCGTAGGAGCTTGCGTATCTCAATTCGCCGAGTCCCGCGTCGCGAAAAGGCCCCATAATCTCCCACCGGCACCACGGTTGCTTTGCATCGTTGCATCGCTTGGCTGTGAGTCGCCCCACTTCAGGTCCGCTTAATGCCCGCCCGCTCCAGCGACAGGCGCACCACCCTTTTGCGCGGCGCTGAAGTCAACAATGGACAGCGGCTCCTCGCCCACAGTGAAGGAGATGACTGCATCATCGGCAATGGCGTGGTCAGCAACAATGCTCTCGTCCTCGAGAAACGTGTCCTTGCTGTTCAAGTACAGGCGCAGAGTCGCTGCAGTCAAGCCGGTCATCTCTGCGAGGCGCAGCCGAAGTTTGCGGAAGCTGTCCGAGCTGTCAACAAGCATGAACGCGGTGGTATCCTTTCGCTTGAAACGCAGATGCAGAGGCGCCATTGGGGTCGCCGGGAAGATCACTGTGTAGTTCGGCAGAGCCTGGCTCGACAACCTCCACAGATAATGTAAGAGTGCCTCTGGGGTCGCGAAATCATGTACGTAATATGCGACCCAAACAGCTACACACGTTTTGCGCCACTGGCGCCGGGGGCTCTGCCCGGTTCGTTATAAAACTCGATCGAAACTGCGCAGACAGTTCATGCGTCATGGAACGCTGCAGAACAGCAGGACGGGGCTGGGCATGGCTGTGCTTGCACGGCAAACGTGATCCGCCTCAGACAGAACCGATCAGCAACCTGCGTTAGCTGGTTTCGCTTCTCAGAGCCAGCCGTCGCTGAGAGTGCTTCAAACGACTCGAGGCGAGTCGGCCGGCGCGGGTACCCGAGTCGCTCATCGGCGGGTATCGCTCGCTCATCGCTCGAAACCCGCCCTGCGAAATAGTGCGCAACTCTGTTCGGCCCTGGTTCCGCGCAGGGCCTGTCTGGTGTGCCTCGAGAGCGATCGACAGTGCCATCATGATGGTTGCCACGGCCCTGCATGCGGCGACGTCCACTTGGTGCTTGCACAGGTCACCGCTGCGCTTTGCACGATGGCCGCTGGCGCGCGCTCCAGTGAAGGCCGCGTGCACCCGAGTATGCCGCACGGCGTGGCGGCGGCGCTGAGGCGCGGCGGCTGCCAGTGGCTCGATCTGCCGACGCTGCGCACCTTCGCGTCCTGTAGGCGTGGCACGCTCGCAGAAGGTGGATCGGGCGAACGTCTGGCCCCTTCCAGCATCGTTGGCAGCCACGTGGCGCACTGGGCCTGGCTGTATCCAGTGATCCGAAACCTTTGATGGGTGCCGCTGTGGCTCCTTCCTGGCAATGCCACCAGTGGCTCGCGAGTTGCGGCCGGTTGTGCCACAACGAGCGGCAGCTGCACCACCTGGCGGTCTGCGGGATTGGGTGCGCGCCCTTTCGGCGTTCATTTCGGCACGCGGCTTCAGCCTCGCGGACGCGGTGTCATGGAACTACGACGGACTGTGCCAGCCTGGTCGCGACGGCGTCAGCCTGACGTTCTTTGCTGCTCCCGGCGACCGACGGCCGGTTGACCGTCGCTCGTCTGGACAACGAGGCCTTCTACGTGATGCTCGGTGTGCCCATCTGCCACGGTGTGGTGCGGTGGGAGGTGCTGCTGCATCGGGGCAACAGGTTGTCCATCGGCTGCACCGCCTGGCCTCGGGGTCCGGTGGATCCACGTCTGACGATGAAAATGGCGCTGCGCTTCAGCTGGATGTGGTGCCCGCACATTCTTGCTCTGCTGTCTCGGGGCAAGCACGGCCTGCCTGGACCGAGGACTGTCGCTGAGCGAGTAATACTTACCCAATTCTTTCAGTGCTGTCAACCAAAATGTTGTCAACCAAATGTGTGTTGTGCAATCCTCCGCTGTAACCCTCATCATCATGCTGGATGTAGCGACGCCCAACCCCTGCAGTTTTGCCTGCAGTGCGTCCGCATGCTCAGCGACGTCGGCGTTCCGCCGGCATTGCGGGCTCCCGGAGATGGAACAGAGCTGTACCCAGAGCTCAAGTCCCCGCTGCAGGTGGAGCTGGGGGTGCACCGCCAGCCACGCTGCGAGGCGGCAGCATTGTCGTCGGACACGGCACCCGCAGCGGCAGCTGCATCAGCGCCGCTCGTCATGGGCATCGCTGGCCGCACTTGCGAGCGTGTGCTGCCGGCAGTGGCTGCACGATCGCGCAGCGAGGGCGAGCGCTGGCGCGCTGTGGCAAGTGGCGCCGCCCTTGCCGCAAGGAGCGGTGAGGTTGCTTCGGGAAAGCTTGGGAGGGTCTCGCCGCAGGCCGAGCGCCGCAGCCGTCACTATCTGACTGGGGAGTGCAAGCCCCCAAAGCCAGGGCAGCAGTTGGTCAACCCGCTGCAGGATTTAATCAATTCAACCTACTGTCGTCAAATCAACGATATCAGCAGCAGCGCATGTTGGGCTCTGCACAGGTTTGGCGACATGGCACGAGCAATCAACTGACCCCAAATCACACAACTGCACGGCTCTGATGAATTCAATCGAAGTGCACGCGTGCAGTTTGAATACAAATCGTGAGGAGGAGGATTTTTCTCGAATAAAATCAGTCCAGCAGTGACTCACAGCATCGCCAGTTCAAGGGATGCATATGCGCCACGGCAGCGGTTCTGTGGGCGTTCTTGGGCCATGTGGCGCTTGCAACGCGGCACACCCTGAATGCTCGAGCTAATATGGACGAGGTGCGAGTGCCGTTGCTAGATGCAGCGACCTGACCCTTTTGCAACGTGCCGGCGGCTTCATCATGGAAGCGCCATCTCGCATCAAAGCGGAACTGTCGCGTTCGGTCTACCGCCAGCTCAGCCTGTGTCCGAGCCTTTGCCACAACTCGCCAAGCCGCTCCGTCGCGCCACCGCAGCCGCAGCGATCGACCGAACGTGCTCTGGTGTGGTGCCGCAGCAGCCGCCGACTGCCGCGGCTCCAGCGGCAAAAAGCCGGCCTGCAGCGAGCCCGAAGTCCTCCGCAGTGACCCCGTATGTGAGAACGCCCGCGTGCAGACGAGGTAGCCCCGCGTTCGGACGTGCCACGAGAGGCAGCCCCGCATCCCGGATTCTCTCGACGGCGGCCAGCACCGGCCCCGGCCCGGAGGCGCAGTTGACACCGACTGCATCCGCGCCCGCGGCAGCAAGCTGGGCCGCCAACGCCCGTGGATCCACGCCGTCAGCTGTTGTGCCGCTGTCGTCGATAGACACACTGGCAATAACGGGGGCAGTGGACGTCCCGCGAGCGGCCACGGCTGCCCTCACGGCAAGCAGCAGCTCGCCCGAGTGCCGAAACGTCTCCAATAGGAGAGCATCCGCCCCTGCCCCCACGAGCGCATCGCACTGATCCCTGAAGGCCGCTACGACCGCAGGGTGCTCGCGCTCTGCAACGTCCCGAAAGAGGAGGCCGGTCGGGCCCACAGATCCGGCGACGAAGGCAGCAACTGGCTCAGCCTCGCTTCTGGCCAATGCCACGCCGGCCGCATTGAATTCCCGCACTCGTGCTTCGAGGCCATGGGCTTTCAAGCGATACATATTTGCCCCAAACGTGTTCGCCGTCAGCACATGACAGCCGCAGGCGGTGAAGCTGCGATGGACGGCTTGCACGACTGCCGGCTGACGCACGTTTAGTTCCTCGAAACACGAGCTGTACGGCAGGCCAGCTGCGTGCAAGGAGGTGCCCATTGCACCGTCAAAGACGACACCACCGGCGCGCAAAGCAGCGGCAAAGGACCGCGGACTGCCTGCCATGTTCGATGAGTCGGTGACAGGCAAGCACAGCACGTGATGACATTATTTGCGAAATACTGCAGACCGCGTCAACCACGACGATAACTGCAATGATCTGAATCGGGAGCCGCGCCGAGGACGATGCCCCGTGTCGCTGTGTCAAACTGATCAGACGCCGGACATCGGTCGACGCAAGTTCGCCTCCAGATAAGCCTTCGTCCAGCCTCGCCAACACGCCGCGGAAGCCCCGTCACTCATTCAGGCTCGCAGAGGGCTTTGGTCCGGTGTGAGGCCCGACCCAACGTTCGGAGTCACACGACTCGGAAGGCCGCAACGATCAAATGCGAGAAGTCGCTGCCTCTGCCTTCCTGAAGAGCCACTGCCCCAAATACAGCACCCCGGTGCCCGTGCTCTTGACGAGTCGCGCTACTTGGGGCAACTAGGCGGCACGGAGCTCCGCCCTCTCCACGATCGGCCATGCAACAGCCCGGACAGCCGGGAGGTGCCCCGGGACCGGCGTCTGGTGGGAGGTCGCAATCCGTCCACCGCGCCCGCGCGTCCGTTGTGCCCACAGCCGCGCTGCATTATGCATCCGCGAGTGCGCCGCTCGGTCCGGGGGGCGCTCCACCTGCAGCCGCCGCGCCGCCGGAGCCCCCGCTTCGCGATTACCTGCTCGGGCGCGAGCTCGGCCGCGGCGCGTACGGCGTGGTATTTGAGGCGCTGGACCAGCGGACCGGAGCCCGCGTGGCTGTGAAGCGCCTGTCGCTCATGAACGTGCCCGTGGAGGACCTGCCCTCCATCCAGCAGGAGATCGACCTGCTGAAGCGCCTGGACCACCCCAACGTGGTGCAGTACATAGACTCTGTCCGCACGCGGGACTTCCTGTACATCGTGCTGGAGCTGGTGGAGGCGGGCTCGCTCCTGCAGGCCATCAAGCGCTTCGGGCCGCTGCGGGAGCAGCTGGCGGCCATCTACGTCTCACAGATCCTGCGCGGGCTGGCCTACCTGGCCATGCAGGGTGTGGTGCACCGGGACCTGAAGGCAGCCAACGTGCTGTGCACCAAGGACGGCGTGATCAAGCTGTCCGACTTCGGCGTGTCGATCGAGGGCGCCGCGGGCGGCAAGGGCGGCAGCGGCGGGGTTGCGGGCTCCCCCTTCTGGATGGCTCCCGAGATCATTGAGATGAACGGCAGCAGCGTCAAGAGCGACATCTGGTCGCTGGGCTGCACCATCATCGAGGTGCTCACGGGCAGCCCGCCCTGGTACGACCTGCCCATGATGGCCGCCCTCTTCCACATCGTGCAGGATGAGGGCCCACCCGTGCCTGCCCACTTCAGCCCCGCGCTGAAGGACCTCCTCTCGCGCTGCTTTCAGAAGGACCCTTCCTTCCGGGCGGGGGCGCGGGAGCTGCTCACGCACCCCTGGATCACCACCAACCTCCTGCTTGCTGCGGGCGGCGGGCGCAGCGCCAGCTCAGGCGGGGGCGGGGCGGTGGGGGCAGCTGCGGGGGCGCTCGAGGGGTCGGGGCCGGGCCTGGACGTGGGCTACAGCGGGGGCCTCAGCAACACGGGCGCGGGGGGCGGGGGCCGCGCGGGGGGCCTGCGCTCGGGCGCTGCCGGCCTGCGCCGGTCCCGCGGCAGCGGCACTGTGGTTGCCCACCCCTCCAGCAGAAGTAGCTTGGGGATGACGGAGCTGGCCGCCTTCGCAGACGAGGACGAGGAGGAGGACGAAGAGGAGGAGGACGAGGAGGGCGACGCAGAGCGCTCCGCCGCTGAGCTGGACCACGTTCACCTGGAAGAAGGGGAGGAGGGAGAGGATGGGGAGGCGCCCCTCTACGGAGAGGCTGACGGCGTAGCAGGCGGGGCTGGCAGGGGCCGGCGCAGCAGCGGGGGTCGCGGCCGCGTGTCCGGCGCCCGTGCCCGTTCCAGCGCTGCCCGCAGCTCTGCGGGGGGTGCTGACGCGTTCGGTGACGAGGAGGGAGAGGAGGAGGAGGAGGACTGGGCTGCCGAGGCGGAGGCAGCGCAGGGGCGAGGGGATGTCGAGGGGGACGTGTTCGGCTGGGACGAGGAGGAGGATGCAGCCTTCCTGCAGCGGGGCGGCCACGGCCAGCCGACGCGGTCTGCGCAGGCCTCTGCGCTCTCGCCTGGGAGCGGGGCAGCCAGGCGCCCTGCGGTCCCAGGCGGCCGCAGCGTCTCTGCAGCGCGCGCTGTGCGGCAGCTCAGCGGCGGCAGCGCGGTTGGCGCGGCGAGGCTTGGCGGTGACTTCGGGGCCGCTGGCGCCGCTGCTGCCGGCCGCTCAATGACGCCCCAGTCGACTCGGCCCGCCACCGCCGCTGGTGGAGAGCCCCCAGGTGACGGCGCTGCCGCCGCCGCTCCACGCAACTACGCCCTCGGCGGCCGCTCCCGCTCCCGCCTTAGGCCCGCTGCCAGCGTGGCCAGCACTGGCAGCATCCTCCCCACACCCACCCCAGCGTCCGCTGCAGCAGCCGCTTCGGCAGGCGGCAGCAGCCACGGCTATGCCAGCACGGGCACCGCTGCCACAACGACGGCCAGCGGCACTGGCCTCTCCCACGTGACTGCGGGGTCGGTGACAGGCGCTGGGGCGAGCGCGGAGGCAGAGGTCGCCTCCCCTGTCCCGCCGCTGCCCCTCGGTGCTGTGCCGACAGGCGGTGCAGGCGATGGCCTCTCAGCCTCCGCCCGCGAGAGGGCTGCTATCGAGGCCGCCGCAGCGCTCGCTGCGGCAGGCATGGGTGGCGTGGCTGGCCTTGCAGCTGCCGCGGCGCCTGGCAGCAGCGAGGCTGATGGTGTGGGCGGCCCCCCAGCCCCCGGTGCCTTCCGCCACGCCCGCTCCGCCACCACAGCGCTGGGGTCTGGGGCTATGCTTCACATGCACGCCTCGGCGCCCTCCTCCGCTGCCGCCGCGGCCAGGGCGGCTCTGCAGGAGGAGCGGAGGGCGCGGCTCGATGCACGGCAGCGGGCAGCCCGAGAGAGGCTCGCTGGCGGCGCAGGGGCGGGCGCCGCGGCCGCTGGCGCGGGCCCCGCAGACAGCGGCGCCGCAGCGGGGGGCGGGACTGGGGCGCCCGAGGCCGACGAGGCCAAGGTGTGGCAGGCCGCGCGGGCTGCGACCATCCGAAAGACGCTGCGCTTCGTGCAGGAGGATCCCACCCTGGGCCCCGTGCTGCAGGAGAAGGGACGCACGATGAGCAAGCGCTCCCTGCTGCCGCAGAGGGGAGGCGGGGATGCTGCACAGGGGACCGGGCAGGGCCAGCAGCAGCCAGGGGCAGGCGCGGTTGCTGCACCTGCATCTGCTGTGTCAGACGGCCGGCACAGCCCCCCTTCGGTGGCTCGCAGGGGCACTGCAGGGGCTGCTGCTGCTGCCGCCGCTGCTGGCCCTGCGCTCGCATCGCCCGCGGGCAAGGCGGGCGGCCGGCAGGGCGGGGGCGCTGCCCCCTCTTCAGCCTCCCTCTCCCTCGCAGCGATGGCCGAGGAGGACGAGGAGGAGGGGGAGATTGGCAGCATGCGGCGACAGAGGGGCGCAGCTCCCCCTGCCCCCACCCCGGCTGCCGCTGCTGCTGCGCCAGCCCCCTCTTCGGTGATCATCCGGCCGGAGGCTGGGGCGGCCTCTGGAGGCCCTGCCAAGGCAGGAGCCGCCCCCGTTCGCGCCGGCCTCGCAGCACTGGCGGATGACGAGGAGGAGGACGATGTGGGCGCTGCTGTGGCCAAGGCGATGCGAGGCGGCGGGGGCGCCGCAGGGACAGCTGCAGGGGCACCTGCCGCCGCGACGCAGCCTGCCCGCGCGCCCATCGCCTCGGCCTTCGGTCCCGGGGGCTCCAAGTCCGCTGGCGCAGGTGCTGCAGCGGCTGCAGCTGCGGGGGGTGCAGCAGGCGGCCGCTCCGCTGCCCCGCCCCTGCAGGCTGACGACGAGGATGAGGATGACATAGGGGCGGCGCTGGCCAAGCGGGCAGGCGCAGCAGCTGGAGGCAGGCCCCTGAGCCTTGCTGCCGCAGCGGCCTCGGGGCCGCAGGCGATCGGCTCAGGCCGCAGGCTGGTGCTGCCTGCGCCGGCAACGGCAGCGCCTGCAGCAGCGGGCGGCAAGGCCGCAGGGCCGCTGTCTGGCGCTGAGCTGAGGGCACGCCTCAATCGCATCTCAGCCGGGGGTGGGCCCACGCGCAACGGCGCTGGCGCTGACGGCGCCCCCGACGGCTTCAAAGCGTCGCCTGCGAAGCGGGGGCGGCGCCTGTCAAAGCCCGGCGGGGCAGGCAGGGCTGGACTTCCCTTCCCGGCGGATGAAGAGGAGGAGGAAGAAGAGGGCGCAGGTTTCGGCAGCGCGATGGCCAAGGGGCAGCGCAGCGGGCGCGGCAGCGGCAGCCGGGCCGGTGGCGGTGGCGATGACCGCATGGGTGTTGAGCTGGACCTAGACCTGGACCTGGATGTTATACGGGACAGCCGCAGCGAGGAGCTGCACAAACTGCAGGGGGAGGTGACCGCCCTCATCGCAGCGCTGAATGCGAGTGTGCCCGTGCCCTCGCCTGCGCCGGGCCAGGGTGGCGGACAGGGGCTCCAGCAGCAGCTGCACGACGCTGCCACGGGCCTGCCCTCCGGCGCCTCCTCTGCGACGTCTGCCGCTTCCTCGTTCGCGCCAGCCTCCGTTCTCTCCCTGCCGGCTGGGGCCTACCATGGCTACCACCCCTCCGCCTGGCCCCTGCCTGCAGGGGGGATGCAGGGGCTGGCTGCCTACGGCTCACCACCCCAGCACGGCGGCAGCAGCCATTCCGCCTTTCCTGCTGGCGTGCTGCTGCTGCCTGCTTCCTATGACACAGAGCCGGCTACTGCGTCGGCTGGAGTGCCCAGCGGCAGCAGCAGCGGTAACGCCTCCGCCAACTGCCCTTCCGCCGGCCCCTCCCAGGATGCGCTTGCGCAGCTGCATGCGGCGCGCGAGGCAAGCCTCACGCGTCCCGCGAGCCCTCGCAGCGGCGGAGGCGTGATCTCAGCAGATGCGACTAGCCAGCTGGTAGCGGCCCGGCCGGGCCATACGCACGGCCTGGCTCCCAGCGCCCCCGCAGGCTTCCTGGGGGCGCAGCAGCAGGCACCGCAGCAGCCCCAGTCGCAGCTGGCCTCTCACGGCTCCTTCCACGGGCAAGGCATCCGCGGCTCCGTGGCGGAGGCCCTGACCTACGGCCCTTCAGTCCCCGCTGGCGGTGCCCCCAGTGGTCCCGGAGCTACCCAGACGGCGCTTCCGCCTCAGGCCCGGGCAGCAGTCCAGGCGTGTCGCCGCCTGCACCGCCTGCTCGCCCCTGGGTCCCGCTTCGCCCCGGAGCTCAAGAGTCACTTCATCCGCCAGCACGGGGGACTGGCCCTACTGGAGGTGCTCCAGACCGCGGCGGCAGCGCCGCTGGTGGCGCCTGCGGCTCAGACGGCTGCTCTGCACCAGCAGCTGCAGGGGCTTCCGCCCTCGCTGCAGGCACAGCTCTCAGCAGCGCTGCCGGCCTGGGCCTCCCCCTGGGGGAGCAGCAGCCTGCAGCAGCCGGGGGCAGCGGGTGCCCTCAGTATGATGCACCTGCTAGCACTCCTCACGCAGCAGGGAGGGGGCGCAGGCGCAGGCGGGGGTGCAGGCGGCGCAGTGATGGGGCGTGGCTCCCTCGCCGTCGCAGTTGAGAGCCTGCGCCTGCTGAACGCACTGTCACGGGATGCGGTGGCGGTGCCCCTGGCCTCCCTTGCGCAGGCATCCTCCTCCTTCTCATCCTCATCCTCTGGGGCCTCTGGGCAGCAGCAGCAGGGTAGCGGTGGTGCCGCCGGCAGCGGCAGCGCCACCGTCACTGCCTTCGCCGTCTGCGAGCCCGTCGTTGACAGCCTGTGCATGCTGGGGGTGCTGCCCCCTGTCCTGCACTTCGCGGGGCCCTCCCACGCCACCCCTCTGCGGCTTGAGGCTGCAAGCTTCCTGCACGCGATGACCTGCTATGAGAGGGGCGCACGCGTGCTCACCGCCTGCGGCGGCATCCAGAGCCTTGTGGGGCTCCTCACCCCTTCAAACACCCCGCCCTCCCTGCGCGAGTCGGAGGCAGTCGCCGCA
>Ga0208629_101179_pt1 | contig 11090 bp, 8 predicted proteins | sample LakWasMet19_HOW5_2_FD_183865 | JGI IMG/M metagenome (GOLD analysis project Ga0208629, IMG submission 183865) | Freshwater sediment methanotrophic microbial communities from Lake Washington under simulated oxygen tension - Sediment Metagenome... | ecosystem: Environmental > Aquatic > Freshwater >...
TCGTATAACCCATGCCGGAGTAACCGATACCGTTAACTGATGAAGTAACTGATTGAACTACGGAAGCTGAGCCGGGTTGCTCGTTTACGTTGTTTTTGAAGTCGCCCTTGCATAAAGCGTGTTCTTTAAAATAACCGTAAGTGCCGGAAACCGAGTTACGTCCGTATAACTGGATGCTTTTTGATCCCCAAGCGGCAACACCGGCGTCGCCCCATGATTCAATGCTCTTTTCGCCGCCGCATTTATTTGTGGAAGAGAAAATCGAATCAACTTGTTCCATGGTTAAGCCCTTGACCGGGTTGTCCTTGTTGACAAGAACCGCCAACGCATCAACAGCTACCGGAATAGCGGTTGGCTTGTAGCCGTACTTGTCTTCGAAGGCTTCAAGTTCATCATCCTTCATTTCGCGGCTCATAGGGCCCAGGTTCGATGTGCCTTCAGTCAGTGCAGGAGGTGCTGTAGATGAACCCGCAGCCTGAATTTGAATATTTACGTTAGGATAAGCGCGGTTGAATTCTTCAGCCCATAATGTCATCAGGTTGGCCAGCGTATCGGAACCGACACTGGACAAGTTGCCGGAAATGCCACTGGCTTTTTGATACTCGGGAATGCCTGCATCAACAGTTTGTACGGCACCTGCAACACCACTGACTAATGCGGTGATACCAAAACCCATCGCAGTCACTAACGATTTAGTTTTAAAAGATAGTTTCATCATGAACTCTCAAAATAATTTAAAGTGGGACTATTATGGAAATAGAATATGACAAGGATATTACAATACAGTTTTTTTTGCTATGCTTGGGCTTCAGCGCAAAATAGCGGCTTGGTTGGAATCTATTTCTGCCGCGCCATTCATATCCAAGTGTCATTAAATGTTAATACTAAGCTGTTACGCTTGAGGGCTTATCAATCAGATTACTCCTGAACTCACACTCTTTAATGAATATGTCCTTACAATTTGAATTCCCCGTGAATTTAACGGCTGAAAATTTTATTGTCGAATTAAGCCATGAGGTGAGCACGCGGCTGGCTTCAAGGCAGTCTTCCCGCAAAACCTATTACGACAGCTTTGACTGGCGCTTGTACTCAAACGACATCACTTGCGAGTTTAATCAAGCAAAATCCGCTTCATCCTTAACATTAAGATCAATTAAAAACGGTTTGGTTATTGCCGACGCAGAGCTTAAGAAGGCTCCTTTATTCAGCAAAGCATTCGAACCGGTCATAATGCGCGACACCTTGGCGCCGCTGTTGGACATGCGCGCATTATTACCGGTTTGCACACTGGATTATGAGATCTATCATCTAAACCTCATTAATAAAGATGAAAAAACTATACTCCGGCTGCTAATCGAAGAGTACAGTCAATTCAATAACCGCGTCTTGCTGCAACCGGTAAGAGGCTACGACAAGGCTGCGGAACATATTGTTGAAATATTGACCGCAACACTGGGATTAACAGTCACGGATAAACCCGTTCTGCTAACCGCTCTGCAAGTTCAGGGGCGCAAGCCTAAAGATTACTCATCAAAACTGAATATCAACCTGGATCCCGACATGCGCGCCGATATTGCCGGCAAGTACATTTACAGTCACCTGCTAAAAGCCATCAAAACCAACGAGCAGGGCACGATTGCCGATACCGATAGCGAGTTTTTGCACGATTTTAGAGTTGCGGTCAGGAGAACCCGCGCGGGACTCAGTCAGATTAAAGGCATACTGCCCGCTAACAGCAGCGCATACTATGCCGATTTTTTCTCCTGGCTGGGACAGATCACCGGGCCAACGCGGGATTTGGATGTTTATCTGCTGAATTTTGAGCGTTACAAAAGCAGCCTGCCCACTTCAATCAGGGATGATCTCAATCCACTATATGATTTTTTACTCGCCAAACAGCAAAAATCCCAGAAGGAATTGGCAAAGAAACTGCAATCTCCCAAGTATCTGTCCACGTTGGCCGAATGGGAGCAGTTCCTTAAAGAACCCTCGTACAAAAAACCGCTTGAGCAAAATGCCAAACTGACCATTAAAGAACTGGCGGACCGGAGAATATGGAAAATTTTTACCCGCGTGTTGGAGGAAGGCGAGGCAATTACCGATTTATCACCGGCGGAAGCATTACATGACTTAAGGAAATCCTGTAAAAAACTGCGTTATCTGATGGAATTCTTTCAAAGCCTTTATCCGGAGAATCAAATAAAATGCCTGATTAAAAACCTGAAAGGACTTCAGGAAGTGTTGGGCGACTTCCAGGATTACGCCGTTCAAGAGCATAATCTAAAATTGTTCAGTGAAGAAATGATGGCGCTTAACACCCACGCCAATACCTTTTTGGCCATGGGCGTACTGGTTCAGGATCTTGATGCCCATAGATGTAATGCCCGCAAAGACTTCGCATCAAGATTTGAAGATTTTAAACAGGAAGAAAACCGGTCGGCCTTTACGTCGCTTTTCGCCCCGGCAAAGCCCCATAGTCATCGGCATTGAGCGTGTGGAATACATCTCTCCGATATTATTGTATTATTTATGAGTGGAGTTATTTCAGTATGGGTAAATCGGGAGCTGTATAGGGGCAGAGCTATTGCCGGGGCGATACACATAGCAGCGTAGCGGTGGGTCGAATATCTGAATCTAACACTAAAAAAATAATCGTTTTTTAAACTTACACCTAATTAAACTATAAGGGTTAAACATTATGAGTAAATTCAAGTTGATAATAGGGTTCTTATTGGCAATGTTGATTGCCGGTTGTGCAGGAGGCACTACACATGAAAGCACAGGAGAATATCTGGATGATTCTGTCCTGACTACCAAGGTTCAGACTTCAATATTGGGCGATTCCAGGCTTAAACTGTTACAAATCAACGTTGAAACTTTTAAGGGTGTTGTGCAGCTAAGCGGGTTTGTGGATTCAGCTGGTGCCGCCACCAGAGCGGTGGAACTCGCAAGAACGGTTAAAGGCGTCAAGACTGTTAATAACAGCTTAATTGTGAAGTAATCGCGACTGCATAATCCACAGGGATGTGGTGAAAGCTCTCGCTCCTCGGAGCCACTCCATGCGTTGCTCTATCTCCCCATACAGTCGTAATCCGCTTACATCAGGCTAACGCCAGCTCATGCTCATCTAATGCAAATTGCACTATGGCGGTCGGGTTGACGTCTTCAGCCTGCTGGCCCTCCTCGGCAACTGCTCCTGAGTCGCCTATTGTTGGCGCTCTATCTCCTGCATCCATGCAGGCTTCATTTTGCGCATACAACAAATTCATAATTTCAGGGCTTAATGCAAAGTCAAAGCTTAAATTAAGCTCGTCGAGTCCGGCATCTTGTACCGGTAAAAATTGCTGCGCCTTCGTTGCCACCCAATTGATAATCATCAGAATGCCTTTTCGTTTTGTTAAATTCAGGTTGATTATGCAACATTACAATTAAATTTATATGACAGTTATAAGTCAATAAGATGACATTAAAGTTTCAGCTTCACGGCAACCGCTCTATGCGTGACTCTACTGCCCCATCCCTGGGGCGTACCTCTTGCATAATTTTCATGGGTGGCGAGTAGAGTAATGCAGGGCAATTATCGATAAGCAAATAACTGTCCCTGCAGTTAAAACTATCACCGCTGTTTTATGGTTTTGCGCCTCATGCTTCATTATGGGGATAATCGGACAATGCGGTAAAAAATGGTAGAATTGCCGTTTTTGCGCAATCCGAGAACTTCTCTTAACCATGTCTAATATCTTAAAGCTTCCCCTTGAATCACTGAAACTAAATGTCGATTTGACGGGCTTTGAGTTCCCAGCCGCACCTAAATTGCCGGACACCATTTTGGGCCAGTCCAGGGCCCAATCCGCACTGGAGTTTGGCGTTGCCATGAGCAACCCCGGCTACAATATTTTTGTGATGGGCGAGCCCGGATTGGGCCGGTTGTCGATGATTACCAACCATCTGGATGCCCAGGCCAAAACGCTGCCCGCGCCGCCCTCCTATGCTTATGTCGATAATTTCGATAATCCGAGAGAGCCGGTCGCCGTTGAGCTGCCCGCAGAGTATGGCCAAACGCTCAGCAAGGACATCGAAAAGTTGATCGATAACCTGCTGGCGACCTTTCCTGCCGCCTTTGAAAGCCCTACGTACCAGCAAAAAAAGAGTGCTATCGAACGCCATTTTAACCAGTACTATAACAACGCGATCGATCTGGTCGATAAGAAGGCTCAGTCTTTGGAGATTGCGTTGTTCAGGGAAGGCGAAACGATTTCTTTTGCGCCTATCCGGGACAACAAGGCGCTGAACGAAGACCAGTTCACTCAATTGCCGCTGACGGAACGGGAAGTCTTTCACAAGCATGTCGAGGAGCTGGAAGTATACCTGAGCGATGTCTTGCTGGAATTGCCCCAGTGGCGCAGGGCCATGGTTGAAAAAATCAAGCAACTGGATAACGACACCATCGATCTGGCGATAGAACCGTTGTTTGCTGAACTGAATGACAGTTATCAAAATATCGATGACGTCATCAGCTTTTTAGCGGAAATCAAAAAAAATCTCAGCAACACCATTGCCGATTATTTGATGCCGAGCCGGACGCCGGAGCCGCAAGACAATACCGTAAAACGGCAGCTGCTGACCGAGTTGTACGCGCCGAATATCCTGGTCGATAACAAGCAGGAATGCGGCGCGCCGGTGATTTACGAGCCGCACCCGATTTATCAAAACCTGTTCGGGCGCATCGAATACGTCAGCGATCAGGGTACGCTGGTCACCAATTATCGCCGGATTTGCGCCGGTTCATTGCACAAGGCCAACGGCGGTTATTTGATTCTCGATGCCGAAAAACTGCTGAATTATCCGTTCGTCTGGGAAGGCCTAAAACGCGCCCTGCAATCCGGCCGTATTGAAATCGAATCGCCTTATTCGGATCTGGGCATTAACACCATTACCCTCAAGCCCGAAGTCATCCCGTTAAACGTTAAAGTGATACTGGTCGGCTCCAGGGATATTTATTATCTGCTGGAAGAGCTGGATGATGAATTTAACGAGATGTTCAAAATCCTTGCCGACTTCGACAGCTACATTCCGCGCAACGAGGAGTCGATGCAGCGCTTCATACTGCTGATGATCAGGCAGGCCGCCGATTCCGGCGCCAAGCCGCTGACGCGGACGGCCATTGAATGCCTGATCGAGCACAGCTGCCGACTGTCGGAAAACCAGCATCATTTTTCCGCCCGGATCAAAGACTCGCTGGAAATCATCGGCGAAGCCAACCTGTTTTGCAAGCGGGACAACCAGCCGGTTTGCGATCGGGAGCATATCGAACAGGCGCTGGCCGCAAGAGAGCATCGCAACGGCAGAATGCCCGAGAACATCCTCGAAGAAATGCTGGTCGGCACCATCCTGATCGACACCGACGGCGAGGCGGTAGGCAAAGTCAACGGCTTGACCGTGCTGGAAGTCGGCGGCAGCAGCTTCGGCGCACCGGTGCGCATTACCGCCAGCGTTTACCCCGGTTCCAGAGGCATCGTCGATGTCGAGCGGGAGGTGGAACTGGGTCAGGCCATCCATTCCAAAGGCGTAATGATCTTGACCGGCTACCTGGGGCACACCTATGCCCAGCAATTTCCGCTGGCCATATCGGGCAGCATCGCCATCGAACAATCCTACGGCTATATCGACGGCGATAGCGCCTCGCTGGGCGAACTTTGCTGCCTTATTTCTGCACTGACAAGGATGCCGATCAAGCAGACTTTTGCGGTGACAGGGTCAATCAACCAGTACGGCGAAGTGCAGGCGGTAGGCGGCGTTAACGAGAAAATAGAAGGCTTCTTCCGGCTGTGTCAGGCGCGCGGCCTTAACGGACAGCACGCCGCCATTATTCCCGCCGCCAACAAGCGCAACCTGATGCTGAAACAGGAAGTGATCGATGCGGTGGCAAAAGGGCTGTTTGCGGTTTATGCGGTTTCCAGCGTCGATGAAACGTTGGAGTTGTTGACTGGGCAATCTGCCGGTGTGTTAGATAGCGAAGGCTTGTATCCGGAAGACAGTATTAATTTTAAAGCCATCTCCCGATTGAAGGAGATTTCGGATATGGCTGGGGATGAGGATGATAAGGAGGAAGGAGTGTAACCTCATCGCGAACACATAAATTTAAAACATATCACCACGAAGACATAGTTTTGTAGCCGGAATAAGGTCACCCAAGCTTGTCCTGAGCTTGTCGAAGGATGCCCCGTCCGGCTGTAAGCAATCAAATGACGCGATGTTTGATGTCTAATTATTGTTAGGCTTCAAGTTTCGATTCTGCACGCGAAATCATTTGCTCAACATCTTTACAAGCATTGACATGATGTAATTCAACTTCAGGGTGGTGTTTTCTGAAGACTCTAAAAACTTCATCAGCAAAAGCTTGCCCAATAGTTTCAACACCATCAAAATCAAAAATAACCACCTTAAATCGATCAATACGAACCAGCAGTCTTTTTGCTTGAGAGCGTGAAATTAGTTTTTCATGACCATATTGCGCCAAGCGAACGGGGACAACCGTTTTTGAAAAGCTATAGTTTTCGTCTGAAAAATTATCGAAAACTTTTTTTGTTGTTCGTGCAGTGTTGTTATTTAGCTTCATAAAAACTCCTGTCCCTGATTGCGATTTTTGAGTTTCTAAAATCCAATCTTCTACTTTGTTATGTTGATGTGAAAAATATATATTTCCTGACAAAATCGTGAAGTCATCAAACATACGTGATGAGAAAAATATTCCTTCACCCGAGTGGTTATCGGGGTCAGTGGTTAGTTTTCCCTTCGAAAGTTCGAGAACAGCATGCCTCTCATCAATTAATTCCATTTGACGCTGAATTTTTTTGAATATTCCTTCACCATCGTCATACATTATAATTTCAGTGGTCGTGGCTGTTTTTTTCAGATGAATGCTTACGTTTTTTCCTGATGAATGGTCAATGGCGTTATTTAGCATTTCAGTAAAAGCGTAATTCCAAATATCCATAACATTGTCCGGTAGCTGTCCAAGTCTTGGAGAAATGTCATTTTTCCAAACAATATGCTCTTCAAATAGGCTTGTTAAATCATAAATGTGTTCCCATTGCTCAAGTGGTTGCAAAATGTAATGTCTACTGCGTGTAGTACCGCGTACAAGCAATGCTTTTTGTTCCACTAAGCATTGAATATGTTTATTTACGGCTTGGCGGGATATTTCGAATGTTTTCGAGGTAAGATTAGCAATATCATTTGGGTGATGTTCAACATTATCAAGAATAAATTGGCGAATCTCCTCGCCTCTTCTGCGCAATTTAGCCATATAGTTAGCCCACTTGATTGTCAATATTAACGGCTAGTATTGTCAATTAAATAAAATTAATTGTCAATCATTAGTCCCGTAGAGACTCTGTTCAAAGTCAAACCTCTCGTTGATTTTTGACTATCCAACAGATGTCGGAATTGCATAAAAACGGGTGTTGTCGAAAGGCTTGTCGTGTTTCAACATTCCGTGGATAGTCCCGTCGGGCATGCTGTTTATGCCCGACATTTCCAAGCGGGACGGGGTTTGCAACCCCGTCCCTAACGTTTTGGCAATGTCTGAGCTAAATGGCTACAGGCAAAACGTTTCGAACTGGGCAACATGCCTCGTCCGGCTGTGAGAAGTACCTTATGGCTGCCAAAGGTCAATAATCAACCGGCAATCGTGCCGCTAATTCATCCCACCGAATCACAATATCCGGCAACACGCTGACCTGGGTTTCGCCATTTAGTTCGTACAGTTCTGGCTTGCCGTATTCGCCGTCTATCAATCGGTAAACGGTCAGCACCCGATCAACCGGGTGAACCAACCAATATTCTTTTACGCCATGGCGTTCGTAAAGATTTCGTTTTCTGATTTGATCGTGCCCGGCCGTGGACGGCGACAATACTTCCACGATCCAGTCCGGCGCGCCGCGCACTCCGCGCCGATCCAGTTTGCTGCTGTCGCAGACCACCAATACGTCCGGTTGTACGACGGTATCGATGCTTTCATCCGCTTCGTTCTGTTTCGGCAGGCGGACATCGACCGGCGCAATGAAAGCGCGGCAAGATTTACCTTTAAGCGCCAGACGAGCTTGGAGATAAATTTCCCCTGCTACATCCTGATGCGCCAGGTCGGGAGCCGGAGACATCGCATACGCGTTGCCATCGATCAGCTCATAGCGCATGTCATCAGGCCAAGCCAGATAATCGCCGTAGCAATGGTGCTGAGTATCTTTTAATGCCAAACCCATATCAGTTTCCTCGTGTATTTCATGTAGGCCGCTATTGATGGAAAAAAGCATAACACAGCGCACAGGCTCCGGGTACGATTTTGGGAGTTTCAATATGTTCTTTCGGGTGGGAGCTTAAATGGAGTCTGACACGGAGCAATGCTGTCGGGTGTCTATGGAAACGAAGGGGAGGCAGGGCTGGTGTTGCAAAATTACAGGGATGCCTGTAATGGACACTATTTGTGATTCTCTGAAAATATCAAATAAATTAGTATGTTGAATCGATTAAGCCCATCGGCATTTGAGTGGGAATTTACAGATTTGCATCTCTGTTGAATATTTTGGTGTCTTCCGTGGCCTGATCGCCGTCTGAGGATGAATGAACACCAAAAAGGCGTGCGATGCTTACAGTCTATTAATTGCCAATTTCCATAACGATCACGTCTATGCCGTTTTCCCTTAATCGGCCTCGAATGGTGCTAACGCTGGTCATTTGGGTATAAGGCCCCATTTTGACCCGGTTCCAGACGACATTTCCGACTTTTGCTTTCTCAACTTTGGATTCAATGCCCATTAAAGCCAGCTTGGCTCTTAAGCTGTCGGCATCTTTAAATTCCCGGAACGAACCGGCCTGCAAAATATAACTGGCGGTTTTTGCCTGTCCCACCCGCTCTTCCCTGGCGCGCGTGTTAATTTCGTGATCCGGCACGATGACTTCTTTTTCAGGCAGGATGGTATAAAAATCAAATTGCGGCAATACCGGCCCCTCAGGCTTTTTCTCCGGCTTGGGGGCTTCAACTTTGGCCTCTTCGGGCTGGGTCGGTATATTCGGTTGCGGGGTTATTTGTTTCGATCCGGTGCTGCGTAAATAAACCAGAAAGACTACAAACGAAATAATCAACGCCGTAATCAGCATCCATCGCCACAGACCAAGACTTTTTTGTTGGCCTGAGTTTTGTCTGTACGACGAGGTATTCTTACTCTGCGTTCTATGTTTGTAGTCTTTAGCCATTTTACATTGCTTCAGGTGTGTTGATATTCAGCAAGCTCAAGCCGTTTGCCAATATCTGTTTCACTGCGCAAATCAAATTGAGCCTTGCATTACGAATTTTTGCATCCTCAACAAGAAATTGATGCGCATTGTAGTAAGTATGGAACTCGTTTGCCAATTCGCGCAGGTATTGAATCAGCTGATGCGGCTCGTACTGTAACGCCGCGCGTTCCAGCACTTCAGGATAGCGCGCCAGTGTTCCCAGCAGATTGGTTTCGTGCTCTTCGGTTAATAGCGCCAGGTTTTCCATGCCCAGCGGCAAATTCCGTTCCCAGTTTTTCTCGTCCAATTGGCGCAACACGCTGCATACCCTGGCGTAGGCATACTGCACATAAAATACCGGATTCTCGTTGGATTTGGAGGTCGCCAGTTTCAGGTCGAAATCCATGTGCTGTTCCGACCTGCGCATCACGTAAAAGAAGCGCGCCGCGTCTTTGCCGACTTCGTTGCGCAATTGCCGCAAGGTGACAAATTCGCCGGAGCGGGTCGACATTTGTACTTTTTCTTCGCCGCGATACAGTGAGGCAAACTGTACCAGCAGCACTTTTAACTTGGATTCATCTGCGCCCAGGGCCTGAATGGCCGCCCTGACGCGGGGAATGTAGCCATGATGATCGGCTCCCCAAATGTTGATAATCTGGTCAAAACCGCGATCCAGCTTGTTCATGTGGTAGGCAATATCGGACGCGAAATAGGTGGATTGACCATTCTCGCGGACCACGACCCGGTCTTTCTCGTCGCCTAAATCGGCGCAGGCAAACCAGGTCGCGCCATCCTTTTCATAAAGATGACCGGCCGCACGTAAGCGTTCCAGCGCTTTTTCCACCGAACCGTCGTCCATCAGCTGGCGTTCTGAAAACCATTCCTGATAGTCAACGCCAAACTCGCTTAAGTCGATTTTGATGTCTTCCAGAATGTTGTTCAGGCCTATTTGAAAAAAGTCCTGATATAACGGCGCGCCCAGCAAGGTCTTGGCGCGGGCTATCAGCGCATCGATATGTTCTTCCTTGTCGCCGCCCGCAGGTTCATCGGGAGGAATGTCTTCAAACACCAGCTCTACCGGTCTGCGATATTCATTGTTGGCGTTTTTATGAATGTTCCAGGCAATTTCGCGTACGTATTCGCCCCGGTAAGCATTGCTGGGAAAATGCACCACTTCGCCGCATTCTTCCAGGTATCTGAGCCAGATACTGGTGGCGAGTATGTCCATCTGCCGACCGGCATCGTTGACATAATATTCGCGATGTACGTCAAAACCGATTGCCTGCAATAAATCGGCAACTACAGAGCCATAGGCCGCTCCACGTCCATGACCCACGTGCAAAGGCCCGGTAGGATTGGCGGAAACAAACTCGACCTGGACTTTTTTGCCGGCGCCGATATTACTCAAGCCAAACTTCCGGCCTTCGTCGTGAATTTGCTTGATAACCTGATATTGGGCGGTGGGATCGATAAAGAAATTGATAAAGCCGGGGCCCGCCAGTTCAACTTTAACTATTGCGGTATCTTGAGGCAGTGCGGCAATCAGTTTTTCTGCCAGTTGGCGCGGGTTTGTATTTACCTGTTTCGCCAGCATTAATGCCAGATTCGAAGCAAAATCGCCGTGTTGTGGGTCACGGGTGCGGTCAATCGTAATGTTCGGGGTGATTTCCTGAGCGAGAACACCGTTTGATTTTAGTGTTTCAACGGCTTGCAGGATAAGTTCCTCTATCTTTTTTTTCATTGCTTCACTGCGTAGGTTAGATCAAGTAAATAGACGTGCATTATCCATTAAAATCATTCGATTATCCATTCAA
>Ga0208629_101180_pt1 | contig 11075 bp, 4 predicted proteins | sample LakWasMet19_HOW5_2_FD_183865 | JGI IMG/M metagenome (GOLD analysis project Ga0208629, IMG submission 183865) | Freshwater sediment methanotrophic microbial communities from Lake Washington under simulated oxygen tension - Sediment Metagenome... | ecosystem: Environmental > Aquatic > Freshwater >...
TGCCGCGCAAAGTCGCCGCTGCCCCCGATGCCGTTCATCATGCTGGTGCCCATCACGTGCGTGGAGTTGCTGCAGGGGCAGGGGCGAGGGAGGGGGGGAGGCGGGGCGGCACGGAGCGTGACAGTGGGCAGTGCGCACGGCGGCAGAAGCGGGGTGGGGTGCGGCACACAGCGCGCCACAAAGGGAACTGCGGGGACGGCCCTCTACAGCAGACCGCAGACTGAAGGCCCCGAAGCGCCTCCTGTCCCCCGCAAGTGCCGCCCCCGCACTCACACGTTGGAGTACTGGTCTGCCTCCAGCATGGCGTTGAGGGCGATGCAGCCGAGGCGCCGGATGACCTCGGGGTGGTTGCTGATGTCCTGCTGCCGCAGGATGATGCGCTTGCGGTAGTCGTCGAGGTTCCCCTCCAGCTCTGCGAGGCCCGTCTCTGAGAGGGAGAGCGCCGTGGCGCTGGCGGCCACCATCTTGCCGCTCTTCAGCATGTCCAGCATGCCGTCCTGCAGCACCTCAGTGTAGGCGGTGAGGCCCTCGAAGGGGCCCTCGTTCAGGCCGTTCATCACCGCGTTCGCGATGTTGCCGACGCCGCTCTGCAGCGGCAGCAGCTGCTTCGGCAGGCGGCCGCGCTTCACCTCGTGCTCGAGGAACTCAATGATGTGGCCCGCGATCTGCTTGGAAGCGGCGTCGGGCGGCGTGAAGGCTGAGTTTCTGTCCTTCGCGTTCGTCTCCACCACAGCCACGACCTTGGCGGGGTCCACACGCATGTAGGGGCTGCCGATGCGGTCCAGCGGGCCCACGATGGGAATGGGCTTGCGGTGCGGCGGCAGCGGGTTCTCGCCCAGGATGTCTGCCATGCCCTCCAGGCCCGCGGGCATGCGGGAGTTTACTTCGAGGATCACCTTGTCGGCGCACTCGAGCCAGGTCACGTTGTTGCCCACCGCCGTGCTCGCGATGAGGCCTCCATCCTCCGTGATGCCCGTCACCTCCACCACCGCCACGTCCAGCTTGCCGAAGAAGCCCGCCTGCACGGGCTGGCTCACCAGGCCCAGGTGCACGTCCATGAAGTCCATCTGTCCCGCGTTGATCTTGTTGCGGGCGATGGGGTCGGACTGGAAGGGCAGGCGCATCGACATGCCGTCAGCCATCGCGAGCATGCCGTCGAGCTCGGGGGCGGTGGAGGCGCCCGTCCATACGCCCACCTGGAACTTCTTGCCCTGCACGTTGTAGTCCATCATGCGCTTCGCGAGCGCACCCGGCACGACCTTGGGGTGGCCGCTGCCCGTGAAACCGCTCATGCCCACATTTGCGCCCGATGGGATGAGGGCCGCGGCCTCCTCCGCGGTTTTGATTTTGCTGCGAAAGGCAGCGGAAGCGATGCGGCCTGCGCCCTTGATTGCGGACATGGTTGTCGCGTGCAAAACTGTCGGGCAAAGAGGAGATCCCTGCAAAGCGGTAGAGGCCGAATACGGGAAAGACCGGGGAGTGTAGCCGGCGGAAAAACTAAGCAGTTGGGCATATGACGCGCACAAATTCGCCCGGGGCGCCCATCCGCGTACCGGGTGGGGCTAACGCAATCGTGCTGGGAACAGATCCCGCGCATACCGCCGCTCACTTGAATGACGAGGTACCGGAGGAGGGCACGGCACAAAGCTGGCACAGTTTATTGGTGGAAACCCTAATAGGCTGGGGTGCGGTTCACGAAATGATCTACGAATAGAAATCGTCGCACGAATGCGCCCAGAGTAGACCTCCAGAGAGCTTCATCGGTTCGGTGAGGCCTCGAATACGACGATGCACAAGCGCATGTGCAGCGCACGCTGGCACTTGCGTGTCGGCCGTGGTTATCGACCTCATGACTGGGTGAACGTGAAGGTGGGCTGCCCTGCCGCGACAGTTATTAGCGCCACGAGCTCAGACTTTTTTTGAACACGAGTTGAACACGTTCTGCACCCTTGTTGTCAGTCGACTCTGAGAGCAGGGCGTTGTCCATGCAAACGCCCCAACATCGTCGCTGATTGATGCTGGTGAAGAGGGCGGCGCTCACACGTGCATTCTGCACGAGCGCCTCACATTCGTTCAGCAGTTGCTGCATCCCGGTGACTCATTTCGCCTTAACACGATGGTCCCCTGGACCAATGACCTCGGTTCCTGGGCAGAATGTCTCACAGGGCAGGAGCGAAGCGCAGTAGCAGCGAACGGGCCTGCCGCTGCGCGGTCGCGGTGCTGCTCCCGTGGTGCTCGCTCGTGCTACATCAGTTGCGGATGGGTACTGTCAGTGCTGCTGATCGCTGCGTCGGGAGTGTGGGTGGTGGTGAACTCATCTGCGGACTACGAGCGCTCCGTCAACGACATGATGCTCAGCCGCTGCCTCGGTTTCGTGAGCGAGGGGGCGCAAGACGTGCTCCTGCTGGGCTTCTCTGAGGTCTCCGGGCACTTCGAGGACACGCTGCGGGCGCACTGCTATCTGACGGGGAGCGCCGCCGACGTCCTCGCCACGCCCCTCATGCAAGCCATGTACCGGCACTTTAACGGCAGTGCCAGTGCGATGGCGGCCGCGCAGGCGTATGCGCGAAAGTGTGCTGCTAACCCTCTGCGCGACAGCTTCGATGGGATCCTGCTGGCTGCCGTGGCCAACGTCTTCGACAACGCTCTGGTAGACCTACGGGAGCGATACGTTGCCTGCGGCTCGGCGGACGCGGGCAGGGGCCTTGAGGGCATCTCCAGCGGCATCGAGGTGCCCTTCGCACAGATGCGCGCCGCCACCGCAGGCGCCAACTTCTCAAGGCTCAGCCACCCCATGTTTCTGCGCGTGAGCTCGCAGCTCTCGCAGGCGGTGTACTCGCTGGTGCTGTCTCTGGCCCCCGCTGAGGGCCTGGGTGCCGAGGTGTCCCGCTCCGTCACGGCGCTGCATCTGATGAGCACCATGATCGTGCACCGAGACCACATGCTTGCCTTCAAGCTGCGGCTGATGGGCCACGGCCCCGCCTTTGCCGAGCACGACAACGACATCAAGGTGTACGTCAGCGGCCTGCTCGGCGCGCTCCAGCTGCTGCAGCTCGATGCGCGCGTGCTGGGGAGCCGGGGGGACGACGGGAGCGCCTTCCACGCCCTGATGCAGCGGGTCGTCGCAGGCGTCCCTGCCGTGCAGTACTCCCTCATGGTCCCCGAGACCCCTGCGGCGTACAACGCCTCTCTGCCCTTCTCCATCGACACATTTGCCCGCTCCAACCTCCTTGACCTGCGTGTGGTGCTCGACGAGCTCACCACCATACACGCTGAGTTCTACGCCCGCGCTGCGGCCTCTGAGGCGCGCCTGCGCGGGTCCCTGCTGCTCTCCGTGCTCGCGGCCGTAGTGTCCGTCGTGTCCGTTGCCAGCACCTGCCTCGTGGGCTGCTGGCTGCGGCTCATGGCTCGCCTGAGCGCAGCGCAGTCGGAGGCCCAAAAGCGGCGCCAGCTCGCTCGCACGCTTCTGCACGAGGTGGGTGGTGGCCGCTCCTGCTACCCGTGTGGGCTTGTTCGCCCGGTCCCACCCACTCCCCATTGTGCCGCGGTAGCGTCTTCATGTCGGGTTTCTCTCTGCCTCTCACCTCCGCTCGTCGCCTCCCCTGTCACCCGTCTCCCTCTGCCCTCTCTGCAGGTGCGCCAGCCTCTCAACGCCATGACCATGGGCCTCTCGCTGCTGCTGGCCTCCGACGAGTCGCCATTCCGCTCTGCGGGGCCCAGCGTCGGTGCCTCTCTCCCTGGGTCCGGGCGCGCAAGCGTCCTGCTTCTGTCGGCTGCGAGTGCTGAGGCGGTCTCTCCCGCATGCGACAGCGATGCGGTGACCGATGCGGCAGCAGCGTCTTGTGCGGGCGTGGATGCGCTCGAGAGCGACCCCTTCCAGCGGCAGGCGGTGCACCAGCAGCTGAGGGCACCAGCCGCTTCCGTGTCGTCCGCAGCTGCGGGCTCGATAATGTCGAGCGGTGCCGCGGGTGCGGCGTTGGCAGCGGCGGTGGATGAGCGTGCCCCTGAGGAAACCTCGCTCGCGGGAGCGGCTGGGTCCCCGGCGGGGGAGTTGGAGCCCCCAGCGCCTCGCATGCAGCGGTGGGACGCCGTCTCCCCATCTGCCTCCCTCTCGCTCTCAGCGCACGCGCTGCACCACTCCTCGACACTGTCCCCGCGGACTTTCCAGGACGCCGCTCAGCAGTCGCCACTGCGCCACACGAGGGCTACCGGTGCCGCGAGCGCCTGTCTGGCGACGAGGGCGACCTTCCCCGCTATTCCAGATTTTGCAGGGACAGAGATTTCACATCGCTCCAGCGCGACTGCTGGTGACCTCAGCGCGGCTGATGGTTGCCTGGCTGCGCAGCCGCCCGTTGACCCGACGGAAGTCTCATTGGCGATCCCCGGACTTCTGAGTGGCCCGTCGGATGAGCTCATTGGCCCGAGTAGCAGCTGCCTCGAGCCACCGCGGCAGCTGGCGATCCCGCCCCGGCCCCCATTCATCGGTCCTTCTGCCAGCGCTAAGGCCGGATCTGTAATGTTTCGCCAGACGACGTCGACGGCCCCCGGCCCAGCGGGAGAGGCGGCCCGGCCGTCAGGGTACGATAGCAGCGCTTGCACGAGCGGCAGACCCACGGCTGCAGGCCTCTCAGCGGACCAGGTTGACATTCTGCAGGCGATGCGGGAGAGCGTGTCCCGCTTAGTGCGGCTGACCAATGATAGCCTGGACCTGGAGCGGGTTGAGACCGCCACCCTGCCGCTGGTGCGGGCTGAGGCGTCGCTGCGCCGTGAGCTGCGCAGCGCCATGCGTGAGGTATCGATAGTGGCTGAGTCAAAGGGCGTGCCGCTCCGGCTGGTGGACCCGGCAGCGGGCACTGCAGGCAGGGAGGCCTCGCCTTCTCGTGCGCAGGAGGGGTCGCACACCCCCTCCCCCGCACGCGCTGCCCTGGGTGCTTTTCCCGCCCCCGCCCCGCCCGCGGGCAGTGCAGCCTCCGCAGGCGCGGCACCCTGCCCCCTCGACACCCTCGTCTTCGACCGCGACCGCCTGCGCCAGGTGTGCATCAACCTCATATCAAACGCGGTGCGGCACTCGCCCCGGGGCAGCCCGGTCACGCTCACCGTCCTGGTCACCCCTCGCGTCGACCCGCCGCCCCGGCCTGCATCTGTCGCCACTCGCGTGGCGGCGCTGCTGCGGTCCCGATGCTGGCTGCCAAGCGTCGGGAATTCTGCCTCTGGCGCTGCATCCAGCGCGCTTGGGGCCAGCGCCGGACGAGCGTCAAGCGGCGCGGGCCCCTCTGCCCATGCCAAGGGAGCAGCTGGGGCGGCTGCCCCTCCTCGCAAAGCCGCCCGCCTGCGGGACTTCAGCCCCGTCAGCGAGCTGATGGCTCCGTCTGCCGCCGCCTCCTCGTCAGCTGCTGCCACGCCCTCAGCAGGGAGTGGCGGCGCCCGCGTGGGCACGCCAGCCCGCGGTGCCGCGGCAACGGAGGCCATCCATCTGGCCATGCCCGGCGCTGCTGCTGCTGCGAGCGGTGTAGCCCTCACACGGGCGCTGGAGCTTGCTGCGGTGTCGCCGCCGGGTGCACCCGCACCCGCTCCTGGGGCCCCTCGCCGCACCGTCCCCGTGACGGCCACCATTCACATCTCTGACTGCGGCAGCGGCCTGCCCCCCGACAAGCTCTCTGGCCTCTTTCAGCCCTTCTTTCAGCTGCATGAGCCCAGCGCGCGCAGGGACGGCGAGGGCGCCAACGGCAGCGGCCTGGGCCTCGCCATATCGAAGGCCCTCATGGAGCTGATGGGGGGCAGCCTCAGCGTGGCGTCGCAGGAGGGGCTGGGCGCGATCTTCACAGCGTCGTTCCCCACCGTTGCGGTGCTGCCCCCGGACCATGCAGCCCCTGACACCACGGTGTGGGGTGCCGGGGCAGGCGGTGCCGCCGCCTCACGAAACCCTGCGTTCTGGCGTGATGCGAGCGCGAGGGCGACCGCTGCCCTCCCGCTGCCACCCTTGCGAGCGGCCAGCTCAGGCTGCAGCGATAGTCACATGCACATGCACCCGAGCAGTGCTTCTCCCAGGCAGGACGCCGCCTGGTCGCCAGCGGCTGCTGCTGGGGGCGTAGCTGTGGATGCCGCGGAGCCGGCCCAGGAAGCCGCTGCCTCGGACGTCGAATCAGCAGGTGGTGCACGCATGCCTGTGCGGTGCGGCGATCCTCTCCCACCCGCTCTGCAGCTGCGGCGCCTGCCTCCCCGAGCCACGTCTACAGGCGCTTCCGAGGACGCGTTGGGCGGCGTCGACGGTCGCGCTGGGTCTGGCGTCTCCCGAGACGATGCGCATGAGTCAGTGGCTGACGGCGGCTGGCACCACTCCGTTGCTGCAGCAGACGGGACCGCTCGGGTCGCGGCGACAGCGCCAGTGCCTGCTCCCGTCGGCGCGATCCGAGGCGGCGTCGCGAGTGCTGGCGCCGCCGTTGCTGCCAGCTCTCGTGCCGGCGGACCCCCGCTGCTCGTGGTGCTCAGCGCAGACCCGTCGCAGCCGCCAGCGGCAGCCCTCGCCCGAGCGCCGCCGCTGCTCCGTGTTGCGGGCAGCAGCAGCAGCAGCAGCCTGGCGGTGCCAGAATCGGCGTCAGCATCGCAGCTGTGGCTGCCCCGCGCTGCTGGCGCTGCCCTCGGCTCTCACGCCGGCGGAGCGGGTCACGCCGCCCCGTTCGCCGCCGTCTGCGCTGCTGCGGCGCCAGCGGCGCCGGAAGAGGGCGACAGCCGCACGTCGGGCCGGCAGACCAGCGCGCCCGGTGCCGGGGCCGACGCCCCGCAGCACCTCTCCGCCATGCGCCGCGGCAGCTCCTGCCGGTCGGAGAGCGTGGGCAGCGCTGCGGGCGGCTTCCTGAGCCTCAGCATCAGCTCCGGCTCTGTCGGCACCCCGATGGCGCGTGACCCCGGCCCCTTCGCCGGCCTCGGGCTGCGCGGCCTCGTGGTGGACGACACCGCCTCCAACCTGAAGCTGCTGGTGCGGCTGCTCTACCAGCTGGGCGTGGCGGAGGTCGCCACCGCTGAGCACGGCGAGGCGGCCCTTGCGGTGATGCGGCTGCGGCGAGCGCAGCATGACGCCGCTGCTGCGAGGGGTGCGGCAGAGGGGGCGCCGCGCCCGGGAGCTGCCGCCGCAACTCCAGACTCCCCTGACGGCGCCGAGGGCTGCACGCCCCCTGCAGCCGCGGCGGCACGAGCTGCCTCCGCCAGCCGGTATGCCCTCGACTTCATCCTCCTCGACAGACACATGCCGGTGATGGACGGAGAGGAGTGCGCGCGGGCGCTGCGGGGAGCGGACTTTGGATATGCAGGTCCTATCATCGCCGTGAGTGCAGACGCGGACGCGGCCTTTCTGCGGGCGGGCGCGGACGACATCTGCCAAAAGCCCGTCTCGCGATCCCTCCTCGTCTCGCTGCTGCGCAAACACCTCTGCCTGCCACCGGCAGTGCCGCCGCTCGAGCTGCCCTCGCACGACAGCGGGGCTGCTCCCCCACGGGTTGGGTCGACAACCGCGCTGCTCTCGGGACGCTAGACCGACGTGACTCACCGAGCCCTGGCTATTGTCTGCACGCTGGAATCTGTATTGTATTGAAGCGCTCCTCGGCCCCCACTGAGTGCTGTCCGCTCTCCGAGTAAAGTCAACCCCTCGCTCGCCGCCGTTCTTCCGAGCCATCCCTCGCTGCGCTCTTGCAGTGCTTGCTGCCGACACACTGCCAGTTGTTGCGCATGCGGTCACAGGCTCCGAGTCGCACTGTCGTCCACGGTGCTCGCAACTTCAACTTGAAGCTGAAGCTTGAAGCCTGCGGCACACTGGGAGAGAGCGCACACTTTGAGTCAACTTGAAGCACCGTGACGGGGCCCCGGAGACGTCATCGAGATGTAACGAGTCGCAATGTGCAGAGACACAACGTACAGCACCAACTTAAAGCCTGCGACCTGCAGTGCCGCCCGGCAGCACGCTTGCGGCGGAGCTTGAGAAGGCTTGAGATTCGATATCACCCCGATCCCGAGCCCATTTCGCTGAATCAACCCTGCAGCGCTCAGCCGCTGAATCTAGTGAGCGTGGGCTGCTGCAAGCTGCCATTCGGTGCAGCCAGCGAAGGTGCTGTTCCTCGCGGCAGGCGCGCATGCGTGTTTGCATTGCTTCGCTCGTCGGCGAGTAACACCCCGGTGCGACGGTTTGAGGTCTGACAACGAGGGCAGCCTCAGTCATCGCGGCTCGTGGATACCATGGATTATTTAGCAGATAGCTCTGGACATGTCCTCCCGGCACCGTCAGCGGACACGCCATCCAGTGCTGCTGTTGTGGCCGCGGCAACCCCGACACCCGCACCGAACGGCGGCGCCGAAGGGGGCACCGACCACCTGTTCGTCGGGATCTCGCTTGCGGCCTTCGACGCCATAATCGAGCAGGCCGGCGGCCGCGCGGCTCTCGCCGCCACGACGACGAGCGCGCTGAAGCGCGAGTGCGTGCTGCCGCGTACACGCCAGGCGGCGACCTCCGCTATGGACTGGCGTCTCTCGTTGCGAGCGAGCTCATACTCCCTTCCGCGCGCGGCCGTGCGAATGTGTTCATCAGCCACGCGTACGACTACTCGTTCATCAAGGTCGTGGACGCTGTGCGGGCGTGGGAGGCGCGGCAGCCCGCGGGCAGCGGCCCCTTCTTCTACTACTTTGACCTGCTCGTCGTGAACCAGCACGGGCAGGGCGCCGTCGTCCCCTTCGAGGTGCTGCGCGACGAGTTCGGCGGCGGCGTGCGCGGCATCGGCCGCACGCTGCTGTTCCTGGACTGGCACGCCCCCATCGCGCTGCAGCGGGCGTGGTGCGTCTTCGAGATCTTCACCTCCCTCGACGTGGCGGCGGAGTTTCAGGTCATCATGGCGCCGGCCGACGAGGCGAGCTTTGAGGCAGCGCTCGTGGACGACTGCGCCAGCCTGGTGCAAAAGACGTGTCTGATTGACGCGGAGGCCGCGGCGGCGCGTGAGCCGTGCGACCTCGCGAACATCCAAGCCGTCATCCGCGGGCGCGAGGGCGGCTTTCTTGCTGTCAACCAGCTCATTGTGGGCGCGCTGAAGGAGTGGATGGTGGCCACGGGCACGCGCGCGCTGGAACGGATCACAGACTTGGACGAGCGGGCGACGGGCAGCCTGGTCCTCAACCTGGCGTGCCTGCTGCAGGACCAGGGGCGGCTGGCGGAGGCAGGGCCGTACTTTGAGTTTGCGCTGGAGGGCCGCCGCCGCTTGTTAGGCCCGCAGCACCTCGCAACCCTCGCGTGCGCGGACGCGCTGGCGATGCTGCTGCTCGATCAGGGCAGGTTGAGCGAAGCGGAGGTAATGTTCGCCGCTTCGCTTGAAAACTTCCGAGCCGTGCGGGGCGATGCGCATCCGGACACACTGGGCGCCATGCACAATGTCGCCCGCGTTATGCACGATCTAGGTCGGCTACCGGAGGCAGAGACGCTGCTGGTCCAGTGCCTCGCAGGCAAGCGCGCCGTGCTGGGCCCCCTGGACCCCAGCACGCTCGGCAGCATCAGCAACCTCGCGATTCTCTACATCGACCGCGGGGACCTGAAGAGCGCCGAGCCGCTGCTGCGGGAAGCCCTGGAGGGCAACCGCACGCTGCTGGGGGCCACGCACCCAGAGACGCTCGTGCTGCTGAACAACCTGGCACGTGTGCTGCTGGGGCAGGGCCACCTGGGTGAGGCGCGGGGGCTGTTCGAGGAGGCACTCGCTCTGCGGCGCCGCACGCTAGGCGACCGGCACCCGCGCACCCTAATCAGCGTAAACAACCTCGCGTCTGTCCTCCAGGATCTCGGGGAGCTCCGCGCTGCCGCTGCGCTGTACCGTGAGGCCCTGCAGGCGAAGCGCGCCGTCCTGGGCAACGAGCACCAGAGCACGCTGATCAGCGCCCACAACTTGGGCAAGATCCTTGGGGACATCGGCGAGCTCGAGGAGGCGTACGCGCTGGCCACAGAGGCCGTGGCAGGCCTGCGGAGCTTGCTGGGGCCCACGAGCCCCACCACGCTCTCAGCCGTCAACAACCTGGGCCGGGTGCTGCAAGCGCAGGGCGACTTCGCTGCAGCGGAGCGGCTTCTGCTCCTCGTTCTCGAGGAGCGCACGCGTGCTCTCGGGCCCAAGCACTCGAGCACGCTCGCCAGCGTTGTTAACGTCGGGAGCCTGAGAGCTGCGCAGGCAGCCGCCCCTGGTGCCGGCGCAGAGGCTCGGACGCTCCTCTATGCTGAAGCGGAGCGGCACTACTCGGCGGCGCTGGCTAGCCTCCGCGAGACCCTCGGCGCCGCACATCCAGACACGCGTGCGTGCGTGGAGGCCTTCGGTCGCATGCTGGGCGCGAGCGGAAGGGCGGAGGAGGCAGCCGCCCTGCTGCCTGAGCCGCAGCGCGCGTGACATAGCTGACCTGGTCTGCACGCCTTTTTTTGTCTTGCGTGCGTAGCACTTGACTGCGGAGCGTCGTGTCGCGTGTGTGAGCCAGATCGACGTGCCGAGCCGTCAGTGCTCTCCACACAACGGCGCCGGCGGCTAGCGGTGTCGACGTCTTGAACTATAGCTACGCTTTGGGTGCAGCAAGTCGTCGCGGGTGCACTTGTTCGATTTGTACAATCCGCTTCGCCCAACGACAAGTGGCTGTGGGAGTGGAGATGATTCATCTAGAACTCATCTTGGATGAGAAACCGGCTCGACGCAACTTAAGCGCTTGTGGCCTGAATCGAATTTCAAGGTTTGTGAGCGGTATGCGCAGGGCGGCGCCGCACTCACGTCGACGGACCCTAATTGGAATGCGCATGCTAGCCGACGCCTCTGTTTCGGTTCTAGCCAGACACGTAAATTGTAGCTGGGCTCAGAGCCGTGCCCCTTGCTGCCACTCGGGTGCACCACGTGGGCCCACGAAAGAATGGCGCACTGACAGCGGTAGCAGCTAATTGTGTCGCCCCCGCGCAGGCGCCTCCGGCTTGCGCGGATGTGCGCTGCGCGGCCAGAATGTTCGCTGAGCACCCACAGCTATTGATAGCCACCCCTCAAGCAGTCACATGCATGCACTCAGGCGGCACTCTCGCAATCTAG
>Ga0208629_101181_pt1 | contig 11061 bp, 3 predicted proteins | sample LakWasMet19_HOW5_2_FD_183865 | JGI IMG/M metagenome (GOLD analysis project Ga0208629, IMG submission 183865) | Freshwater sediment methanotrophic microbial communities from Lake Washington under simulated oxygen tension - Sediment Metagenome... | ecosystem: Environmental > Aquatic > Freshwater >...
CCTGCCGCCGCCCCGCCCCTTGCTGGAGCTGCTGCTAGCCCTCACGGCCGCAGCGGCAGCATTCATGCGCTGCAGCTCTGAGCGGTGCAGCTCCGCCGCCTCCTCCGCGCTCACCCGCCGCACGAAGCCAGACAGCAGGCCGCCAGCAGCAGCGCCGCCGCCTGCCGCCTTGCCGCCCTTTCCTCCCTTGCCGCCCTTGCCGCCGCCGGCCTTGCTGCTGCTACTGCTGCTGCCCTTGCCGTCGGCGGCGCCGCCTGTCTTCTGCTCCGCAGCGCCGCCCCCTCCCGCTGCGTCGAGGTCACCCGGGGCAGCGGACCCCTCGCCCCCAGCTGAAGCAGCAGAGGCGGCCGGCGGGGCACGCGGCCGCGCTGGCCGCTCCGCTGCCGCCTTTGCCAGCAGAGACATGACGCTGGGTCCGGCAGGGGCAGCGCCTCCCGCACGGCTGCCGTCCGCCGCACCCGCCTTGCCCGATGCTGCCGCGCCAGTCGCTGGCCTCCGGCTGCCCGCTGCCGCCCCTGCCGCTTGCGCTGCCCCCTCCGCGTCATCCGGCACTGCACCACCGTCCCGTTCCTCGCGGCCTTCCCCGTCGTCAGCGCCAGCCGAGCCGCTGGCGCCCTCGCCGCCCGCGCCCGCAGCCGCCGCCGCAGCAGCCCGCGCCGCGGCCGCCTCTGCCTTGCCCCGCTCCCGCTCCGCAGCCCGCTCCGCCAGCACGGAGGCGGGGAAGTCGTGGCGCAGGAAGGCCAGCATGCCGTTGCGGTGCACTGCTGAGATCAGGTCCTCGCCGCTCACCTGCCGCCGCTTGCGCGCCTCCGTCACCGCGGCCGCCTCCTGCGCCAGTGCGCCCACGAACAGCTCGGTGGCGAGGGCCAGCAGGAAGGCGGCGTCCTTGCCCAGGGTGCCCACCTCGGGGTCCAGCTTAGCAATGCGCTTCACGCGGGAGAGGGGCAGCGCGAGGCTGCCCTGCTCCTCCTCCTCATCACCGCCGCCCGCGCCGCCGCTGCTGCTCGCCTTGGCGGGCGCCATGCTGCCTCCCGCAGCAAGGAACGCGGCCTTCGCGTCACCGTGCCGCTGCTCGTAAACCTGCAGGCGATGGTGTGATGGGCCAGCGTGACGCGGGTTGGGATGGGCCGAGCACGACAAGGCCGTGTTGCAACAGTCACGCGACGCCGATTCGACGCACCGCTTTCTCTTCAGCCGGCAAGGATTTCCACAATTCTCCCAGTTTCTTTGCGACTTCGCTGGCCTTTAGACCTGCAGGCACGAGTTGGCGAGGCAGCTTTTCGCGGTGCTGAGCGGATTCGGTGGACAGGTGAGCCAACGACTGTTTTCGGGCGAGCTCAGTTGCATCAGGCATCAGTGCGTTGATGCCCGCCAGGACACACCTGCAAACTCTGGCCGGCCTCTTGCGTCGTCCATAAACATAAAGTACGCCGATTTTGGCTTTGGTGGCAACTCCATCGCTTCGTTAAAGATGTCGACAGGGCTGGACCGCGATCTTTATGCTTTGCAAAACCTCCATGGGGCTAGGACGCCTGGTTCCAGCGCGAACACCAGCAGGCCAACGCAGCAGACACAGCAGGGTCGTGAAATCAAAATATCGCCGTTTTTCGGAAAACGTGCAACGATTTCTGCCCGCGCGTCCGTCTTGCAAGTTTGGCGGTGATTGACGGTTCTGCCGTGCAACAGAGTATTACGAGCGTGAAAGACCAGATCATCAACATACTTGCTGCCGAGGCGGTGCATGCGCTGCGGCTGTGTGTCAAACGAAGACCTCAGCGCAAAGGGCGGCGACGGTGCTCCGAGGGCACGCATAGGTTTGGACTCGGTGAGTAGGTTGCTGCCGCACCCGAGCGTCGTGCAGCCCCAGGCTGCGTTTCCATCGCTGTGTCTACCGTTTTGGTAGCTCGAGTTACCCGTTGTTGCAAACTCGTGTCGCGTACTGCAGCTCCGTGACATTTGGATCTCCGCCTCGAAGGTAGAATGGAGGACTTCATCGACCCATTAGGGGTGCTCGGTGGCCCGCCGCCGGTTGCGGCTGCACCTGCACCGGCTCCACTTGCAGCACGCGCACCCGCTTTGCCGGAAGCAAAACCCAGCGCCGTCTCTGCTGGAGCAGTTTCCACGCTTGCGTCGTCACATGTTGAGTACGACCCGCTTGGATCAGACGTTATGGCGGCGTCGTCGGTCGCACCGCGCAGCGGTGTCGCGGACGCTGACAGTAGCAGTAGCAGTGCGGGCAAGTCGACGGGCTGGTCGTCCACCAGCTTGGGCGCGACGCCCCTCGGATTCGGCGGCGCTGCCGGCGCCCCCGCGATGCGGACGGTGCTGCCGTCGGCTGGCGCGGGGTCGGCCATCGGTCCATCCAAGCTCACGATGACGGTGGTCGCCACAGGGGGCGGTGCCGGCGGCGGCGGGGCCAGCGAGGTTGCCAACCCCCTCACCGGCGGGGCGGGCAGCGGAGGCGCGGCGGCCGCCCCGCTGCCGCTGCTGCCGGGCGGCTCCGCCAGCAGCGGCGGCCTGCGCTCCCACGGCTCCGCGGCGTCCTCCGGCTCGCACTCGCCGTACCTGGACTGGAGCGTGCGCCGCGCCGCCATTCTGCGCGAGTACACGGTCAGCGGCAAGATGGCGCTCACGGCCAGCTACATGGCGGAGGACGCGGACGAGGCGGGCGGCGAGGAGACGTCCGTGCCGCTCGCCAAGGCGCGGCAGCGGCTGGAGCAGCTGGAGGCGGCGGCGCGCGGCGCGCACACGGTGGAGATGAGCCAGGGCGAGTACGTGCGGCGCATCGAGCGCCTGCACCGCGCGCTGCAGAACGCGTGGGACAGCAACCACCGGGTGGCGGCGCTCAAGATCGCCATCCAGTGCGCCAAGCTGCTGGGCGAGCACCGCGTGCCGCAGTTCTACCCCTCCATGTTCGTGATGGTCACGGAGATCCTGGACACCTTTGGACGCCTGGTGTTCGACCGGCTCAAGGTGATCGCGGATGAGGAGTACCGGCGCCTCGGCAACAAGGGGTCGCTGCCCGACGCCTTCATCGCCGCAGACGTGGGCGGCGAGGCGCGCGAGACGACGCGCAACTGGATGTACAAGACGGCGTGCATCCGCGAGCTGCTGCCGCGTCTGTACGTGGAGATGGCCCTGCTGGAGGCGTACCGCTACATCTACGACGCTGACTTCGCGGCCATCCTGCTGCGCCTCGTGCACAGCATACGCGGGGTCGGCAACCCCCTCGTCGCCGCCTACGCCCGCCTCTACCTCGCCCGCATGGCCGCCAAGGTGCGTGTGTGACCAGCTGTGGCGTGCCTGTGCTTGATTGCGCTGCCTGCGTGCCCGCCCGCCCGCCGCTGCGTGGGCTGCTTCCACTCATTTGCTGGGGTGTGCCCCCTATGCCGCCTTCTCTTGCTGCCCGTCCCCCACCATACCTGACACCTTCCTGCCTGCCCTCACCACACCCCACCTTGCCCCTCCCCCGCAGCTGGTGCGCGACGACAACCGGCAGCGCGAGAGCATGCTGGTCGCTGTGTCCGACTTCATGTCCACCTTCCCCTCCGTCGTCACGGCGCCCGCCCGCCTCGCCCAGATGGAGTCGCACGGCCTCTCGCCCTCCGTGTATCTGCACCTGTACCAGCCCGCCCTCGCCTGGCAGATGCACCAGCTCGGGTGGGGCGCGGGCCGCGACGTGTTCAGTCACGTGCTGGGCCTGTACCGTGAGCACGTGGGGCACGCGAGCGTGCTGCAGGCGATTATAGACGCCTTCGACCCCGCCTTCTTCGCCCCGCACGCGGAGGCGCTGGTGGGGCTCATCAAGGACGCGGCGCCCTCCCCGCTCGTGACGCAGGCGGACCTGTTCCGATCCCTCTCCACGCAGCTGCTGGCCGCGCACCCGCCCGAGGCGGCGCGCCCCGCCCTGCTCACGGAGGCGTGGGCGGCGCTGACGGCGGTGACCGACCCCGTCGCGTACGCGCGCAACGCCGCGGCGCTGCTGGACCTGCTGCTGGCGTGCTACAGCGAGGCGGAGGTGCTGGTGCTCATGCGGGCGCTGGTGGCGCGCATGCAGCGCAGCGCCATCGCGACGGGGGCGACCGTGCTGGCTGCTGCGCCGGGGGGCGCGGCGGCCGGGGCGGGGGCGGCCAAGGGCGCGCCCGAGGAGGCTGGCGCGAAGGGCGCAGAGGACGAGGGCGCGGCTGCCGCTGCAGCCGCGGCCGCCGCGCTGAGCCCCTCCCGGCGCGGCGGGGTCGCCACGTACTCGGCCCCCGCAGGCGCCCTGCCGCACCTGGAGCGCGTGCTCACCTCCCTCGTGGAGGCGGAGGTGCGCAAGGCCACCGCCGCAGGCACGCCTGCTGCGGGCGGCGGCGGCCCGCGCTTCTCCGGCGTGATCACGAGCGAGCACTTCACGTCACTGCTGGACATGTTCGCGGGGGAGCACAAGCCCGCCCTCTGCAAGGCGCTGCTGGCAGCGCTGAACTCGGTGCCGGGCCGCATCGCCGACCCCGTGGTGGTCAACACCATGCAGGAGGTGGCGCGCACGTGCCACGACGCGCTGGACGTGCTCTCCTCGGACGACGAGACGCGCACCGCCACGGCGCTGATCTCGGCCTTCGTGGGCAAGATCGACCTGGGGCGCGACCTGGAGCGCCAGCTGGAGCTGTACGTTGACTGCCGGCGCGCCTTCCCGAACCTGGACGGCGTCAAGGCGACCCTCTGCGCGTGCGGCACGGAGCTGGCGCTGAAGGCGCACAAGCTGGTGCGCGGGCGGCACAACCCCCGCACGTCCGCCTTCGTCAAGAGCGCCCTCGCCTTCGTGACCATCACCGTGCCCGGCATCGACGACCCCTTCGCGCGTATGCGGCTGTACCTGGCGGCCGCGGGCGCGGCGCTCGTCAACGCGTGCGTGGGCCAGGCGGACATGCTCTTCCGCAGCGTGATCACGGAGGTGCCGGAGCTGCCCGCCTCCCTCGCCGTGGCGGCCTCCCTCGCCTCCGCCACGCCGGCGGCGGTGTCGGGGTCGGCGCCCTCCGCCGCCACCGCCACCTCCACGGCCACCGACGCGCGCCTGCTCGAGGTGGTGCGGGACTTCTGCCGGGGGGTCGTGCCCATGCCGGGGCACCCAGAGCAGGGCGGCCTCTACCTCGCGCGCGGCCTGCTCAACGCCGTGCAGCGCTACCCCTGGCAGCACGCGACGCTGTCGCCGCACCGGTGGCAGGCGCTCGGGGCGGCCGTCGGCCTCGTGCACGCCCTGTGCCAGGACCCCCTGCCCGCGCGCGTGCCCGGCCTGGAGAGCAACGACGTGCTGTACGCGGGCGACCCCGCCTACAGGGAGGAGGCGCGGGCCCTGCTGGCCGCGGCGCTGCAGGTACGTGCGAGCGAGCTGGGCAGGGCTGGGCTGGGCGTGGCCGAGCTGGGTGTGCGGGGGGAGCGGGGTGTCTGCGCAAAATTGGAAGCATCGCCGCAAATGGGTGCCGGCCGTGGGGGAGCCGTGCCGTGTGTGTGTGCTGGTTCATGGCTCCGTGTCGTCGCTTCTGCTAGACGTGGTGCCTCACCTGCCCTCCTCTCCCCTCCCCGCCCTACCCCGCAGACCATTGTGGCGGGAATGGAGGAGCTGCAGGCCTCGGCATCCTCCGGCGCAGACCCGCGCAGCCGCGAGGCCCTCCTCTCCGCCCTGCCGGCGCTGCTGCGCGAGCGGGCGGCCCAGGTGCTGGACGTGGACGCCGGCACAGCCGCGACGGGCGCGCTCGAGAAGCTGTGCCTCTGCCTCAAGGGCGTCGGTGAGTGGTGCGAGGGCGGGGCGGCACTTACACACAGCAGCGCTGGCCCTGCTCGCTCTTCTGTCGCTCTGGGCTGTCCTAATCACATCTTTCGCGCGCGAATGCTCTCCGCCGTCCCGCCTCGCTGCAGACGCATCCCACCCAGCGCTGCAGGACACGATTGCCCTGGTGACGAAGCGCCTGCGGCAGCAGCAGGCAAAGCCATGAGGCCGTCGCTATGGGCCGTCGCTACTTGGATGTGCTGGTTGGCTTTAACATCAGCGATCCGATGCAGCGAGATGTCTGCCGGTTCGTCACCGTCGTGGTTTCGGGCGGACTCCAGCCGTGAGGAAGCCTGCGTCCCCATCGTTACAGGCGACGATTCGAATGATTTGTCGGCTGCATGCGCAGCTGATCATGAGTATGAGCGGCTGCCCTGTGACGAAAGGCACAGCCGTTGCACCACCATGAAGCGGCGGTTGCGTGATTATCGGCTCAGCAGTTGGCGTCGCCGTGCACGTGCTTCAGCGGAATCCCCCAGCGCGCGCTTATGTGCACGATGATGACATCGCCTCGGACGCGCGCGCAACACGTGCACTGCGGCACGTGGATGCCTCACACAACCCTCGAGCTCAGAGCTCAGGCTGCTAGTCCTCTCGACGTTCAATTTCGAGTTGCGTGCGCCCCATGGCCATCATTGGTGGCCACCAGATTCAACATCGTCCTTCCTCAACACAGCGATGCACATCGTCCGATCAAAGGAGGATATCAATGGATGTAGACGAGGGTGATTGACACCCGATCAGCTGGGTCGGTACCATGCAGTGAATTGTAAGCGGAGCATCAGCAACCACCGATGAACACCCCAAAGGATTTGAACGCAGTGGGGTCCCGGAAGCGACCGGAGCGACAAATTGGAAGGACAAGGTGGCACATGCACGGCGAATACGCAAGCCCCCACTCTTCGCGTGGCCGGCTGCATAAATTAGGCCGCGTGACTGTACGGACGCGCTACATTGGCGAATTCATGACAGCGACCTCTGGCAGGAGCCACTGCAGTCTCCGTCCCGGCCTGGGCAGCGCAGCATGCAGCGAGCCAGACCCCCAACATAATCTCTGCTTCCACCTATCAGAATGCAGAAGCTTCGCGTCTCGCTGCCGAAATCTGCTGACCGCTCCGTGATACCTGGGTACAGATAGCAGCGGCACCGAGCTTGGTGGCAGCCTCCCGGGTCCAAACGCAAAGTACATGAGGCTGCCCTGATCTACATTCTGCGTTGTTACGTTTCAGAACAGCTGGTGTTTGCACAGCTCCTATCAGAGCAGTTTGATGCGGCTCGAACAGCTGGGCGTCAACACACCGTGTATGAGTTGCGTGGTGGCGTCAGCTGCGATATCTGGAAGCCGTAAAACACGATGCAACGACTCGCGCCTTCCAGTTGTTCGAGCATCTGAGCTGAGCGCATCGGCCAGCCAGAGGTCGTGCAAGCCCTGACAGCAATTGCAGAGGAATCGCCGCCGGCATTGAGATTGCCTCGAAAGCCATCCGCAACATCCGGTATGAAGTTGCGGATCAGCGCATCGTCTCATCTCTGGCAACTTTCGGGCGCCGACCTCCTCATCTGAGGCTCATCAACGATTCACGCCGAGGCCCCAAGGGCACTGCAGCTGCCAGGGCGGAGTTGGAAACTGCTGTCAGGCAAGCCTCCGGCATGCGAGCATGCGGCTGGGGCCACAGCTCGTACGCGCTTTCTGAGTGCGTGCGCTTACCCCGGACGCGGTTTCGAGTTCGCATCTGCCGGTCCGGTCGATGCCGCAAACGTTTGGCGTTCTTTCGTTACCCCGGACGCGCGTCGGAGAACAGCCCACTCGGATGCCATACACCACAATCAACGAACGAGATTCCCTCCTGCTTAACGGCTTCCCTGAGCGCTGCGCCGAGGCTCCGCTTGTTCGCAGGCCCACCACTGTTCACGACGGCGATCAAGCGACTCCGCCTCGCCTTCAGCCATGGCTGCATCTCCCACGAGTGCTGAGGCGCCGATTACGGGCAAGTGGGCGCACTTGGCACCAAATCCACGGCCGGCACTCACAGACGCCCAACGCAAAATCTACACAGAGTTTGTTGATGAGCTGAGCGCAAAGCACAAGGATGATCCAACGGCACAAACGTTTTTGACGCCAAACACGTTCTCGCGCTACCTTTGGGGCCACAGCTTCAAGCCCGAGAAGGCACGTGAGAATCTGGAGGCTACCCTCGCGTGGCGCAAGTCGTACATCACGCCCAGCCTGCACTGCGTTGCGTGTGAGAAGGACCCGCGCAACCACAACTTCGTGCGGGTTGGCGTGGATCGCTTCCGGCGGCCAATCGTGTACTTTTGCCCCACGCGGTGCCTGGATTCGGACCCCGCATCCACGCAATCGCACACCGTCAGCGAGATGGAGGTGTGCTTTGCGGCGCAGGGGCTCGCCGACAACTGGGTGTTCATCATGGATATGCGCGGCTTCGGCGTGTTTGGGGGGTACAGCAAGGCCGCCATCAAGGAGATCATTTCGGTGAGCACCTTGGCATGTGAGGGGGGTTGATGGTGGCACACCGCCAGGCACTACGCGCGCCTGCCCTCATGTCAGCTGATGTGCGCTCGCCTGCGACCAAGCGGGCCGCTTGGCTTCCTCGCCTGCCTCTCAACTGCCTCCCCGCGTCTCTCCTTGCTCCCCGCCTTCCGTGCGCGACAGGTGTTCACCGCGCACTACCCTGAGCGCCTGGGTGCCATGCTGCTGGTGGACATGCCCACTGTCGCTGAGTTCCTGTACAGCGCCGTGAAGGTGTTCATGGACCCCGTCACCGTGCGCAAGGTCAACATGGTGAAGGCCAAGGACATGCCGGACATCGCGGCGGCGCTGTGCGGCGCGGGCTCCCCCACGGCGGAGTGGCTCGTGAGCGCGGTGCGCATGGAGAACAAGCCGGGGGTGCTGCCGCAGCTGCCCGAGTCCGCCCCCGTCCCCGTGCACGTGCAGGTGGCCAAGGGCATGACCCTGCCGGAGGTCATTGCGGCAGCGGCGTCAGGGCCGGGCGCGTCGACGGCTTCTGCTGACGCCGCCGCGGCAGCTGTCGCGACCGCAGGGGCGGGCAGCGCAGGCGGCGCAGGGGCCACGGCAGCACCCATCGCCGGAGGCCTCTAAGCGGCTCGCGGCTACGGAAGCCGGCTTTGTACCGGCGTCACCGTGCCGAGGCCATGGCGCAGGCTCTCTACGCATCGAGTGCTCTTCGTGTGCGGTATTCGAACCGCCGCGGACTTATTGCTGTCGCTGTGACTTCCCGCCCTCGGGACGCAGACAGCGCACACGGCGACGTCGCGCACCTCCGCGGGGCCACTGCGGATGCACCTGACGTTGACGGCTGCTGATCACACCCGCTGCCTGTAAGGGCTGGTCGCTGCTGCAGTCCTGAGCGCCGTGTGAGAGGCGGAACGTGGCTCGTCCGCGTTGCTTGCGCCCTGCAGCGTGCCGCCGAACGTATACCTACCCTTTTGTGTGTGCTTGTCTTTGACTGTTGAGGCTCCACTCGTGTCTAGACCTCAGTTTCACGTCCTATTCGATGGCGTGGTTGGCCTGTTACCCCCATTTGCCACCTCAGCCGATTTCGGACCTGCGATCTCGAAACCTGCGGTACCTCGGCCGATATCGATCGCCACTTTGGCTGGCTCGTATTCAGTCGCAGTAGCGTGCGATACTCTCGCCTCCTGCAGATAAAACCGAGGATGCAGCAGTGCACGTGCACTCATGTATCCGCCCGGGCCCTGCAGCACGACACTGCCAATCGCAAGTGTGGCGAGCATGTTACGAGTGCAATACCCGACGCGAACGTCTTGAGGCGTGCACGTGTATGGCGGAGCGATGGTAAACACAATTCAAAAGCTGGGCAAAGGTAAAGTGCAGACCGGGCAGCTGAAGTGCTTGCTGCTTCGCTTCTACTCCAGTCTGCCGGGGCAGCGTTGCTGCAGGTAAGGAGGCACGAGGGCATTCAGACCTTGGTCAACTGCATGCACCTGCTCGAGGAAGTGCTATCAAACCGGTCATGTTGATCGCGCTCACAAAAAGAGGCTGGCAGCGGAAAACACCCGAGAAGACGGCCTCAGCGCCGCGGTTGACATGCACAACATGAAGAAAATAAGTGAATTAGCCCCACACAGGGGTCTGAGCACAGGCACCTCGCCGATGCAAGGCAGGACCGACGGGGCATCACGCGACGGCCTACGGGCTGACAAAGCCCGGGCGGCGCTGGCGCACCGGGGACTTGATGCCCTGATCGTTCACACTCGTGCCCGAGGCATGCGGCCCCGCGCCTGCGGCAGCCGGAGCCGAGGGGTCGCCGGCCGCGGCGGGGGCAGTGGCGGCAGCGGCGACGGGAACCGCAGCCGCGGCAGCGGGGGCGACTGGAGCCGTCGCGGACGCACCAGCCGCGGCCCCTGCCGCGCCGGCTGCGGCGGCCGCCGGGGCAGCTGCGCGCGGGGCAGCTGCGCCTGCGGTGGCGGCGCCGCCTGCGCGGGCAGCCGCGGTCGGGGGCGCGGCGTCCTGAGCCGCACGCCACTTGGTCACGGCGAACACGCTCAGGGCCGCAAGCGCCACCACCGCCACCACTCCACCTACTACGATGCCCGCAATGCCGCCGGCAGAGAGGCCGCTCACGCTGGAGCCGGAGCCGCCTGACGCGCCGTTGTCAACGCCGTTCTGGCCGCCTGTGAACCCGGGCTGCAGGATCTCGCCGGAGCGGTACAGCGGGCCAACGCTGAAGGTGCTGGAGCGGCTGGGGGTGCGTGTGGGGGTGGCCGCGTTGCTGGGGGAGGCGCCGTAGCTGGGGCTGGGGTATGGCGTGCAGAAGGGGATCCACGGCTCCACGTGCGCGCTGGGCAGGAAGGCACCCGGCGTCTCGTCCACGGCGTCCCACACCGTGTTGGCGCCAACGCGCAGGGCGCGCAGCAGACCGGTTGGGGTCACCACCACGTTGTCGCACAGGGGGGTGAAGAAGTCGAGATCCTGGCCCTTGCCCAGCTTGAAGCACTTGTCTGCGCGCAGGCGCACGCCGATCCACTGCAGGCCACCGGTGAACGGAATCTCAAGCTTGGCGTCGCTCCAGCCGTCGCCGAGGATGATGCTCACGCTGGCCAGGTGCTGGGTCAGGTGCACGAGTGTGCTGGCGCCGTTGGGGTGGCCGCTGCTGGTGAAGTAGGAGCCCGGGTACACCTTGTCAGTGCCCTCGTCAGGGATGGAGAAGTTGTTGGACCAGAACCCTACCGTGGCGGTGAAGGTGACGTCG
>Ga0208629_101182_pt1 | contig 11049 bp, 6 predicted proteins | sample LakWasMet19_HOW5_2_FD_183865 | JGI IMG/M metagenome (GOLD analysis project Ga0208629, IMG submission 183865) | Freshwater sediment methanotrophic microbial communities from Lake Washington under simulated oxygen tension - Sediment Metagenome... | ecosystem: Environmental > Aquatic > Freshwater >...
TACGTGCCATTCGGGCAGGCGAGGCAGCGCTCACGCGTCCCGGCGGACACGAGATCGAAGTAGCCGGCACTGCACGGCACGCAGTCGCTGAATCCCGCATTCGGCGCGCTTCCGTTGCCGCACGCGCTGCAGAAGGGACGGCCGGCAGCGGGCCAGGCGACGCGGTCCACGTACACAGCGGAGCAGGAGCGGCAGCTGGACGCCTCGTACCCATCGGTGGAGTTAGACTCGAACCCGGGCGGGCAGGACGTGCATTGTGCATTCTCGATGCCGCCGCCGCCGCCCAGAGAGTACCGGCCGGGCTCGCAGACCTTGCAGTTGCCCTGAGCTGGCGCGTCGGTGTAGCGACCGGGCGGGCAGGTCAGGCAGGAGGCAGCGGTAGCATTCGCGTACTCGCCCACCAGGCACGCCACGGCAACTGTGTGGTTGTACCCGTCTGCGTATCCGTCGCCCACGTACGCACAGCTGGCAGCGCCGGGGGCGCTGCTCACGTGGCGGGTGCTGCAGTCCACGCACGTCGTGCTTGCGTTGCCCGCAGCATAGCGGCCGGGGATGCAGACATCGCAGGAGCGGGAGGCGTTGAAGGGCGCCGCAGTACCAGGACTGCACGGCGCGCAGCTGGTGCTGCCGTTGCCTGCAGCGGCCCAACCCGGCGGACAGTCGTAGCAGAACCCATCCACGCCAGCTGACCCGGGGCTGCACGCCGCACAGTGTGCGCTCTGAGCGGTGGAGGTGGTGCCCGCAGAGCACTTGCCGGCGGGCACGCAGCCACCGGGGCAGAAGAACGAGGCCGGGCAGGGAGCGCAGGTCGTGTTGCCCTTGTCCAGCGCCTGGTAGAAGCCAGGCTCGCACGCCTTGCGGCACCTCAGCGCAGTGTCGATGACCGACAGGCTGATGTTGGGTGTCGGCAGCACCCGCACTGCAGGCGCGTACACACCGGCACTAGAATACTCTGCGTCAAGGGAGGACGCGCTCAGGGCGAGGATGGCGGGGTGCGTGAGGTTTCCCTCGTACGCCACCTCGTCAGCGAGCACGCTGACCAGCACCACGGGGGGATGTGCATACTCCGCAGGCTGCACCACGAAGGAGAACGAGTCGCCGGGGACCACCGCGGTACCATTGACGAGCACCGCGGGGAAAGCGCTGGCGTCGGCGGGCCAGTGCAGGCTGAGGGTGATCGTGACGGCCGCGCGAGGGCGAGTGTTGAGCGCGAGCGTCAGCATCACTGTTTCCCCCTTCTTCGCCGCCATGTGCGGCGCAAACACCAGGACGGCCGGCCAGCCTGAGTTGAGGATGTCCAGCGGGACTGCGGCCACTGGGAGGGCTCTCAGACCTGCCAGGGCCGGCACATCGCTGCACGCGGAGACGGGAGTGACGGATGTGTGCAGCACGGCAGCGCCGCCGGGCAGGCTCTGGGTGGGGTCCAGCGCGGTGGCGAGGGTGAACGGCTGCGGCTGCGAGTAGTTGGAGGCGTCGAACACGACGCTCGCGTTGCCCGGGACGGTGCGCAGCAGGCTGCCGTCGAGGGCGAGGGAGACCGTAACGGGCGCGGCGGGTGCGTGACTGAGCCACACATCCAGGGTCGTGTTGCCGTCGCTGGGCAGCACCAGCCTGGTGTAGTCCACGCGCAGGCGGGGCACGACGGGGTCCAGGCGCGTGGCCGCCACCTGCGGCGCGGGCAGGAACGACGCGGCAGACGCCGCATAGTCTGCGTCGCCCGACGCGGCGGCGAAACGCAGCGCGTAAACGATTGTCCCCCGCACCACCTCAGCAACCCCGCTGCCGCTTGCGGGGAACCGCACACTGAAAACGGCGCCTGAGCTGAAGTTGGCGGGGCCGAGAGTGACGGACGGCGGGAAGAGCTGCGGGGAGGGCCCAGGGTTACCGGCGAAGCCCGCCACCACATCAGCGCCCGCCAGGCTGATGGTCACCTCACTGCGGGGCTGAGAGGTCAGCCAGACGCTGATATTGCCCGCAGCTGCCGCCCCGGGTGGGCCGACCAGCGGGCTCGGCGTGTGCAGAACCACGCGCGCGAGCTGCGCGTCCAGCAGCGTCACGCTGACGTTGCGGCGCGGGTAGAAGACGGCGGCGTCCCCGTCGTACTTGGGGTCAGAGACCGCGCTCGATCGGTGCGTGAACGTGAGGGTGCGGGGGGCGAAGGCGCCAGCGGCTGATGAAATGTTCAGCAGCACAGCCTGCGGGACGGCCCACGTGCTGGCATTGAACACAAGGGTGTGCCCCGCAGCGGGCGACACGACAGACGTGTACGCAGTCGTCTCAGCGGGCGCCACGACAGGCGCACCCACGGTGACAGTCACATCGCCTGTCGGCCGGCTGAGCAGGAGCACCGTGTAGGACACCGCCAGCGTGGCGTCCGCCACAGAGAATGCGGTCTGGGTGATGAAGACGCCGCTGCGGCGAGCGGGCAGGAGGCGCACGGTGCTGGCGTTGCCGAAGGGAAGCAGCTCCACGCCCCCGGCAGCGATGCCGAACACCGTGTCGGTGTCCGCCCCCGTCACGGCAAAGCCGGCTGAGTATGTGTACGCTGCGCCGTCAAAGTCGGCGTCGCTGGCCGCGCCGTACAGCTCCCCCGTGTGCGGCAGCGCATAGTTGGAGACGTTGAAGGGGTCGGCGAAGAGCGGGGAGGGGTTCGTGCCCAGCCCAGCGACGCTGCCACTGGCTGCGGGGCCTGCCGCAGTGAGGTGCACCTCGATGGACCCCGACGGCGCAGCAGACATCGTGCCGGTCACCACCACGCCGCTGCCCGGGCCGGCGGCAGGGAGGCTGACTGCTGCGGGGAGGTTGACGCGCATGAACGGCCGCTGGTACTCGATTATCCACACGTGCAGCTCCCCAGCCTCCCACGGGCTGCGCGAGGCGTCGCCAAAGCCGTCGAAAGGCGAGGTGCTGCCCGCAACGGTGTAGATGATGCCGACTGACAGAGGCACCGCTGAGTAGTTGGCTGCGGATGCGGCGACCACCGTCACCAGCACCCCTGTGTCCCAGTTGCTGCCGTTCAGCGTCACGTTAGCGGGTGTGACGGAGGCGATGCGCGCTGCCGCGGCGGCGTCGGCAGGTGCAGCGCTGAGCGTGACCTCCCCGCGTGGCGGCGCGGAGAGGCGCAGCGAGTAGGTGCCCGGTGTGAACCGCTTGACCGCCAGGACTGTGGAAACGGGCAGCACCTGCACGAAGGGAGCGGTGCCGTCGCTCACGCTCACGGTGAGGTTGGCGGACGGGAGGAAGCCGCTCGCCTGCAGCGCATCGTACGCGGTGTCGTTGCTGCTGGACACGCTGTGCATCAGTGTGAAGGTCCCGACGCTGCTGGCAGGGCGGGTCTTGCCGTCGTCGCCGACAGCCACCGTCACCACCTGCGGCATCGCCCAGGTGTCGGGCGTGAAGACCAGGGCCCGCTCGTCAGCGGCGGGGCGCAGAACTGGCCCCGTCCAGGAGGGGTCGCTCCACACCGGCAGCACACGCACGGTGACCCACCCCACGGGCTTCGACCGCAGCGCCACGGTGTAGCTCGCGTTGTTGCCGCCCTCGCCCACGAAGAGCGCCCCTGTGCCCTCGAACCGCACCCCCGGCAGGTCCGCCTCATAGGTGAGCACGGTGAGGTTGGTCACGCGTGGGCCGGCCGTGAAGGATGGGTCCGCCACGGAGTCGTAGGAAATGCTGTGCACCAATGCGCCGAGGGCAGGGGTGCCCGCGGGCAGGGCGGACACGTTGTCGCGGGTGGAGGTGACGGTCACCATCTGCACCGCAGCCCAGTTGGGGGCGCTCCAGGTCAGGACGGATGGAGAGACGGCGATGGAGCCCGCGTACGCCGCGAGCCCATCGGAGGGCGGCGCCACCGCCACCTGCACCGTCACGGAGCCTGCGTGCTGCACCTGCGTGTAGGCGTCGAGGCGCACCGTGTAGTTGGTGGGCTCGCCTCCCTCGCGCATGACGAAGAACTCCGGCAACACCAAGCCCGCTTGCCGCAGCGCCTGCAGCGGGGAAGGAGGGCGTGGGGTGGGTGCGGGCGGAGGCAGGGGCGGGAGGTGGATCGGGGTCGAGGTGCCAGCGGGAAGCGGAGCGCGTGTGCGCCGCTCAGGTGCGCTCCAGCAGCACACCAGCCGCCCAGCGGCCACACAAACAAGAAGTGCTCGTTGCGCCGACGTACAACTCACCAGCGACGCGGAGGCGGTGGGGCTCGACGTGGAGGAGGGGGTGTTGGAAGCGGTGCTGCTGGAGCTCTCCGTCGCGGTGGCCGAGGAGGAGGCGGTGTTGGTGCCGGAGGCCGTCCAGCTCGGGGTTGAGGTGAGGGACCCCGTGTTACTGCCAGTCTGAGTGGCCGTCACACTGTGGGTCGGCAGCACTGCACGGGGAGGCAAGAAGGCAAGGTAGGATTGGGACATGTGAAAGCACGTAAGCTGGCGCACTGTCGAAGCGACCGCCGCGCGCGCTGAAGTGGCTACGCACGAGTCTTGCTGGAGGTCCGGGTGGGTGTCACCGTCACGCTCGAGCTGACAGTTCCCGTCGCAGAGCTCGAAATCGATGCAGAAGCGGAGACGGAGCCGCTGTTGGAAGGCGTGGTCGTCTCGCTGGAGCTGGGGCTGGATGAGGCGGTTGCGCTGATAGAGCCCGTTGTAGTCACTGAAGCTGTCGCCGCCATGCTACTGCTGACGGTACCGCTGACAGAAGCCGTGATCGACTCGGTAGAGCTGGAGCTGCCTGTCGCGGTTGCGGTTGCAGTCGCGGACACCGACGCCGTCGCGGCCATGCTGCTGCTGACGCTAGGGCTGTTCGATGGTGTGTTGCTCATTGTCGACGTTACGCTACCTGTTTGTGACTCTGTACCGCTTGCGCTGACGCTGGTGCTGGGCGACGGGGATGCCGTGTCTGAAGCGCTCGGCGTCGCGCTGGCGCTGACCTGCAGCTGCCTCGCGACACCAGCTGCCAGATCAGAGGGCAGGCTGGCCTCAGTTGCGTGAGGAGCAGCGGGCATGTGCCGCTGCTCACGACTCAGCAACCGTGAGACGTAACCGAGCACATTCGCGGCCATTCCCCCTTCATTGTCACGCCTGGCAGAGGCCTGACCGCCTGCAGCGAGCTGAGGGCCAGCCTCCGTGACTACGCCCGTCCTGTGTGTGGCATCGGCTTGTATACCATTGGTGGCTTTTGCGAGCCAGCTGCCGCCTTCACGCTGAATATCTGGCTCCAGCGACGCCGTCAACGGCAGGCAGGCGAGCGCAACGAACGCAGACAGCAACCTCGAGTGACCCGCTCGGCGACGCTCGTGCCGCATCTCGTAACGTGTCTTCCAGAATGGCCCGCACCAGGTAAAGCCACCAACACCTGAAGTCTTGTGCGACAGCTTTCAGGACGTTTGGTGTTCCACGCCACAACTCGCTGCAATTCCAGACCGCCAAACGTCAGCCGCCGAGCTGTACAGCAAATATGAAAGAGGGCTCGTCCACGCGCAGCACCGGCTGAGTTCTTGGACCGCACTGCCGCCGAGATCAAGGCACAAGCGCAGTGAGCGTGGCACTGTGCGAGAAATTGAAGCGCACGAAACCCCCCTCAAGTGTGACACTCAGCACCTTGCAGCAAAAGGTGGGCGTCTGACCCCGAACCAGTTCGCTGGCGCTGGTGGCAAGGGCTGTCGACAGAAAGCTGGCGTAGGTGGCCGCCGGCGAGACCAGGGCCCGGGCGTGCACGGGTAACTTAGCACGAGGGTGACTCTTTCGCAAGAGTCTTTTGGAGTCTAGTGTGAGCACCCCTTTGCGGTTGGTGGCCAATCGCACCACCCAATTCAGGTATACTATACGAAACTTCCTGACTGAGTGGTGCATGGGCCAATTACAAGGCGTGGTTCGAGCGCTGTGCGCCCTTTTTCGAAGTGTGTCTGTCAGGCCAGTGTGTGAAGTCGCACCCATTTTTCGGAAATATGAAAGAACTTCACACGCAACTGCCGGCGTTTTCAGAACTCAGCCGCTTGATTACCTTTGTGGCGATGAAAAAGACACTGGCGGGCATGACATCAGCGCAGCCTGATCGGATGCGATGGTGACTCGGGAAGGTCGCACGTCTTAAGACCTCGAGCTTGAACCAGATCCGTGGACTGACCACGTTCGCGAACATGTAGCAAGGCTCGACAGGGGTGCATGTTTTCGTTGTAGCGGCGAGATCTCACCGTGTGTGGCGCGGTGGGGTTCGTTGAAATGGCGTGTTGAGCCCGCCGTGCAGGGTGAGGGCAGCGGCGGCGGCGGTGTGGCGCTGCGGCCCTATCACCAGCGCTCAGGCGATGCAGGCTCCGGCTTTGCGTTCCCAGCAATTGTGTATGCCGATGTGAGGCCGCGCCGAGGCGCCGGCCCACGGGGCAGCTTCGCTGCTGCTTCTGCCACGCCTGGCAGCGCCCGATTAGGGACGTGAATACGTCTCGCCTGTCCAAGAGTCTTCATGGCTTGGCCCCGCGAGATCCATTCCGCCGGTGCCGTTTCACCACTTGGCGGTCAGCCCCGTCTCGAGCTTGGCCACGTGGTGGTACTGCGTGTGCAGCAGCAGGCGGCGCAGCCGAGCTGTTGCGGCGGCATCTTCGCCCCGCAGCGCCTCGTACACGGCAGCCGCTTGCCTGGAGGGCACGTTGGCGGGCGGCAGCGACCTGGCAGCCCCCGCCTGCATCATGCCGCGCACGGCAGCGATGCGCTGCTTGACAGGATCGCGCGGCAGCGGCATCGACAGGGCGGACTCGCTGCCGGTGGGGAGCGTGTCCCCGGCAGCAGCTGCAACAGCCGCGCCCGCGGCCGCTGCGGCGCCGGCGTCTGCGGCAGCCGTCGCCCGCGGGGGGACGGGCGCGTCGTGCTTGGCCTGCCCTCCCCCGTTCACGCAGCCGGAGGGGCAGGCCATGACCTCCACGTAGTCGAACTCGCACCGCCCGCGCCGCAGCCGCTGCACGATGGCCTGGATGTTGCGGAAGCCGTACGCGACCGCGAAGGAGAGCTGCCGCACCCCGCCCACGCTGAGGGTCGCTTCCCGGAAGTCCGCGTTCCGCCCCGCCGAGAAGGAGTAGGCGACGGTGGGGGCCGGGGGCGCAGCAGCCGACCCTGCGGACGGGGGCGCACCCGCTGCAGAGGCCGCGCCCCCGCCTGCAGTGGCAGCGGCGTCGCCGCCGCTGCTGCCGCTCGCACCCGGCGCAGCTGCGACGGCGGTGACCCCCAGCAGCTCTGCGGCGGCGTAGCGGAGCACGAAGTCGCAGTAGCCGTCCGAGCTCCCCTCCACTGCGCTCAGCGCCAGCACCGCCGCCGCGCTGCTGCAGCGGCTAGAGGCAGACGCGCCGCAGCGGCAGCTGCAGCGGCGCGTGCAGCCGGTGAGCATGCGTTCGATGGTCGAGAGGGAGGCCCCCGCAGCTGAGCCGGGGGCTCCCGCAGCAGCTGACGATGCGGGGACGGGAGACGAGCACCGGCAGCGCCCGCCCTTGCGGCAGCCGGACCCGTCCTCGCCCTCCACCAGCATACGATCGGCGGAGGAGGGGAGGTCTGCCGCAGCAGCGGCGGCAGCGGGGCACGCACTGTCCGGCTCACAGCAGCCTGCGCCCCTGCGTGCTGACCCCTCCCCCTCCGCGGGCGCCACATCTGCCAGGTGCACGCCGCTCTCATTGAGCAGGTCAATGATCTCGCTCGTGGCCAGCACGCAGTCAACCTCAGGCACCGCCTCGGGGGCGCCAGCGCCGCTGCCGTCGGACCCGTCGCCTCCGCCTCCGCTGCTGCTCTTCGCTGCTGTCCCCTGCTCCCACGCGAAGTCTCGCCGCGAGGCCTCCAGCTTGCGGTCGTAGCAGGGCATGATGGTCACGTGGTACACGCGCGCATCGCTCGCTGCGGAGGCGGAAGTGGGCTCTCGGACGGCGCTCCCTGCTGCGGCAGTCTCTGTGCCGGCGGGCACGAGGCCGCCTCTACACAGCAGGTGCTTCAGCAGGGCCCCCGCCACCTGCTGCGGGGACTTGACGGCGGACACGAAGGGCAGGGACTCGGGCACCGTCTTCTCCGCGTAGCACACCCACCCGGGGCACGAGGAGGCGAGCACCGGCAGCGGGCCGGCGACGCTGCCCGCTGCACCGCTGTCGACAGCCGACTCAGGCCCGACGCCTGCGGTCGAGTGGCCGCCCGAAACACTCGCAGCGCCGCTTGCAGCGCCCCCTGACCAGACTCCTGACGATGTGCTGAAGGAGGCGTGGTCCACCAGGGGCAGGTCTGCGGACCAGGCGTTGCTGCCCTCCGTCACGACCTTGCTGTGGGTTGCAGACACCGCCACCGTGGGCGTCGGCGCAACCCACGGCAGCTTCCCGCGAGAGGGGACTACGAGCGCAGCAGATGTCACATCTGGAACACGGACAGCTGACGTGCGGCGGGCTGCGCGCACACGCCTTACAAATTCATCCGCAGACTCAAGCAGCGAAATCTCAGCCGCTACGACGGTGTCCACCACGGCGTCAAACCCGAGCGACGTCATCAGGAACGCTCGCAGGCGTTCAAAACAGTCCGCGGGGTCAGCCAAACCGTAGTGCACCGCCAGTGACGCGAGGGCTTGTGGCGACACGGAAGCTACCCGGAGCGTGTATTTGCAGCGATCGGCGAGTGCCTTCCGCATCTCTGCTGTGCTCTGCTGCGTAATCAAGATGGTCTCTGCGGTCGTAACACACCCGCTACATGCTAGACAATCATTGAGGGAAACTTTGGCCGCGTTGCTGGTGGCGTCGGCTTTGATCAGGTTGGGCCGCTTGCCACCAACGATGAGCGAGGGCTTCGGCTCGTCATAATCGAGCGACAGCGTCACTTTCGCGACTCCCTCGGCACTCCCTGCCCCAGCCTGCGGCTTTGCGGCGAGGATCGGGTTCACGCATGCTTGCGACGGCGCAATGAAGTCGTTCAAGTCCCCGAGCATCACCGTCCCAGCGAGCATTTCGATGGGTCGGAATGCCTGCCGGCGGAAAGGAGAATCACAGATTTCGACTTCGGAGTTGTCAACATAGGCACGCTTCAATCTAACACAGCAGTATTCTTGACATCGTGGTCTGAACTCAATTCAGTGAGTCAATTCAGTTCGTGGACTGACCAAAGCGCCTCTGTTGTCTCTCTCCCAAGTTCGACTTTCGTGCGCGTGCAAACCTGCAGCACGAAAGGTGGCACGGCAACGCGGTTGAGTAGAGTCCCAATCGGCTTACGGTTTACTGTTTCTTCTATCGTCGAAAGGCGATAGCGCGCGCCGCGGTTCCAAGTTTGGCCCAGGAGGCTCCCTGCAACTGCAGCCTCGGTCTGCTCCTGCGACGCCGTCCTCGCCGCTTGCGCGAGACTGCCAATACGCAAAATGGGGGACCGCGCGGCAGCCACCCGCGCCGTGAAGGCGGTGGTGGTGAAAAATCGCGCCCCGGCCGCCATTCAAATCACCGCGGAGCAGCTGGTTCTGGAGGCGCGCGACCGCGCGATGGCGCAGGCGCCGCCGCCGCCCAAGCGTCACATTGCCGACACTGCGGAGCTGGCAGAGCACCGTTTGCGTGCGCGAAAAGAGTTTGAGGACCGCATCCGCCTGAACCGGCAGAACATGTCCACCTGGCTCCGCTATGCGCGCTGGGAGGAGCAGCAGCACGAGATCGAGCGCGCCCGCAGCATCTACGAGCGGGCGTTGGACATGGACTACCGGCACGTGGCCATTTGGCTGCGGTACGCGGAGATGGAGATGCGCGCCAAGTTCGTGAACCGCGCGCGCAACGTGTGGGACCGCGCCGTGTCGCTGCTGCCGCGCGTGGAGACTCTGTGGTACAAGTACACGTACATGGAGGAGATGCTGGGCAACGTGGCGAACGCGCGCGCCCTGTTCGAGCGCTGGATGGAGTGGGAGCCCGCGGAGCAGGCGTGGCTGTCGTACATCAACTTTGAGGGTCGGGCGGGCGCGACGGAGAAGGCGCGAGCCGTGTACGAGCGCTACATCGCCTGCCACCCCTCCGAAGCGGCCTACATCAAGTTCGCCAAGTGGGAAGGGCGCAACTCGCAGAAGGCGCTCGCGCGGCGCGTGTACGAGCGCGCCATGGAGGAGCTGCGCGAGGCCGAGGTGAGCGAGGCCCTGTACCTCGCCTTCGCGGCTTTCGAGGAGCACTGCGCAGAGTACGAGCGCGCGCGCGTGATCTACAAGTACGGCCTGCAGCGCCTGCCCAAGGACGCCGCGGCTGCGCTGTACGCCGCGCACGTGAGCTTTGAGAAGAAGCACGGGGACCGCAAGGGCATCGAGGACGTCATCACGGCCAAGCGGCGCCTGCAGTACGAGGAGGCCGTGGCGGCCACCCCGCTCAACTACGACGCGTGGTTCGACTACGCGAGGCTGGAGGAGGGCGAGGGAGACGTGGTGCGTGCCCCGCCGGTGCGATGGCTGGCGGCGTGTGTGCTGGCCTGGCGGTGGCTGCCGATTTCTGCTGCTGCTGCGGGGAGGGCCCCGACTGCCCGCGCTGGGCACCTTTCGCGCGAGCCGCTCCCTGTGCCAGCCCACCCGCACTCCCATTTCCATGAGTTTTGAGCGCCCCGCCATGTGTCACTCCTGCCTTTATCTTGATCCGCTCCTTCCCACTGCCACCTCCACTCCGCTCCGCACCGCAGGCCCGCATCCGAGAGGTGTACGAGCGAGCGATCGCCTGCGTGCCGCCCCTGCGCGAGAAGCGCTTCTGGCGGCGCTACATCTTCCTGTGGATCAACTACGCGCTGTTCGAGGAGACGCAGGCGGGCGACCACGCGCGCGCCCGCGCCGTCTACGCCGCCGCGCTCAAGGTGGTGCCGCACGCCACCTTCACCTTCGGCAAGCTGTGGCTGCTGGCGGCGCGCTTTGAGGTGCGCCGCCTGGAGGTGGGCGCGGCGCGGCGGTTGCTGGGGGCGAGCCTGGGCATGTGCCCGAAGGAGGGCGTGCTGCGCGGGTACATCGACCTGGAGACGCGGCTGGGGGAGATCGACAGGGTGCGGCGCCTGCACGAGAAGCAGGTGCAGCTCTGGCCCTTCAACGCCACGGGCTGGTGCCGCTTCGCGGCGCTGG
>Ga0208629_101183_pt1 | contig 11049 bp, 14 predicted proteins | sample LakWasMet19_HOW5_2_FD_183865 | JGI IMG/M metagenome (GOLD analysis project Ga0208629, IMG submission 183865) | Freshwater sediment methanotrophic microbial communities from Lake Washington under simulated oxygen tension - Sediment Metagenome... | ecosystem: Environmental > Aquatic > Freshwater >...
ACCCAGTCGAGCTTGCCGCAGGAGGACATGATCTCGCCGAACTGGGCGTCCACGCCTGCACGGGCAGCGACAGGTGCGGGTGCGAGGGGAGCGTGTGAGAGCAGGCTGCAGGCGCACGCAGGGGAAGGGGCAGGCGGGGGACGACGCGGCGGGAACGTGTCGTGCGCTGCTGCGAGCGAGGGGCACGCCACTCACGTGGCTTGCCGGTGTCGATGCAGGACAGGCGCACGATAGCGTCCGCCTGCGCGAGGATGGAGCGCTTGATGGTGCGCAGCACGGCGCGGCGCTGCGCGAAGGAGGTCTGGGCCTGCAGCGGGCGAGGGGGCGAGGGGAATGGGTGGCGAGCGCGGCGAGTTGACCTCCAACAGCCTGTGCGGTCTCCAGCTGCGGCGAGCAGTGGTTAGCGGGCATCGACCCTGTGCCTGTTGAGGAGTGCGTCCAGTCGGCAGCCTCTCTCGCGGCACGCAACCCGCGCTGCATTGCGGCACGCACCCATGCCTTCTGGTGGAGGCGGCCTCGCTCCACGGCCGCCTTCACGTCCTCCGCGCTGTCCACCTTGACCTCGCCGAGGTAGGTCAGGGTCGCGGGGTTGTAGCACTGGATGAAGCCGGGGCGGTCAGGCCGCGTGAGAGATGTGGTCGACACCTTGCCGCCCACGATGACGGGCTGGAGCTGTGACAACACGGTGAACGTCTCCCTCTGCAGACCCGTGGCAGGATACTCGACAATGTGGGAGTGTTTCGCATCGCATGCACTCGCTGGCTTCGGCCACGTCGACGAAAGGGTGCGAGACGCCACCGCTTCGTAAAAAACAATCCAGCAGCAGCGCTCACCTTGAGCAGCAGCTGCAGCAGCGCAAATCCAACGACGGCGACAATGGCGCTCGCAACGACCGTTTGTCGAGGCCAGCCGTGCACAGCAGGACCGTCCCAGAAGAACAGTCGCGCCTGGTCCACCGTCAAATACGAGGCAATCTCATCCTGAAATCGATGGAAGAGCGTGGCCGCGACCGCGCCGAGCGCCGCGAGGACAATCGCACGCATCTTGTGGGAGAGCGCCTCGCTGTCAGTCGGCACGCGAGGACAGAACTGCAGCTTCTAGGCGCCCCACAGAGTCTAGTCGCCAGTAGTAGCACATCCTACGGATGGGCGATGGTTGTGAGATCATCTGTGCGTGCGGCGCTGCAAACGCGAATGCCAGATTTTCAAGCGCCCCTCCATGCCGTCTGGCAAGATTTTCGGGGAAAACCTCGCTCTCGCCCTCCCACGCGGCCGCCAAGGTGACAGAAGTGCAGTCTTTGTTGACCAGGTGTGTTTGTGTGTGCGTTTTTGTGGTGCGCGTGGCGTGCAGTGTCGTCTTGCTGGACTCGGCCACACCTGGTGCCTGGTGCCAGCACCCGAAGTCGCTCCAGCATTCCGCGAGCACTGTTTGGAGGCAAGCCGATGCGCGAGCATTGAACGCGGTTGATGTCTGAGCCAGTCCGGCTTCTGTCCCCGTTTTGAGCACCTGTAAGCTCTGCAACCGCGTCGCCCGTCAACCTTTCGTCGCGGTGTTGTTTTTTGCGGCGCTTCTCCCGTTGCAGCTACAACCCGCAATCGATTCAGAATGTCGGATGAGGAGTTCGAGGGCGCGGATGCTGGTGCGTATCGCGTCGCGGAATCCGCTGCGTTCCGGGCAACGAAACTTCTCCGCGCCCTTTCCTTGAAGAAATTGGGGTGTTCATTGTTGCCCGACGCGCGCTTGGTGCCATCGGTGTCGTGTGCAGGTGCCGAGGGCTGCACCCCCATCTCTGTGGGTGCGATCAAGAAGGGTGGCCACGTGGTGATCAAGGGTTTCCCTTGCAAGGTCGCCGAGTACTCCACCGCGAAGACCGGCAAGCACGGCTCCGCCAAGGCGAACATTATGGGCTACGACATCTTCTCCGGCAAGAAGTACGAGATGTTCGCGCCCACCTCCGCCACCGCGCAGGAGCCTAACGGTGCGTCGGCAGCGCACATGTTGCGGCCGTCTGCCCGGCACTGTTGCCGACTGCGGGGTCGCCCACGCGCTTGCTCCCGACGTCTGCCCCGCACGCCCTTCACCCTCTGCAGTGGTCCGCAAGGAGTTCCAGCTGATCGACATCAACGAGTCCGACGTGAACGACCAGGGCGCCATCGCCTCCCTGATGGACACTGACAGCGGCGAGTCCTACGACGACATGCGCATCTCCCTCGACGACGCGGAGTACAAGGGCATGCGCGAGGCGCTCAAGGAGGGCTCCAAGGACGTGTACGTGACGGTGCTGGAGGCCATGGGCATGCGCAAGGTGCTGCCCACCTATGTGTGCAAGTAAGCGCACGCAAGCTGCTGCTGCTGCCGCAGACGGCGCGCTGCTGCCAGCCTGAGGCTTCGCTGCAGACTGTTTTGAAGCGTTCTTGCAATCACTGGTACGCAACGAAGTCATCACGCGGCCATCCGCCCTGGTCCGGTCGCCCGCATCGTCGGCTGCCCCTTCCGGTCCGGCCTTGTTTTCACGAGTCGATGGCCGAGATTCACACGTGTAGGAACGCGGCCGCATCAACGATCGCAATACAGTCGAGAGTCCGAAATGAGTTGCCAGGCCCTTTTGCGCCCCCCGACGCTGGGCCTTAAGCTTGGTGACGCTGTTCACATCCGGGCGCGAGTCCGTCGTGATCACGGGTCACCATAGGTCTGAGACGTCGACAGCGGTAGCGTTCGGGTATTGAATTTGCAGGCACCGCAGCGCTCGTTCGGGTGAGCACTCACGGCGCCGCCTCCGCCCTTCGCCCTCACAGCGTGATCACCGGGCGGATGCAGAGCTCTGCGGGCTCGTGCATGACGTGGAAGGCATCGTTGATGGCCCCGATGCCCGCGAAGGTGTGGGTCACGAAGGTGCCCGCGTGCGGCATCAGCTTGTCCACCAGCCCCGGCAGCTCGCTGCGCCCCTTCACGCCGCCGAACGCCGTCCCCGTCCAGGTGCGGCCCACCACCAGGAAGAAGGGCCGTGTGCTGATCTCCTTGCCCGCGGCAGCCACGCCGATGATGATGCTCTTGCCCCACGCGCGGTGCGTGCACTCCAGGGCGGAGCGCATCAGGGTGGTGTTGCCTGCAGGAGGGGCAATCAGGCAGTGGGGTGTGTGGGGCAGCGGACAGGTGGCAAACGAGGGCGTCACGCAACTGGCGCTGCGTGCTGCCGCGCACCGGAACGAGGCCGGTCCACCCACGAAGCACCCTGCTCTCATGCGGCCCCTGCACGCGGCAGCCAGGGGTTGCGCCGACTCACCCACGCACTCGAAGGAGTAGTCGACCCCTCCGAAGCCCTCCTCCGTGGTCATGCTGATGATGACATCCTCAATCTTCTGGCCCGCGTGGTCCGCGGGGTTCACAAACTCAACGTAGGGGCACAGCTCCCGCGCCTTGTCGAGCTTCTTCGGGTTTGTATCCACAGCGATAACTCGCTTGGCGCCCGCATCCTTGAGCCCCATGATCACAGCCAGCCCCACGGCACCGAGGCCGAACACGGCAGCGGTGCTGCCCGCCTCGAACTTGGCCGTGTTGAAGACAGCGCCGTAGCCCGTGGTGACGCCGCAGCCGAAGAGCGAGCACTTGACGGGGTCCAGGCCCTCGGGCAGCTGCACCACCGAGATGGCCGCCACCACGGTATACTCTGCAGCAGGCAGCAGGTACGAAGGGAGGGGCCATGGGCCAGCGACGTGCCGGGCGGTTGCTAGCCTTCGCCACGGGGGCTCCACGAGGACTGGGAGAGCCCACCGCAAGCTCTCCCGGTCTACCGCAAGCTCAGCCGCGGCTGTGGTGCGCGGCGCCGACCCTCACTCACCTGAGAAGGTGCTGCAGCCCATGAAGTGCTTGATCTCGGTCCGCTTGCCGTCCTTCACGCAGCTGAACCGCACGCTACCGTCAGGCATCACCCCCTTGCCCTGGGTGCTGCGAATGCGCGCGCACAGGTTGGTGCGCTTGGACCCCGTGGCGACGCAGAACTTGCAGGTGCCGCACTCCGGGGTATACAGCGGGACCACGGTGTCGCCGGCCTTGACGTTAGTCACGCCCTCGCCAACGGACTCAACGGTGCCGACCGCCTCGTGGCCCTGCGGGCATAGCAACGATCCAGAGAAGACAGCAGGGCAGGGAGTCCAAACGACTGGGGGTTCGGGTTGAGGGGCGTTGTCCCCGCCCCGGCTGCCAGCGGCAATACTGCAACACAGCTTCGTCGCAACCGTCCTCACCAGAATGCAAGGCAGGTTAGTCTCTGGGTCAGCACCGGAGCGAGAGTACTCATCAGTGTGGCAGAGCTGCAAGGTGGGACGGCGTTGTCGTCACGGTGTTAGGCATGGTTGGCGTCGTCGGGGGATCAATGCGCGTTGGCTTCGGCAGAGCAACCCAAGCTGCGAGGAGAAACTTGCCGCAGTTGCAACGATCTTGATGCGTACTTCGCCGGCACGCGGCGGCTCGACTGAAATCTGCATTGTGTTCCACAGTTCATTCGGTCACCAGGGTGATCCGTGGCGGTCGATCGAGCTCACAAGTCGCAACCGTAGCCAACGGCGCGCACCTCCTCCAAAACCAGTGGCTTGCCAGTCTCCCACATCACCGCCGCTTTGCAGGTGATGGGCTTGCCAGCAGTCTCCATGGCGGCCATGTTGAATTCAGACCGAGTCTCGAGCCGGACGCAGATGACACCTCGTCTTGAGCGAGACGGGAATTCGCTAGTAATGTGGGTATTCATGAAGCGCTGCCGCCATGGGCGATGGGGAAGCCGTCACACATTGTGGAGACGACCTTCCATTGACATCAATCGACTGGCGATTGACAGACGCACTGTTTCGCGATCAGATTCGCGGTGCGCAGCGTAGAATATGTAACAGCTGACCAAGCTGCAGTGTACTATGGTGCCGGGGCTGCTCAGCTGGGCCCACTCAAGGTTGCAGAACCTGCAGGGCGTTCCAACAGACGAATGGCCGACACAACCAACCCCAAGGCCGAAAGTGCCAAACCGTGCGTTGATGCGGGTTTCTCACGGCGCCGCTTCCGTCTTCGCTTGTCGGCATCCGCCTTACACCGATCCTCGGCGAGGCTTTCCGCCTGGTGCTAACGACACCCTGCGCGTGCTTGCACCGCGTCGACTCTCTCAACATGCAGCGGCAAGGGCCTTGCATCATGGAGTCGCAGCAAAGCGCTTTGGGTGATGCGAATGGGCAACTGCTGCAATGGACTGTGCTTGGCAGCCTTCGCGATCATCGTGTTCCTGCTGCCCACTGGCAGCCTAGTCCCTAACTTTCAAACCATCACGGTCTCAGGATACCTGGCTTTCCTTGGACTGATGATGTGCTGTGTGGAGTTGAACATCCAAGCGATTCAGCAAGTAGTGCGTCGGCGCCTCGGCTTCCTCTTCTCTTTCATTGGCCGTGCAGTTTTTATATTTTTGTGAGTACTACCGCGCGCGACATCGCCGAGTCTATCGCGAGCAACTGTGTAAATGTCCCTTCCTTGCCCGCACATGTGCCTTCACGCCCTTTCTGTTCTGTTCCATCGTCCCTCTGCAGCGCCGGTAGCATGGCTCTCGCCCTTGCTATGGCCTGCGATGGCACCTCCAGCGGCTCCTGCACTGACCTGGAACTGTTCACCATCGTTGGCGGCGTGACCTGTCTGAACGCAGTGTTCAATTTCATCGTGATCCTGTGCAATCCAGCCTTCAGGGAGGAGTCTGGCTTGCTCGACGACCCTTGGGCTCCAAGCGCGCGTGGCAGCACTGCTGCAGGGCTGGGAGACCTGGAGGCAGGGCGGGGCCTCAAGCCCTCCGCCACCGCTGAGGAGGCCATGGTTGCCTTCCTGCGCGCCCACCCGCAGCTGGCTGTGAAGGCTCTGCAGTCCAGCGTGGTTGTGGCGCAGCAGCTGCACGACACGGGGAGCCAGCGCTCTGCCCCCGCTGCCGCAGCCGCTGCACCGCCCCGCACCACGAGCCGCCCCGTGCTGTCGGTGATCAACCCCTTCCGCAGGAGCCCGAAGCCCGGTGCGAGCACGAGCGGGAGCGCAGCGGCGGACTTGCCTGAACCCGCGGCGGCGAGCAACAAGCGGGGCGGCCGCAAGGGAGGGGAGTCTGCCGCGGCCCACAACCCCTTCCACGCCGCAGCGCCCGGGGGCGCCGTCGCCGCATCGCCTGCTGTGCATGATGTCCTGCGGGAAGACAGCTCCGCCAACAATATGTTTGCAATTTCCGGCTCGCTGGACGCCCGCAGCTACGGCGACCAGCGGCCCAGCGATGTGCCCGCGCCGTCGGCTGCGACGGCTGCACCTGCTGCCGCAGCCGCTCACTCGTCTCCGCAGATTCCTGCACCGACTGCTGGGCCCGCTGAGTTTGCCAACCCGTTCAGATGAAGGACCACAAGCGATCACTTGCCTCAGCGCTGGGCCGCCACGTGATGCGGGCTTTTGACTTTTCCGCTGAGGGAATGTTGCGTGAGCGGGCCTGGCTTGTGATATCGCGAAATGGGCCAGCGTCTTTGTGGGCTGGGTTGATGACCCAGCTGTGTGCCTGCTGCAATGCATGATGTATGGGCCCCTGCGACGTTGTTCTTTCTCAGCAGGAGTGGCCCTCCCGCGGTTGTCTGCGGGCCCTGCCACCACTGGCAGCCTCGGCGACGTGCGTGTGTCGGCGAAGACTGCGTGTCGAGCCGTTGAACTCTATGCTTGTCGGTGAATCCTCAACACTCGAATAGAGGCATCAGACGCGTCAATGGCTCGCATCCGATGGGCACGACTGCGGCGTCGACGACCTTCTCGCTGCATCCGAGTTTCTAAGAGGACTGCTTCAAGAAGTTCAGCTCGAGTGGCCACTGCATGCGTAAGTCGACTCGTCGTGATCAGACACGTACGTGTGAAGGCCACCGTCCTTCGAAGCCAGCAACCCATCAATCGACGATACACGCGTGAATTCAACTCGAATACTAGCACGCGTGCGTGTGCCCCTTGACCGTTGAAGACAGCGAAAACTAGCACCCACGTTCAGTCCCATCAAGGGACTAGGCGCCGGCCTGGGGCGCATGGCCATGGAGGTGGCCGCAACTGTCGGTCGTGTTCGTGGCGCTGTGTCGCTTCACATGGAGAGGGGGCCTTCGAGTTGAAAATCAAGATGCGGGCACCGTTGGACAGAGCAACATGCGGCGTCGATTTGCCGCGTGCAGCCTCGCACATGCCACAGCTGCCATGGGGCCTCGCAGGTGCCTCCATCAACGCGCAGGCGGGCAGCCCCGCGAGAGCGCCGATGCCAATCATCGAGCCTACGTGTGCTTGTTGATACCGCGCTTATAGGTCGCGGAGCCCTTAATTCCGTGCAGAGCACTGTCCAGCAGCCCGAGCACTGTGAAAACGCCCCCGATGATGGCGCAGAGGGAGGTCAGCCAGCGGTACAGCGGCTGCCGCTGCTCCGTCACCTGCACCGACATGGGGCTGAGCTCGTAGCTCCAGCGCGCAGAGACAGGGAAGCGCCCGTGTCCTGCTGATGGAGCCCCTGGCGTCGCTGCTATTGGCGCTGCATCCGCCCCGCCGGCGGTGTCGGGCTGCGGCGGTGGTGCTGCGAAGAACGCTGCGGCCGCGGCCCCGCTGCCCTCCTCCTCAAAGCTGTGGCTGTTGTAGCTATACCGGTACGAGTCCACGGAGTGGCCCGAGAGGAAAGAGAAGGAGGAGCCCACCACGCTCACGAAGTGCTCGTGGCTGGTGTTCCAGGAGCTCGACACGAACTGCGCCCCCCGCATGCGGTGCAGGTCAGCTGCCGTGCTCGCAGGCAGGCGCGACAGCTGATAGGTCGTGATGCGAGGGCCGAAGAAGAGGTCGTGTACCACGTGGCTCATGTTGAGGGCGGCGGGGTTGGCAGACATGCCGTCCAGCGACGGGCTCACCCGGAAGCTGCCGGGCACCCGCTTCACGTCGAGGAAGCCAGCGATCTGACAGCCCGTGCGGGCGGGGGCAGCCAGACGGCGTGCCGCCCCATCGGCCGCGCCCTCTCCTGCCGCGGCAACGACTGCCTCTCCTCCGCCACTGCCCAGTAGCTTGGCCATCACCGCCCGCGCGGCGTCCCCCGGAGCCTTCAGCCCGGCCCGGTGGATGGCTTCGATCAGAGCCTGCGCGGGCCCGGGGTGCGCAGGGTCGAGCGCTGCAGCTGCAGGGGCGACCCCCTGGTCCTGTGGGCCGTGGTCGTGCCCGTCGTGGCCGTGAGCACTGCCCCCTGCTGCCGCCGCTGGTGCTCCGGCCCCCCCTGCTCCCGCAGCTGCAGCAGCTGCAGCGCCAGCTTCCCCGGCGCCTGCAGTGGCTGCCCCGTCGTGCGGTGCATTGGGGTCGGCCTCCAGCAGCTGCAGGTCTCGGGCGATGCGGTTTGCGGCAGCGTGCGCCTCAAGGGTGGTCGGGGCCTTGGGGTCTGTGCTGAGGCTCTCATCCTGCCGTGCAGCCACCAGGAAGCTGAGGATGTCCTGCTTGCTGCGGTCCCCGTGGTAGTGCACGTGGCTGTGGGGCACGCGGCCCTTGTACAGCATGACGCTGGGGAAGGCCGCGATGTGCTGCTGCATGCACAGCAGCTGGGAGGCGGTGTTGGCGGCGCAGTCGACACGCCCCAGCTTCACGTCTGGCACAGACGACACGACGGCCGCTACCTCCTGCGAACGCGGAGGAAGGAAACGAGGGGAGCATCGTTCCAGGCGATATCAGCGGCAAAGTGGCAGGGCGCAAGTCGAAAGCAACAGCCTCCCCCCAGGATCCCCCGCTCCCGCAAGCCCATCGGCAGATGGTCTGCCGCCTCGCCGGCACAGCTGTCAACGTACCTCCCACACAGGGCTTAGGCGCCTGCTCCACGGGCACCAGCTGGCCCCAAACGCCACGAGTACAAGGTCGTTGTCGCGGATGAACGGCTCGAAGCTGTTGACGTCCAACAACGTGGAGGCGAAGTCTGTGACGCCGGCGTCCGCTGCCGCGGGGTCCCCATGCACCAGCTGACGACCTGCAGGTTGGAGCTTCGGCGATGCCACCTTCATCAGCGCGCGGCCGGTCGCCGAGTCAATAGTCCAGCGGTGGATGTTCGAGGAAGTCAGATTGGAATTCCGCACGCCAAGGACGTCCGTGGTTTCGAGGGTGATCAGATGGCACGGCAGCGCCGGGAAGGTCATGTTGAACGTGATCCTGAGAGGCTTCCCCGAATTTCCGGACATGACGATGTCCTGTTGCACCGTCGGCGTCAAAAAGCTCAGCGTTTCCAACACGAAGAGCGAGAGGAGGAGGAGCGCGCCGCCGAGAGACACGAACGCGCCCAACGTGGAAGCGTTGAGCGAGGCATCTTCGAGCCGCTTCCACGCGAAGAAGTCGAAGCTTCGGGCGAACCCTGACGCGACACGACCGTGCATGTTTGGTGAATCGAGAGGCCCTGAGCAGCAGCAGCCTGAGTGAGATCGCCGTGCGAGCGCCGCCGTCCGTCGGAACGAAGCGTGGGCCGCCGGTCGCGATCTGCCAGCAGATGATCAACGTTGATGCGATGGTGACGCCGACTGACTAATTTTGAACGACAATGTTGCCTGTTTTGCAAACTTTACGATCTTGGGTTACGACGGACAGAGCCCTGCTCAGATTACTCGTGCCCGAAATCCCCATCGCCAGGGTGGAGCTGTGCGCTGCGATCGCTCACATTTGTCAGAGCTGATTTGGTCGCTTGACCTGTTTCAGAATGGCGTCCACCAGCGTTGCCGCGCCGGCCATCGATGCGTCGTTCATCGACCGCAAGCTTGTCGGCCCGACTACCCTCAACATCCTCAAGGGTGCAGCATGGGGAAACGTTGTTGCTATTTCTCAGGCTATCGGTGCGCTATTCTCACGCTGGGGCAGATGAGAACCGGGCCCGCTGTTATCGCGGTCGAGGTGCTCCCGTCCAAAACTGAAACACGGCAGCACCTTGCCCGCGTCCCAACGAGGCCCGCTTGCACCATTCGCGACCACCCTGCAGGGTCTTCCTGGATTGAAAAGTCGCGGGAGGCGAAGGCAGCTGGCAAGGCCGTGTGCCCCGAGGAAATCAAGCGATTGGCGATTGCCCGCACCAAGGTCTTCTGGCCGGTGATCGTTGGGTGAGTTGTCGCTGGGTGACCACGTGTGGGCCCGGAAGCGCGTGCTCGTTGTGTCTCGTGATGATAGCATGTTTTCTTTATCGATGTCGTTTTGTTCCACTCTCGTTCGCCTTGCAGCACCACCGCCGCCTTCACTGTTATCCGCGGCAACAAGGACACCACGGGCATTGCCGGGATGATCAAGCCGCTGGCGATCGTGTCCGTGCCGACCATTGCCTACGCTGCGTATTACCGCGCCGCTCCCCCGCAGGCGCTCACCTTTGGTCTGCTGTCCTGCGTGTTCCTGCACACCTTCGACCGCATGCTGCGCCCCCGCGGCCTCTTCGAGGAGAACATGCCCACCACCAAGCTCAACAGGCGCACCTTCTGAGCCCGCAAGGGCCTGGGGAGTCGCCAGCGAAGATGGGGGGTGTCGGACGTTGCGGTGCGCGTTGCGGTCCGCCAGCCTGGAACGGTCGATTGATGTCAGCCATACACGGCCCGTCGCGGGTGCACAGCCGCGGATGGGCGCAGCACGATGTCGGCTGACGGCTCATCGCACCGTTTAACGGAGGCTGCGCATCGGCGTCGGTCGTTGGAGCGGACACTGCATGCCAAGCGCGATCGCCGCCCTGCAGCACCCACGCGACCGCTGTTTTGGAGCCGTGCTCGCTTTTTGGAGGCGCGCATCGCCTCTGTCCCGCGAATGAAGTACCCGCTGCCGCGCTGGAGCACACCGCTACCACGTTGGAAGGCACCGCTGCCGCCGCAGTCGCTGGGCGAGCAAGTCACTTGGGCATCTCGACTTGGGCAGTTTTCCCGGACAATCTTGAAACAAAAACTGAGCGCGTTCGTGTTCATCTTCACACGGTCGAGGAAGGCAATGTGCCAGGCAGATCGATTCGAACGTGTCGAATTTGCATCACGCAACACCAGCGAAATCCAGAGTCTGTGT
>Ga0208629_101187_pt1 | contig 11015 bp, 9 predicted proteins | sample LakWasMet19_HOW5_2_FD_183865 | JGI IMG/M metagenome (GOLD analysis project Ga0208629, IMG submission 183865) | Freshwater sediment methanotrophic microbial communities from Lake Washington under simulated oxygen tension - Sediment Metagenome... | ecosystem: Environmental > Aquatic > Freshwater >...
ATTGTAACGCAAAGCAATATACAGAGCTCCCCAAAATCTGCAAGTGATAATACCCCATGGATGTAACCTCAATAATTGATTCTTTAAACGATGCTCAGCGCGCGGCAGTAACTGCTCCGTCTCAGCCGATGCTGGTGTTGGCCGGTGCCGGAAGCGGTAAAACCCGGGTTTTGGTGCATCGGATTGCCTGGCAGATTCAGGTCTTAGGTGTACCTGCGCACAGCATTTTGGCGGTGACGTTTACCAATAAAGCCGCCAAAGAGATGCGCGGCCGGATTGAAGAATTACTCAATATTTCTGCACAGCCATTGTGGATCGGCACCTTCCATGGCATTGCGCATCGCTTGTTACGTCGTCATGCCAAACAAGCCAAGCTGCCGGAAACCTTTCAGGTGATGGATTCCAGCGATCAGTTGCGCGTCATCAAACGTTTGCTGGCTTCGTTGAATCTTGACGAGGCCCAATGGCCCGCCAAACAAATGCAGTGGTATATCAACGCGCAAAAAGATGAAGGTATTCGTGCCCGGCACATGGCCGATTCCGGCGATATGTTGCAGCGCCAGATGGTCACTATTTACCGTGCCTATGAAGAGTTGTGCGATCGTTCCGGCTTGGTCGATTTTGCCGAATTATTGCTCAGAGCGCATGAGCTGTTGCGTGACAATGAAGACGTGCTGGCGTTTTATCAACAACGCTTTCGGCAAGTGCATGTTGATGAGTTTCAGGATACCAATACCATTCAGTATGCCTGGCTGCGGCTGCTGACTCAGGGCAAAGACAATATTTTCGTCGTTGGTGATGATGATCAGTCTATTTACGGCTGGCGCGGCGCAAAAATTGAGAACATCTACAGTTTTCAAAAACATTATCCCAATCATCAAGTTATCAAGCTGGAACAAAACTACCGCTCGACCGGCAATATTCTTAAAGCCGCCAATAAAGTCATCGCCAATAACGACGGGCGTATGGGCAAAGAGTTATGGACTGAATCCGGTGATGGCGAACCGATTGCGCTTTACGCGGCCTTTAATGAGCAGGACGAAGCGCATTTTGTTGTCGAACGCATTCGCTCTTGGGTGAATGACGGCGGTTTACGGTCTGATGTGGCGATACTGTACCGATCTAACGCCCAATCCCGGCAATTTGAAGAAAAACTGATGACCACCGGCACGCCATATCGAGTCTACGGCGGTTTACGCTTTTTTGAGCGCGCGGAAATCAAAAACGCACTGGCGTATTTACGGCTGACTTCCAATCGCCACGATGATGCTTCATTTGAGCGCGTGATTAATACGCCGACTCGCGGCATCGGCGCGAAAACCCTGGATGAAATTCGTAACATCGCCCGTGACCGGGCTGTTTCATTGTGGACCGCTGCCATTGCGTTGCTCACGCAAGGCGGCATGAGTGCCAGAGCCGGTAATGCACTTGATGCTTTTTTAATACTTATCAAACAACTGGATACAGACACAGTCGGCTTGGAACTGTTTGAAAAAGTCCAGTTGGTCGTCGAAAAAAGCCAACTGATTGAACTCTATAAAAAAGACAAAGCCGATAAAGGCGAAGAAAAAGTAGAAAACTTAGAAGAGTTGGTCAACGCCGCGCGCCTGTTTGATAAGGCCAGCGTACAAATGGTTGACGACAATGATGTCAATCTTAGCGAACTGGATATGTTTTTAGCCAATGCCGCGCTGGAAGCAGGCGATATGCAAGGCGATGATTTTGACGATTGCGTGCAATTGATGACCTTGCATTCCGCCAAAGGCCTGGAGTTTAAAATGGTGTTTTTGGTCGGTGTGGAAGAAGGCCTGTTTCCATCGCAGCAATCAGTTGACGATGTCGGGCGCTTGGAAGAAGAGCGCCGCCTCTGCTACGTCGGCATGACCCGCGCCATGCAACATTTGTATATCACCTATGCCGAATCCAGACGTTTGTATGGCCGGGAAAGCTACCCCAGGCCGTCGCGGTTTTTACGCGAAATTCCCGCCGAACACATGCAAGAAGTGCGCTTGCGCGCCAGCGTCAGTCGTCCTGCCACTGTGGTTAAACCGAGGAGCGGAGCTATACAAATGTCGAGCCGTTACAAGCTCGGCCAACGCGTCAGTCATGTCAAATTCGGAGAAGGCGTGGTATTACAACTGGAAGGCGAGGGCGCCCAAGAGCGCGTACAAATCAACTTCAAACAAGTCGGCATCAAATGGCTGATTGTTTCTATGGCGCAGTTGGATGTGTTGTAGGTTGTGGAGCTGGCCGTAGGGTACGCATTGCGTACCTTTACAGAGTATTCCGGTAATTAAACCCTCAAAAGGTACGCGGTGCGTACCCTACATGGCTTATCTTAGCGGGATACCAGAGTAGTGAACTCTTTCAACTGCATTTTCGCAACCAGCTTTTTCAAGCAATTTTACAAAGGTATTTCCGAGAACCAATTGCTGATCGTTAGGACCAATAATTATCCTATCAATGAGTTCAGGAATCGTTGCTCCAATGAAGTTTTTTTCGGGAATATTTTCCAGTTTAATTTTGTGGACTTCTTGAGGAACTCCATCAATGGATTCAATGCTAGAACTAACATACCCTGAGGCCATTAACTTAGGATTGTAAACAACTCGCCATTCACGTTCTTCCAAAAAACCAGGATGCTTCACACATAAGGCATAAGTTTTGAAAAGATCGAACAAATAGTTAATGACCTGTTGTTTTCCTAATGAGCTTACAAAAGCTTTTTCATGTTCAATCCTTTGGGAGAGTTCACCGAATTGGACAGTGAAATTATCTGAATCTTGGTAAGAAACTGGATGAGTGAAGGCTTGAAATACATCTGTGTCTGCACTAAACGCTTCTTTATTTAAAACAAGTGCTACTGACCTTTTACCACCATATGCCCTCCACATTGAAAGACGTCCGAAGCGATCTTCTTCTGGAGGGTGTTCAGAAACGCAAGCTATGTAACTGCTTGATCGAAAAGAGGGGGCCCAACTATCAAATAGAACAGTAATTTCTTGAATAATACCGGGAAACAATCCATCTAATATGGTTTTGAAGTTCTGACCGATATTTTCATCATGAAAAGCAGAGACAAGGCAATTAATACCGTGGTTAACTTCCAAGTAATCGTTCATACATTGGACGTTTCTCAACCATATCTCTTTATTATTAATGATACTCATCGCGGCGTCAGCACTGGTGTACTGTACGAACCGCATATTCTTTTCATCAAGTTCATTAATTTTACGAAGAAAACTGGGGTAAAAAATTGATAAGGCTTTTGTATGTAAATTATCCATAATTTATATGTCGGCAAGGTGTGCAGGGTTGAAGATACAGTAGTCTAGTAGAGTGGGCAGGCTTTTTGCCCACCGTATTCAGTTAACTAACCCAATTCTCCAATTTCAAACCTTTAACCCGTTCAAATTCGCGTGTGTTGTTGGTTAGTAAGGTCATATTCAATGATAAGGCAATCGCGGCGATTTGAATGTCATACGCCCCAATCGGTGTACCTAGTTTTTGCAAGTTATTTCGGATTTTTGCCGCTTTTTTTGCCGCATCCAGCGTAAAGTCGATAACTGTTAACGGCGCGATAAAGTTTTCCAATGCTGCCAGATTGCGTTGCTGGGAATTGTTTTTTTCGATGCCGTAGTACAACTCGAACAGGGTAATGGTGGGGATGTGCAGTTGTTTCAGTTGGATCTGTTGGAAGCGGGCCAGCACTTCAGGCGGGTGTTTTTTAATCAGATAAATGCAGATGTTGGTATCCAGCAAATAACGGATCATTCAAATACGCTCCAATCGCGCTCTTGTGCTTGCTCGGGCTGTTCGCGGCCATTCTCCATAAAATCATCTGAAAATTGGGATAGTGATGCAAACCATTGTTCCCATGAGTCTTCTATGGGCTCTAAAATGATTTTGTTGCCTTCTTTGGAGATTTTTACTTCCTTGCCTTGCAGGCGAAATTCTTTAGGCAAGCGCACGGCTTGTGAGTGACCGTTTTGAAAGAGTTTTGCTGTTGCCATGATATGTAACCTTTAAAAGATGTATTCGAAAAGTATATACCTTTTGACTGTTTGCGACGCATAAATAGTTAAGTGGTAGCCCGGTTGAAGGAGAGTGCAATCGGGGGTATGGCTGAACCGGTAAGCGGTCTAGCGGGCATTTCAAAAATCCGTGTTTTAATGACCCCTCAATCTGACAAGAGAGCTATTAATGACGGCATCCGCCCACCCTGTTGCGCATCCTAATCGCCAAACGCTTTATGTTGCAATAGCATTAGTGTTGGGCATTTTGGTCGGCGAATTACTCAATTTAAACTTTGCTAACACGCCGCTGTTAAAGCAGTTGATAGAAATATTTGCGGTGTTGACGGATATTTTTCTGCGTCTAGTCAAAATGATTATTGCGCCGCTGGTGTTTTCCACATTGGTGGTGGGCATGGCCAAAATGGGCGATATTCAGACCGTGGGGCGCATCGGCACTAAAGCTATTTTGTGGTTTTTTTCGGCATCGTTGTTTAGCTTGTTGTTAGGCATGCTGTTGGTGAATACCTTTCAGCCCGGCAGTTCGTTGCATATGGCATTACCGGCAATTGGCACAGACATTGGCTTGCCTCAGGTTAAGCCGACCTTGGCTAGTTTTGCCGCGCACATGTTTCCTAAGAGCATTGTCGAGGCGATGGCGAATAATGAGATTTTGCAAATCGTGGTGTTTGCCATGTTCTTTGGTGTGGCCTGTGCGTCATTAGGCGATCTGGCGCGGCCAGCGGTTAAATTACTCGATTCGCTCAGCCACATCATGCTTAAAGTCACCAGCTATGTCATGCACTACGCGCCGGTGGCGGTATTTTCTGCAATGGCGTCGGTGATTGCCCAAAACGGCATCGGCGTGTTGTTGTCTTACGGCAAATTTATCGGGCAGTTTTATTTCGGGCTGGTGCTGCTGTGTTTGTCGCTCGGCTGCTTTGCCTGTTTGTTTATCGGGCGACGGGTATTTTCATTGCTGCGCCACATCCGCGAACCGATGCTGTTGGCGTTCGGTACGGCCAGTAGCGAAAGTGCTTATCCAAAGCTGTTGCAGCAGCTGGAACGTTTCGGTTGCGATGAGAAAGTCTGCGGCTTGGTGTTGCCGCTGGGATATTCGTTTAACCTCGACGGCAGCATGATGTATATGACTTTTGCGGTATTGTTTATCGCCCAAGCTTACGGAATTGATATGCCTCTGATGGACCAACTTATCATGCTGCTGGTGCTGCTGTTTACCAGCAAAGGTGTAGCAGGCGTGCCGCGCGCTTCGTTAATCGTCATCGCCGCTACCTTGTCGATGTTTCATATTCCTGAGGCTGGCCTGCTTCTATTATTGGGCATCGACCAGATTCTGGACATGGGGCGCAGTGCAACCAACGTGTTTGGTAACAGTATTGCCGCTACGTTGGTTAGCCGGTGGGAAAAGGCGTTGCGGTAAATTCGTCCTATACAAATGTAAAAAACACTAATGCAAACTAACAAAAAGCCCCATCAACATCTTTACGTTCAAGTTTTAACCGCTATCAGCCTCGGGATTTTGCTGGGTTATTTTTACCCGGAAACGGCTGTGAATATGAAGCCGCTGGGCGATGGTTTTATCAAGCTGATCAAAATGATTATTGCGCCGATTATTTTTTGCACGGTGGTGACGGGTATTGCCGGGATGCAGGAGTTGGATAAAGTCGGCCGCGTCGGCGTTAAAGCGCTGCTGTATTTTGAAGTGGTCAGCACGTTGGCGCTGATTATCGGTTTGCTGGTGGTGCATATCATTCAACCTGGCGCGGGTATGAATATCGACGTCGGCACCTTAGATACTAAAGGGCTGGCGGCTTATACCGAGGTGGCAAAAAATCATAGTACGGTCGATTTCCTGCTCAATATTATCCCTGCCACGGTCATCGATGCGTTTGCCAAGGGCGATATATTGCAGGTACTGCTGTTTTCATTATTGTTCGGATTTTCACTCGCTGCGATGAAAGAGACTGGCGCCGAAGTGGTTATCTTCATCAACAAGATTTCCCATGTGTTGTTTGGTATCGTCGAAACGATCATGAAGCTGGCGCCTGTCGGTGCGTTCGGTGCGATGGCGTTTACGATCGGCAAATACGGGCTGAGTTCGCTGGCGCCGCTGGCGAAATTGATGGGCAGTTTTTATCTCACCTGCCTGCTGTTTATTTTTATTGTGCTGGGATTGATTGCCCGAATGACGGGTTTTAGCATCGTTAAGTTCATTGTTTATATTAAAGACGAACTGTTTATCGTGTTGGGAACATCATCGTCAGAATCGGTATTGCCGCGGATAATGTTGAAGCTGGAAAAGCTGGGTTGTTCCAAATCGGTGGTCGGATTGGTCATTCCAACCGGGTATTCGTTCAACCTGGATGGCACATCTATCTATCTGGCGATGGCGGCCATTTTTGTTGCTCAAGCGACCAATACACCGCTGACGTTGACTCAGGAACTGACTTTGTTCGGAGTGTTGATACTCACCTCCAAGGGCGCAGCAGGTGTTACCGGCAGCGGCTTTATTACTTTGGCGGCGACGTTGTCGGTGATCCCGACTATTCCGGTTGCCGGGCTGGCGTTGATATTGGGGATTGACCGATTTATGTCCGAAGCCCGTGCGCTGACCAACCTAATCGGTAACGGCGTTGCTACAGTGGTCGCGGCAAAATGGGAGAATGAATTAGATATTCAAAAGCTTGAAGTAGAACTTAACGCCAAATAATAAAATTTAAGTGACTAACGGAGATAAGGTAGATGATCGATTGGGCAACGATTACAAAACATATTGCCGAGGCCACGGGATTACCCTGTGTTTTTAAAAGTGTACAACCGGTAGCCGGCGGCGACATCAATAGTGCTTATAAGTTGCAAGCTGAAGATAAAGCTTATTTTGTCAAATTAAATCGGGCGTCGTTATTGTCGATGTTTGAGGCGGAATGCGCCGGTTTGCATGAGCTGGCGTTAGCCAACACAGTGCAGGTACCAAGCCCTGTGGTGTTCGGGGTTGCAGGACAGCAGGCATTTTTAGTACTCGATTACATCCCGCTTAAATCCAAAAACGCTCAGGCCGATAGCTTGCTTGGACAGCAATTGGCGTTGTTACATCAACAAATCAAACCTTATTTTGGTTGGCAGCAAGACAACACTATAGGCAGTACGGCGCAACTGAATCAGGCTAAGCAACATTGGGTTGATTTCTGGCGTGAGCAGCGCTTAGGGTTTCAGTTGCAGTTGGCGGCGAAAAATGGCTTTGGCGGTCGCTTGCAGACGCAAGGGCAACGATTACAGGCGGATCTTGAGAGTTTTTTTACCGGCTATCAGCCGCAACCTTGTTTGTTGCACGGTGATTTATGGGGCGGTAATGCCGCTGCCGATGCGGCAGGGCAGCCGGTGGTTTTTGATCCGGCGTGTTATTACGGCGATCGCGAGACCGACATAGCAATGACCGAGCTATTCGGCGGTTTCGGTGCGGATTTTTACGCGGCTTACAACGAAGTTTATGCCTTGGATGCTGGGTTTAAAGTCAGAAAAACCTTATACAACCTGTACCATGTTTTGAATCACTTAAATCTATTTGGCGGTGGTTATCTGGGTCAGGCCGAGCGATTCATCTCTTTATTACTGGCAGAGGTTTAATTCTGTTTAAGATTGCCGGTACAAAACAACGCCAAACAAGCTCATGCGTTTATCTATGTTAAAAAACTAATCCAAGTGTATTAGATTTTTAGTGCGCATTATTTGCGCAATACGATTTGCTATTAAAATTGCGAATAGCGCTCCACAAGTGTCTGCGAATAAGTCCATAAGTTCTGAAGCACGGCCGGGTATTAGCATCTGGTAACTTTCTTCAAGAATGCCGAGCACGATAACAATGAGTAACGGCATGGAAAGTAGCTGAATTTTGGGCCTTGGATGCAGTTTGAAAGATAGGGCGCACATCAGTAAGCCTAAAAATGTAAATGCTAAAAAGTGTGCGACTTTGTCGAGGCCTTTTATTTCTCCCAGTATTTGCAGTGGCGGCTGGGAAGATTCTAAGAATAACGCTGAAATATAACCAATGATGAGTAGTGCTAGGATGACAATTTTGTGGTTATTTAATTTAGTCATTTAGTGACTCTTTAATTCTGGTAGGAGGTGGTTAACTCTCTATGGACTTGTTTAAGGAGTCTGAGTCTTAAGTCTGTAGTTAGAGGGTAGACTAAAAAAATCGTTAGCGGCAAGTTATCGAATGGATGAGGGGAGAGTTTTTAGCACTGATTAATTGCAAGGGAGTTTTAAATTATCAGGAGGCAATACGAATTGCGCGATTGCTTATAGCACATTCGGCTAATAGGCTTGTTTATTAACAAAGCCTTTAAAAGTAGTCAAAAAAACGATTTTTAAGTCCAGCCAGAGTGACCATTTTTTTATGTATTCCAGATCATGATGGATTCTGGCTTCCATTTTATCGATCGTATCTGTTTCGCCTCTGCAGCCATTTATTTGTGCAAGACCAGTTATGCCCGGTTTAACTTTGTGGCGAAGCATGTAGCCTTGGATTTTCTTTCGATACAGTTCGTTATGGGCGACAGCATGGGGGCGAGGACCTACAACTGACATACAGCCTTGCAACACGTTGAAAAATTGGGGAAGTTCATCCAGTGAGGTTTTACGTAAAAAATTGCCGAATGGCGTGATACGGACATCGTTTTTAGTGGCTTGTTTGACATCATTGCCGTTTTCGCAAACGGTCATGCTGCGAAATTTCCAGACATTGATTTCTTCGCCGTTGATGCCATAGCGTTTTTGTTTGAATAACACCGGTCCGCGCGACGTTAATTTGATGCCGATGGCAATCAGCAACATGGGGATACTAACAATAGGCAGGATAACTGCGCATAGTAATAAGTCTTCGAGCCGTTTGATAAAGCCGTCAAACTCGCTGAAGGGTGTGTCGAACAGGCTAACGACAGGGATGCCTTGTACGTTAGTCCATTTTGACTGAATAAGGTTGAACGTAAAAAAATCCGGGACGATATTGATTGAGGCGGTACTGTCTGCGAGTTTGCTGACCATGTCGCTTATTCTAGTTTCAGCGCGTAACGGTAAGGTGATGTAGATATGATCGATTTTGCCTTCTCTGGCGTTCTGTAAAAGGGTGCTAAAGTCACCAATATGTTGCTCTTTTAAATCTAAGCGGCGATTGGGCTCTTCATTGCGATCGTCATAGTAGCCAATAAGTTTATAGCCCAGCCATGGGAGTTGTGATAATGCTGTTTCCAGGCGTTTACCGAGGGGATTGGCACCTAAAATGGCGTAAGTTCTGGTGTTTAAACCCTGTTGTCTTAATAAAGATAATGCCAGCCGTTTGATGGTGTGCGTCAGAATAATAAGTGCGGGTACTAAGGGTAAAAACAGTTGGATGCTTTCTTGAGAGTAATTGAATTCATGTGCAAAGAACAATATGCCTAGTGCAGTCAATGCAAAAGCCATTAACCACGATAAAAGTATACGCCAGGCTTCATCGAACATGGGTTCGCCGCGCCAGCCCTGGTAGATACCGTTATATTCGGCAAATAGCGTAAATAGAGCGATACAAGCCATCACGGGTAGCAGGTAATCATGATTTATCTGTACGTCATAGTATGCCGTGGAGATGTACAGTGCGACGATTATGGATGCGCTATCCAATGCGCGAGTCAGTACATGGATTGAAAATTGATGGGGGCGGATAAGTCCGCTAGATCTTTCCTGTTGCATGCGATGAATGATATTGGCGTTATTTACGGCTAGGATAAGCTGGTTTTATATCTGGCTGGATAATAACACGGATTGTTTTGTTTGCGGTTGGCTGATAAATGAAAGCGAACAGCAGTGAAAAATTTGTGATCAAACTCTCAAATCCGCACTATTTAAATGGTGTCTGACTTAAGTTCTTCGAATATTCGGCGAGTTGATGAAGATCAATCATGGTACGGATTGGCTGATTTTTATGGATGGTCATTACATAAAAATCTACAGGGCGGCATGTTTTATACCAACCGATGGCAGGTGACAGATCAAGGCAGAGCGGTGCATGCCGGTTACCTTGGTCTGTTTTAGCGGTTTATTTAGCGGCGATCGCTTTACGTAAGTCGTCAAGCGTGACGACACGCGGTCCATGTAATGCGGCAATTTGCTGCACATCCAAGTTTAATTTTTGGATGTTTTCGTACAAGTTCACCGTATATGGATTCACTGTAGTGGGTGTCGGCGCATTAGCTGCTGTCGGGTTATATGCATCAGCTTCTACCAGGATTTTTTCGTTTGGCAGATAGACCAGTGCGAAGGCATCGTTGTGACCATTTCCGGCGATAGAGTAAATTTCAATCGGACGGTTGCCGTCGGACAACACCAGTTCTTCGTTGAAAGTTTGGAATTTAGGGATTTTTTTAGATTTTGCCAGCCGATCTGGATTGAGCGAACGAGGCGCGGCCCATACTTTTTGAAAGTAGGATTTGTTAGATTGCTCAGTCACAATTACCGAGCCTTCATCCACAAAAGTACGTAAGCCGCCCGCGTGGTCAAAATGCGCATGGGTGTTGACTACGTATTTGATCGGCTTATTTGGGGCGATTTCCTTAATTTTGGCAATCAGCGCAATGGAGCGTTCTTCATGCTGGGGCGCTTCAACTAAAACAACATGATCGCTTTGCTCAATGAGTACGCTGTGATGAGAACCGCCAGTAAGGTAATACACGCCTTGAGCGAGTTGATCGGCTTTAACAGTAATCGCAGGTTTAGCATTGGCAACTTCTTCAGGTACTGAGAATTCAGCCGATGGATTCACTTGGACTGAAGATACTTCTATGTCCAATACTGGGTAACCGCCTTGCATTCTGGTTATATGGCCTGGAAACTTTACCCCATCAAAATCTTTATAATATGAAAAATTGGTTTCAACTAAGGTATCGCCAAGCACAGGATTGTCTATCCAGGTTTTAATGCGTGCGACCAGGCCGTTGGCGTTGATGT
>Ga0208629_101188_pt1 | contig 11015 bp, 10 predicted proteins | sample LakWasMet19_HOW5_2_FD_183865 | JGI IMG/M metagenome (GOLD analysis project Ga0208629, IMG submission 183865) | Freshwater sediment methanotrophic microbial communities from Lake Washington under simulated oxygen tension - Sediment Metagenome... | ecosystem: Environmental > Aquatic > Freshwater >...
CGCCGCCCGCGAAGAGGATGCCCACAAAGCCCAGCTGCTTCTTGAGGCTGGACTGCAGGAACGACTGGCAGCCCGCCTTGGCGCCCGCGGGACACGGCTGGATCGCGCGGTCCGCCGGCGTGAGGAAGCCGCAGCACTTGCCCGCCACCTGCGCGGACGAGATCAGCCCCTGCTTCGCCTTGTTGCTGAACACCTGCGGGCGGCGAGAGCGGCCAAAACGTCAGGGTGGCGAGGTGGCGGGGTCGCATGGTGGCGGAGCGTTGCAGGGGGGTCGCGGGGTCGCATGGTGGCGGGGAGTGTGAAGCACCAGGGGGGTGCAAGCAGTGGGGTCGCGGCCCCTTCATGAAATTGACACAGCACAGCCACGGTGCCCCCAGCCGCGGAAGTGGATGCGAATGAAATGCCGCCCGGACGCACCTTCTGCCACCCGTAGTCCAGCATGGAGCTGAGGTTGTCCGCGTCGCCGCTGTTGAGCATCGCGAGCACGGTGAAGGCCGCGAAGACCAGCAGCGACAGCAGCAGCAGCACGTAGAAGATCTTGAGGTGGTCGTCTTTCTGGCCGCTGCAGGGGGAGTAATGACAGACGACGCAGGAAGGGGCGAGGGGGAGCGCGAGGACAGAGCAGCGGGAAAGCGAGTAATGGCAGACGACGCAGGGGGAGGGGTGGAGCAGGCCCAGCGGAGCAACGTGGTAAGTCCATGGAGGCAAGTCAGCGCGCTGCACTGACGCGCGATCGACGTCGCCGGTATGACCAAGGACCCAGCGGGCAGAAGGGAGGCAAGGCGACACAGCAGCACGCACCGGCAGCTGAGCGGGGCGATGAAGCCGTAGATGCATGCTGCGGCGATGAAACCGCCCAGCACCATACTCGCGATAAAGAACTCCTGGGAGACGAAGGGCGAGACCTGTTGGGGGGAGAGAGAGACACATAGACGTGGGGAGAGATGGAGGGAACAGGAGTGAATGGGGACAGGGAGCAGGGAGAAGGAGACGGGCGAAGGTAGCGTGAGCGAGCGCGAGGCGGGTGAGTTTATGTGTCGCAGGGGCCGTCACGCGATGCTGTGCCACATCCCGGCACCGACACCACCGTACGTTCCAACGAGGCAGGCGGCACTGCCCTGCCAGCCGCGTAGGGACCCCTCACGCCGCTTGCGCTTGCGCCCTAGTCCACACACTACAGCCACACCCGCGAGCAGTCGCCAGCGCCACACCAGTGGGCGGCTGCCACACCACGCACCGAGCTCTTCTGAAAGTTAAGCGCCCACATGATCAGGTACGCGCCCAGGCCGATGGCGGCCAGCTGCAGGATCGTCAGCAGCACCTGGTAGACCATCTGCAGACAGAGAGACAGAGAGGCAGAGGAAATGGGGTGCGATGTATGACCGGCTGTGCTGGGGGCAGGGGAGCGTTGGCGACGGCAGAGCGCGGGCAGCGAGGGTGCAAAACGGCAGCGAGACGGCGAATTGCTGCAGCGCAGCTGGTTTCGGCAGCGCCATTCGCGCGGGGCCTGGCTAACAGCGGGGGTTGTCCGAGGCGTGACAGGCTCACGCTGAGCGCATCCGTGCCAGGCAGAGTGGAGCGTAAACCGCAGAGCAGCATGCACGCATGCGGATGGCTCAGACGCGCTCCTGGAGCCGCAGCGAGGCTGGAAACCAAACCGCGCCAGCAGCGCATTGCCAGTTGCCAGCCGCCGCGAGCGTGCGCCTGCCAGCCGACGCACGAGCTGGCTCCCAGCAGCCGGAGTGAGCTCCTGTGTGCTGCAGGCACAGCGGGCCGTGTACCGGCGCGGGGGGTAGGCTTGCATCCACCTGCTTAGCAGTGAGGCGCACACCAGCAGCCGTGAAGGGCTCATCTCTGGAAGCGCAGGGAAGCCTCGCCAGTGCGTAAGCCCGAGGCGCAGCCCGCCCTGAGATGGAAGCGCAGGTAGGCCTCGCCAGGTGCATAAGCCCGAGGCGCAGCCCGCCCTGTCGTCTGGCACTCGAGCAACATGTGCCACTTCGCCCTCCAACGGCCCTCCAGCGGCAACCGGCTGCGGGGTCCGCGGCACAGTCGCGGTAGCACGAGCGGTGCCGCATCATTCCCGCCGGAGAATCGGCTTGGGTGCGTGCGCAGAGACCAGATGGCAGGCTCGCTGTCACGCCACCCTTGCACGCAGTGGATTCACCGCAGCCGCGGACGCGATCGCGGGAGGAGCCCGACAGCACGCCGCAGGCATCCAGAGGCACGTGCTCTCCAGATCCGGAACTTCACTGCGAGCCGCCAGCACGGCGGAGCGCTTCTCGGCGGCGGCACCAGTTCGCCCCGCGGCACAGTGCGCAGCTCCTATCATGGGAGGGCGGCCTGACCCAGCGGTCAACCCCGGTAATCCCCGGCGACACAGCAACGCCGGCACCAGCGTCAAGTGGAGGCCAACATGAGGCTTGCCTCGTGTGCAGTCGTGTCATACTTTTGCTCCGCAACCCAGCAGCCACCTCCGAAGCCGGTTTCTCAAAACCGAGCTCAGACCGCAACTTCATCCGTTTCAATACCAGCTGCCATTTGGTAATACAGTCCGCCCCGCCTGCCCGTTCCGTCAAACCGCAGCAGCAGAAAGCGACTTGCCTGCGGAATGCTCTGCGCTGCCATCAGGCAGCACTTGCACCAGCCGCCACAGCACGACCCGCGAGCCATGGCAAACGAGACGATTGATCACAGGGCACGGATCACGAGACTCAGATTTTGGGCTGTTGACTGAGCAACACAGCGGGTGCTGCGAGTTGCGCAGGCCCCGACTGAGCCGCACCGGGTTTGCGTGCGCTGGCTTCGGGCTCGGGGTCCCAAAGTGCGACGCTGAGCTATGCTAAAGCCTGTGCGCCCGCAAGTTTCGCGTGCACCAGCCTCCGCTCCCAAGCCGATATGTAAGTAGGGAGCACACGGCACTCGTGTGTCTCTGACACCTGCCCAGGTCAATAGCACGGTGCAATTTTGAAACGTGCGTCCGTCGTCTGGTTGTGTTGCACTGTGCCAACTTGCACACCTGCACGGCCATTATCACGACGTCGACCGAGACCGCGTCTCTTCATATCCCCTTTCATGCGATCGGCAAAGCTAAATGTCGACGATTTTGTCTCATACGGGCTGACCTCGAAGGCGTGGGGCTTGACCGCCTCTGACATGACAACCCTGCCGCCGCCTCGGCAGGCGCTGCGCTTGCGTGACGCTGTCCAGCGGATGCCGAAAGCGGAGCTCCACGTGCACGTTGAAGGCACGCTGGAACCGGAGCTCATGTTTGCGCTCGCTGCACGCAACGATGTGAAGCTTCCGTACGCATCGGCCGCTGAGGTGCGCGCAGCGTACGCCTTCACGAACCTGCAATCGTTCCTCGACATGTACTACGCGGGCTGCGACGTGCTGCGCACGCAGCAGGACTTCTACGATCTCGCGCACGCCTATCTTGTCCGAGCACGGGCGGACAACGTGCTCCATGCCGAGATCTTCTTCGACCCGCAAGCGCATACGCAGCGTGGCGTGCCCTTTGTGGCGGTAGTCGATGGACTGCACGCAGCGCTTGAAGAAGCGCGGCGTGGTTGGGGGTTCAGCGGTGGCCTCATCATGAGCTTCCTGCGGCACCTCTCGGAGGAGGAAGGGTTCGCCACGCTCGCGGAGGCAGGCCCGCACCTGGGCAAGCTGTGCGGCGTGGGCCTTGACTCCTCGGAGGTGGGACACCCGCCAGAGAAGTTCGCGCGGCTGTTCGCGCGCTGCCGCCAGCTGGGCCTGCGTGCGGCCGCTCATGCAGGCGAGGAGGGCCCAGCAGCCAACATCGCCACAGCGCTTGATGTGCTCCATGTAACGCGCATCGACCACGGCGTGCGGTGCACGGAGGACGCGGCGCTGCTCGCGCGCCTCGCGGGCGAGCGCGTGCCGCTCACGGTGTGCCCGCTCTCAAACGTGCGCCTGGGCGACTTTCCCAGCATGGTGGAGGCGGGCCAGCGCGTCCGGGAGATGCTGGCTGCAGGCCTGTGCGTGACCATAAATTCTGACGACCCTGCGTACTTTGGCGGTTACGCGGCCGACAACTACGCCGCGCTGGTGGACGCGGGGGCGATCACGACGGGTGAGCAGGCGGCGCTCCTGGCCCGCAACAGTTTTGAAGCGGCGTGGCTGCGTGGGAGCGACGCCGGCGCTGTGGCAGCTGTGGGTGCTGCCCCGGTTGCTGATGCTGCCCCAGCTACACGGCTGGATTTTTATCGTCGACTGGATGCGTTCTTTGATGCGGTTGACATTATCTAGCGTTCTCCATCATATAGGGCGACGGTTGCTGTTGGCAGAGGGCGTGGGTTTTCGGTGTGATGCCGTGGTTCGTGCACGGTCTGGAGTTGGGAGGCTTTGGCGTGTGCGTTGCCAAGTCCCAGCTGTTTGCTTGCACGGTTTGTGGCGACAGAGTGCCCGCCTGGCTGCGCGACAGCTCTCTGGGAGCTCTGCTTTTTTAGCCGCTCACCGCTCACGGAGGCTGACAGGTCCTGGCGCAGACAGAGGGAGCCCTGTTGTTTGACCCACGAACAGAGCATTCGGCTGAGAGTAACCGCTTTGCGGCACTGATACCTGTGTACCGAGGCGTTGCGGCAGCGGTTGCCGATTTACTGCATAGCCGGCGCTCTTCCCTTATATTCGAATCCTGCACTGGGACGGGCATGCATTTGGCTGTGCACCACCGCGGTATATCTTGTCGCGCCGCTTCCCCAACTACCTCGGCGAGATAGTATGCAACGTGCTGTGCGACCGGTTGCTCTCTGTCGACATTGAATGTTAGAGATCTCGCACCAACAACGACTGCTACCTGATCATGAGAGTTTGAGTACGGTAAACCAACTTGCAATTGGGAATCGATGTGGTCTGAGAGTCGGCACACCTCGGTGCATGACAATTGACAGGCAGGCGCCTATCGGCGGCCACAGCTCCTGAACGTATTTCAAGCATTGGACGGGCGTCTGCACAACAGTACTGGCAGCCTGCGAGGACGTCCACAGACCTTACCTCTGGCTTGATGCAGACAAGCTGAAGCCACCACCCGCGTTGGTGTTGCAATCGCAAGCAAACACGTTGATTCAAACCTTGCAGCCACTACAAAAATACACACACATATGCTCGCAGTCGGCCCATGGCCCGGGTTCTGATGACCGTGTTATGACAGCCGACAAGCTAATACACAGAAAGTGCGGCCGACCGCAAACCGCCGGTGTCCCGTAGGTCACACCACTGCAACGTGAGATTGTCGCGTGATCAATCGCACTCTCGCTTGCCAAACAGCGGGGGCGGGCCTGGTAGGGATGAGGCATCGCGGTGTATCCACGCTGGCTCGGTGGCACCCGTTGAGGTCAAGCACGGCAGCTTCAGCGTGACTGCCTCTGCGAAGCAGCCCATTTGAGAGGAGTCCGAGCCAGCGACCTTGCGAGCGCTAAATCGTCGCCACAGCGCAACCCCGAACCCAAGCACGATTAGCATGCTGACAACAAGAGGCAGGGGCATCTGCTCCGCATCAAGCCAGTCCACAACCCCCCTGAAGCATGTTGCAAGGTCGCCGCCGGTGTCCGCATTTCCACGCTGCAAATGGTGCCGAATGGCAGCCTGCTCCTTGTCAAGGGGGCCCGATGAACGACCGCCTTTGTGTCGCTTTGGCCGCTCTCGATGACCACGCCGCCCGCCGGGGGCGGCGCTAGCCGCGTCAGCATCGGACTCTTCGTTCGGTTCCGCCACGGCGCCAGCGCTCACACGACTAGAGACTCGGCGCCGCGCAGACGGCGGTGCGTCGCGCCCGCCAAGGGGCTGCGAGGCGGTGATGGAGGGATCCAAGCTGTCTGCAGCACTGGCCGCATCATGCGTCGCAGCCAACGCAGCCACGCTGCCGGCGTGGACGGTCAGGTCTGCAGTCCTGCGGTGTATCGTCTCTAAGGTGTTTCGGTACACAGAGACCTGGAGACGGATGGTGTGGCTAAAGTGCTTCTCGGCAGTGCCCGTGCTATTAGCAACGGCCTGCTCCGCCTGTTGGGTGCCTGCAATGCCTGTGCTGTTGAGGCTTTCACGGAGGTTGGCACTCACAGGCAAAATCTGCTGTGGCCAGGGCGTGGTGCTTGCGTTCACAAGCTCGAGATCGCGCAGACATGCCTCAAAGACATAGGCGGGGGCGCCGGCGCCGCCAACGGCAGCCACGGGGCTGCTGCCGGCTTTGTATCGCGACGGCACCACAAGCAGCGGGAACGCGAGAGCCACACCCGGGCCATGCTGCGTTCTGCTGCGGTCGCCTGTCATGGCAAATGCTATTGCGTGCGGCGGATGCTCCAGCGGCACGCCGGGTGAGGCAGTTGGGGTGACTGTGCACTCCAGGAGAGGGCAGCTGGGCGCGAAGGGGCCACAGTCTGTCGATATCGACCAGCGTATGGTCTGATCACGGTAGCGCGGAGTTGCCGCCACGAGTAACATGCGCTGTGGCAGCCCGCCCTCGGTCGAATCACCTGAGTTTTGCGGAGGGGAGGCTGGTGCGGGCAGGGCAGAGTCGGAAACGGCCGACAGCTCGGCTCGGCAGCCTGAGCAGCGGACCAGCACCTGCGATACGACGTCGGCTGAGTGACCGGCGGCTGATGCCTGGCGGGCAGTTGCGTCTCTGATGCCGTTATCGTCGCCCTGGCCAGGTGACGGTTTCAAGTCCGCTGGATCGCGTGGCTCCGCCGCCGCTGGCTGCACCTCCAACCGCAGCCCTGCGGCCTCAAAGACAGCAAACGGGTGCAGCTGCTTTGGCTGTGGCTGCAACCCGAATGCCGGACGCGTCAGCCAGTTTGCGAAGGCAGTGCTCGACGACCTATCTGCCGCGGCGGGCGAGCTGTTGGCGGAGAGAGCGGAGCCCGCCTGCGGCGGGTCTAAGGTCGGGTCTGCACTCCAGCGCGGGACAACAGCGGTGTCCGCCATTGGCACACCGTCGCAGTCTGCGTTGCTGATGCGAAGGCCAGACGTCACAGGGGCGGCGGCACTGCCGGCGATCGACAGCGAGACCTTGTACAACCCCTCAGAGGCAACGGCTGTGCGGTAGAGAGGCAAGAAATGCGGGCCCTCCAGGCCGAGGACTCCTGCGCTGACATCGCTGTCCAGGCCCTCCGTCAGAAGGCGAGCGCGCCTGCGGCTTGCAGACCCCCGGTCAACGCTGGGGCGCCCATCAACACGCAGGGACGGCTGCAGCGCAACGGCACCCAGGCAGGGCCCGTACTGCGTGGCGAGAGTGTGGCCCGTCAGCGTAACGTTCCAGTGAGCGTCGCTAGCGCCGGTATCCTCCGAGCTGCCAACGCTTGGAGTGGAGCTTGCAGCGTCCTCGGCAGACCTGGCGGTCACCGCAAGCGTCTGCACAGCTCCAGCGGCAGCGTGCAGCGAGGAGCACGTTCCGTCAAAGGCCGCCCCTTGTACCTGGCCCGACCATGCAATGCCGGGAAGCGGCACCGCCTGGGGCGGCAGACCCTCATCGACTGGTGGGCTGAGCTGAACGGATCCGAAGGCGACGGCTCGCTTGCGCACGCCATCAGAGCCTGCAGGGAAGCGCAAGTGGCGCGGAAAGCGGCAAATTAGGGGGAGAATCGTAATTGCAGCACCACTCTACTACGGCGAGGCATCCGGCCAAGCGCGAAAATCCCTCTCAGCAACGATATCTCGGTGAAAGAGCCTTAACAGTGTTGCCCCCCCGGCCAAGGGGGCACGCACCTGCGAGCACGGGCAGCGAGCGCGCGCAGCCCGGGCACGCCAGCTGCAGCTGGAGTTGAGAGAGCGCTGCGACGCCCCCAGTCTCAATGCTAAACAGCTGATCCAGCGTTGCACCGACGCCTCGCTCGCGGTCCGTAGCGCAGTAGGGCCGATACTCCGCCACTCGGTCTCCGACCAGCATCACGTTGCTTGTGGGAGCAGCGAGACTGTTGCCGCCGCTGCCGCTGCCAAACCAGCTGCCACCGACGCTGGCAAAGGCCGTTGCTGCTTCTGCTGACGAGCGTGCAGTAGCACTGGCGGCGGCGCAATCCGCCGTGAGGTGCACAAGCACTCGCAGCGGCGGACTGGCATAGCTGGTCCGCACGCCGCCCCAGTTCTCCTCCACACCGGGCTGCACGACCACGTCTGTCACTCCAGTTGTGAGGGCGAGCTCGTAGGCGCCGAGACTGTCTGCGAACACGGCAGGGTCCAGCACCAGGGAGGCCAGGCAGGCCTCGAAGGCCCACACGGGGGCGGGGCCGACTAGCCGGGTGTCGGGGCTCCGGGCATCGCCCGCATACCGCCCTGTGGGGGTGGCGGGATGCCCAGACGCATCCGGAGGCTGTGCCGTGGTCATAGTGAGGGTGGCGGTGGAGCCATTCGGACCGCGGGCCGTGCACACCTGCGCGCCCGTAGCGGGGGCGGGCCACGGCGCCAGCTCGCTCCACGTAACGTTGGCGGCGTTGGTCGCGCGCAGCGCAGCGCGGTCTGCAGGTGGTGAACACAGGAACGCAGCGCAGGCGGCAAGTGAGGTCAAGTTGCAAGGGGGCACAACCATTGAAGGAGCAAGAGGCGGTAGGTTGCTCTGGTAGTTGCATCCGTGCCGTACCGCAGCTAGCATAGAAACGGGGCCGCGGGCTCCGTTCCGAGTACGCGATGCCCGCATTTGCAAAATGACATTGCCGACTGAGGCCTCTCAAATCCACCTCGCAAACCCGCAGTGCGAGCAGCCTATGCAGCCGCCAGCAGATCCACTCACACGCGGGGCCGTTGATGCCGAGGGTCGAGCTAGCCACGGCAAAGGCGTCAGCCGGCACTAGGGCGTCCAGAGGCCCACGCGACCCCGCAACCGCCCTGCAGCGCAGAGTCGCCTCATAGATTGACTCCCGCGGACTGCGGCCGGGCGCCAGATGCACCCCTGCGAACGGGGCCTGGAGTCCAGGGGGCGGGGTGAACGGGGCTTGAGTGTTTGGCGCAGCCTCCGAAGTCCCGCAGCCTAGACGCACTGTCACGACGCGGGCGGCTGCTGCTGCCGCAGCGGCAAGGTCGCGTGCCGCGGTGTCCCCGCCGGCTGCATGGGCTACGTTAGAGGAAGCGGCCTCCGCAAGCGCAGCCGCAACCGTGGCGCTGTCGGTCGCTTCGCTCTCGTCCTCCACGTCGCCGCCGGACGCGGGATGCTCAATCTCGGTCTCAACCGCCTCGCCAGCGCCGCTGAAGCCCGGCGTGGGCAGCGGCGCTGCCACATACCCAAGGCCTTCGCAGTTCTCACTGACCGCCTCCAGCGTCAGCTCGACGGCTGCATCAGCAGACACAACCTTGACGGAAAACACACCCGACGCGGCGGTAGGCATCAGGCCCGCATACACGGCCCGACGCAGGCACCGCTGCATGCCCCATCGCGCTACGGGCCCCTGCAGCACCACCTCGTTCTCCCAGCGCGAGGCGATGGTGGCGACGGAGCTGAGGCCCACGTGATACACCTGGCACAGGCCGGGGAATGCCCCGCCCTCCTCTTCGGGCAGATCCAGGCGCAGGCGCCAGCCGAGGTTGAAGCCGGCCTCTGCAGCGGCGGCGGGCCGTGGGAAGGGAAGGGAGACGTCGAGAGTGAGGAGGCGCATGGGCAGTAGGAAATGGGGCATGAATCAGGAAAGTAGCGCATACGGTCCGCGCATCTACCCCTCAGGCAGGGTTGGGCCAACATCCGCACCCCACGGTGCCGCACGCACCGTCGATGCTGGCGGCGATCGCGCCGTGGATTGAGTCGACGCCCTCCAGCGTCAGGTCAGGAAGCAGCAGGCCCTGCGCGGCGCACAGCTTGCGCACGCGCAGGGTGGACGACACGCCCACGAGCTGCTGTGCCGCCGCTAGACTTGGAGCCAACAGTGCGCCGGCCGCCAGCAGCGTGGCCCAGCCAACTCGAAGGCGGAGTGCGGATGATAGCCCGACGGCGCAGTGCTGCGGGTTTTGGCGGCGCATACCAAATAGCGCGCCAGCCCGGGTGATTCACCAGCAGGTCTACAAGCGATACGCCTGTCACGGCACCGAAAATTGCGTGAGCCTAGCTGGGCGGACGAGGAGTCTCAATTTCGTAAGCAAGACCGTGCTTCGTTCGGAATTTCGCAGAAGCGCCCACAACAAGCTTGCGTGTGCTGGGAACGGAAGCTCGCAAACCTGGGCACGGCGCTTGCGAAGGGATATGGCGGCGTTACCGCGACTTCCAGCCAAGAGCTCCGACCAGCGTCACACAAGCATCGCGTGAATGCGAGGTACACGCATTACTGCGGAGGAACACAGGAGAAGCAGCGCAGTTAGCCCGCTGCCCCGCAAATCGCTGTTCAGCGCTCATGAAAGCGGACGCCCGTTGAAGATCCCACGCTCGAATCTTGTGCTGGATGTGGGATGCCAGACTCCAAGAAACGCAGGTGGTCACGCAGCGAGGCATCAAGCTGCAACATGCGCCAATACAACTCTTTGCCAAACGCGCATTTGGTTTCGGGCACTGCCACGCAGTCTCCTCCCGAAGCGCCGCTCCTCCGTCATCGCCCCAAATTGTTCCTGACGCAATCGTTGGATCCACGCGCCCACGCAAATGGCATCAGCTCTCTCAGCCGTGCGGGACGTCGACATTGACGCCGAGGGCACGTACAAATACGTGTTGATCCGGGTATCCGACCCGGAGGCGGCTGCGGGAAGCGCCGACAACCGTAAGGTCCGCAAATTGGGATTGGGTCGCTCGGCGGCGCGAGCTGCACGGCGCGGTGTCGTCAACGTGCACAGCTGCACACTGTTCTACTTGCAGCTTCTGGTACGGGGATATGCGTGGGCGGAGTATCACGATGACATCTTCCAGCACGTGAAGGTGAGCTCGCACGAACCATCGCGATCAGCCCAGCCCCATGACATTGTCGCAACACGCAGCGCTTGTGTGGGGGTCCACGTGTCTCAGGCTGCGTGCGCATCCTTGTGCCGGGTCGCAGAACACCGGCGCGCAGTGTTCTGGCGGGCTTTCCGCTTGGATCGCCCGTGGGAACACGTCT